>Ga0114129_10017073_pt1 | contig 10334 bp, 7 predicted proteins | sample RhiMetdeltSRZDD1_FD_80071 | JGI IMG/M metagenome (GOLD analysis project Ga0114129, IMG submission 80071) | Populus rhizosphere microbial communities from Tennessee, USA - Rhizosphere MetaG P. deltoides SRZDD1 (version 2) (version 2) | ecosystem: Host-associated > Plants > Roots > Rhizosphere >... | reverse complement strand
GGCTTCTATCAATTCCGGGCGGGAAAGCCTCTGACTGTGTCTCTGCCGCAACTGCAACGCACTCCAGAGGATTTACCAGTCACAGTCACGCTGGATGTCTCGGACAGCACCCCCATGTGGCTCACATTTGATCCGGAAAAATTGACTCTCAGCGGGATGGCTCCACCACAAGAAATAGGCAAGACGTATCACTTGACCTTTCGTGCACGTACTGCTGATGGTCATGAAAGCCTCTTGCAACTTGTTTTGACTATCATAGGACATATAAGGCCTTAGGTACTAGATCTGTTTCATGCAAAGGCTATAATGTAATGGACCCGCCTTTGCCAGAAGGCTTCCATGAGCCAGAATGATTTCAGAGTTGGGCGACATCATTCCACAAAGCAGAAGGCGAGTTCGATGAAACAGAATCCTAGCGTACTCGGTATTGACCTTGCAAAGCGAGTTTTTCACCTGGTGGGGCTGGATGCTCAGGGGCATATCGTGCTGAGAAAATGCCTGACGCGAGAAGCCCTGGTGCCGTTTATCGCCCAACTGCCTCCGGTCGTGATCGGTCTGGAAGCGTGTGGAGGTGCACATTATTGGGCACGACGGTTCCGTGAGCATGGCCACGAGGTGAAGCTCATGGCGCCGCAGTTTGTGAAACCCTACGGTGCGACGTGAAAGTCGCTTCTGTGACTGTTTCACTATCCAAAGCGGATAGGACGAAACCTACTGTGCCATCAGTAGTACCCTACCAGGCCATGCGGCTGGGGTAGTGCAGCGGTGTGAAGCGCTTGGGACAACGTAGCCGTCGTCGACAGACGAGCGTCGAAACCGTGAGGAGACGACGCGCCTGCGAGCGCCAATGTGGGCCGGAGCGAGGGTCGAGTGGCAGGGTCAACATATGTGAACGCCTGATAAACGTCGTAATTGACGACAAGCCAAAGGCGCTGAGAGGCTTGGACCAAAAGGTACGCAGTCCGGAAGAAGAGGTCGTACGTCTCTTCTCATGGCCACATGCACTGCCGGCGGAAAGGGCGGACCTACCCCACTCAGGCACAGAAGCGGAACACGGTAAACCCGTCGTTCTTCCCCCGCGGAAGGCAGACCGTAAGGCGAGCCCATGGGACGGCGGGTACAGGAGGAGGGAGAACGCGAACGTCGTCCTGTAATGGGGCGAATAGGAGTTGAGCACGAGCAACATCACTCCACGCGAAAGCGGGCAGACTTCCCTCTGGTCTTTCGTCACGAGAGAGTTTGAGAAACCGACTAAGGAGACAAGGCAGATGACAGCAGTGGCAACACCGGCTGGTGCGGTCTCCCACGAGACACTGAACTGGCACGCCATCGACTGGCGCAACGTTCACCGGATTGTGCGTCGGCTGCAAGCACGTATCGTGAAGGCAGTCCAGGAAGGCAGGTGGGGTAAGGTGAACGCCTTACAGCATGTGCTGACCCACTCGTTGAGCGGCAAAGCCTTAGCCGTCAAACGGGTGACTGAAAACCCAGGCAAACAGACCCCAGGTGTCGATGGCGACATCTGGGACAGCCCGACGAAGAAAATGGCGGCGATTGGCCGTCTGCGTCAGCGAGGCTATCACCCATTGCCTCTTCGGCGGGTGCGAATACCGAAACCTCACAGCTCTAAACTTCGTCCGCTCTCGATTCCTTCTATGCGGGATCGGGCCATGCAGGCCCTCTATTTGCTGGCACTAGACCCCATTGCAGAAACCACCGCGGATCGGCACTCCTATGGGTTTCGGTCCGCACGCTGTACGGCGGATGCGCTGGAACAGTGCCGGATTGTCCTGAGCCGCAAAAACTCGGCGCCGTGGATTTTAGAGGGCGATATTCAATCGTGCTTCGATGAAATCTCGCATGACTGGCTCTTGGCCCACGTTCCGATGGATCACGGGATCCTCAGACAATGGCTACGGGCAGGCTTCATCGAGAAACATGTGTGGCATCCCACCGAGGCCGGGACGCCTCAAGGCGGCATAATTTCACCCGTCCTGATGAATCTGACGCTAGATGGACTCCAACAGTGCCTCCAGAGGCGTTTCCGTCGAACCAAAGCTAGCAACGGCATGGTCAATATGGTGCGATGGGCAGATGACTTCATTATCACCGGCAGCAGCAAAGAGCTGCTGGAACACGAGGTCAAACCGCTGGTGGAAGCATTTCTGAGCGAACGTGGTCTCACGCTCTCGCCCGAGAAGACCCACATCACACATATCGACGAGGGGTTCGACTTTCTCGGACAGCATATCCGGAAATACAGCGGCACGTACTTGGCCCAACCCGCCAAGAAAAACGTGAAAGCTTTCCTGGAGAAAATCCGAGACATTATAAAGTCTAACAAGCAGGCCACGGCTGGCCACCTGATATTGCGCCTCAACCCGGTGATCCGGGGTTGGGCGCAATATCACCGGCATAGCGCGAGCAAACGGACTTTCGACAAAGTCGACTCGGCGATCTTCGAAGCGCTCTGGCGCTGGGCGAAACGGCGGCACCCTCACAAGCCCCCAGGCTGGGTCAAGCGGAAGTACTTCCGCGCGATGGGTAACCGGCATTGGGTCTTTCATGGGGACGTCGTGGGGCCAAAAGGAGAACGCATGGCCTCCTACCTGTTCAAAGCGGCCAAGATGCCGATCAAGCGCTATACCAAGCTCAAAGCAGATGCCAATTCCTACGACCCGAGCTGGGAAGAATACTTCGAACACCGACTGGGGGTGAAGATGGAAGCCAACTTATGGGGACGGCGGCAGCTGCTGCATCTGTGGAAAGCGCAAGACGGTCTCTGTGCCGTGTGTCATCAGAAGATCACCACTTTGACGGGATGGCATAACCATCATATTGTGTGGCGATCTCACGGCGGCAGCGAAGGGGCGGACAACCGGGTGCTTCTTCATCCTAACTGCCACCGACAAGTCCATAGCCAGGGGTTAACAGTGGTCAAGCCGCGTCCTGAAAAGGGCGTTTGAAAGGCTTGAGCGGCTTATGGGGAAACTCATCCGAGCCGTTCTTAGGGGGCGGGGTTACAGCAATGGAACCCTGCTACCCGACTGCAGAGCCAGAAGAATGATCCGAACGATGCAGCGGGTATTTGCGAAGCGGTCGAGCGTCCTCGGATGCGCAGCGTCCCTATCAAGTCGGTGCCCCAACAGGATATGCAAGCGCTCCACCGCATCCGCGAGCGGCAAATTAAAGCCCGGACGGCGTTGCTCAATCAAATCCGTGGCCTGTTGGCGGAATATGGGATTGTGATCCCCCAGCGTGCGTCTCAGGTGCGGCACAAAGTGCCCTACATTCTCGAAGACGCCGAGAACGGGTTGACCGCCACGGCACGCGAGTGGTTACAGGCGCTCGCTGAGGAACTCCGGGCCTTGGATCAGCGCATCGGGGCGACTGACCAGCACATCGAGCGGCTCTTCGCAGCCGACGAGGCCTGTCAGAGGCTGGCGCAACTGGCCGGGATTGGCCCTCTGACCACCACCGCACTGGTGGCAGCCGTGGGTGAGGCGACCGACTTCAAGAATGGCCGCCAGTTCGCCGCCTGGCTGGGTCTCGTCCCCCGGCAACATTCGACGGGGGGAAGACGACGCTGCTGGGGATGACAAAGCGCGGGAATCGCTACCTCCGCACCCTCCTCATCCATGGAGCCCGTGCGGTGCTACGGGTCGTCGATCGCAAGACGGATCCCCGGAGTCGCTGGCTCCAAGGGGTCAAGGCCCGGCGCGGGAAACACTGTGCCAGCGTGGCCCAAGCGAACAAGACGGCCCGGGTCGTCTGGGCGTTATTAGCGAAGGGGGACCGCTATCGTCCCGCCGCCTAACGCCGGCGGAATGTGTAGCCTGCAGGCACAGGAGAGAGATATCACAGATATTGGTTCCCACCAGACGATTGCGTGGGCAGTAACGTAGGGATGGCAAGACAGGTACGACCGGCTCTCCCAGACCCTGGTTATCGCAGAGACCATCAAAGGTCGTCAAACTGTTGAGGAGGGGGAGCGCGGAGTCCATCAAGGCCGGGAGGCACACGTGTCCTCCATTGAACAGGCCGTATATATGCGTGCAGTCGTGATCCTGCGAGCTGTCACCCGAACTTGTCCTTGCAAACCGGGGTGGGTCCATATATGCGATAAATTGAGCGACTGGCTCAGCATTCTATCTTCCAGATGTCCCTTGCATATTCCAAGATGGTACGATCACTGGAGAATTTCCCTATCCGAGCCACGTTCAGGATCGCCTTACGGGCCCACACTGCCAGGCTTTTGAAATCTGCACCAGCTTTTTCCTGGGCCGCAATATAGGATGGCAGGTCTGCCAGGTGAAAGTACTCGTCACGGTCTAAAAGAGCCCGATGAATCCAGTTGAACAGACCTGGCTCCTGGGGACAGAAGAGAGGCGAGACAAATGCCTCCATGACCCGTTTGAGAGCGGGGCTGCGATGGTAATGGTCGCGGGGAAGATACGAACCCCGGTGCCGCATCTCTTGGATTTCTTCGGCTGTCAAGCCAAAAATAAAAATATTCTCCTGGCCCACTTCCTCCATGATCTCGATGTTGGCGCCATCCAGGGTGCCAATGGTCAAAGCGCCGTTCATGGCAAATTTCATGTTGCCGGTTCCCGAAGCCTCCGTGCCGGCGGTGGAGATTTGTTCGCTCAAGTCAGCAGCAGGAATGATTTTTTCCGCCAAGGAAACCCGGTAGTCAGGAATGAACACCACCTTGATCTGCCCCTGCACCCGCGGGTCGTTGTTCACAACCCCGCCAACGCTGCTGATCAGTTTAATAATCTGTTTGGCCGCCCAATAGCCGGGCGCTGCCTTGCCGGCAAAAATGTAGGTCCGGGGTACGCTGGGTGGTATATGGTCTTCGATCAGGCATAGATACTCATGCATGATGTGCATGACCTTGAGTAATTGCCGTTTGTATTCATGAATCCGTTTGGCCTGAATATCAAAAAGGGAATCCGGGTCGACTCTCACCCTGGTGGTTTCCCGGATCACTCTGGCCAGCCTTTCCTTGTTGGCGCGCTTGATCTGCATGAACTCCTGTTGAAATTCCGCATCCTCTGCGTAGGTTTCCAGCCTCCTGAGTTGCTCCAGGTCCGTGATCCAGCCGTCACCGATACTCCTGGTGAGCACATGTGCCAGGAGGGGGTTGGCCTTCAGCAGCCACCGGCGCTGCGTGACACCATTGGTCTTGTTCGTGAATTTTTCCGGCCAGAGCTGATAGAAATCAGGCACCAGGGCAGTCTTGATTAGCTCGGAGTGCAGGGCCGCCACCCCGTTGACCGCATGGCTGCCGATAATCGCCAGGTGCGCCATCCGCACTTGTTTGTCAGCTCTTTCTTCGATAATCGACATGCGTCGCAAGCGCTCGTGATCTTCCGGCCAGACCGCGGCAACCTGCTCCAGGAAACGGCGATTGATCTCATAGATGATTTGCAGATGCCGCGGCAGGACGTACTCGAACAGGGCAACCGACCACCGTTCCAGCGCCTCAGGCAGCAAGGTGTGATTGGTGTAGCCGAGGGTCGCTTGGGTGATCTCCCAGGCCTGTTCCCAGGAGAGGTCATTTTCATCAATCAGCATCCGCATCAATTCTGCCACTGCCAGGGTCGGGTGGGTGTCATTGAGTTGGATAGCGACCTTGGAGGAGAACTCCGCAAAGCCAGCATGGTTCTTCAGGTATCTCCTGACAATGTCCCGGATGGCGCAGGCCACCAGGAAATACTCCTGCACCAGACGCAGCTCCAGGCCGGCCTCAACCGCATCGGAAGGATACAGGACCTTGGAAATAGTTTCCGATGCCATCTTTTGTTCCACGGCTCGCAGGTAGTCGCCCGCATTGAATATGTGCATGTCAAACTCCCGAGAGGCGCGGGCGGAATAGAGCCGCAAGAAATTCACCGTCCGACATCCGTAGCCGACAATGGGCATGTCGTGCGGAACACCGATCAAGACTTTCCAATCCATCCACATCGGATTGTAATGGCCGTGTCGGTCCAGCTCATGCTCGATCCGACCATACACGGGCACGACGCAGGCTTCGTCGACACGCTCAATTTGCCAGGGAGTCCCCTCTGTCAGCCAGTTATCGGGTTTCTCCTTCTGATAGCCATCATCGATTTCCTGTTTGAACAGACCGTATTCGTAGTTGATACCGTACCCGTATCCCGGCAGGTCCAGGGTGGCCAGAGAGTCCAAGAAACAGGCGGCTAGGCGACCCAGCCCGCCGTTCCCCAATGCCGCATCACTTTCGCTCTCCTCCACCTCTGTCCAATCCACGCCGATCTGTCGCAGCGCCTCCTGGCAGCGCTCCAGGATACCGAGGTTGCACAGATTATTTTCCAGGGACCGCCCCATGAGAAACTCGATGGAAAGATAATACAGGCGCTTGGCATCCTCCTTCTGGTACCGTTCCTCTGTTTCTAACATCCCGTCTATCAACCGGTCCCGAGCCGCCAAGGCCGTGGCCATGAACAGATCGCGTCCAGAGAGGTTCTGCCAGCCTTTTCCCAGCGAGTATCTCACATGTTGGAGGATAGCGTCCTGAAGTGCCGAGGCGGTGTTCGCTACATGCCTGCTGCCTGAATCTGCCATGTGGTCATCGCCTTCTTCTCTGTAGCACCGATGGATAAGCCTCGCCCTCCGGTGGAGATGAGCGGGGTCAGCGTCTTACGCATCTGCCTCTGTCACATAAAACCGTGGCAGGGTCGTGGCATTTTTCCAGGCACGCCCGTCACGGGCGAGCAGGGTATCGGCGCGGACAGGTCCCCAGGTGCCGGCCGCATAGTTGGGGAAGGCTGTGCCAGCACGCGTGGCCTGCCAGGCCTCCAGCACTGGCTCCAGGATCTGCCAGGAAAGCTCGACCGCATCGCTGCGGTTAAACAACGTCGGGTCGCCCTGCATCGCATCGAGCAGGAGCGTTTCGTAAGCGGTAGCCGGGAACTCACCGAACGCGTCACTGTAGGAGAAGTTCATCTGCATTTGGCGGAGGTACATCTCCGGCCCTGGCATCTTCGCGCCCAGCTGCAGCGAAATGCCTTCATTGGGCTGAATCCGGATGGTCAACACATTCGGCTCGATCTGGTCCTGCGGCGTCTCGGAGAAGAACAGATGCGGCACACGTTTAAACTCGATGGCGATCAGCGTCATCTTCTGGGGCAGCCGCTTGCCGGAGCGCAGGTAGAATGGCACATTGGCCCAGCGCCAGTTATCGATCAGCAATTTCAGCACCGCAAAGGTCTCCGTGCTGGAATTGGGCGCCACGTCCGGTTCCTGGCGATAGCCAGGCACCGGTTTCCCCTGCATTTCCCCCGGCCCGTACTGGCCGCGCACTGCCACCTCCGCCAGGTCCTTCGCGCTGATCGGCAGCACGGCGCGCAGCACGTCGGCTTTCCGGTCGCGCACCGACTGCCCATAGTGGCGTACTGGCGGTTCCATCGCGACCAACGCCATGAGCTGGAACAGATGGTTCTGGAACATATCGCGCAGGCAACCCGCCTCCTCATAGTATTTGCCCCGGTGCTCTACGCCCAACATCTCGGCGGCAGTAATCTGCACGTGATCGACATAGTGGCGATTCCAGATGGGCTCGATGATCGCGTTGGCAAACCGGAACGCCAGGAGATTCTGCACCGTCTCTTTCCCAAGGTAGTGGTCGATGCGATAGACCTGCGCCTCGTCAAAGACCGTGTGGATCACCTCGTCGAGGCGCCGTGCGCTCTCCAGGTCATGTCCGAACGGCTTCTCGATAATGATGCGCGTCCAGCCCGCAGCGCCACTGCGACGGCTGACCAGACCATGCTGGGCAAGATTTTTGGCGATCGTGGCGTAGAAGCTGGGTGAGGTCGCGAGGTAAAAGAGGCGGTTGCTGTTCGTGCCATGCTCCCGGTCCATCTCGCTCAACCGTTGGCCGAGCTGTTGATAGCCAGCAGGATCCTCGAAGTCGGCCGTGATGTAATGCAGCGCAGGCACAAACTCGTCCCAGAGTCTCTGCCGAAAGACCAGCACTTCTGGCGAGTGCTTGACGCGCTGGCACATGTGATCACGAAAGCTCTCGTCGTGCATCGGAGTATTCGCGCAGCCGATCACGGCGAAGCCGGGCGGCAGCAGATCCTGGCACGCCAGGTTATAGAGCGCGGGAATCAGCTTGCGGCTCGTCAGGTCGCCGCTGGCACCGAAAATGACACAGGCACAGGAGTCCTCCGGCCGTAGCAAGAACGGTCTGGACAGCTTCGGCCCCTCCCCCTGGGCCGTGACGGTTGGGGTCCCATGGGCCTTCGACATGCTTGGCGTGGTGTCGTTCGATGCCATTATGCCTCCTCCCTCCCTGAGCGCTACAGACTACCGTAGGCGTACTCTCAAACATCTGCCATCTCTACGCTCTATGCGAACCGTCTTCTATCTACTCCTGTGGCCCGCGCTCTGGTTGGAACGCGCGGACGGCCTCGTCTCTCGTCGTGTAGATATCGAATATCCGGTGCATGCGGACGAGCTCGAAGAGCGCCCGGACCCGCTGCGACATCCCGCACAGCTTTAAGTCCCCGCCCGTGGCGTTCAATTGCCTGAGGCACGACAGGAACGAGCCTAGCCCGGAGCTATCGACAAAGCGCAGTTGACTCAGGTCGAAGACCACCTTGGCCTGTGCCTGCAGCAGCGGCGCCATATCGCTTTTGAATTCCTTGGCGTTGCTGGCATCCAGCTCCTCTCCTGGCAAGATCACTACCGTCACGTCATCCATCTTCTCAACGACCAATTCCATATGGATACTTCCTTCAGGTTGTTTGTCGGTTCTTGACCAGATAAATGCAGTTTCGCCCCTGCTCATCGCGCAAGTAGCGCACCTCATCGACCGACTGGGCGATGATGTACACACCAAAGCCGCCCTCCCGTGAGCCATCAAAGGCTGGTGCCTCGACGGTACCGGGATCAAAGGATTCCCCGAGATGATGCAGCCGGAAGACGATGCGGTCGGCGAAGACCTCCACTCCAATCTGAATCTGTTGATCGGTGCGGCCGCGATAGGCATGTCGCATGATGTTGCTGGTGGCTTCAGCGATGGCGAGCTCGAGCTGGCTGGTGCTGTCCTCGTCCAGCGGTGCACCGGGCAGATTCTGGCACACTTCCCGTACAAACGCACGTGCGCGTCTCAGCTCCGGGAGATCGCTCGCAATCTCTATCTCCACTTGGGCGTGGGGTAGCTCCGGTTCTTCAAGCTTGACGGCCACACAGGTCAGATCATCGCCGAACCGCTCCGAGTTGGAAAATGCCACCACTGCCAGGCGGATCTGGTCGATCAACTCCTCCGGTTCGAGTTGGCTATGGGTCTGCACACATCCGGCCAGACGCTCCACGCCAAACAACTCGCCCGTACCATTCCTGGCTTCGGTAAGTCCGTCCGAATAAAAGAGCAACACGTCTCCGGGCTGGAAGGGAACAGTGATCTGCTCGAAGATTTCCCACTCGCTGACCCCCAGGGGCATATTTTCTCCTTGCACCAGGGCACAGGCCCTCGTGCTATGCTGATAGTGCACCGTGGTGGTGTGTCCGCAATCGACCAGATCAACCTGGCGCCTTTCCAAATCAAATCGGGCATAGCAGACAGTCACAAAACTTTCGAGGTTGATGAGCTGCCGGACTACTTCGGCGTGGGCCAGCGTGACGATCTCTTTCGGTTCCGGGAGCTTTCCAGGAGGCGAGAGGGCAATCAAGCGGCAGAGAGCCTGGAGGAAGTGGCTCTTGGTGGCGGCTCCCATCAGCGCCGCGGGAATCCCCTTGCCCATGACGTCTCCGACGATGACGTCGAGGCAACGGTCGCTGTGCTTGAAAAAGTCGCAGAAGTCCCCATCGATCGTCTGTGAGGGAATGGTGAGTGCCGCTACGCGCGCCCCAGGAAGATCCCGCGGCGGTTGCTCGAACAGGAGCATCTGCTGGATCTTAAAGCCGATCTCCACCTCTTGCGCGTGGGCCTGTACCAACTGCTCCTCCGCCCGCTTGCGCTCGGCGATCTCTTTTGCCAGTTCTGCATTGGCCTGCACCAACTCGCGGGTCCGCTCGATGACCTTGTGCTCAAGCGTGGCGTAGGACGCTGCCAGTTCCTCGGTCATATGGTTGAAGGTGGTACCCAGCCTGCCAATCTCGTCGCTTGAGGTGACGGTCACGCGCGCCTCAAGATCACCCGCCGCCACGGCGGCTGCAGTCTTGGCCAGGGCCATGATGGGTCGGGTAAAACGCCGAGGCAGCACATACAGAGCTACCAGATCGACGAGCAGAATGGCCGCCTCCAGCGCCAAGAGGGCGAGGCGCAAGCGTTCGACCGGGGCATAGGCTTCTGCCACATC
>Ga0114129_10017071_pt1 | contig 10334 bp, 4 predicted proteins | sample RhiMetdeltSRZDD1_FD_80071 | JGI IMG/M metagenome (GOLD analysis project Ga0114129, IMG submission 80071) | Populus rhizosphere microbial communities from Tennessee, USA - Rhizosphere MetaG P. deltoides SRZDD1 (version 2) (version 2) | ecosystem: Host-associated > Plants > Roots > Rhizosphere >... | reverse complement strand
CGACACGTCGGGCCGAGTCCGATACAGCGTCTGCTCGGCGAGGACGATGGTCGCCTTCTCGATCCCGTTTGCGGCGGCGGGCACCCGCAGGACATTTCCCGATCCAAGCGCCACGTTCCGATTCGACACGAGGAGCAGCTCGTTGCCGTCGGGCATCCACGCCGGCGTCATGTGCATGTCCCACGGCCCGAAGTACAACCGGTCGCGGCCGAAGTTGTGGTCCGTCGTGACCGCAATCTCCGGGCCGGCCCACTCGCCGTTCCTGATTGCGCGGATGTAGACGTTGAAGCTGCCGATGCCCCTGGTGCTGACGTACGCAACCGTGGTCCCGTCGGGTGAGAACGCCGCGTCGACGTAGACCTGATCGTCGTTCGTCAGCGCGTGCGTTTCACCCGTCGCCACGTTCAGGATCTCGAGGCGAATCGATTGGCGGTTGTCGGCGGTGTAGATGATCCATTTGCCGTCGGGCGACCAGTTCGGCGACGAGTGATACGTGCCACCGCTCGTCAGCTCGTCGGCGCGCCCTGTCTGCGGATCGACGCGCCAGATCGATCCGCTCATGCCGACGGCAATCCACTTCCCGTCGGGCGACCACGCCGGCGCCCACGGCGTCGCGCTTGGCGACGGCGGGAAGTAATAGTTGTACATGTAATTCCCGCCCTGCCTGGCGGAGGGATACGGCCGCAGCGGCCGAGGCTGGGCAGAGGGTTCGGTCGCGACCAGCACCAGCAGGATGACGACGACCGGCCTGATGGCGAGAGCGCGGTCACGAGCGTTCACCATCTCGAGCTCGAATCAAAAGAGGAGCTTCACGCCGAACTGCAGGATGCGCGAATCCAGAGCGGAGGTGATCCGCCCGAACTGGGCCGACGACACATTGCTGTTGGGCGCGTTGAAGTTGACGCTATTGAAGATGTTGAAGAACTCGGCTCGAATCTGCAGGCCGACCTTGTCGGTCACGTTCGTGACCTTCAGCAGCGCCACGTCCGTGTTGAAATACCCGGGTCCCCGCACCATGTTTTTCCCGGAGTTGCCAAAGGTTCCGATCGCGTTCTGAACGAACCTCGTGGTATCGAAATACTGCGCCACCATCTCGCCGTGAGAGCGGCCCGATGCGAGGTCCGCGGATCCGCCGAGGAAATCCGCGCGGTCCCGATTGATGCCCGTGAATGAGTTGTCCCTTCCGCTGCTGACCGTGATAGGAAACCCGCTCTGCCAGGTCACGATCGAATTCACCATCCAGCCGTTGACGACTTGACTCAAGACGGGGTTGACGCCGATGTGCGGGATCTGCCAGACGTTCGAGAACTTGAAATTGTGCGGCACGTCCTCCCGCGACAAGCCATAGTCGAAGCGGCGGTCGTCTGGCGTCGTCCATCCATAGTCATCCAGCTTCCTCGAGAACGTATAACTGGCCACGACCGCCAGCCCTTTCGCGAATCGCTTCTCTGCATTCAGCTGCATCGAGTTGTACTTGGTGATATTCGTTGATTCATAGAGTCCGATGCGGCTGAAATTCGTGTACTGACGCCTGGCCTGAGTGTTTCCGACCGTCGAGGCACCCGGTACGTAGATCGCCGGATTGATCTCGCGGCTGTTCTCGGCGGCGCCAAAGAAGTAGCTTCCCCTGTTGCCGATATACGCCACGCGGAACACCCAGTCCGTACCAATCTGGCGCTCCAGTGACACGTTCCAGGAGGCAAGCCGCGGCGTGCGGAAGTCTCGAGCGAAGACGGCGCGCAGTTCGGTCGGCGTGACGAACGTGGCCTCGGCGCCAGGAACGCGCGGCCCGTACTGCTCTGGAAACGGGTTTCGCACACCGGCGCTCGCGAAGGGATCTTCGAAGGACACACCGTCGAAGGAGAATCCTGGAGCGAACGGCGCGATGTTGGTGAATGGGTTGAACGCGCTTGCCTGGATCGGCGTGTAGAAGTGGCCGAAGCCGCCGCGGACGCTCGTCAGGCCATCCGCCGTCAAGCGGTACGCGAAACCGATTCTTGGCGCGACGTTCCAGACGTTGGCGTCCGACCCGCCGATCGGACACCCCGGATCATGATTGTCTCCTCCGTACAGCATGCCGGCGGGCGCATTCGGATACCGCTGCGACGTCGCGCCGGGCCGAAAACAGACGACGCGGCCCTGCCGGTCGTAGTAGGGGAAATACGGATCCCAGCGAACGCCCAGGTTCACGGTCGCCCTCTGATTGACGCGCCAGTTGTCCTGGACGAAAACCCCCCAGCGCGTCCCCTTGAGGTCTTTGAATTCGCCGCCGCCCTGAACGAACGTCGATGCGCGGCCCAGAAGGAAGTCGGCCAGCCCGTCGCCCGACAAGCTCCCGTTGAAGGTGAAGTTGCCGTCCATGCGGAACGTGTTGGTGATGTGGTTGGACAGGCGCACCACTTCGCCGCCGAAGTGCAGCTCGTGCGGCCCGTGAAGGGTCGTCAGGTTCTCGCGGATCGTGAAGTCGCCGCGATCGAAGTCGCCGCGGTGATTCGTGTTGATGCCGAATCCGCCCGTGATGCTCATGACGACTTCCGGCGGCGCTTTCAACGCCGAAGAGGCCGCAGAAGAGATTCGGACGCCGGCATCGGGATACCCGAACGGCGCGCTCGACAGCGACCCGCCGCGCTGGCGGTTGAATCCGAACGTGCTGTTCAACAGCATCGTCGGGCCAATGGCGAATGTGTGGTTGACCGAAACATTCTGCACACGGACCGCATTCCCGGCGCTGCTGGCCGCGAGGATGTTGTCCGATGGGATGACCGCCGGGCGGTCGTAATCGGTAAAGAAATACCGGCCGCTCAGCTGGTGCCCGCGGCCGTTGTACTCGACCTTGGTCATGAACTGGTTTTCGGTCTCGATCTGTTCCGTCCCGACGAAGTTCAGTTCGCGGCCGCCGCGGTTCGGCAACGGGACCCATTTCAGGAAATATTTCGCCACGGGGCTGATGCGGTCCTGAGGAATCTGATTGTTGAGGAACGGCTGCCGCGTGACGGGATCGACGAGCTGCCGCGAAAGCGACGAGAAGTCTCCGGCGCGCTCGGCGACGGTCGGCACGAAGGTGACTCGGCCTGCCGCTTTGCTGCGGATTCGAGTCCCCTGGTACGTCCCGAAGTAGAACAGCTTGTCTGTGCGTATCGGACCTCCAACGCTGCCGCCAAACTGGTGCCGCTTCAGCGTGTCTTTGCTCGGAGCGAAGAAATTACGCGCGTTCAACTTGCCATCGCGGAGGAATTCGAAGCCGCTGCCTCGGATCTGATTGGTGCCGGAGCGCGTGACGATGTTGACGATCCCGCCCGCGGCATTGCCATATTCCGCCGTGAAGTTGCTGGCCTGGAGGTTGAACTCCTGGACCGCGTCCGGGTTGGGAAACGGCACATTGACATTCAAGTACGTATCGTTGTGGCCTGCCCCATCCAACTGATAGTTGACCTGGGCCATGCCCGCGCCGTTGACACCGGCGGTCTGTTCGCCGGGGTACACTCCGCCGTGGCCGCAGATCCGGCAGCCATTGCGTCCAAGATCCACCGTGCCGGCGGCCAGAAACACCAGCGACTGCGCCATCCTGCCGTTCAACGGCAACTCGACGACGCGCTTTTGGTCCACCACCTGGCTGAGTGTCCCGTTCCGCGTTCCTACGAGCTCGGAATCTGCGAGGACCGTCACCTCCTCACTGACCTGCCCGATCTGCATGACCACGGTTTGGGAGGCCGCCTGGTCGACGGTGAGGGTGATGCCGCTTTGCACGTACGTCGCAAAGCCGGTCTTTTCGACCCGCAGCTCGTAGCTGCCCACCGGTAGTCTGGGGAACAGAAACGCACCGCTCTGATCGGTGGTGGCGCGCTGAGTGAACCCGGTTTCGACGTTGCGCACGACCACCTGCGACTGCGGCAGAACCGCGTTGTTCGGGTCAACGACGTTCCCGCCGAAGCTTGCGGTCGTGTATTGCGCGTATGCCGGTGAAACACACAGGAGGACAACGCCGGCGACGATTGACCAGGATGTCTGAGATCGCATCGTATTCTCTCCTGTCAGGTTCCGAGAATCCGAGCGCGTGGTCCGCGGGCGAGGGCGATAGCATACTCCACGAAATGCGGAGTACAGTCACCTGACGTGCGCTGGCTCATCGCGCGTCGTGCGGCGCCCGTCTTCCTCTCGTTGCTGCTCTGCGCGTGGGCGACGCTGGATCCCGCCGCCCGGCAAAGCCCATCCATTCTTTCGTCTGTCGTCGACGATCCGTCGCTCGTTGACATCACGGGCGCGACGATCGTCACGCCGGCGTCACTGCACGTGCAGGAACGGACGGCGGTTCGCGTTCTGGTGGAGGAGATCGCGAAGCGCACCAATGTCCGCCTCGCGGTATCGGCTCAGTGGCCGGCGGATACGACGGCGGCCATTGCCGTCGGGCCGATCGCAACCGCCCCGATCTGGGCGCGCGCCGGCTTGCGCGGTGCGCCGTCGGCCGCGACGCCCGGCCGTGAAGGATATCGCGTCGCGCTCAATCCCGAGGGACGTCGTGCGCCGACGGTACTCGTGCTCGGCGCCGATGCGCGCGGAGTGCTCTTCGGCGTCGGGCGGCTGCTGCGCGAGCTGCGCTTGAACCGCGGCTCGGTGCGCGTTCCGGCCGGCCTCTCGATCGTCTCGACGCCTGAGGTCGCGCTGCGCGGCCACCAACTGGGATACCGGCCCAAGACCAACGCGTACGACGCGTGGGACGTCCCGATGTGGGAACAGTACATCCGCGATCTGGCCGTCTTCGGGTCGAACGCCATCGAGCTCATCCCGCCGCGCTCGGACGATGCGGCGGACAGCCCGCACTTCCCGCTGCCGCAGATGGACATGATGGTGGAAATGTCGCGGATCGCCGACGAGTACGGCCAGGACGTCTGGATCTGGTATCCCGCGCTCGACAACGACTATGGCGATCCGAAGCAGGTGGCGTTCGCGCTGAAAGAATGGGCCGAGGTCTTCGCGAAGCTGCCGCGCATCAACGCGGTCTTCGTCCCCGGCGGCGATCCGGGCCACACGCAGCCGAAGCACCTGATGGCGCTGCTCGAGCGGCAGACCGCCAGCCTGCGCCGGTATCACCCGCAGGCACAGATGTGGGTGTCGCCCCAGGGGTTCACGAAAGCATGGATGGACGAGCTCTACACGATCCTGAGGACCGAACCCGCGTGGCTGACAGGAATCGTGTTCGGCCCGCAGGTTCGCGACAGCCTGCCGGTACTCCGCGCGAACATACCGAAGCGGTACCGCATCCGGCACTACCCAGACATCACGCACAGTCTGCGCTCGCAGTACCCCGTGCAGGACTGGGACGTCGCACACGCATTGACGTCGAACCGCGAGCAGATCAATCCCCGGCCCGTCGATCAGGCGCTCATCTTCCGTTCGCTGCTGCCCTACGCCACCGACTTCATCACGTATTCGGAAGGGGCCAATGACGATGTGAACAAGTTCGTCTGGAGCGGGCTCGGGTGGGATCCCAGGATCGACGTGCTGCAGATTCTCCGCGAGTACAGCCGCTACTTCATCGGCGATCGTTATACCGACACGTTCGCCCAAGGCCTGTTGGCGCTCGAGCGTAACTGGCGCGGTCCCCTCGCGGCGAACAGCGGCGTGTACGCGACACTCGAACGATTTCAGGAGATGGAACGCGCGGCGGCGCCGCGAGACCTGCTCAACTGGCGCTTCCAGCAGGCGCTCTACCGCGCGTACTACGATGCGTACGTGCGCGCCCGACTCCTGCACGAGAGCGCAATCGAGGAACGGGCACTGAACCGCCTGCGCCGCGCCAGGAGCGGTGAGTCGCGTCAGGCGCTGGCCGACGCCCGCACGATGCTCGACGAAGCGCAGATCAGGCCGGCGGACGAATGGCGACTGCGCGTCTACACGCTGGCCGAAGCGCTGTTTCAGAGCATCCGCCAGCAACTGAGCGTCGAGCGCTATCGCGCCATCGCCGTCGGTCGCGGCGCAACGCTCGACAGCGTGGAAACGCCGTTGAACAACAGCGGCTGGCTGCTGGCGCGCTTCGCCGAAGCCGACGCGCTCGAGACGGAACACGAGCGCATGACGGCCATCGATCGGATCGTGCGGTGGACGGATCCGGGGCCGGGCGGGTACTACGACGACCTGGGCAACCCCGCACAGCAGCCGCATCTCGTGCGTGGGTTGGGGTACGAAGAAGACCCTCAGCGATTCAAGTCAACGATCACCGGCTTCGGGTATCGACCGGACTGGCGGCTGTCGTGGATGACGCATGCGGAATCATTCTGGGACACGCCGCTGCAGATGCGGTACTCCGCGCTCGATCCGGCTGCGCATTACCGCGTGCGCATCGTGTACGCGGGCGATGTCTTCAGCACGAACACGCTCATCAGGCTCGTCGCCAACGACAAGTACGAGATCCACCCGCCCATTCGAAAGGAATCACCCGTCAAACCGGTGGAGTTCGACATTCCCGTCGAGGCGACGCGCGGCGGCGATCTGACGCTGACGTTCAGCGCGACGCCCGGGATGGGCGGCTCCGGGCGCGGCAACCAGATCGCCGAAGTGTGGCTGATGAGGAAGTAGCCGACACAAGGCTATGCCGCGGGCGCGGTATCCGTGATTCGCTCCGATCGGGCGTCGTAATACAGCCGCTTGCCCTGCCAGTACGACTGGGCGGCCATGATGCACGCGACCGAGTGCAGGAACCCGTTGTCGACGGTCGCGTTCGGCCGCCTGTTTCCGCTCCGCAGGCACTCGAACCAGTTGGTCAGGTGCGACAGGTCCTCGTCGCCGATGTTGATCGGGCCCGGCTTGTCGTCGCCGGGAAGCGTCACCCACCGTTCGCCGCGCTCGATCGTGGGATGGTCTTCGTGGTTGCCCTTTTCCTCGACGACCTTCCACCGCGGACTGCCTTCGCCGCCGATGTTCACGAGCGTCGCCTTCTTCCCCATGATGCGCGAGAAGCTGTCGGCGTCGTTGCCAAAGCTCGTGGAATAGCTCACCAGGAACGACGGGTACTCGACCAGCGCCTGGAACGTGTCGGGGTTCTGGCGGCCGTCGTGCCACGCGAACACGCCGCCATGCGCCACGAGCGATCGGGGAGGCTGCTCGTTCATGAAGAAGTGCACGAGATCGATGCCGTGGCTCATCCACTGATCGGGGATCCCGCTCGAGAACTCCTTGTACAGACGGAACTCGAAGTAGAGCTGCGGGTCGAACGGCCGATAGGGCTTCGTGAGCAGCCACTTCCGCCAGTCGGTGTCCTGCTCGCGAATCTGCTTCACCTGCGGCCGGCCGCGCCACCGCGGGCCGTTGTAGTTCCACACGATCTCGTACTTGCTCACGTCGCCAAGGGCGCCGCTCCGTACCACGTCGCGCGCGGCGAGCTGATAGGGTTCGCTGCGATGCTGCGTCCCGACCTGAACGACGAGGTTGCGCTGCCTGACCGCGTCACGCGCCGCTTTCACTTCCTCCAGCACGTTCCCCATCGGCTTCTCGCAGTACGCATGCTTCCCGGCCTCGACCGCGGCCTTCAACAGCGGCGAGTGCGAGTGCTCCGGCGTCGCGATCAACACCGCGTCGACGTCCTTGAGCGCGAGCAGCTCCTCGGGAGATTGCACCGCGCGCGGCGCGCGCCCGTAGTACCGTTCGGCGTTGGCGGCGGCCCGATCGCGATTGGTCTTCCAGAGATCGCAGACGGCGACCGTTTCCACGTTGAACTTGTCCTTCAGGCGCGAGGCCATCAGGTGCAGCTGGCCGCCCCGGTTGCCGATCCCGATGTGGCCCAGGGCGATGCGGTCGTTGGCGCCGAGAATGCGGCTGTACGAGAGCGCCGTCGAGGCAAACGTCGAACCGGCGACGATCCCGGCGGCCTGGAGAAACGAGCGCCGATCCACGTGCTTGTCGTCTGATTTCGGCATGAGCGTCCTTCTTCCTTGATCTAGCGCCGCGCTTGCGCGGCCACGATGGCACGAGCGAGCGACAGGCGCATATTCTCGTACGGATCTCCGGTCTCGGGAAAGCTGACCGATGGGCCGGCCTCCGAGAACACGCGAGGCACGATCGTCCGCACGGCCGTATCGACCGCAGTCGTCAGACCGAGCCGCCGCGCCATCGTCAGATACTGATGATCCTGCAGTCCGCGGCGGAGATTGGCGAGCTGGATCGTTCCCACGGGACCCGGCACGCCGCGATCTTCGTCGGGGTGCAGCTTTTCTTCGCCGGGATAGATCAGGACGCCGTCGCCGTTGATGTAGCCGTGATCGGACTTGTTCGGCTGGCCGCGGTTGTCGAACGTGATCGGCTCCGCCCAGACATTCTGATCGCGCTCTCCCTGCTTCTGCGAATTGTGACGCCAGTGCACCGCGTGCCAGTAGAAATACACAGGCGCTTCGTGCTTGAAGGCAGCCCACATCATCGCACGGGCATCCGTCGCCGGCGCGTCGATCACAATCGCTCCGCCGGCAGGCCGACCGCCGTTGTAGAACCAGAACTGCCGGCCGCGGGCGCGCTCGCGAGCGGCGCGCTCGACGTCGAACCCCTGAGGCCCGGCGCACCAGATGTCGACCGCCGGATCCAGCGCTTCGACGTACCGGCTCGTTACCAGCACCGGCAGCGCGCGGCCAGCACCGGGATTGGAATGTACGTTGCCGGCAATCGTGAGGATTCGTGGATATTGAGGCTGGCGCGGCTCGTCAGGCATGTACAAGAAGGTCAGCGCGCGAGGCAGCCGCGCGCGCAGGAACGTCATCCAGTCGTCCGCGCGCCGCCACGCCCGTGCCTGGTCGTCGAACGCGTCGCCCGGCCCGTAGAACGACAGCGGCACGATGACGTTGCCGACACGCTCGCCGGGGCCTTCGTACCCGTTGGCGCGGGTGAAGTCCTCGCCCGAGAACCGTCCCGCCGCCGCCTGCACGCGCTGCTCATCGTAGGCGTGGACGAGCTCGACGCGGTGGCGGTGCGCGAAGCGATGATAGGCGGTGTCGAGATTGCCGCCCTGATAGCGCTCGACCTGGCTGCTCTCGTAGTACAGCATCGCGTGCATGCTGTTCTCGTCCGGCAGCATGAAATCGAACACTTCGAGCTCGATCGGCAGGCGGTGTCTTCGTCCGTCGGCGTCGATCTCGATCGTGCCGTCGTAGATGCCTGCAGGACGATGGCGTCCCGTGTAGATTTCGATCCAGATCCCCTGGTTCTCGTTCGGTCGCACGCGGATCGGCAGGCCGCCGCGATCCGGACGCGCACGTTCCGGCACGAGCTGCACCGGCTTCCATCCGGTCGGATCGCGCGGCGCCGCCGCCGAACCGGGCTCGTACACCCAGTCGGCGTGCGACGCGACGGTCACGTGCATGTAATGTTCGACGAAGATCTGAATCGGCCGATCGACGCCGTCGGTCGGATCGAGCGCGGGCGCGCGATACGCGATACGGCTCCCCGCCGGCGACGTCAGCTGGCGCAGGGCGGCGGTCAGGCGTGTGATGCCTTTTTCGTCAGCCTCGATAATCACCTGCACGGCGACGATCTCGTTGCGCGCGCCGAAGAGTCTGACGCGATGACCGTCCCACGCGGAGTTGGCCTCGCGCGCGCGATGATGACGATCGTCGCGCTCGACTTTCTCGCCGTCGTTGACGGCCCAGATTGCGCGAACGGCGCCGTCGGCGGATCCGACGCATCCCATCGTGAACAGCACGAACAGCAGCCGCGTGCGCATCATCGCGACCCCGCCGGATCCCCGAGCGCGGCGCGCGCGAAGTAGTACGACAGATTTCGATCGGGCACCTTGAACACTTCGCCGAATTCCCGGGCTGCCTCCGGCTCGCGCCCGAGCGAACGCCACAGCAAGCCCGCCGCCAGGTGCAACGTGCCGGGCGAGCTGCTCGTCCCCGCCTCGATCGCCCGCGACGCGCTGGCCAGCGCCTCGAGCAGTCGGGGTCGCCAGACGCTCATGTCCGCCTCGCCGAGCGTTCGCGCCGCGTGGAAGGCGAGCGCGACCTGCAGCGCTCCCGAGTCAGCCGTCGCAGCCTGCATCAGCGTCGTCAGCCGGCGCCGCGCATCGGCGTTGCGGCCGCAGGCGGACTCGATCGTCGCGAGCTGCCGTTGCATGAGAGCCGGCCGCAGCGCGTCGGCGAGGCCGCCGCGGGTGAATTCGAGGCCGGACGTCTCCCGGGCGAGCGAGTCAATGATGCGCAACGCCTCCGCGCAGCGCTGTCGATCGACCGCCGTGTGCGCACGCCGCAGCTGTACCTGAGCGTACACGGTTCGCACGCTCGTGCCGCCTTCCTCTCTGGGAAAGAAGCGATTCCGGAACAACGCATCGGCCGCTTCGCCGTCGCCCTGCTGGGCGG
>Ga0114129_10017070_pt1 | contig 10334 bp, 7 predicted proteins | sample RhiMetdeltSRZDD1_FD_80071 | JGI IMG/M metagenome (GOLD analysis project Ga0114129, IMG submission 80071) | Populus rhizosphere microbial communities from Tennessee, USA - Rhizosphere MetaG P. deltoides SRZDD1 (version 2) (version 2) | ecosystem: Host-associated > Plants > Roots > Rhizosphere >... | reverse complement strand
TTCCCGTCCTGCGTGTGACATTGGACGAGGCACAGACGCGCGCTCGGGAGACGAGCCATCGGCTGGCGGAAGCGCGCGCGCGTGAGTCGGTTGCGCAAGCCACGATCACCGTGCGCGAGGCCGCTGACCGGCCCGTGATCGCGGCGATTGCCGGCTTCACCCGTACGAATCACGTGCTCCCATTCGCGGTGCCGAGTGCGGGAGGTGTGCCGCTGGCGATCTATCCGGACGTCCCCTCCAACTACCATTCGCGGTTGGACCTGCAGTGGCCGATCTACGACGGCGGACGAACGGATGCGCTCGAACGGGCGGCGCGTGCCGACGCCGCGGCCGCCGCGGCCGATGTGGCGGTGGCACAGGCCGATCTTCGTCTCGAAGTGGCGCGCGCCTTTTGGGCTGTCGTCACCGCGCGGGCCGCGGTTGACGTGCTCGACCAGGGCGTGGCTCGTTCGCAGGCCAACGTCGCCGACGTGCGGCAGCGCTTCACGGCCGGTCTCATCCCGCCGAATGAGGTTGCCTCTGCGGAAGCACAGGAGTCGCGTGCACGCATGCTGGCTATCGAGGCGCGCAATCAACGCGATGTCGCCACCGCCGATCTGGCCCGGCTGGTCGGTCGTGCCCCGGGTGAAGACGTTGAACCCGTCGCGGTCCTCGATGCGCCTGCGCCGAGCGTCTCCGGTCTCGACGCGCTGGTTGCCGGGGCCCGTGAGTCACGCGACGAGCGCCGCGCGCTCTCGCGGCGTCTCGACTCAGCCACGGATCTCCGGTCGGCTGCGGCTGCCGGCAAGCTGCCGACCCTGTCGCTCGCCGGCGGTGTGGATTACGCACGCCCGAATCCCCGCATCTTCCCGCGCGCCGATCGCTGGGAAGACTCCTGGGATGGGTCGATCAACATGCGATGGTCGCTGTGGGACGGCGGCCGGACGGCAGCGGATGTTGCGCAGGCGGCCGGTGGCATCGAGGCCGCCCGGCAACGGCTTGCCGAATTTGACTCCGTCCTCGCGGTCGAAGTACGCCAGCGCGCGCTCGATGTCGAGTCTGGCCGCGCGGCGGTCGCCGCCGCAGGCGATGCGGTCCGAGCGGCCGCCGAAGCTCGACGCGTGGTGGGTGAGCGGTACCAGGCTGGTGTCATCGCCCAGATTGAAGTGCTCGATGCGGAATACGCGCTGCTGCAGGCCCAACTCGATCGAACGCGGGCGCTCGCGGGTATCCGCCTGTCGGAAGCGCGACTCGCCAGAGCGATCGGCCGATGAACGCCATCGAAGTCCGGCATCTGTCGCGCCGATTTGGTGACTTCGTCGCCGTCAACGACGTCTCCTTCGACGTCCGCGCCGGTGAAATCTTCGGGTTCCTCGGCAGCAACGGCGCCGGCAAGTCCACCACCATCCGCATGCTGTGCGGACTGCTGCGGCCGTCATCAGGAACGGCCGTCGTCGGCGGGATCGACGTCACAAAAGATCCCGAGGCCGTCAAACGCCGCATCGGCTACATGTCGCAGCGCTTCTCGCTTTACGAGAAGCTGACCGTCGATCAGAACATCACGTTCTTCGGCGGCATCTATGGATTGAGCAAGGAGCGGCTCGCCGATCGGCGTGCCTTCGTCCTCGACATGGCGGGCCTTCGGGGTCGCGAGCACACGCTGACCGGCGCGCTCTCGGCCGGCTGGCGACAGCGGCTTGCGCTCGGATGCGCGATTCTCCACGAACCACCGATCGTCTTCCTCGACGAGCCGACCGGTGGTGTGGATCCGTTGTCGCGTCGGCAGTTCTGGCGGCTCATCGACGATCTGTCTCGCGCCGGCGTTGCGGTCCTCGTCACGACGCACTACCTGGACGAGGCGGAGCACTGTCATCGCATTGCGATCATTCAGGCTGGCCGGCTGGCCGCACACGGAACGGTCAAAGAGCTGAAAGCCATCTTCGCGTCACGTCCGATTCTCGAAGTACGCGCGGCCGAGCCCGTCGCCGCCATGCGGGCGCTCGACGACATGGAGGAAGTCGAAAAGACCAGCATCTTCGGCACCGCGGTGCACGCCGTCTTGCGATCGAGCGATATCACGCGGGAGATAATCGCCGGGCGACTCACCGCTGCAGGCATTCCGCCGGTGTCCTGCACCTTCGTCGAGCCGTCACTCGAGGACGTCTTCCTCGACGTCGCCGAACGGACCGCGGCATGAGCGTAATCTGGAAGACCCTGGCCGTCGCACGAAAGGAGATGCGGCAAATCGGCCGCGACCGGCGCACGCTCCTCATCCTGCTGTTCGTCCCGGCGTTCTTCCTGCTGGTCTACGGCTACGCACTGAACTTCGACATCCGCAATGTGCGCATTGCCGTCCAGGACAACGATCGCAGCACGGCTAGCCGAGACGTGATCTCCAGCTTCGTCAATTCGGGCTACTTCGATCTCTATGGCGAGGTCATGAACGCCCAGGCGATCTCTCGCGTGCTCGATAGGAACGAGGCCCGGGCGGTGCTGGTGATTCCAGCGCGATTCGGCAGCGACGTCGCTGCCGGGCATCCGACCCGCGTGCAGTTCATCGTCAACGGCGACAACGCCAACACGGCGACGACGGTTGTGGGCTACGCGAGGGGTCTGCTCAGCGCGACGTCGGCGCGGTATGAGTTGCAGGCGAGGCTCCGCTCACCAGCCTGCCTCGCCGAAGCCTGCGGCGAAGGCGTGGGCCCGCTCGTCAACGTCGAGCCGCGCGTCTTCTACAATCCCGAGCTTCGCAGCACGTTGTTCCTCGTCCCGGGGCTCATCGCCTACATCGCGATGCTGACTGCCGTCGTGTCCACCGCGCTGTCCATCGTCCGCGAGAAAGAGGTGGGCACGATGGAGCAGGTGCGCATGTCGCCGATCGGGCCGGTGCCGTACATCCTGGGCAAGACGGTCCCTTACTTTGTCGTGTCGCTCATCTCGGCCATGAGCATCGTTGTTGCCGCGATGGTGCTGTTCGACATGCCGATGCGGGGCTCGTGGGTCGTGCTCCTCGGCGTCGTCTCGCTCTTTCTGGTCGGCGCGCTCGGCTTCGGGCTGCTCATTTCGAGCATCGCTGAGACGCAACAAGTGGCCTTTCAGCTCGCGCTGCTCACGTCGTTTCTGCCGACGCTCATGCTGTCAGGGTTCATCTTTCCGATCTCGAGCATGCCGGAATTCCTGCAGGTGATCACGCACATCGTGCCGGCGCGGTATTTCCTGGTAGCGCTGCGCGGGATCGTGCTGAAGGGTGTTGGCCCTGAAGTCTTCTGGTCTGACCTGGTCGCACTCGCCATCTTCGCCGTTGTGATTCTCGGCCTCGCGTCTCTCAGGCTGCGACGCCAATGGGCATGAGCCGACTGCTGCACGTCATCCGCAAAGAGTTCCTGGAACTCCGTCAGGATCCGCGCCTGTTCAGCATTGTCATCATGGCGCCCATCATCCAATTGACGATGCTCGGGTATGCGGCAACGACAGACGTCCGCAACGTACCGCTCGTGATCGTCGATCAGGATGGCTCCAGCGAGAGCCGCGACCTGGCGAGCCGATTCGAGGCGTCGCAGAGCTTCATGGTCATCGACCGACTGTCGTCGGTCAGCGAGATCGATGCGTACCTCGATACCGGACGCGCGTGGATGGCGCTGACGATCCCGGTCGAGTACGGCAGGCGAATTCGCACGGGAACGCCGACGACAGTGCAGGTCGTGGCGGACGGCACCGATGCGAACTCGACGAACGTCGCGTTGGGCTACGCAGGCGCTTTGATTACCGACTACGCGCGCGAGCTGGCGACAGTCTCCGGACTCGCTCCGGGTCCGCCACTCGTGTCCGCCGAGGTTCGCGTCTGGTTCAACCCGCAGCTCGAGAGCCGCGACTTCATGATTCCCGGAATCCTGGCGCTACTCCTGCTGGTCGTCACGACCAACCTCTCGTCGATGGCGATCGTGCGCGAGCGCGAGCTCGGCACGCTCGAGCAGCTCAATGTGACGCCAATCGCGCGCTGGGAGTTGATCGTCGGCAAGATGCTGCCGTACGCACTGATTGGTTTCATCGACATCCTGCTCGTCGTCTTCGTCGCCGTGTTCTGGTTCGAGGTGCCGCTGCGCGGCAGCTTCGCGCTGCTGTTGACGATGTGCGCCGTCTATCTCCTGACCACACTGGGGTTGGGCCTGTTCGTGTCGACGATCTCGAGCACGCAGCAGCAGGCGATGATGACGTCCTCGTTCTTCTTCCTGATCCCGATGGTGTTCCTCTCGGGATTCGTGTTCCCGATCGAGAACATGCCGGCGGTCGTGCAGCCGGTGACGTATCTGATTCCGTTGCGCTATTTCCTGATCATCCTGCGCGGCATCTTCCTCAAGGGCGTCGGCCTCGAGACGTTCTGGCCGGACGCCCTCGCGTTGCTTGGCTGGGGCGTGGGCATCCTCACGCTCGCGACGCTGCGGTCTAGCAAGAGAGTGGCGTAGCCGGTAGCTGGTAGTCGGTAGCTAGTAGCTCGTAGCTGGTAGGTCGCAGTTCCGAGGCTCGTTTCGCAATCTGAAGGTGTGGCAGCTCGCCATGGCAATGGTCGAAGACGTGTACCGCGTGACGACGACATTTCCGGTGCAAGAGCGATTCGTGGTCTCACGTCGCAGTTGCGACGGGCCGCGGTATCGGTCCCGTCCAACATTGGCGAGGGCAAGCGTCGCAAACCGCTACCTGCTACCGACTACAAGCTATGCGTAGCGGCTGAGCCCGGTTGTGGACAGTCCACATGTGTCATGCGTATGGCAGGTGCCAAATGTCCCGTATATCGCGAGTTTGTGGCGCCTGCTGATCTGGCATGGCGCTTGGAGCATTGGAGTGCAAAGCCCGAGACGGGCATTGTCACAAGGAGACGAGCCATGAAACGGATCGCCGCAGCAGCAGCAACGCTGGTATTGGGCGTGACGATGTGCACAGCGAGCGCGCAGGCACAGGAGCGGGAGCGCTACACCACCGCGCTGCGGCCGATCGCAGCGCCTTCGATCGCCGCCCGCAACGAGCGAGGAGCGCCCTGGCAAAATTCACGCGCCTCGGATCGCGGCATCGCCCGCTCGCAGCGGGAGAGAATCAACGACCGCGGGCGCGACAGAGTCTATGAGAACGACAGAGTCTATGAGAACGATCGGCGCGACGACCCCTCGTGGGGCGAGACTGCGATGATCGTCGGCGGATCTGCCGCAACTGGCGCGGGCATCGGCGGCCTCATTGGTGGCGGGAAGGGTGCGATGATCGGCGCCGCGATCGGTGGCGGCGGTGCGGCGATTTACGAGGGCACTCGCCGGCGCTAACGCGCCAGAAGGCGTAGGGGCGACACATGCGTCGCCCCTACGAAGTCGGCACGATTCTCATCACCCGATCGTCGCCAGACATCGGGGTCCCTCGTCCATCGCGATTGTTCGTGCAGAAATACAGATAGCCATCCGGACCAGAGACGACATCGCGCAGGCGGCCGTAGGTGCCTTCGAGCAGCCGCTCCTGCGCGGTGACGCGTCGCGCCGATGTATCAACGGTCAAGCGCAGAAGATGCGTGCCGCGCAGCGTGGCGACGAAGAAGTTGTTGGCGAATTGCGGCAGGCGCTGCCCTCGATAGAACGATGCCCCCGACGGCGCGATCGAGGGGTTGTAAAAGGTGATCGGCGCCTCCATCCCTGACAGCGTTGCCGCGCCTTCGATGCGTGGCCACCCGAAGTTCAGCCCCAGGCGAATCGCATTCACCTCGTCGTTGCCGTTGTTGCCGTGCTCGGATTCCCACAGGTCGCCGGTCGCGGGATGCCAGTCGAACCCTTGCGGGTTGCGATGCCCGAATGTATACACGGGAGAGGAGAAGCGATTGTCGCGCGGCGTTGTGCCGTCGCGATTCAGTCGAAGGATCTTCCCGGCGAGCGAGGCGACGTCCTGGGCGAGGTTCCCGTCGGCGGCATCGCCGGCGCTCGCGTAAAGCAGGCCATCCGGTCCGAAACGCAGCCGGCCACCATCGTGAATCGGCGCCGCCGGAATATTGTCCAGCAGCACGACGCGTTCACCGAGCCGCGAGTTCACCTCGCGATAGCGCACAATGCGATTGACGGCGCCGCCTGACACCGTCGCTGAGTAGTAGAGATAGACGAAGCGATTCTGCGCAAACTCCGGATCGAGCGCGAGACCGAGGAGACCGGCTTCGCCCTGTGCATACACGCCGTCGAGCGTCAACGCCAGCTCGGAGGAGCCGCCCAACGTCACGATGCGCACTCGGCCCGGTCGTTCGGTGATGAACAGCCGTCCATCGGGTGCGAAGTTCATCGACCACGGGATTTCGAGACCGGTGAGTACTGTCTCGACGCGGAACCGCACGTTGTCACGCGTGGTGAAGACCTCGCCGGTCTGAGGCGTCGTGGGGCTGTCCTTGGGGCAGGCCGTCTGCATCGTCTGTGTGGCGAGCACGACGGCCAGCATTCCTGCACTTACGGCATGCGACATGGCGGCCATGATGCCATGGCCGCTCATGGGAACCGACTCAGCAGGTCCGCCTGAAGGCGGACACTACGTCGACAATCTAGAACGCGTACTCGACGCCGACGAGCGGCGAGATTTTGTCGCGCAGGCCGTCCGAGTTCAGACGAACCAGGAGATTCAGATCGATTAGCAACCGGCCGAAGACATTGACCTTCAATCCTGCCGCGGCGCCGATCTCGTTGAACGATCCCGACGTGAACGTAATGTTCGGGAATACCGAGTGACCGTCGAGCGCGTGAAAGTCCTGGAGACGAAGACGAGGCGAGTCAATGATGTAGCGCCCGATCAGGTCCACTGCCGCGGTCACGCGCGGATGCACTTCGATCACCGCGCCTGCCGAGTACGTCGCCAGATCGGGAAGATCCTCCGATTCGCCGCTGCCCGGTTCGCCGCCGAGGATGCTGTCGCCGTTCCACTGATACCCGGCATTGAGGTGTGGCGAGATCGCTCCAAAGTTCCCCGACCACGCGACGAACGGGCTGACGCCCGGCGCACCCGTGCCCAACAGATTCCGCTCGTCTCCCGTCGGCAGACGGAGATCGATGCCGAGCGCCACGCCCTGCTTCGTGGCCTTCCTCACCGTCTGCTTCAGGCGAACAGTCACGTCGCCCGGGCCCGACGCGTGGCCGAAAGCGGTAAATCGCCGGCGCGCGCCGATGTCGTCTTCGATCGAGCGGAAAAAATGCGTCTCGGGATTAGTCGTGCCGAGGCGCTGAACGGTCGCATCAGACGTCACCACGAGATCGGCCGTGACGATCGGCAGCGCGATCGACACATCGAGCCGATTGGTGACGCCGTAGCTGATGTAGACCGAGGAACGACTGACTTCGGCCTCGATCGAGTTGACGGTCGTGACGACGTCTTCGCGCCCGCCGAGCAGCTGTGCATCGTCATGCGTGAAGACCGCTGGGACATTGCTCAGATCCACGCCCTCAATCGAGTCGAATGAGAGCCGCTGATACGCGAAGCCGATCGAGACCCGCCGTGCGCCGATGGTCTCAAAACGTTCGGAGAGAATCGGTCCGAAGCTCGTGGTGGTCCGTTGGAAGACGCCGAGACCCGGATCGAACTCGTAGGTGAAGCCTGACGCAGGCGGCGGCAGCGGCAACGACACGATCTGGCTGGTCAGTGCGGTCCCGAACTGCGAGAACTCGCTCTCGAAGCCGCTGTTGAAATGACTCGAGTGCGTGGCGCCGCTCGGCAGCGGCACGTTGCTATTCACGACCAGGCCACTCGGGCCGTAGAGATTCTTGAAAATTCGCCAGAGCTCGGTCACCTGGACGGCAACATTGATCGGCTCTTGCGCGGATGCCGGCACAGCCGTTCCGCACAGAGCCAGCAGTACGCCTACGATCGCGACGCGCATCGTTCCTCCAACCGTCTATCGGATTGCAGTGATGATCCAACCGCCGGCGGCCTTCTCCAGACGCAGAGTCTGGCGGCTCGAGGCGGTCTGGCGGCGGCCGCCGCTCATGATCGTGTCGCGGCGAGAGATTCGGACAGTCGCGCTGCGGCCCTCGATACGAAGTTCTTCCACGACGATGTCCACCTGCTGCGAGTCGATCTGACTGAAGCTGGTGCGCAGTCGATTCTCTTCGGCGGCTGACAGTCCTGGCCGCACAGAGCGGAAGAGATCGATGTTCTTCGTCTCGATCGATCGCTCGTAGGTACGAAGGACTCCCCGCACGAGAGCATCATCCGATTCGACCGGAGACGTCGACGGAATCGTCGATGGTGACGGCGTCGGAGGAGCAGCGGAGTTGCGCGGCGGCGGCTGCGTCGCGGGCGGTTCGGTAGCGGGCGTCGGCTGCGGTTGCGCGGCAGCCGGTGCGGGCGTCTGAGCCGATGTCGCCGGAGTAGGCGTCGGCGCTTCAGTCGTCTGCGGCGGTGGCGGCGATGTCGGACTCGGAGACGGCGGCGATGTCGGACTCGGAGACGGCGGTGGCGTCGTGACCGTGACAGACCCGGGCGTAGAAAGCGGTCGCTGAGGCGTTGGTGTCGCGCCGGGCTGCGTTGTCTGAGGGCGTGGTTCCGTCGTCGGTCGCGTCGCCTGTGGTTTCGCCTGTGGTGTTGGAGGCGTGATGATCGGCGATTCCTGCGGTTTCGGCGTGATCGGCGGCGGTCCGAGGTCAGGCGGCGTGACCGTTGGCGCCGGTATCGAGGGGCCGGGCTGCACCGGCGGCGCAACAGGCGTCTCCGTCGGAGCCGGAGCAAAGACCACGCGCGACGCCGTATCCGACCAGAGATTGAAGCCCGCAATGGCGAGCGCAATCACCACGACTACGCCCACCCAGATCCACGCTCGGCCTTTTGCCGGCGCGTGTGTCGCCGGTGTAGTTGTCGATCGCTGCTCGACAGCCGGAGTGACTTGCGTGCGCGTGGCGGCGGCGAGCGAGCCGGATTCGAGATCGCGCCGGATGCGCTTGAGCTCTGCCTCGAGGTCCGACGCGTGCTGATGGCGAAGCTCGCGGTCCTTTTCGAGCGCGGTGACGATCAGCGACTCGAGACGCGGCGGGATCAGCGGGTTGATGTGTGTGATGGGGTGCGGTGTGCGATTCAGAATCGAATCGAAGACAATCGCCTGCGTGCTGCCGCCGAACGCCTGAATCCCCGTCGCCATCTCATAGAACACGACGCCAAGCGAGAACAGGTCGGTGCGTGTATCGACCTCCTCACCTCTCGCTTGTTCTGGCGACATGTATGACACCGTCCCCAGCGCTGACCCCGGCATCGTCAGGTCGCGATGGGTGCTCGCGCTGAGGGCGCGCGTGGCGGCGCCGCTCGAGATCGGTCCCGCCGCCTGCGCAAGCTTCGCGAGACCGAAGTCGAGAATCTTCGTGCGGTTCTTGTCGCCGATGAAGATGTTCGACGGCTTGATGTCGCGATGGATGATGCCCTGCGCATGCGCGGCGTCGAGCGCATCGGAGAGCTGGATGGCAATGTCGAGCAGGTCTGTGACTTTCAGCGGTCCCCGGTTGATCCGATCGCGAAGGCTCTCGCCCTTGAGCGCCTCCATCACGATGTACGGAGTGCCTTCGTCGTCGCCGATGTCGAAGATGGCGCAGATGCCCGGATGACTCAACGAGCTCGCGGCTCGTGCCTCGACGCGGAATCGCTCGAGCGCCTGATGGCTCGCTGCCGACTCAGGCGGAAGGAACTTGAGAGCGACCTGCCGGCCCAGCCGTTCGTCTTCGGCGAGATACACCACTCCCATTCCGCCCGAACCGAGGGCACTGAGCACCCGGTAGTGCGAAACGGCGCGGCCAATCATTCAGCAGCGCTCCGGGGGGACTTACGACGCATGACGTGCAGCAATGGAGAATGGCGCAAGTACTTGACCCCTGTCAAAACTGGGGAATGTCCCTAGTGGACGAGAGGAGATAGGCGCCGGTTACAGCCGCGCTTCGGCGGCCGCGGCTTCGGCCTCGCCCACCTCGACGTCCACCTTGCTCAAGACGAAGGCGCCGAGCACGAAAAAGACGATCACGGAGAGAACGGCGGCGCGGCTCGAGCCGAACAGCGCAATCGACCCGGCAAACACAGCCGGACCGGCGATCCCGGCAAACTTCTCGAATACCGCAAAGAAGCCGAAATACTCCGACGACTTGTGCTTGGGGATCATGCGCGCAAACAGCGAGCGGCTCAACGCCTGGCTGCCGCCCTGGACGATCCCGACCAGGAAGGCCAGTGCGAAGAACTGCCACGTCGCGGTCATGAAATAGCCGAGCACGCTGATGCATACGTACACCGTCAGCGCGGCGAACAAAGCAGTCTTCGCGCCGATTCGCCCTGCCACTGCGCCGAATGCAAACGAACACGGGACGCCTACGAATTGGACCATG
>Ga0114129_10017068_pt1 | contig 10334 bp, 8 predicted proteins | sample RhiMetdeltSRZDD1_FD_80071 | JGI IMG/M metagenome (GOLD analysis project Ga0114129, IMG submission 80071) | Populus rhizosphere microbial communities from Tennessee, USA - Rhizosphere MetaG P. deltoides SRZDD1 (version 2) (version 2) | ecosystem: Host-associated > Plants > Roots > Rhizosphere >... | reverse complement strand
TTGACTCTCGATCGGTTCCGACACCATCCGCTGACGCCGTTGCCAATGGTCAGACTGTAATGGGCTCTAATAGAGCGACGCCAGGAGCCAAAGGAGGGTGCGGGTGGCCGTTCGGCTCGACAAGGTGCCCGCGTATCAACAGCCGTTCGAGCTCGTTGTCGCGGCACTGCGCTCGGATGCCCGCCAAGGCTTGAGCCACGACGAAGCGCGGGCGCGACTCGAACAACACGGTCGGAACGAACTGGCGGCAGACCCACCGGTTGCGGCGTGGAGAAAGTTCCTCGCCCAGTTTCAGGATGTCCTCGTCATCCTGCTCCTCGTTGCGACGGCGATCTCGGCTGGACTCTGGGTCTACGAGCGGGACTCGGCCCTGCCCTATGAAGCGATCGCCATCAGTGCGGTCGTGCTGCTCAACGCCATCATGGGATACGTCCAGGAATCCCGAGCAGAGTCTGCCGTGGCGGCGTTGCGACAGATGGCGGCAGCGCAGGCGCACGTGATCCGTGATGGACAACAGCAGAGCATCGATGCCACCGGAATCGTCCCCGGCGACATCATCCTGATCGAGGAAGGCGACACGATCCCGGCCGATGGACGGGTGATCGCGTCCATTGCGCTGCAAACCGCCGAGGCGGCGCTGACCGGCGAGAGCCTTCCCATTACGAAGGACGTGGCGGCGATCGCTGGAGAGATGGCCCTCGGCGATCGGGACAACATGGTGTTCAGCGGAACTACTGCGACCTACGGTCGCGGACGGGCGATCGTCGTGGCGACGGGGATGCAGACCGAAACCGGGCGCATCGCCGGGATGCTCCGCGATGTTCGTGACGATCCGACGCCGCTCCAACGGGAACTCGACCGCGTTGGCAAGGTGCTGGGCGCCGTGGTGCTCGTGATCGCCGTCGTGATGATCGTCACGATTCTGCTCGTCCAGCGCGTCAGCGGTCTGTCGGCGGTCTTCGACGTGCTGATCCTTGGCGTGGCCCTCGCGGTTGCAGCAGTACCCGAAGGACTTCCGGCGGTCGTGACCGCGGTCCTCTCGATCGGCGTCCAGCGCATGGCTGCCAGAAACGCCATCGTGCGTCACCTTCGCGCGGTTGAGACCCTCGGATCCGCCGATGTGATCGCCTCGGACAAGACCGGCACGCTGACCAAGAACGAGATGACGGTACGCGCCGTCGTGACCGCTGGCGGCCGTGTGACGGTGGCCGGCACAGGCTACGCGCCGGACGGAGAAATCAATATTGAGGGCGGCGGCGCCGTCGGCGGTGCTCTTCTGGCCGAACTGCATTGCGCGTTGGCCGTTGCTGACCGCGCGAACAATGCGGTGCTCCAGGAGCAGAACGGGCGCTGGACCGTCCAAGGCGACCCGACCGAAGGGGCGCTCGCGGTGGCGGCACGCAAAATCGGGTTGGACCCGGCCGCGCTCGACGCCAGGTTCAGACGAATTGGAGAGATCCCGTTCTCGTCAGAGCGCAAGCTGATGAGCACGATTCATACCGATGCGGAAAAAAGGGAGACGCTGCGGCTTTTCACAAAGGGCGCTCCTGACGTACTGCTCACACGCTGCACGCATGAGCATGTGGGTGACGGGTCACGACTGTTGAGCGGTGCCCGCCGATTGGAGATCCTCAAATCGAACGACGAACTCGCCGGCCTGGCGCTGCGCACTCTGGGCATTGCGTATCGAGATCTCGCCGCCGACGCCCTGACACCCGACGCAGTCAACGAGCACGTCGAGCGCGACCTCGTGTTCGCGGGACTCGTCGGCATCATCGACCCTCCCCGCGACGAGGCGAGAGAGGCCGTCGCCCTGGCGAAAACAGCTGGTATCCGTCCCATGATGATCACGGGGGATCATCCGACGACCGCCGCAGTCATTGCCAGAGACCTCGGCATTGCGATCGACGCGCGAGCCGTCACCGGTGGCGACATCGAGCGAGCCGGGGACGACGCGCTGGCGCAGACCGTCAGGGACTTCTCGGTCTATGCGCGGGTCAATCCTGAACACAAGCTGCGAATCGTGACGGCACTGCAGCGCCAGGGATTTGTTGTCGCCATGACGGGCGACGGCGTCAACGACGCACCGGCCTTGAAGACCGCCGACATCGGCGTGGCGATGGGGATCGCCGGCACGGATGTCGCGAAGGGGGCTGCCGACATCATACTGGCCGACGACAACTTCGCTTCCATCGTCGCCGCCGTGGAAGAAGGCCGGGCGATCTTTTCGAACATTCGTAAGTTTCTACGGTATCTGCTGTCGTCGAACATCGGCGAAGTGATGACCATGTTCTTCGGCGTGCTGCTGGCGCCCGTGATCGGGTTGCAGTCGGAACGTGACACCGTCGTGCTCCCGCTGTTGGCCACTCAACTCCTGTGGATCAATCTGATCACCGACGGCGCCCCAGCCCTCGCGCTCGGGATCGATCCGGCGGATCCAGGATTGATGAAAGAGCCTCCTCGTTCAAAGAACGAAGGCGTCATTACCCGTTCGATGTGGTTCGGCATTTTTTTCGTCGGCCTCGTCATGGCCCTGGGGACGTTGTTCGTCCTCGATCTGTCACTGCCTGGAGGTCTCATCAGCGGATCGGGCGATCTGCGCCATGCACAGACGATGGCCTTCACGACGCTGACGCTGTTTCAGCTTTTCAATGTGTTCAACGCGCGTTCGGACACGGCGAGCGCGTTCACCCGTCTGTTCACGAACCGCTGGCTGTGGGCAGCGCTGGGTTTGTCACTCGCGTTGCAGGTGCTCGTGATCTACACGCCGTTTCTCCAGCAGGCGTTCTCGACGACTGGCCTGAGTGTCCGCGATTGGCTGGCATGCCTTGGTGTGGCGAGTTCGGTGCTGTGGATGCGGGAGTTGAACAAAGCCGTTGAGCGAGCGATGAGGCCAGAGACTTACTAGGAGGAACGATCGCTCGACGCTCCGGCCGGGCCCCCGGAGTCATAGTTCGACTCCGGGGTCTACCCCGACCGGAAACCGTAACGACTCGCGCTAGGCGACGGCCTTGGTCAGCGCCGCAAGCTCCTTGTTGAGATTCTTCGAATCGATCGTCACCTGCTTCTCGATCGTCGTCTGTGCCCTGGCAACGGCCTGGGCGACCTTGTCGGCCAGCGCGGTCTTGCCCACGACGACGAGTGCCGCCGTCCCTGAGTCCAGTGTTTCTCCGAGCTCTTCGAGGTCCTCGCGCGACATGCCCGCCCGGATGCGGCCGATCAATCCGCCCGTGACGCCTCCAGCGGCCATCATCGGGAGAATCGCGGGCGGAAAGAGCACGCCGACAACGGCGCCGACGACGGCGCCGGTCCACGCCGCCTTCTGCGTGGGCTTCTCGCGCTTGCTGACGTGGACGTTACCGTCGACGTCTCTCTCGACAAGCGCGGCGTCATAGGTATCGATCGCGCCCCGGCGGTACAGATTCTTCACCGCACAGTAATCCACCAGCGCATCGCCGACATCGCGATAATCGGCGATGAATAGGAACACTTCTGCCATCAGGGCCTCCTTCCCTTGTCTTGGGTGATGTGGGGTGTTCTAGCAGCTAGGGTTTCTCCACGGTCACCGCCAGGCCTTCGCCAACCTGCATCGTGACCGTCTCGCCGACCTGCACGGCGGACAGATCGACCTTCCTGCCGGCCTTCACGGTCTTGGTCGTTCCATCAGGCAGCTCGAAGGTGACCTTGTGCCTCCGCGCATCGACGGCGGTGACTTTCGCGGTGATCTCCGACGTGTCCACGACGACGCCGCCCGGCATGGATCCCACCGGCGCGACCGCCACGCCGACGCCGCTCGTTCCGACCGGCGCCGTGCCTTTCCCGAGCGCGACAGCCACTTCTTCCGTCAGCACGGCTTTGACCCGATCGCCGACGCGGATCTGGTCGAAGTTGACGACCTCGGGTCCGGCTTTGTATCTCTCCCGGCGGCCATTCGACGTCATGAGCGTCAGTTCACGCCTGGCCGCGTCGATGCCGGTAACCGTGGCCGTCGTCGTGAACTTATCCACGACGATGGCGCCATCTGCCGTTTCGATCGCGGTCGATTCCATCGTGCCCTGGGGAGAGGAGCAGGCGGTGAGGGTGAACAGAGCCGCGGACACACAAGCCAGGGCCGCGCATTTCAGCAGTTTCGTTTTCATCGATGTCCTCAATCTCTTCGGTGATTTGTGGAGCGGAATCGAGAGGAAGAAGCAGTACTTGCAGCCCAGGTTGCAGACCGCGCCGGTCGGCTTGGACAGGTCACGGAATCGGGTCCCGGCGTGTTCGGGCAGCGTCGGCATCCGGGGTCCGCGGGGCAAGCCGAGGGCCACTTCGCGCTCCGAGAGCGAGACCTGCCGCATCGTGAAATCGGCCGGGATCGGCCCTTTCCGATCGCGAGCCCCCGGCGGAATGGCGAAACGCTCACAACGTACGGTGACCCCACCGACCATCTGTCGTGAGCGAACACGGTCACGCCACGACGAGTTGGTTGCGACCGGCTTCCTTAGCCAGATAGAGCGCTGCGTCGGCTGCACGAAACAGCGCCTCTCCGGACTCATAGTCCGGGCCACCCGATTGGTATATGGTCCGATCAACTGCACGGCTTGCCAGACCGATGCTGATCGAGAGTGTTCCCTTGGGAAAGGACCGCCCGGCGAGAACCGGGGCCGCGGCGTTCACCTTGCGACGGAGATCGTCGGCGAGGTGCTTGGCCTGGGACGCGCCGCAGAAAGGCAGAACGACGACGAATTCGTCGCCGCCGTAGCGACAGGCAACGGCAGTCGGCGGCAGAGACGCAGCGATGATGTGACCGACGGTACGCACCGCCTCCGCCCCAGTCAGGTGGCCGTATTTGTCATTCAGAGCTTTCAAGCGATCCACGTCAAGCACGAACATGGAGACCGCCGTCCCGCTTCCGCGTGAGGCCCGCATGATCGCAGCCAACCGCGCCTCGAACGAACGCAGGTTGTGCAGCCCCGTCAGGTCGTCGGTCATCGCGAGTTTACGCAGGCGGTGGGCGTCGTGCGTCAGTTTCGATGTGACGACGCTCACCGCGATGAACAACGCGATTTGGACGAAATCCGAATGCTCGTAGCGAAATGTGAACAGGTGAGGGTTTGCCAAGTGGTACAAGATGATCGCCGCCAGCGCCGCCATCAGGCCTCCACGCGCCCTGAAGCTGAAGCTCGCGAAGATAATCGGCAAATAGTACAGGTGCTGTACTGGAGCGGAACCGGTCCTGCGATCCAGCTCGAAGACCAGCAACAACGCCGCGATCACCACGGCAATCGACCAGCCGGGCGAGAGTAAGCCGGCGGCCGAGGGGTGTCTGTTGATTCCAGAGGGGCTGCTGGTCAGGCGCATGTGTCAGTGCCCTTAGATCCTCGCATGCGGGCTCGGTTCGAGCACACTCGACGGTGTCACGGTTTTAACGCCAACTTGATGATTTCGCATTCCATCGACACCGGACTCTAGATCTTCACGCATAGGCGATGCCGTCCGTGCCCCTGCTGGATTCGCGCGGCGTGCGCGTTCACTGTCGTCGAACGAGGTCGGAACGTCCTCGGAAGATGCGGGACACGTGAAGGTCGTTCACGCGCCTCTGTCGTCGTCGCGGCTGGCGGAGGCTCGTAGTCCAGCACGTGGTGCCGGCCCAGAGCACCGTGTACTTCGTGGACGTCACCACATCCCCGTTAGGATGCTTCACCGCGTGGACGGCGGTTGCGTCAAACATCAACGCCGTGAACATCTCGCTGGCCGGCGGCAACGGCCGCGGCCGCGTCGAACTGTTCATGCCGCTGAACACCGGCCCAGTACGGTAGACCATTGTCACGATTGCTGGGCAGGTGGCGATTCGCCAGGCCGGTCAGTAGCGCGCCGCCGTGACGCGTCAATGGCCGCAAGCGTTCCGTTACCGCGCATCGGTCGCGGTCGGCGCTGCGGGGGGCGGTTCGCGCTGCGAACCTGCCTCGGGATCGAGCTGACGGCACGCTGATCGATTACGACCGCGCTTCTAGCAGTTTCACGAACGCGACGATCGACTGATTGACCGGCGTTGGCACCCGCAGCTCGGCGCCACGCCGCACTACGAACCCGTTGAGCGCGTCGATCTCGGTCGGCTTGCGCCGCTCGAGATCCTGCGCCGTCGAAGAAAAGACCGGCCCGACGCGTTCCGCGAACTGCAGCACCATCGCCACGAAATCATTCTTCGGGAGCGACACCCCACCGGCCCGGGCCACCGCGACGCACTCGTTGACCAGCGCACGTATGGTCTCGCGCGATTCAGGGATGGCGACGACGTCGCCGTATGTCGCATGCACCACGGCGGAGATCCCATTCAATCCGACATTCGTGATCAGTTTGGTCCAGAGATCGGCCTGGATGTCCGGAGAAACCCGGCACGGAACGCCGGCCGCCTCGAACAGGGACGACACGCGCGCGATGGCCGCCTCACGAGGTGGACCCGCCCGTCCGGGGAGATCTCCGATGAGCAGATCGCCCCGACCGGAGTGTTTGACGTGACCAGGCGCGGGCATCGAGCTGGCGACGTAGACGACGGCGGCGATGGGATCCAGGCCAGCGGCCGTCCTGATGTGCTCCACGTTGTCGACGCCGTTCTGAAGGCTGACGATAGATGCGTCGCTGCGCACATGACGCGCAAGCTGTCTCGCCGTCTCTACCGTGTCCAGGCTCTTCACGCTGAAGAGCACCAGATCGGCGTCCGCCGCCGCCGCGACGTCAGTGGAGGCCACGACTCGAATGCGTTCCTGAAAGTGGATGCTGTCGACGAAGAGGCCGTCACGCTTCCAGACCTCCACGTGCATGCGCCGTCCGATGAGGGTGACGTCGGCGCCCGCGCGTGCCAGCATCCCGCCGAAGTAACCGCCGACCGCGCCCGCACCGACGACCGCGACGCGAGGCCGCGAAGCCGAAGCCATGGGTTCAGCTTACTGCGGCCTGAGCCGCCGAGGTCAGTGCGCCGCCGGCTTGACGTTTGCCCGTTAGAGGTCTCTAATTTGCCAGGGCACATTGATGGCGAACGCACCCGGCGCGAGGAGCAAGAAGTGGCTTCAGCGTCAGGCCCAGCCAGGTTCCGGGGCGCAGGCAACCGCGTTGGCGCGGGCTCCCGGAGTCCCGCTCGAATCGGTGCTGGCGACCACCGAGTTGGATCTCCGTGCAGCGCGCCCGCCCGATTACCAGGTCGAGAACCGCGCCCTCGTCGCGCTGGGGCAGGCCCTGGCGAATAGCCCGCGCACGATTCTGCAAACCCTGACCGACACCATCCTCGAGGTTCTCGGCTCGGAATCGGCTGGCCTCAGCCTCGTCACCGACGATGGCCAGCGTTTTTACTGGCCGGCGATCGCGGGCGTCTGGCAGCCGCACATCGGCGGCGGCACGCCGCGAGACTTCAGTCCGTGTGGGGATGTGCTCGATCGCGACGCGCCGTTGCTGTTCCGGCACTTCGAACTTCGATACCGGTATCTCCCTCCCGTCGAAGAGTGTCTGCTGGTGCCGTTTCACGTCAGGGGCCGGGCGGTCGGCACGATCTGGGCGGTCACGCAGACGCAGACGGCGCGCAGATTCGACCGCGAAGACCTGCGCATCCTCCAGAGCCTCGGTAACTTCGCGTCTGCCGCCTACCAGGTGACGGAATCGATCGAGGCGCTCGATCGTGAACACAGCGCGTTGCGGGACAGTCACGCAGCGCTTCGCGAGAACGCGGAGGATCTGGCGCGCTTCAATCGCGCCGCGGTCGGCCGTGAGGTGCGCATGATCGAGCTGAAAAAAGAAATCAACGAGCTGTGTGCAGCGGCCGGCCATCCGCCGCGCTATGCTCTGGATTTCGAGAGCGGCGGCAAGGCGAAAGGCAAGTAGCCGGGACTGCACTCGACGAGCATGCCTTTAACGAGCAGAGTATGGGCTGAATGGGCCGCCCTGCGACGGGCAGAGGCAGCGCTGCGCCGGAGCGTGGACACGCTCCGCCCCCGCGGTGCAGAGCTCGCGAGGTTGCGGCAGGTGAACGCCGACCTCGAAGATGCCCGCCGCGCCGCGCTCAACCTGATGGAAGACGCGGTCGAGAGCCGGCGGCAGGTCGAAGATCTCAACCGGAAGCTTCGCGTCACCGCCTCCTGCGACCGGTTCCGGGCGGCGCTGGCCGATGCGCTCCGGTCGCTCGGCGACCCTGTCGAGAGACAGTCCGTCGCATGCCGCGTGCTCGCCGAGCATCTGGCTGCCGACCGGGTCTCGTATGCCGACATCCGCGAGGCGGAGACTGCGATTTTCCCTCGTGAATTCGACGGCGCCGAGACGATGATGGCGGAGTTACGGGCCGGCCGCACGATTGTGCTGCCCGACACCGAGTCCGAACCGTCGCCCTTTCAAGGGGATTCATTCATCGCCGTGCCGCTGGTCAAAGACGGCCGGCTCGTCGCGGCGTTGTGCGTCAGTCGGGGCGGTTCGCGCGCATGGGTGCCGCATGAAATCGAACTCGTGCGCGAAACCGCAGAGCGCACATGGGCAGCCGTCGAACGCGCCCGGGCGGAAGAAGCGCTGCGCCAATCCGAGGAGCGGCTGCGTCGGCTGAATGACGCTCTGGAAGAGCGAATCCGCGAACGGACGTCGGAACTCGCGGGAGCGAACAGGTGGCTTCAGCTCGAAGTGCGCGATCGGCGCGCGGCAGAGAACGAAATCAAGGCGCTGTTCACGCGACTGGTGTCCGCACAGGAAGACGAGCGGCGCCGCATCGCGCGCGACATCCACGATCAGCTCGGCCAGCAGATGACCGCCGTCCGCATCAATCTGGAAGGGTTGCTGCAGAGACCGGATATCGACACTCCGTATGCCGAGTCGTTCCAACGCACGGTGCGTCTGGCTGAGGAATTGGACCGCAGCATCGACTATCTGACGTGGGAGCTCAGGCCTGCCGCCCTCGATCACCTCGGGTTGCCGGCGGCGCTGGCCCACCTGGTCGGGGGCTGGTCAGAGCGTTTCCACGTGCGCGCCGACTGCGACACGGTCGGGATCGATGGGGTTCGGCTGCGGTCGGATGTCGAAGCGAATCTGTATCGACTCACGCAGGAGGCGCTGCACAACGTCTACAAGCATGCGCGCGCGACGCATGTCAGCGTACTCCTCGAAAGACGCGACCACCAGATCGTCCTCGTGGTCGAGGATAACGGCTGCGGGTTTGCGATCGACGATGTCTCGCCCGAGGCGGTCGCGTCGCTTGGGCTCGTCAGCATGCGCGAGCGCGCCGCGCTGGTCGGGGGCGAGCTGACCATCGAATCCACGCCCGGGATCGGAACGTCTATCACGGCGCGCGTCCCGATCACCGACGCCGATGGCGCCAGTCATGGCCTGTGTGACGAAGCTGCGCATCCTCATTGTCGATGACCACGCGCTCGTCCGCGAGGGACTGAAGCGCCTCATCCAAGAGCAACCGGACATGCTGGTGGTCGGGGAAGCGGGCGACGGACACGAGGCGCTCCGTTTCGCGAAGGAGTGCCTGCCGGACGTGGCGGTGGTCGATATCTGGATGCCGGGCCTGGACGGGGCGCGGGTCACCCAGATGATCACGGATGCCTGCCCGCAGGTGAAGGTGATCGCGCTGACCCGGCACGACGATGCCGGCTTCGTGCGAAAGCTGCTCGAAGCGGGTGCGACGGGCTACGTCCTGAAACAGAGCGCGTTGTCAGAGCTCATGCGGGGCGTGCGCGCTGTGGCGGCCGGCCAGCAGTTCGTGGACGCGTCGATTCGCTGCGCGGTTGGGTCTTCCCCTTCAGACTCGGCGCGCGCCGAGCCGGCGGCCGCCCCCGAGGCAGGGCTGTCGTTACAGGAGCAGACCGTTCTCCGGTTGGTCGCGGCCGCGTACACCCTTCAGGAAATCGCCGAGAGTCTATCGATCGACATGACGGACCTGCTCGCGACGCGATCGGCCGCGATGGCGAAGGCCGGGCTCGCCACGCGCACCGATGTGGTGCGCTACGCGCAGGCGCACGGATGGCTGTGAGTCGAATTGAAACGTATCCGCCGCGCATGCCTCGAAGCTCGCGCACGGCATGAGGGTCGTCCGAAAGCGACCGTCTTGAACCCGCCGTCGATCAGGAGTTGCCGCGTGTCGTCCGTTTCTTGAGGTCGATCGGCGCCTGACACCGCCAGGCGTTTGTGAGAAGCCGCTTCAGATCGGCGACGGTGACTGCCTCCAGTCGCACCAGCACAGCGGGGAAGCCTTTGTAGTGCGGCTCGGTGAAGAGCTTCGCCGGCGCGGCCGCCAGCAGCCGGTCCTTCTCGGCGAGGTTGGCGACGCGGACCGCGAGCACGCCGCGGTTCGGCACGCGCGGTTTTTTCGGAACGAC
>Ga0114129_10017067_pt1 | contig 10335 bp, 5 predicted proteins | sample RhiMetdeltSRZDD1_FD_80071 | JGI IMG/M metagenome (GOLD analysis project Ga0114129, IMG submission 80071) | Populus rhizosphere microbial communities from Tennessee, USA - Rhizosphere MetaG P. deltoides SRZDD1 (version 2) (version 2) | ecosystem: Host-associated > Plants > Roots > Rhizosphere >... | reverse complement strand
GAGTTTCGCGTGATTACCAGCAACTTCTCGGCTGAATACGGTCGCGCTTCCGGCGGTATCGTCAACGTTTCGACGCGTCCGGGAACGAACAATTTCCATGGTTCGCTTTACGAATTCAACCGAGTCTCCAGGTTGGCCTCAGCCGGTTACGACAGCAACGCTCGTGGAAATCCGAAACCGTTGTTCGTACGGAATCAGTTTGGCTACTCGCTGGGCGGTAGATTACTCAGAGACAAGTTGTTTTTCTTCAACAGCACCGAATGGACACGCGTGCGAAGTTCGACCACCGTCAATCGTCTGGTTCCCGCGCCCCAGTTAATTGCCGCTTCGAACGCCCGGACTCAGGCCATCTTCGCTGGTGCGACTCTGGCCGCAACTCCGACCGGAACGGTCTTTACCGTTGCTCAGGTTTGTGCCGGTCTGGGACTCGGCGGCGGCTCGTTCTGCGGTCTGCCCGGCGCGACGCCAGCTCTACGCGAAGTGCGACAGACCATTCCTGCGGACGCGGGCGGTGGTAGTCCGCAGAATACGTATCAGACCACGACGCGCATCGACTGGAATTTCACCAACAAAACGCAGGTTTATGGCCGCTACGCGATTGAGAGTGCGAAGTTTTTTGCCGGATCGAATGCCAACAGTCCGTGGGCTGGCTTCAACACCGGCGCGACGACCTTCAATCAGAACGCGATTCTGAATGTGACGCATACATTCTCTTCGACCTTCGTGTCGCAGACTAAGCTGGTCTTCAACCGATACAACCAACAGCAGCCTCTGGACGGAGCGCCCACTCAGCCCACGTACTTCCTGCGCAACAACGTGGTTGCCACCTTCCAGGGTCGAAGAATTGCGCTAACTGGCTACTTGCCGTTTAGCCCAGGCAGTGCCATACCATTCGGCGGCCCGCAAAACGTTGCTCAACTCTATGAAGACCTCAGCAATACGAGGGGCCAGCACACCTTCCGTTTTGGCGGCACCTATGTCTACATGCAGGACAACCGGGCGTTTGGTGCTTATCAAAATGCGGTCGCAGCGTTCGGCACCACGAGCTATACGACGGGATTCAATAATTTCGTGGATGGAAACCTGCGACGGCTCCAGGTGGCAGTTGATCCGCAGGGGCACATCAATCCCGGCGACCTGGTTACCTTGCCAGTCAAAGCGCCGCAATTCACACGCAGCAACATCTATAACGAATGGGCGTTGTATTTCAACGACTCATGGCGCGTGAAGCCGAGGCTCACTCTGAATCTCGGAGTGCGCTACGAGTTTTACGGCGTGCAGCACAACAAGAAGCAGAGCCTCGACTCGAACTTCTACTACGGCACAGGTGATCAATTCCAGCAAATCCAAACCGGCGGTATTCAGGTAGCTCCGAACAGCCCCATCGGCGGTCTCTGGGCACCCGACAAAAACAACTTTGCTCCGCGGCTTGGTTTTGCCTGGGACGTCAGGGGTGATGGCCGGACCGCAGTTCGCGCCGGCTATGGCATTGGTTACGAGCGTAACTTTGGCAACGTTACTTTCAACATAATCCAGAACGCTCCCGCTTATGCGGTCGTCACTATTAATTCTGGAGACCCCGGCTTTGCCACAATACCGGCGCCTCCGCCAAGCAACAACTTCGGACCCCTCGGAGGCTCGAGTGGCACGGCTCCGTTGCCCGGACGGCTGAACGTTCGTCACGTCAACGAGCACATCCAGAACGCTTATGCACATTTCTGGAGCGCAGCGTTCGAACATGAAGTCTTTCGTCGCACGGTCGCGTCGGTAGAATATTCCGGGTCGGCTGGTCGAAAGCTTTATGATTTGACGAACGATAACCGGGCAGGTTTGGCTTGTAGCAAACTTGGCGCGTCGCAGTGTTTTACCGGGGCGAATCCCCTGGCGCTGCTGAATACCAAGTACTATCCGCTCAACACGCGCGGCAACAAGGGCTATTCGAATTATCATGCTCTGATCGCCTCGCTCGAGAGCAGCAACCTGCGGAATTGGGGTCTGCAATTTACGGCCCGTTACACCTACTCGACGACGAAGGACAATCTGAGTTCAACGTTTAGCGACTCAAGCAACAACTTCAACCTCGGCTTGCTTGATCCGTTTAATCCGAAGCTGGATTACGGCTATTCAGACTTCGACACTCGTCAACGGTTCGTTGGCAGCTTCAATTGGGACTTACCGATGTTCAAGCACTCTTCGAACGGGTTCCTGAAGCATGGTCTCGGGGGCTGGGCCATCAACGGAATTCTGAACATTCGATCGGGCCAGCCCTTCTCGATTTTTGATTGCACGAATGCGGCCTTTGAAGTATGTCCGCGTTTAGTGCCGGTGGGAACGCTGCCGTCCAGGGTTAGCAGCAATCCAGCGGCCACTGGTCAGCCCAATGAGTTCAGACTCATTGATCTGAGCGGCCAGTCTCCCGGTAACTACATCGATCCGCTTACGGGCACCAGTGAATTTGGCCCGTTCCCGGCTAACATGACGAAGAAGGACGCTTTCCGAGGTCCCGGGTTCTGGAACATGGACTTTGGGCTTTTCAAGAACATCCATCTTGGTGAGACCACCCGCATCCAACTCCGCGGCGAGTTCTTCAACGTGTTCAATCACGCTAACATGTTCGTAGACGGCGCGTCGGCAGAAGTCAATGAAGGCCTGATCAGAGGCTTCAAGGATGGCCGGCGCAACGTTCAGTTGGCGGTGAAGTTCATCTTCTAATCTTCGACGTTAGTCGAAAGCTAAAAAGGGGAGCCCGCGGGCTCCCCTCTTTTTTGTCTTCTGGCTTCCGGATGGACGACTTACTGAAACATTTTTGGATCGATGGCGATGTTGTGTTGATATTCGCGAATCGTGCCGGTGATGGTTCCGATTGATTTCTGACGCAGAATTGGCGAGGTCATTACCTGCTCGAATTTGAAAGGCAACATCAACCCATCAACCTGGCGGAAGTCAGATGTCTCAACATAAAAATCGATGGTCGCTTCACTTCCGCCCTGAGCGTCAACCTGATTTAAGGCGCCTGTGCTTCCTCCGGTCTCGCGCAAACCTCTGGAGACCGAGGTGCGACCATAATCCGTTCGCACCCACATAAAGGTCTCCGCATCGAAGTACAGCTTCATTGCCGAACCTTTCTTCGGCTTAACTTGAACGACGTATGCGAGTTTTCCATCGACCTTCTTGGTGCCCGCGGCTTCAAACTTTGCCTCCCTGATTTCGGGCGAAACTAGCAAATTGTATAGCGACATCTGATTGAAGAGGGCGCCTGAGCCGATAATCTCTTCGTATTTACTCGTCAGCTGCGCGTACTGTCGCGCAAAACTTGGCGCGATACGCGCCGATTTGCCGTCGTACACCAGGCGCAGATCGTAGTCGCGGAAAAGGTAGACGGCAGATACGCGATTCGGAGCTTCTGACATGAGCGCGAATTGAACTCCAGGTTCATCTTCCTTCCGCACCATGCCCGTCGCGACACGCGTTTTCAATTTGGCGAGTGCTTCACGGCCGCCAATCGCTGCGAAATGTTTTTCGATAATCTGTTCCGCCTTGAGTTTTTGTTCCTGGGCCGTCGCCGCAACCACGACCGTAAGCAAGATTAGAAAAGCTGAGATGCGACATTTCATAACTAATCCCCCCAAATCGTTTCTGCATGCAGTGGCCAAATCATACTCACGCAGCAATCATTTTGACAGACGCGCGGCAATCCTTTCTAATTGGCTGGTCTTCCCGAAGCGTCGTCTTGCACTAATAACCATGTTCGTTCGCACCGCCTTCTCGGTGAAAAACCATGAAGAGTCTAATCATTTTGGGCTTGGTGCTCTGGTTGGCAGCCGCCGCCTGGCCTTCGCCGCAACGTTCGCCCGCTGCCGGTAATCCGCGGACCGTTTACATCAGCTTTGACGACGCACGCGAAGTTGTCTCGGCACTGCGCGAGATTCTGCCCGAAAGATTAAGCGGCAAAACCGACGAGGAAATTCGCGCGTCGTGGCCACAGTGGGTTGCGCAATACGACGCTTCAATTCGGCAGCGTCTGGCGCAAGGCGACGAAGATTCTTTAGTAAATTTTGTGCTGTTCGGAACTTCGTTTACCAAGCAACCACGGGTCACCTTGGCGCAGCTTCAGGAGTTGAAAGACATCGGCCAGATAACTCTTACAAGTCTTACCGCGGCGAACGATGCCGTGTCGCGGCCAATCACCACGCGCGTAATGGATCTGGTTGCCGCAGCGGCGCTACCACGGCGAAACGATCGACTGATCTTCGCGCAGAAGATCCTGTCGCAGCGTGGCGGGAACTTGGTTTCACCTTCAGGGCGGCAACGCGCCACGGATTACCTGGTTGCGAGTTTGCAGCGAGTCATTGCCGAAAACAGCGGCTATGCGCGCGTTCTGGAAGCGGCGCGGCTGCAAGGCGACGCAACGGAAGAGTTCGCCGAACGCTCGCGATTGTTCCGAGCGCGTGGCCTCTCGTCAGATACTTCATTGCTGCCGAACTTCGCGATTGAAGTGGCGTTGAGAGAAATTAAGGAGCGCGGATTGCTCACGGCCGGCTCTGTGCAGCGAGTCGCGATCATAGGCCCGGGTTTGGATTTTACAGATAAGCAGGAAGGCTATGACTTCTATCCGCAGCAGACAATACAGCCTTTCGCTGTCGTTGATTCGCTGCTGCGTTTGGGGCTGGCAAAGTCTGACTCGATCAATATGACTACGCTGGACCTCAGCGCAAGAGTGAACGATCACTTGCGGCAGGCATCGCAACGCGCAGCTCGCAGAGTGCCTTACGTCGTGCAGCTTCCCCGAGATGAACAAGCACAGTGGAAACCAGAAGCGATTCAGTATTGGCAACGCTTTGGCGACCAAATTGGCCAGCCTGCGCGTCCGGCCGCAATTCCGCTAACCGCTGGTCAACTGAAGATTCGTGCAGTGCAAATCAGACCTTCGCTGGTTGCACGCGTTCGACCGTTTGATACAAACATCGTCCTGCAGAGACTTGAGCTGCAAGCGAGCGAGAAATTCGATTTAATCGTCGCGACAAACGTCCTGGTTTATTACGACAACTTTGATCAGAGTCTCGCGCTGATTAATATCGAGAAGATGCTGCGACCTGGTGGGCTTATGTTGTCGAACAACGCGCTGTTGGAGTTGCCTTTCTTCAAAGTGCGATCCGCGGGATATAGCACGGTGATCTACTCGGACCGTCCTGACGACGGTGATCATATCGTTTGGTATCGACGCGTGCCAGACTAAGCCTTCCGGAGTACCAACGCGTGATCGCCCTTGCGACGGTGAGTTATACTAAGGTCACCCGCATTGAGTTTCCGCATTAGCTAAGAGGAGGCAGAGTTATGGATAGAACGTCGGTTTTTGGGCGTCAACTCCGGGCCGCTACGTGCGTCTGTGTTGCGTTTGTGTTTGTGACGACGTTGGCAGTTGAGACGCGGGCGCAAATTGGGAACACCGGCATTGATACCGATCGATCCTCAGGGATGCGGCAGGGTACGAATACGGTGGTGGGTCAGGTGGTTTTTCCCGCGGGATATCAAACTAATCGACGCTGCACAGTCCGATTAAGCAGCGTCTGGGTCGGCGAGTTCTCGACCTTGACCGACGACGACGGAGTATTCACCTTTCGCAGGCTGCGCGAAGGATCTTATTTCATCACCGTCGAAGCGGGAAAGGAATTTCAGCCAGCGCAGGAGACTGTCGATCTCTACGACAATCGCGGTCGCACCGTAACAGTTCAAATAGAACTGCGCCTGCGGCCGAATACGATCCCCAAACCCGCGGTACTAAACGCGTCGCTCGTTGGCGTGCCGAAGGCAGCTATCGATCTCTATCAGAAGGGCGTTATGTCGTCAGCCGCTGGCGATTTCAAGAAAGCAATCGAGCAGTTGCAAGGAGCGGTGGCTATTTATCCGGCATTCGTCCTGGCACTAAACGAGTTGAGCGCGGCACACGTGAACCTAAACCAACTCAACGAGGCCGCAGCAGCTTTAGTGGTAGCTTTGAAGTTCGAACCGAGCAATTCGACGTTGCGCCTTAACTATGGCTACGTTCTAATGCTCGAGAATAAGTTTGCTGACGCCGAGCCCGAGCTGCAGCGATCAGTGCAAATAAATGACAAGTCGGCGGTGGCGCATCTGTATCGCGGCAGAGTTCTGATCAGACTCGCGAAACTGGCTGAAGCTGAGACTGAGTTGAAGAGAGCGCAAGCGCTCGGCGGCGACTCAGGCATTCTTGCCTATCGGTACCTCGGCGCGCTGTATTCCGAGCAGGGCCAGACGGCAAAAGCTGTCGAGGTTCTGGAGACTTATCTTAAGTTGCGGCCCCATGCGAAGGACGCCGAAGAAATTCGTAAAATACTTGCGCAGTTGCGCGAACAAACGCCAACAAAGAGTCCAGTCACGCCGCTGTAAGCGGAGCGCCATTGCCGGCGCTTAATGCAACGCCTTGGCCTGTCTTGGAACGTCGTATACAGGCATTGGGCTTGCTTATCAACGCCCCGCACCCTTCAGAAAAATGAAGGCAAATCCGAAAATCTGGGTTTCCTGAGCCGGTCTCCGGGCAAAACCGCGCCAATATCCCTCAGCGTGACGCCTTTGTATACGGGCACAGTCCTTGCTTCTTTCGGGCAGAAAATGAAGGCAACACGCCCAAGCTGCCTGATTCTGGGAGCAGCGCTTTTGCTGACTGTCTCTTTGTACTGCTATGGCCAGGAGTCCAACGATGGTACTCCGCGCATCGAGACGGGCCGGCTTCCGGCAGATAGAACGTCAAGGGGAAGCATTAGAGGTCGAATAGTACTACCCGGCGGCCGTTTCATTGACCAAAGTCTGAAAGTGACTCTATTGACAGTCAATGGACCACAGGGATGGGCCTACACTGAGAATCAGGGTTGGTTTGAGTTTGTTGGCCTCACTCCCGGAAATTACGAAGTTCAGGTTGAAACCAGCGGCGTCGAGTACCAAGTCGTGTCGCAGCCCGTGCAGGTTTTTCGTGGCGCGCCATCGATCATCACGATCGCGCTAAATGAGAAGGCCGTCCCGAAACCGAAGACGGCAAACTCGGTCGTGTCGGTGACCGAACTTAGCGCCTCAATTCCAAAGGCGGCACGGAAGGAGTTTCTGCTCGCCAGCAATGCCGCCCGCGATCACAAAACAGACGAGGCCATCGCGCATTTGCGGAAGGCAATTGCGATCTATCCCGCATTTGTGATGGCGCGCAGCGATCTGGGCGTGCAGTTGCTGTCGCAAGGCAAACTGGACGAGGCTGAGGAAGAACTTGTTGAAGCAGTCAAGATTGACGCGGCCGCATTTAATCCGCGACTGAACCTTGGAATCGTGCTGGTCGAGAAACATGAGTTTGCCCAAGCGGTCGAGCAATTGAGCCGGGCGATCGCGCTGAATCCGGAATCGGCATCGGCGCATCTCTATGGGGGCCTCGCGTATGCGGGCCTCGCCGAATACGACGAAGCCGAGAAACATTTAAAAGCCGCGTACGCCATCGGCGGCAGTTCTTTTTCAGTGGCCCTCTTTCATCTGGGCCAGCTTTACATCAGCAAGGGGGAACGGGAAGCAGCGCTGAAGAGTCTTCAAGAGTACTTGCGTGCTGCTCCCGATGCACCGAACGCGCGTCAAGTTGAAAAGTTGATTGCGATGTTACGGTAACCAGGCTTTGAGGCAACAAAGGCTTCGCGGCTTTTAGGGTCTCAATCTAAAACCAAATAGGAGGATCAACATGAGTAGCTTACCTTCGCGGAAGCCGTTAGCAGCTTTTGTTATGCTGACGTTGCTTCTTGTGACTGTAGTTTTCGTCTTTACCTCGTCGGCGATGGCCCAGGCAACCACGGGTTCCATAAAGGGAACGGTGGTTGACCCCAACGGGAACGTCGTCGCCGGCGCTGAGATATCCGCCAAAAACGAGGCCACTGGAGTAGAAAAGTCTACAGTGACGTCCGGAGATGGCAATTACGAGATTAAAGAACTGCCGCCGGGCAAGTATTCGGTTGCGGTTGGCGCCACTTCAGGCTTTAGTCCGAAGACGGTGACCGGAGTCGATGTTCGACTCGGTGAGACTACCAGCTTGAAAGTCGATCTGGTGGTAGGTTCGGCGTCGGCAATCGTAACGGTTACTGCTGAAACCGAAACCACTATTCAGACCGACACCTCGCAGATCTCGTCAAACTTCGAAAACCGCAAGGTCCAGGACCTGCCGTCGAACGCCGCCGGCAACGGTATTGACACGCTGGCTTTGCTGGCTCCCGGCGTCGTGCCGGGCTTCGGCAACGTCAACAGTAACGGCACCACGTTATCGGTCAACGGTAACCGTGCGCGCGCAAACAACTTTACGATTGATGGTACTGACAACAACGACCTGTCAATCGGCGGTCCTTCGTACTTTGTGGACAACCAGGACGCGGTCCAGGAGTATCAGGTCATCACCAATAACTTTTCGGCTCAGTACGGCCGTAATCAAGGCGCCATCGTAAACATAGTGCTGAAATCCGGTGGCAATAATTTCCACGGCAGCCTTTTCGAATTCCATCGCAACTCGGCCGCGGATGCGCTAACGAACCTCGAGCGACGCGACCCGGGCCGCTCTGCGAAAGACAAGTTTATCAGCAACGTGTTCGGTGGAACTATCGGCGGCCCGATCAAGAAGAACAAGGCATTCTTCTTCTTCGCGTTCCAGGACACCCGGCAGTTCTTCAACAACACGGTAAATGGCGGTACGTTGGCGCCATTGCCATCGGAATTCGCGGGCTTGTTGGCACAGTATCCCGGCAACGCAGCGATCAAGGCGTTCGTCAGCCAAAGTGCTTTTGCGGTCACGGCTTTCGGCGTGAAGGTTCAGCCGCGTACTGACACTGCTTTGGCTCAACAAAGAATCTGCTTGCCGAAAAATCCGTTGTTGCCTGTCGATTCTGCGGCGGCTTGCGGCACCGGAGCAAACGCTGCCAATGACTTCCTGGTAAGAATGGCCCTGCCTTTCTTTACCTGGAAGGCGAACTTCGTCCAACCGGAATACAGCATTCGCGGAGACATGAATGTCACCAAGAAGGACAGTTTCAACGTCCGGTATCTGTGGCAGAAATCCGACGAATTTGCGGCGCAGTTCAGCAACGAGTTTATCAGCAACGTTCCCTTTAAGTCGCAGAATTTGGCGGGCACCTATAACCGCCAGATATCGTCTCACATCAGCAACGAGTTTAGAGCCACTTGGCAGAAGCTGTACGTTCTGTTTGGCGGCGGTTGCACCGACACATTTACTGGGTGCATCCTGGATCCACTGACGGGACTTCAGACGACCTTCACTAATATCGGTTTCAGCAGCTTTGGCGCTTCGGGCGGTAGCGGCGTTCGTACAGTTGGACCTGCCACCAACCTGCCTCAAGGTCGATCAGTTCAGGTTGAACAATTTCAGGACAATGTTACCTGGATCAAGGGTCGGCACACGTTAGGTTTTGGCGCCGATCTTCGTCACTTGAAGAGTTCCGTGCCGTTTCTGCCAAATGTGAACGGCGCCTTTGCTTTTGGCGGAAGAGCATTCCTGGCTGCTAACGTTCCTTCGAGCGTGACCCTCGTCGGTGGCAAAGACACACTCAATTACAAGGAAAACGATAAGTTCTTTTACTTCCAGGATGACTTTAAGGCCAGCAGCAACCTGACGCTGAATCTCGGCGTTCGGTACTAATACACGGGACAGCCCATTAACCTGCTGCACGACATTAGTTGTACGCGTGAGAGCGATCCAGCTCAGGCGCTTTGGGCGCAAAGCATTCCAGTCGATCAGCGCTGCGTGCCCAAGATTCCAAATGACAAGAATAACTGGGCGCCTCGCGTCGGTTTTGCCTACAGCCCGCATTGGAGTGGCAACAGGTTCTTCAAAGCGGTCCTTGGCGAAAACGATGCCAGCGTTATCCGCGGTGCGTTCTCAATGGCGTACGAGCCGGCGTTCTACAACATCCTGTTGAATGTCTCGACTTCAACACCGATGGTCTTCAATAACACGATCGTAAACAGCTGCACCAACGTTACGCCGGCAACTTCCTGCACGACGAACGACATCCTGGCATTTCCGGCTTTCCGGCTGCCAACCAACCCCAGTGGTGATGTCGTGCGTGCGGCGCTGGGCGGCAACCTGGTGAGGAACTTTTTCGATCCCAGACTTCAGTCGCGCACGATTACGGCAAATAACCTTCATGCTCCGTATTCCGAGCAATGGTCGTTTGGCGTGCAACGTCAGCTATCCCGCGATCACGTCATGGAAGTCCGCTACGTTGGCAATCATGGCGTAGGGCTGTTCCAGACGTTGAATCGTAATCCGTTTTTGGGCGCTGACACTGT
>Ga0114129_10017062_pt1 | contig 10335 bp, 13 predicted proteins | sample RhiMetdeltSRZDD1_FD_80071 | JGI IMG/M metagenome (GOLD analysis project Ga0114129, IMG submission 80071) | Populus rhizosphere microbial communities from Tennessee, USA - Rhizosphere MetaG P. deltoides SRZDD1 (version 2) (version 2) | ecosystem: Host-associated > Plants > Roots > Rhizosphere >... | reverse complement strand
TATCCCGCCGGCAATGGATTATCGCAGGCGACGATCCCGGGGGAGCCTGGCTGCTGGCTGTCCTTGCCATGGTCGTCGTCGTTGTGCCGATCCTCAATCGATTGGTCCCTGCATCATCGGCATTTCACCTCTCGGCTTACGGACTCACCTTGATCGGAAAGTACATGTGCTACGCCATGCTGGCGCTGGCTGTCGATTTGATCTGGGGTTACTGCGGCATTCTCAGCCTCGGACATGCGGCCTTCTTCTCGCTGGGCGGGTACGCAATGGGAATGTATTTGATGCGCCAGATCGGACCGAGAGGCGTATATGGCAATCCAGAACTTCCCGACTTCATGGTTTTCCTCAACTGGAAGGCGCTGCCCTGGTTCTGGTATGGCTTCAATCGCTTCTGGTTCGCCATGCTGATGATGCTTTTTGTACCTGCATTGCTTGCCCTGGTGTTCGGCTGGTTCGCTTTTCGGTCGCGCGTAACCGGTGTTTACTTTTCAATCATCACGCAGGCGCTCAGCTACGCGCTCATGCTCGCATTCTTTCGCAACGACATGGGTTTCGGCGGCAATAACGGATTTACCGACTTCAAGGACATCCTTGGATTCGCTCTCAATTCGGATAACACCCGCGTCGTGCTGCTTATCTTGACCGCGACCGCGCTCGCTGCAAGTTACATCGCATGCCGTGCAATTGTCGGGTCGCGTGCCGGCCGTGTGTTGCGTGCAATCCGGGATGCGGAAAGCCGGACGCGCTTTATCGGTTATCCCGTTGAATCGTTCAAACTGTGGATCTTCGTGTTTTCGGCTGTTGTCGCAGCGATTGCGGGCGCGCTTTATGTGCCGCAGATCGGCATCATCAATCCAAGCGAGTTTGCGCCGATCAATTCTATAGAAGTGGTTATCTGGGTCGCAGTCGGAGGTCGGGGTACGCTCTTTGGCGCGTCGGCCGGTGCAGTGCTGGTGAATTATGCAAAGACGTATTTCACCGGTGCTCTTCCTGAAATATGGCTTTACGCGCTGGGCACGTTGTTCATTTTGGTGACTTTGTTTCTTCCACGCGGTCTCGTCGGTCTTGTGCCGAAGTGGAGCAAAGATAAATGAGTGTTCGCGACAAGGTTCTGTATGTCGAGAAGGTGACGGTCAGTTTCGATGGCTTCAAGGCACTAAATGAGCTGTCGCTGTATGTCGATCCCGGAGAGTTGCTCTGCATCATCGGTCCCAACGGAGCCGGCAAGACAACGATGATGGATGTCATAACGGGCAAGACGCGGCCGGAGTCAGGAACAGTCTGGTTTGGACGCCAATTGGATCTGCTCCAGATCTCCGAAGCGCAAATCGTTCAAGCCGGAATTGGAAGAAAATTTCAAAAGCCCACTGTCTTTGAACGGCTGACGGTTTTCGAGAATCTCGAACTGGCATTGGCCGGCAATCGAACGTTCGTCAAAACACTGCTGGCGCGTATGACGCCTGCGCAGCTTGAGCGAATCGACGAAGTGCTCGGCATCATCGGCCTCGCCGAGGAACGCGATGCGATGGCGAAAATACTTTCGCATGGGCAGAAGCAATGGCTGGAGATCGGCATGCTGCTGATGCAGGATCCTGAACTCCTTCTCCTTGACGAACCGGTTGCTGGCATGACGCCGCACGAGATCGAACGTACAACGGAGCTCCTTCAGTCGCTCGCAGGCCAGCACTCGGTGGTTGTCGTTGAACACGATATGGATTTCGTTCGTTCAATAGCTCGCCGGGTCACCGTCCTTCATGAGGGACGGGTACTGGCAGAAGGCAACATGGACCAGGTGCAGAAGGATTCGCGTGTCATCGACGTCTATCTCGGAGAATAAGCGTGCTTGTAGTCCGAGCACTTAATCAGTTTTACGGCGGCAGTCACACGTTGTGGGATGTCGATCTTACCGTTCGCGCCGGGTCGCGAATGTGTCTGATCGGTCGCAACGGGATGGGCAAAACGACGCTTCTCAAATGCGTAATGGGTTTGTTGAGAGCGACATCGGGCAGTATTTCCTTCGAAGGGACCAACCTCCTCAAGTGTCAGCCCGAAGATCGAGCGCGTCTCGGCATCGGATACGTACCGCAGGGCCGCGAGATTTTCTCGCATCTCACGGTGGAGGAGAATCTGCGCGTGGGCCTGGGCATTCGGAAGAATAACTCCCGAGCGATTCCGGAACGTGTCTTCGAGCTGTTCCCTGTTCTGAAGCAGATGCTGCGTCGGCGTGGCGGTGATTTATCGGGAGGTCAGCAGCAGCAACTCGCCATCGGCCGTGCTCTTGTGCTGGAGCCGAAGCTGCTGATACTTGACGAACCAACCGAAGGGATTCAGCCGAACATCGTGCACGAAATCGGCGACATCATTTTGAAGCTGAACAAGGAGGAAGGATTGACGGTGTTGCTCGTCGAGCAAAAGCTTCCCTTTGCCCGCCGCGTGGCGAGTGAGTTCTGCATTATCGACAAAGGGCGGCTAGTCGACAGCGGCCCCATTGGAGAACTGACGGATCACGTCGTCAGCGCGCATCTGAGTGTTTAGCTGCATCTTGAGCACTGCGACGAAGTTCTTGCTCTAGACACCGATGTCTTCTGCTATGCCATTGTGTTTCCCGCTGTGGAGTCTGGTTCCCTTCATACTGATGTTGGTATCCATTGCTGTACTTCCGATGGTGTTTCCTCACTGGTGGGACAGCAATCGAAACAAAACCATTCTGAGTGTCGCGATGTCGATACCGGTTCTGGCTGTCGTGTTGCCGTGTAAGCCGACTCTGTTGTGGCAATCCCTTCTCGATTACGTTTCGTTTTTGATTTTACTTGGCTCGTTGTTCGTCATTTCCGGTGGAATTTACGTGAAAGGTGAATTCGCTGGAACGCCGCTCGTCAATGCGATCTTTCTTGGACTCGGTGCGCTTCTGGCGAACTTGATTGGAACTACCGGAGCCTCGATGTTGCTCATTCGTCCTTTTCTGCGAGCGAATCATTTGAGGCGCCATCGCGCTCACCTTATCGTCTTTTTCATATTCATTGTGAGCAACACTGCAGGCCTATTGACTCCGCTCGGTGATCCGCCCCTCTTTCTCGGATTCCTCAGGGGCGTGCCGTTTCAGTTCACACTGCGTCTGCTTCCTCAGTGGGGCCTGGTCGTGGGGAGCCTTCTTGTTTTATTCAATATCTATGATCAGTTCGTCTTTACGAGAGAAGAAATAGAAACGCATCGTGCACTCGCCGAGATCGTGCAGGCTCGCCATCCGCTTCACATCGAAGGCTCGCGTAATTTTCTCTTTCTCTTTGGGGTCATGGCGGCAGCGGTGCTCAGCGGACACTACGCCTGGCCGAGAGGGGTTCAGGAGGCCATAATGATCACGATGGCGAGGCTGTCCTGGTATACAACGCCTCGTTCTATCCACCGCGCCAACCATTTTAATTTTTCACCCATAGTTGAAGTAGCTGCGTTGTTCCTCGGAATCTTCATTACGATGGTACCCGCCTTGGAAATTCTGAATGCGCGTGCCGCCACGTTTGACTTAAAGGCACCGTGGCATTTCTTCTGGATGTCGGGTGATCTGTCCAGTGTTCTTGACAACGCTCCAACATATTTGACATTCACGGCCATGGCGTCGGGCCTGGTTGGAGGGACAGTGGAGAACCTGAACACAATGTTGCATTCAGGATTGGGTCAAACATTGCTCGCTGCAGTTTCCTGTGGATCGGTGTTTATGGGCGCCAACACTTACATTGGAAACGGACCGAACTTCATGGTGAAGAGTATCGCGGAAGGACAGGGCATCAAGATGCCTTCGTTTGGCGGCTATATGCTGTATTCCGGATTCATCTTGATTCCGTTGTTCGTCCTTGTGACATTGATCTTCTTTCGTTAACAACAAACCGACATCAACGTAGGTTCTTCACTGGCATCGATACATTCAGCGCCGCGTTATCTTTTGCTGATGAAGTTGCTTCAGTGCATTATCCAGCCCTATAAACTCGACGAAGTCGTTGAAGCGCTCCAAGGTGTCGCGCCCGGGATGACGGTCTCGGAAGTGAGAGGACATGGCCATCAGAAAGGACACACGCTAGTCTATCGTGGCTGCGAGTATGAAGTGTCGCTGTTGCCAAAGATGATGATCGAAATTGCCGCCGACGATGCTCGCGTCGACGACATCGTGAAAGTAGTGACCAATACAGCTCGTACTGGCAACATTGGCGATGGGAGGATATTCATTTTTCCAATCGAGGCGAACTATCACGTTCGAACGGGCTTCATGGAGCTCGATTAGCACCGCTACAAAATTGTGTTAGTAAGGCATCAAAAAAATATAAAGGGATCGTAATGTTGACATCAAGAAACTGTTAGTCTAAAACCACTGGCAACGCGCACAAAGAAGTACGCCGTTTGACGACGAAGTCCTCAATCCTTTTCCGGGGTTGAGGGCTTTTTTATTTTTCGGAAGAAAATTCGCCGTCTTTGAAAGCTCATCAACCCAGTCTGAAGGAGGCATAGAGAATGGCTGCTAATTCACAACAAGGTACCTACCTGACTACCACGCTCGCCGGTTTTACTGCACTCGCCGCAGGCCTCGCGGCTCAGGGGGCCGTCGGCATAGTGGTCGCGCTCGCAGGCTTGTTATTGCTAATCATTTCCGCTGCGGGTTTTTACAAAATCAAAGGTCTCCCGTAATTGGAAGAGACAAGAGGAGAAACACATGAGAATTGTCGGGATTCTATTAGCGCTCGCGGGGTGGTTGCTCCCCGTCGTGGCGCTTTCGATGACTCAATCATTAGGAGCGCGATTCGCTGTGTGTGTGGTCGGAATCATGATCAGCCTCGTTGGCATTTTGGTGGTTCTGAACGGAGCCCATCAGCAGAACGCAATATGGAAAAAGGGTTAGCCATGGCAAGGAGACAAGAGATGAAATTCTGGAAAGTAAGAATTCATTGTTTGTGGATGATAGTTGGAATGTTGCTTCTGTGCGGACTGACTGCGTCCGCACAGGCTCCCCCGGCCGCGCCTCAGGCGGCTCCGGCCGCAGCTCCTGCCACACCGCCGGCACAGGCTACACCCGCGACGGCGCCTGGTGCGGTGTCTGCACCGGTGATGGATGCACCTCTAGATGTCAAAGCGGCTGCGCCGCCGTCGACGGATGAACTAGCTAAAGGTGATCCAAGCGGAACAAAAACCGGAACGGTTAGCGACGTCGTGGCCGCCGATTCGAAAAAGGGACTCACTCTGGCGGACGTTGTCAATCAGGCCGGCCAAAACCGCATCGCTATCAATTTCGTGTGGACGTTGATCACAGGCTTCCTTGTCATGTTCATGCAGGCGGGCTTCGCGGTCGTGGAAACGGGCCTCACCCGTGCCAAGAACGCGAACCACACAATGATGATGAACTTCATGGTGTACGGCTTCGGCTTGTTTGCGTTCTGGGTATGTGGTTTCGCGATCCAGATGGGAGGGGGCGCACCCTATTCCACGCTGGGCGGCATTAACGGACTCAATTCCGAATACACCATCAGCCTGTTTGGGAAAAACTTCGGATTGTGGGGCACACACGGCTTCTTCATGACGCATGGTGGCGCCTACGATGTCGGCGCGATGGTGATGTTCCTGTTCCAAATGGTGTTCATGGATACAGCGCTGACCATCGTCACGGGCACCTGCGCCGAGCGCTGGAAATACATCGCGTTCGCAGTGTCGTCTGTCTTTATGGGCGCGATTACGTATCCGCTTTTTGCGAATTGGGCGTGGGGCGGCGGCTGGCTCGCAAACCTGGGCAACAACTTTGGATTGGGTCATGGCTACGCGGATTTCGCCGGTTCGGGAGTGGTGCACTCCGTCGGCGGCCTCACGGCGCTGGCGCTTGGAATGATGATTGGGCCACGCATCGGCAAATACACCCGTCGCGGCAAGCCTAATGCCATACCAGGACACGACATTACCTGGGTACTAACGGGTTGTTTCATTCTGGCTTTCGGCTGGTTCGGATTCAATCCGGGAAGCACCCTCGCCGCCTCCGGAAACGGCGCGCTGCGAATCAGTTCTATTGCCGTGAATACGATGCTTGCCGGCTGTACGGGCTCTTTTGGCGCAATTCTCTACATGTGGATCCGATATGGAAAACCCGACGCTTCAATGTCCGGCAACGGATTGCTTGCGGGACTGGTTGCCATTACGGCGCCCAGCGGATTCGTCAATACCGTTGGCGCTGCAATCATTGGCCTGGTAGCCGGTGTTCTGGTTTGTCTGAGCGTGGAATTCTTCGACCGGGTCATCAAGGTGGATGATCCAGTGGGGGCAATTTCGGTTCACGGAACCAACGGGCTCTGGGGCGTCATTTCCGTGGGGTTGTTTGCAGATGGCACCTCAAACTATGGCGGCAGTTGGAACGGAGTCAACGGCAGCGTTACCGGTCTGTTCTACGGAGATCCGAGTCAGTTAGTGGCTCAATTGATCGGCGTCGGCACACTGGTCGGTTTTGTATTCAGCCTGTCCTACATTGCCGGCTGGGTCATCGACATCTTCATCGGACATCGCGTGCCCGCTAAAGACGAACTCGAGGGTCTCGACATCCCTGAAATGGGTGCGCTTTGCTATCCCGAGTTTGTGCTGAAACCGGAACCCGAACAAATGATGGCGACGGCGGGAGACTGACATGCCGCCGAGACTCGTAATACCAGGGGGGAATGAAATGACAAACACGGCCCAGTTGGCGAACAGCGACCTTTTGGAATTTCCGGCGGCGCCACAAAGCGCGCCGCCCCCGACGGTATCCGTCAAGGCCAGGGAATACTTTCAGGAAGGATTGGCGCGTCTTCAATCGGGAGATGCAGCGGAAGCAGTTGTCGCACTCTCCCGGAGTGTTGAACATGCGCCCGCCTTCCCGGAGGCTCACGTATTTCTGGGCATTGCTCACGCACTGACAAACGATATCTATCCGGCGATTGATCATCTTGAAGAGGCAGCCAGGCTGGACTCCGCCAGCTTCGCCGCTCACTTCACACTGGCGCAACTTAACTTCAAGTTACGTATTCCTGCGAGTGGCTACGAAGCCGCTCGCAATGCATTGCAATGCGTGCAGACGGTTGAACAACGCAAGATGCTCACTCAATTGCTCAAGGAAGAGCGGGAGCGTGAACGGAATGGAATCGCCCGGCCCTCGTTCGAGAAGCCTTTCAGCACATTGATGCTTTTCATTGCCGGCGGTGTTCTATTCGCGGTGATCATCTTTTTTGTCATCACCCACATGAGGTGACAAATTCCGAAATGGGTTCAACAACAATGGGACTGCCCTATGAGGTCATAAATCGACAACGTTTCACGTGGGGCGCGGCTCTGATTGTGGCAGTAGTGCTCATCTTCTATGAAGACGCGCCTATCATCCCTGTAGTTGTTGGTTGTCTCTTGGTGGCTGCAATTGCCGTGTTGCGCTCGTGGGTGCATGAAAGAAAAAAACAGTGATCCCGACTGAATCAAACATGTGATCGAGGAGAACCGAACATGAAACTGCTAAAGACCATTATCCGTCCTGAGAAGCTCGAAGAGGTGAAGGATGCCTTAGCTCGATTAAACGTGACGGGTATGACAGTCACTGAGGTACGCGGTCACGGCCGGCAGAAGGGTCATAAAGCGATTTACCGCGGTACGGAATACAGCGTTACGTTGCTGCCGAAGGTCAAACTCGAACTGGTCGTTACCGACGAACGTGCGGACGAAATTCTCAAGACCATCATAAACACGGCAAGAACCGGGCAGATTGGCGACGGACGTGTTTTCGTGCTCAACGTGAATGACGGATACAACGTCCGCACCGGCGAGCGTGACGTCATGTAGTAACGAGAACTCGGCAACTCTGACACGGAACAAACAGGAATGGTTAAGCAGTTGTGCGACATTCACAACATCATTCTCAGATTGCGGCTGCAATTCCGGTTCGGAAGGTTATCGCGCGCGCCGTTACGCCTATTGCGACTTGAATGGCGCGACGATCACGTGGATTGTGATTGGATTGCACGCGCACCCGACGAATGGGATCAAGGCTTGGCGCGGCGGCTCACTGATGCCAGTTCGTCCGCGCAGGCTCTCGAGGATGCCATGGCAATCCGTGAGTTGCTCTTTAACGCATTGCACGAAATTTCGAGCGCTACTTTTCGCGTCTACCGGCAAGCTGGGGACGATATTCCGGAACTGATTATTACAGGCACTGCTATTAGGTCGGAACCGGCATGGCGAAATGTGGATTCTCTTGTGATGCGGGCAAAGCTGTGTGGATTTCGGTTCTGTCTGGATAAGGGGAAATTAATGGCACTTCCGGTTGAAGTTCAATAACGAGGGACCGGCGGCTTCAAGCCGCATCAACAGGAATGGAATTGGGTTTCCAAATATTGTATGCGCGGAACCCGTGAAGACAAATTTGAGAGACTGTATCAGGAGGGAACGCTCAACCCAAACTCGGAGCGCGTTACCGACGATCTTTTCCTCGGCGATTTCTTCGACAGTCACGATATAGCTCAGGTGATGTACGAAATGCTTCGTCGGGTCGCGATGGAAGAACAATCGATCAGCGAAGCGATCCGAACATTCGGTGTCTCCTCCCGCAATTTGTTTTACGCGGCGCGTGCCGCTTTTGAGGAAAGCGGCCTGGCAGGTCTGGTTCACCTTAACCTCGATACCAAAAAACGCTCGAGAATGACCAGGAAGGTCTTCCATTGCGTCAGACAGATCCGGAAAGAGAATCCGTCGATGCCAATTACGGAGCTGACGGAGCGAGTTGGGCAATGTTTGCGGGTGAACGTTCAAGAGATGTCGATTCGGCGAGCGCTTGTACGCATTGATGCTTTGGGCAGAGGAGGGCCAAAGACATTTGTGTGCGATGACCTGCAGATCGACTTCGAAACGCGAGAGGTGCGCGTAGGTGCTAGGAACGTCCATCTCACACCGACGCAATTCGAACTCTTACGCTATCTGGTCTCACGTGCAGGTACGCCGGTAACTCACCGGGAGTTGCTGCAATTCGTATGGGGGGACGATTTTCTGCCTCAGGTTGAGTATGTGAGGGTGTTCATGAACCAGCTCCGGAAGAAGATCGAGCCCGATCCCGCAAACCCACGATATATACGGACGGAACCATGCGTCGGGTATTGTTTTGTGCCTTCGAGTACCAGAATAAAATCTTCACGCTAGGTAAACTCTATCTGTATTTCGAGACCCATCCGAGCGATGACTGTACTGCCCTGGCTGAATCGGATCCTGCACAACCGAGGTTGGTAGTGAGCTTGAATGGATTTTGGCGTGCCGCGTCTGTTTCAAAAGTGCAGCTTCAAAGCGAATTCGAACACTCGCGGATCAAACGCTCGCGTAATCGTGCCGAACGCGGTTGTGCCGAAGCTGGTGTTTGGCGCACCCAAAGATGGCGTGTTCGTGACGTTGAATGCTTCTGCGCGTAACTCCGCGCGAAGAGCCTCATTAATTTGAAAAGTTTTTCCGAGCATGACATCGAGTGCTCGATACCCAGGTCCGACAACCGGATTCCGGGATGCTGTACCAATCGTAAACTGCGAAGCCTGCGCAAACGCGGCCGTGTTGAACCAGCGTGCTGTGCTCCGCTCGTCGGAGGCCAGCTGCGGGCTCCCTACAAGATTCGGACGTTGAACGCCGAAGCCGGCAAACGCGTTGAGATTGGTTGCCTGAGTGACGGCCAGAGGGCTTCCCGATTGCAAACGCAACAGGCCTCCGAGCTGCCACCCGCGCGCGATCTCCCACACAAACGAGCTCGAGAAAACGTGAGGAATGCTACCCGTCGACTCATCCTTTTCGAGGTGGCGGTTGTAGCTGTCGGCCGCCTGAAATGATGCGACAGGCCCGGTGAGGATCGCGGCGTCGAATACAGCTCCCGCATCGTCGATGAGCTTGGAAAAGGTGTACGACGCTGTAAAGGTGAAGCCTCTGCTGAACCGCCGTTCGAGACGTGACTGCAAGGAGTGATAGGTCGAATGCCCGACGTTGTTGCGGTACAGTGCCACGGTCGTGAATCGTGGATACGGACGAAGCAGCTGGCCCAATGGGATCGTCGGGCCGCCCAGAGATGACGACGCGGGAATCTGTCCGTAGTATGGATTCGGAACCGACTGCGTGAGTGTTGCTTTGAGTGCGAGCTGCTCCGCCGTGAGCTGATTCAGGTTCACGTCGGGCACGCCCAGGTTCGTCAGCTGCGATCCAAGATATCCAATCTCGGTGCTCCAGTTCTGGGCGAAAGTGTTTTGAAAAGAAAGATTCCATTGCTGCGCGTAGCCGCTCTCCTGGTCTCTGTTTACGCTGAATGCGCCCTGACCGAGCGCCGCGTCG
>Ga0114129_10017061_pt1 | contig 10336 bp, 9 predicted proteins | sample RhiMetdeltSRZDD1_FD_80071 | JGI IMG/M metagenome (GOLD analysis project Ga0114129, IMG submission 80071) | Populus rhizosphere microbial communities from Tennessee, USA - Rhizosphere MetaG P. deltoides SRZDD1 (version 2) (version 2) | ecosystem: Host-associated > Plants > Roots > Rhizosphere >... | reverse complement strand
GTCTCCTCCGTAAGTTCCAGCAAGGTGCGGCGCTGGCCCAGCGGGATGACGTTGTCGAGCAACTCTGGCTCGCGCTCGAGGTCGAACTCGTAGGCGTGGGCGAGCGCGGTGTTGCCGCGTATCGACGGCCGCGATACTCGCAGCATGTGCGAATGGGCACGCGGCTTGCGCGGGCGGGGAGCGGCCGAGGATGGCGACTTGGCGCGGCCCGAAAGGCCGAGGCGGTGCACCTTGCCGATCACCGCATTGCGAGTGATGCCGCCAAGCTCCGCGGCGATTTGACTCGCCGACAACCCGTCGGCCCACAGCTTCTTCAGCATTTCAACGCGTTCATCGGTCCAGGTCATGGCCAAATCCTCGCCAGCCGTCGCGGCGGAGAAGTCCGGACAGAATCCCACTGCGGGCCTGGGCAACGACCAGTTGGCCCGACGCATACCCGCGCCACCGATTTACGCTAATAACTGTCCGCCGCACGAAATGTCGTATTCGACAATGGAAAAGCTACAATATGGCGGGAGTCAGGCGCAAGAGTGATCGGCCTGCGTCCACATGTTCTGTCCACGTTAAGGCCATGCGTCCACACTTATCTGCACGGCTGTGTATTGCGCGAGCGTGTAACGGCGTCGCCATGGCGTCCCCCATCATGTTGACAGCGAGCCGCGCAGCAATAGAATACCTTATGGTGCCGCCCGCAGAGGCGGCACATTTCGTTTCCGCTGATTGTCGGCTCCTCGATGAGTAACAACCAAAGCTCGCATTTGCTGCCAACCTACGCGCGCGTCGATCTTGCCTTCGAGCGCGGCGAGGGCGCGTGGCTCATAGCGACGAACGGCGAGCGTTACCTCGATTTCACCTCGGGGGTGGCCGTCAACGCACTTGGCCATGCCCACCCGCACCTCGTCGAGGCCATCACCAAGCAGGCCAACAGGGTCTGGCACGTGTCGAATCTCTATCGCATCCCCGAGAGCGAGCGGGTTGCCGAGAGGCTGTGCGCGGCGAGCTTTGCGGACGTGGTGTTTTTCTGCAATTCGGGCGCCGAGGCTATGGAATGCGCCATCAAAATGGCGCGCAAATATCAGTCGGCGAGCGGCCGGCCCGAACGCTACCGCATGATTACTTTCGAGGGTGCCTTCCACGGACGCACGCTCGCGACCTTGGCCGCTGGCGGCCAGAAGAAATATCTCGACGGCTTCGGTCCGGTCGTCGATGGGTTCGACCAAGTGGCGTTCGCCGACCTCGAAGCGACCAAGCGCGCCGTCGGGCCGCAAACCGCCGCGATCCTGATCGAGCCCATCATGGGCGAGGGGGGCGTGCGCGTCGTGCCGAACGAATTTTTGCGGGCGCTGCGGCGGCTGTGCGACGAGCACGGCTTGCTGCTGGTGTTCGACGAGGTGCAGACCGGCATCGGCAGAACCGGGGAACTCTTCGCCTATCAGCGCTGCGGCGTTGCCCCCGACATCATGGCACTTGCTAAGGCTTTGGGTGGCGGCTTTCCGCTCGGCGCGTGCCTCGCCACCAGCGAGGCCGCCAAGGGTATGACCACGGGCACGCACGGCTCGACTTTCGGCGGCAATCCGTTGGCAATGGCGGCCGCGAGCGCCTTGCTCGACGTGGTACTCGCCGATGGATTTCTCGAGCGCGTGCGCCGGGTTTCTCTGGTGCTCAAGCAAAAGCTCGCGGAGATCAAGGATCGCTATCCCACGATCATTGCCGAGTTGCGCGGCGAGGGGCTTCTGGTCGGATTGCGGGCGGTGGTTCCCAGCGCCGAGCTGGTTGACGAGCTGAGGGCGGAGAAGATGATCACGGCCGCGGCCGGCGACAACGTGGTACGGCTTTTGCCGCCGCTGATCGTGAGCGAGGAGGAGGTCGCCGAAGCGGTCCGCCGGCTCGAGCGCGCCTGCGCCCGTATCGCCAAGACGCAGGAAAGACCGCAGAAGGTGGGGGCGGCTGTATGAAGGGCCGCGACTTTCTCGACTTGATCGACATCCCTGCGCAAGAGCTGCACGGGATGATCGAGGCAAGCCGCGCCATGAAGGCGCGGCGCGAGCGCGGTCCGCGGCCACTCGAGGGGCGCACGCTGGCCATGGTCTTCGACAAGCCCTCGACGCGCACGCGGGTCTCCTTCGATGTCGCCATGCGCCAACTCGGAGGCGCAGCCATCCTGCTGACTGGGCAGGAGATGCAACTCGGCCGGGGCGAAACCATCGCCGACACGGCGCGGGTGCTTTCGCGCTACGTCGATATCATCATGATCCGCACGCTCGATCACGACATGCTCATCGAGCTCGCGCGTCATGCAACGGTGCCGGTGATCAACGGTCTGACCCGCCGCTCGCACCCCTGCCAAGTGCTCGCCGACGTCATGACGTTCGAGGAGCACCGCGGGCCGATCCGCGGCAAGACGGTGGCCTGGACCGGCGATGCCAACAACGTGCTCACCTCCTGGATGCACGCCGCCCAGCGCTTCGACTTCCGCCTGCGGGTGGCGACACCGCCCGAGCTCGCCCCGAAGAAGTGGCTGCTCGACTGGGCCAAAAGCTCGGGTGCCGCGATCCAGATCGGCAGCGAGCCCGAGGAGGCGGTTAAGGGGTCTGATTGCGTGGTGACGGATACGTGGGTCTCGATGGGGGACAAGGACGGCCAACGTCGCCACAACTTGCTTAAGCGCTACCAAGTCAATGCCCGGCTGATGGCGTTGGCTAAGCGGGATGCGGTGTTCATGCACTGCCTGCCCGCCCATCGCGGCGAGGAGGTCACGGATGAGGTGATCGACGGGCCGCAATCGGTCGTCTTCGACGAGGCTGAGAACCGCCTGCACGCCCAAAAAGGCATTTTGGCGTGGTGCTTGAATGCACGGTAACTTTGGAGCTCGCACGCGCGATGACGGCCATCCGGCGCAGGGCCGCCGCTGCCCTCAAGATTAAGGGCGGGGAGCATCTTTCGGCGCTCGGCACTATATTTTAAGGCATCATGTCCGATCCCCACATCGAAATTCCAGCACGCGCGCCAGCGGCGACCTCCGTCGACGACGCAATCTTGCCCTTCAAGGTTGAGGCGCTCGATCTGCGTGGTCGGCTCGTGCGTTTTGGCCCGGCCATCGACACGATCTTGTCGCGTCACCGTTATCCCGCGCCGGTGGCGAAGCTTTTGGGTGAGGGGATCGTGCTTGCCGTACTGCTCGGTTCGACCTTGAAATTCCAAGGCCGTTTCATTCTCCAGACCCAGAGCGACGGGCCGGTGCGGATGTTGGTCATCGACTACACCACACCCGGCAAGGTGCGCGGCTGCGCCAGTTTTGATGCCGCCCGCGTTGCGGAGGCCATTGCAATTGGCGCGGCTGATGCAGGCGCGCTGCTCGGCCGCGGGCATCTGGCCATGACCATCGATCAGGGACCGGATACCGCCCGCTATCAGGGGATCGTAGCGCTCGAGGGCAAGGGGCTCGAACACGCGGCGCACGAATATTTTCTTCGCTCCGAGCAAATCCCCACGCGAGTGCGCCTGGCAGTGGCCGAGGAGCTGCGCTCGGGCGCAGACGGTGCGCGCCATTGCTGGCGGGCCGGCGGGCTGCTGTTGCAGTTCTTGCCGCAGTCGCCCGAGCGGGCGCGGCGCGCAGATCTTGACCCAGGCGACGTGCCGGAGGGGATCGAGGTTAAGGCCGCGCCCGAGGATGACGCCTGGGTCGAAGGCCGCGCGCTGGTGGCGAGCGTCGAGGATGTCGAACTGCTCGATCCCGACACGTCCGCCGAGCGGCTGCTGTATCGGCTGTTCAACGAGCGCGGCGTGCGGGTCTTTCGCAGTCGCGACTTGCAGGCGCAGTGCTCGTGTTCGCGCGAGCGGGTGGAACGGATGCTGCGCAGTTTTTCCCAAGATGACCGCGACCACATGGTCGAGAACGGCAAGATTACGGTCACCTGCGAGTTCTGTAACTCGACTTACGTATTTGAGCCGCTGGATGTGGCGGAGCCCACGCCGTCGGCATGAGGGCGGGCGCGGCAGAATGCCGGCGGCCGGCCTCGTGGACCGCCTCAATTGATCGTTCGCTCGCGCTGCGGGGTGTCGAGCGAGAAGGCCGGAATGTCGATATCGAATTGCTCGCCGGCCGCGGTCACCATGCCATAGGTTCCGGTCATGAAACCCGAGGGCGTGGGCAGCGGCACGCCGCTGGTATATTCGAAATTTTCGCCGGGTTTGAGCACCGGCTCCTCGCCGACGACGCCTGCCCCGCGCACCTCCTGCAGCCGACCGAGCGCGTCGGTGATGCGCCAATGACGCGTTTTCAGCTGCACGGTCTCAGCCCCGCGGTTGGTCAGTGTGATGGTATAGGCCCAGAAGAAATAGCCGTTCTCGGGCGAAGACCGCTCGGGCAGGAAGCGTGGCGTGGCGGTGACCTCGATCTGCCGGGTCACGGCCCGATACGCTGCTTTGGGGGCATCCATCGTCAGCCCTCTACCCCGGGTGCTTCGTCGCATGTGCGGCCGTAGTGAACAGCTTGAGCGCCCGGCCTGCAACCGTCGCGATGACGTGACTCCCAAGCCGGGCAAAGGCCTACTAGATTTAGCTGTGTCCCTTATCGCGCGAAAGATCGCCTTGAAATGCATGCCCTCGTGGTGACCACCGGACGCGATCTGCGGCTCGATTTGTTCCGCGGGATCGCGCTTTGGCTGATCTTCCTCGACCATATCCCCTCGAACCTGGTTGCTTGGGGCACCATCCGCAATTACGGCTTTAGCGACGCAACTGAGATTTTCGTCTTCGTCTCCGGTTACACCGCCGCCTTCGTCTACGGCAGGGAAATGCGCGAACGCGGCTTTCTCATCGCAGGCGCCCACATCCTGCGGCGAGCCTGGCAAATCTACGTCGCTCACGTATTCCTATTCGCTATTTATCTCGCCGAAATTTCCTACGTCGCCACCAGTTTCGAGAATCCTCTCTATGCCGAAGAGATGAACATTCTCGATTTTCTCAAGCAGCCGGAGGTGACGATCGTCGAGGCACTGCTGCTCAAGTTCAAGCCGTCCAACATGGACATACTGCCGCTCTACATCATTCTGCTGCTGTTGTTTCCGCCGACGCTGTGGTTGCTGCAGTTTCGATCCTCGCTGGCGCTGGGCGCCTCGGTGCTGCTCTACGTGCTTACATGGACCTTCAACTGGAACCTGCCGAGCTATCCCAGCGGGCACTGGTACTTCAATCCATTCGCCTGGCAATTGCTGTTTGTGTTCGGCGCCTGGTGCGCGCTGGGGGGAGCGCAACGGCTTGCGGCCGTCCTGCAATCACGCGTGACGTTGTCGATCGCGGTGGCCTACCTGCTGTTCGCGTTCGTCATCACGCTGACCTGGTATCTGCCATACATGAGCCAGTACGTTCCGCATTGGCTGGAGGAGTTGATCTACCCGATCGACAAGGTCAATCTCGACGTCCTGCGCTTTGCGCATTTCCTCGCGCTGGCGGTGGTGACGGTCAGATTCCTGCCGCGCGAGTGGCCGGGACTCAAATCGCGCTGGGCTTGGCCGCCGATCGTCTGCGGCCAGCACTCGCTGGAAATCTTCTGCCTGGGCGTGTTCCTGTCCTTTGCCGCGCATTTCGCCATGGTGGAGGTGTCGGGCGCCATCTGGATGCAATTCCTGCTCAGCGCGTTGGGCATCGTTGTCATGGTTGCGGCTGCCGGCCTGCTAAGCTGGTATAAGAGGGCAGAAGGACGTAGTTCTGGATCGCGTCCCAAGAAAACGCCGGACGCCGACCTCGCAGGAGGCGAGGCATGAAAACGCCCATTGCAGTGGCCGCCGTGTCTGCGGCCCTCTATGTCTTGACCAGCGCGGCGTTCGCCGCGGAGCCCTGCGACATCCCCGGCTATTTGTTGTTTGGAAACAACGAGTTGAAGCACGTGGCCGAGGCCGTGCGAAAGGAGAGGCGTCTCACCATCGCGGTGGTTGGAACCGGCTCCTCCATTCTTGCCGGACCGGACGGCCCGCGCTCGGCCTATCCGGCGCGGCTCGAGGCGGTGCTCAAGCAGAAGCTTCCTTCGGTGGCGGTTAAGGTTGTCACCCTCGCCAGAACGCGGATGACCGCCGAGGACTTGGCCAAGGGCATGGAAAAAGTGCTGGCCGATGAGAAGCCCGACCTGGTGATATGGCAGACCGGCACCCTCGATGCCATTCGCAGGGTCGACCCCGACGAGTTCAGGGAGGCGCTCGATGAAGGGGTCGAGACGCTGCACAAAGGCGGCGCCGACGTCATCTTGATGAACATGCAGTACAGCCCCCGGACCGACATCATGGTTTCGTATGGCCCGTATGCGGACAGCATGCGGGTGGTGGCGCAGCAGCACGAGATCCCGCTATTTGACCGGCTGGCCATTATGCGGAATTGGTCCGATACCGGCGCATTCGACCTCTATGCCGCCGGAAAGGATAATGTGCTCGCCCAGCGCGTGCACGATTGCATCGGCCGCGGCATTGCCTCTATGATCATCGACGCCGCCCATTTGCATCCCGAACCCAAGGCGGCTCAATAAAGGCGTCAAATAAAGCCTCCAGAGGACGACACTTACAGCATGCATGTTCAGATCTTTTGGCGTAGCGGCGCCCTAGTCGGGGCCGTTGCGACAGCGGCCATAATTGCATTGTTTCCGGCGCGGGCGCAGACGTCCGGCCCGACCGCGGCTCCGGCCGCTCTGTCATCCTCGGCGATGGCGGCGCGGCAGCCCGCCTGCGCGGTAGCGGCCGAGCAAGTACGCTTTGATCGCCCATTGCCGCGGCTCGGGCGCCTGCTTGCCAGCGGCAAGCCGATCAAGATCGTGGCGCTCGGCTCGTCATCCACCTATGGCGCTGGCGCAAGCACGTCCGCTGCATCCTATCCGAGCCGGCTCGCGGAGGAGCTTGCCCGCCGTTTCCCGGGACATGAGATCACCGTGTTGAACCGCGGCGTCAACGGCGACGATGCCGAGGGCATGCTCGCGCGGCTCGACACCGCCGTCACCGTCGAAAAGCCGGATCTGGTGCTGTGGCAGCTCGGCACGAATTCGCTGCTGCGGGAGAAGGCGCTGCCCCCGCACGCCTCGCTGGTGCGCGAAGGGCTGACACGCATCAAAGCGACGGGGGCCGAAGTCGTTTTGATCGATCCGCAATATGCGCCGCGCGTCCTCGCCAAGCCGCATGTCGAGGGCATGATCTCGCTGATTGCCACGGCCGCGAAGGCCGAGCATGTGCCACTCTTTCACCGCTTCGATCTGATGCGGCACTGGTACGAGACCGATCACCTGCCGTTCGAGACGTTCGTGTCTTCTGACGGGCTGCACATGAACGACTGGAGCTATGCCTGCCTGGCGAAGGCGCTGGGCATGGCGATCGCCGATGCCGCGACGCGCCCGACCGCCACCGCGATTGGACCCAGGTAGTGCCGTAGGTTAAGGACGGCACACCTTCGGTCCTCGCTCACTTACGCCGCCTTCAGCGCGGTGAGCAAATCTTCGACCAGATCGTCCGGATGCTCGAGACCGCATGAGAGCCGCACCAGCTCGTCGCTGATGCCGAGCTGGGCGCGGGCAGCCGGCGTCAAGCGCTGATGCGTCGTCGTCGCCGGATGGGTGATCAAGCTCTTGGCGTCGCCGAGATTGTTGCTGATGCGGATGAGCTTGAGCGCGTCCTGGAAGCGAAACGCCGCCGCCTTTCCGCCCTTGATCTCAAAAGCGACCAGCGTCGAGCCCCCCTGCATCTGCCGGCGCACGATCTCGGCCTGCGGATGGTCGGGCCGGCCGGGATAGATCAGGCGCGAAATCTTCGGATGCTCGGCGAGCGCGACCGCGACCGTCGCCGCCGTGTCGGTCTGCCGGCGCACGCGCACACAAAGCGTTTCCAGGCCTTTGAGCAGGACCCAGGCATTGAACGGCGACAGCGACGGGCCGGTCTGGCGGATCGGCACGGCGATGTGATCTTGAATGAATTTTTCGGAGCCGAGAATGATACCGCCGAGGCAACGCCCCTGGCCGTCGATGTGTTTGGTGGCGGAATAGACCACGCAGTCGGCCCCCAATTCGAGCGGCCGCTGGAACAGCGGCGTCGAGAACACGTTGTCGACGACCAGCGTCGCGCCCGCCGCGTGCGCGATCTCGGCGACCGCCTTGATATCGAGCACGTCCAGCGCCGGATTGGTCGGGGTTTCGAGAAAGAAGGTCTTGGTGTTCGGGCGCACTGCCTTGCGCCACTGATCGAGGTCGGTGCCGTCGACCAGCGTTGAGGCGATGCCGTAGCGAGGCAGGTGCTCCTCTACGACGTAGAGGCAGGAGCCGAACAGCGCTTTCGACGACACGATATGATCGCCGGCTTTGACCTGTCCCATCAGCGCGGTGGTGACCGCCGCCATCCCGGTTGCGGTCGCGCGCGCCGCCTGTGCGCCTTCGAGCGCGGCCATGCGCTGCTCGAACATGGTGACCGTGGGATTGGAAAAGCGTGAATACTGATAGCCCGGCTCCTCGTTCTTGAAGCGCTTTTCCGCGCTCAAGGCGCTGTCGTAGACGTAACCTTGGGTGAGGAAAAGCGCCTCCGACGTTTCGCCGAACTGCGAGCGCAGGATTCCGGCATGCACGAGTTCGGTCTCGGGGCGGTAGCTTCGCTTGGCGGACACGGACATCTGAGGTCTCCTTTGCCCAACAAAAATCCCGGCCGGAAAAGCTCCGCCGGGTCCTACGCGTCCCCGGCCTTTTAGCGACTTGTTTTACGTGGCTGCAAGCCGGCCGGCTCAAATGACCACGGGATAAATGTCCTCTAGCGCGGTCGATGTCTTTCCGTCAAGGCAGCCATCGGCTAGTAACCTTGAATCCAGCACTTAATGTTTGGGCGTCATCGGGGGCTTTGCGTCTTGTCGCTCGCCTTGGCAGTCGACCAAAAAGGCATCCTGCCCGACCATATGATCGCGGTGCTGGTGCGCGACGGCGCTATTCTACGCCCCTACGACCTCGTCCCCGATCAGATCCAGCCTGCAAGTCTCGATCTGCGCCTCGGCGAAGTGGCTTACCGCGTGCGCGCCAGTTTTTTGCCGGGTCCGGACACAACGGTTGCCGAGCGCATCGACGAACTCAAGCTGCACGAGATCGCGCTGGGTGATGGCTCCGTGCTCGAGACCGGTTGCGTCTATATCGTGCCGCTGATCGAAAGTCTGGCCTTGCCCGATGACATCGCCGCCGCCGCCAATCCCAAAAGCTCGACCGGCCGGCTCGACGTCTTCACCCGCGTGATCGCCGACGAGACCCGCGGCTTCGATCACATCTCGGCGGGCTATCATGGTCCGCTTTACGCCGAGATCAGCCCGCGTACATTTCCAGTGCTGGTGCGCGAAGGCTCCCGCCTGTCGCAAATCCGCTTCCGTCGCGGTAACGCGCTGCTCGGCGCCGAAAGCTTGCGCGCGCTCCACGGATGCGAGCGCTTGGTGGATGACGACGACGCTGACGTCAGCGAAGGAATCGCAGTGGGCGTCGATCTTTCCGGGCTTGGTCCGGACGGCCTCGTGGGCTACCGCGCCAAACGCCACACCGGCGTTATCGACGTCGAGCGCCGAGCGGGCTACGACGTCGCCGATTTCTGGGAGCCGATGCGCTCCCGCAAGCAGCGCAATCTCATTCTCGACCCCGGCGAGTTCTACATCCTCGCCTCGAAAGAGGCCGTTCAGGTGCCGCCCGACTACGCCGCCGAGATGGTGCCGTTCGACCCGTTAGTGGGCGAGTTTCGCGTGCACTATGCCGGCTTCTTCGATCCCGGCTTCGGCTACGCGGGCGCCGGTGGGCGCGGGGCGCGCGCGGTGCTGGAGGTGCGCTCGCGCGAAGTGCCATTCATCCTCGAACACGGCCAGATCGTGGGGCGGCTCGTTTACGAAAAGATGCTGGCGCGACCGCATTCGCTTTACGGGGAGCGCATCGGCTCCAACTACCAGGCGCAAGGACTCAAGCTGTCGAAGCACTTTCGGACGTGATCGGATCTCTTGCATGCGGGTGAGCGCACGCCGCACCCTCGTGGCTTGACGCCGCGACAACCGGTCCGTTCCGCGAGGGCTGCACACGCCACAAGGAAATTATTTCCGAAGGCGTTGGTTTGTGAACCACTTCACACATGGCGGACTCTTTTGGGTGCAGGCTCGGGTCGACGCATGCGGCGTCTGTCGCCGAGAGAAAAAACCGCGTCTGGCGTGGGGTAAAGCAATCCAGCGCGGAGGCGTGCCCGGAGAGGGTGCCATGAAACGAATAGCGATGGTTGCGCTGACGACCGCGGCGCTGCTGGGCTTGGCAGCGGCGCCCACAGGCGATGCGCGGGCGGAGCGCAGAATCCAGCTCGCCTTCAACGTC
>Ga0114129_10017059_pt1 | contig 10336 bp, 8 predicted proteins | sample RhiMetdeltSRZDD1_FD_80071 | JGI IMG/M metagenome (GOLD analysis project Ga0114129, IMG submission 80071) | Populus rhizosphere microbial communities from Tennessee, USA - Rhizosphere MetaG P. deltoides SRZDD1 (version 2) (version 2) | ecosystem: Host-associated > Plants > Roots > Rhizosphere >... | reverse complement strand
TTCGCGGCCGCCCTGATCGCGCTTGATGCGTCCGTCCTGCGGCCGCCGCTTCTCGGCGATGTTGCACCCCGACAGCAGCTTCACGCGCGACACGATCGCCTGATAGACGATGCGCGGGATGACGTGCACGTCGTGCAGCATGCCGTCGATGCGCAGCCGCACGAGCGTCACGTCGCGCTTCGGCTCGAAGTGGATGTCCGACGCGCGCTGCTCGAACGCGTAGCCGAGAAGATGATCGAGCGCCTTGACGACCGGCGCGGCCGCCGGGTCGAGCTCCTCGGCTTCGGCCGACAGATACTCCTGGTTGCCGAGATCGAACGCCGGCAGCCACCGGGCGGACAGCTGCTTCTCAGCCGACTTCAGGCTCAGTTTCAGGTCGTAGAAGCTCTTGTGCAGCGCCTCGATCTCCGATCGCGTGGCGACGACGCGCTCGATGGCCAGCGCCCCGGTCACGCGCTTGACGTCGTCGATCGGAAACGGCGCGAACGGATCGTGGACGGCGACCGTGATCTTCTCGTGCGTCTTCGCGATGGCGACGATGCCGTGGCGGCGCGCGAACGGCGCCGACAGCGCGCTGGTGACGACGTCGAGATCGAGCTCGAGCGGGTTGATCCGCACGAAGCGGAGGCCGGCGAACGCGGCGAGCGCCTCGCCGATCTGCGCTTCGGTGGCGAGTCCGAGCTGGACGATCGTCTGCGTCAGCGGCACCGTGCTGCCGCGCGCGGCGCGGCGCACGCGCTCCGCCTGCTCGCGCGTGAGCGTCTTGCGGAACACGAGGATCTGCAGCAGGTCGGTGATTTCGGCGGAGGTCGCCGCCGGCGGCGCCGGCACGCGCCGGTCCGCGGGTGATGGTGGAACGCCGGGTCGGCGGCCGGGAGGCACCGTGGGCGGCGGCATGAATCGATTGTTTATTGTAGTGTAGGCGGTTGCGTGCGCGCGGCCGTGACGCCCGGCGAGGTACGCGTCGCTGCGCGCGGCTGCACGTGATCGATTTCGCTGGCATCGCCGGCATCGCATGGCGCGAAAAATCCTGCTCATCACCGGTTCGAGCCGAGGCATCGGCGCGGCGACCGCCGTCCTCGCCGCCGAGCGCGGATACGACGTCGCGGTCAACTACGCGCGCGATCGCGCCGCCGCCGACCGCGTCGCGTCGACGATCCGTGCGAGCGGCGCTCGCGCGATCGTCGTCCAGGCCGACGTGGCATCGGAGACCGATGTCATCCGGATGTTCGAGACGATCGACGCGCAGCTCGGGCGGCTCGATGCGCTCGTGAACAATGCCGGCATCGTCGAGCGCCAGACGCGAGTGGACGGCATGGACGCCGCGCGCCTCGCCCGGCTCTTCGCGCTCAACGTCACCGGCAGTTTCCTGTGCGCGCGCGAAGCCGTCCGTCGCATGTCGACCGCCCGCGGCGGATCGGGCGGCGCCATCGTCAACATGTCGTCGCGCGCGGCCCAGCTCGGCTCACCGGGCGAGTACGTCGACTATGCTGCGTCGAAAGCGGCCGTCGACGCGATGACGATCGGGCTCGCGAAGGAAGTGGCCGAGGAGGGCATCCGCGTCAACGCGGTGCGCCCGGGAGTGATCTACACGGACATCCATGCGAGCGGCGGCGAGCCGAATCGCATCGATCGCGTGAAGGTGGCAGTGCCGATGAAGCGAGGAGGGCAGCCCGAGGAGGTTGCGCGGGCCGTGCTCTGGCTGCTCTCCGAGGAAGCGTCGTACGTGACTGGCGCGCTCCTCGACGTCGGCGGTGGACGCTGATTCACGGCCAATCGCATCGTACGGATGAGTTACCACCTCTGCGACAGGAGTGTCATCGCCGCGCACATAAATTGATGGCGCATGCGAGATGGCACGACGCATCGGCGCTCGCGGGATCTCGCCAACGCGCTGCGCCGGTGATGCTTAGCGGGTGCCGCCGTGCGCGACCGCAGAGGCATGTCGGTTGCGTCTTCGGCGGAGACGATGCGTCTGCGCTCGCGGTCTCGCATCCCGCTCGCGTTGCTCCTTCTCGCTGCACTTGCGCTCACCACGTCTGCGCAGGTCCCGCTGCCTCAGAACTGGACGGAAAAGGTCGACTCGCTCGTGCTGCGGCGCGCCGCCAACATGACGGGACGATCCCGCATCATCGTGCGCGCTGTCGACGACGCGTCGCTGGGCCCGGTGCTGCTCGCCGTGCAGCTGGCGGGCGGGACGATCGGCCGCATGCTGCCGTCGCTGCACGGCGCGGTCGTCGACTTGCCGAACAGCGCGATTCCCACGATTGCCGCGAACACGCTCGTCGGGCGGCTCTCGCTCGACCGGCGCGTGGCGGGTGCGCTGGAACGGACCGGCCGCGCGATCGGGGCAAGCGCCGTGCGGCAGCAATTCGGCTACGACGGCGCCGGCGTCGGCGTGGCGATCGTCGATTCGGGCGTGACGGCGTGGCATGACGACCTCGCCGACCCGGCGAGCGGCGCCCAGCGCGTCGATCGATTCGTCGATTTCGTCAACGGCCGCCAGCAGCCGTACGACGATTACGGGCATGGCACCCACGTCGCGGGGATCATCGGCGGCACCGGCTTCGACTCGGGCGCGGCGCGATCCGGCATCGCTCCGGCGGTGCGGCTCGTCGTGCTCAAAGCGCTCGACGGATCCGGCCGCGGCCGCATCAGCGACGTGATCGCGGCGCTCGACTACGCCGTCGATCATCGGGCCGAGCTCAACATCCGGATCGTCAACCTCTCGATTGCGACGGGCGTGTACGAGTCCTACAACTCGGATCCGCTCGCGCTCGCGGCGAAGCGTGCAGCCGACGCCGGCGTCGTCGTCGTCGCGGCGGCAGGCAACAATGGGCGCGGTCCGAGCGGGCGCACGCAGTACGCCGGCATCACAGCGCCCGGCAACGCGCCGTGGGTGCTGACGGTCGGCGCATCGAGCCACATGGGAACGGTCGACCGGGCCGACGATACGATGGCCGCGTTCAGCTCGCGCGGCCCCGGCGCCGTCGACTACTCCGCGAAGCCCGACATCGTCGCGCCCGGCGTCGGGATCGAGTCGCTCAGCGATCCGAACAGCGCGTTCTACACGACGGAAGCGCCGTACCTGCTGAGCGGCACGGTCGCGACCCCGTACCTGCCGTATCTGAGTCTCAGCGGCACGAGCATGGCGACGCCCGTCGTGAGCGGCACCGTCGCGCTGATGCTGCAGGCCAATCCGGCGCTCACGCCGAACGCGGTGAAGGCGATCCTTCAGTACACGTCGCAGGTCTACGCAGGCTACGACCGCCTGACCGAAGGCGCGGGGTTTCTCAACGCTCGAGGCGCGGTGAAGCTCGCGCGCCTGCTCGCGATGCGGCCGGCGGGCCCGTATCCGACGTCGCCGGACTGGAGCGGCCAGATCATCTGGGGCAACCGTCTGGTCGGCGGCGGATTCCTGACGGCCGACGCCAATGCCTGGTCGACGGCGGTGACGTGGGGCGCGGACGGCGGCACGATCGCGTGGGGCGTCGTCTGTCCGACGTCGCGCTGCGACAGCAACGGCGGCTGGCAGCCGTGGACGCTGCCGGCCGACGCGCCGAACGTCGTGTGGGGATCGGCCTGCGGCAGCGCCGATTGTCAGGGGCCGTGGACGACCGATGCCGGCGGCGGCGCCGTCTTCGGTGCATCGGACGGCGATACGGTCGTCTGGGGCAGCAGCGGCGACGACGGCGACACGGTCGTGTGGGGATCGAGCTGCAGCGATCCGAGCTGCCAGCCGATCGTCTGGAACCGCCCGTGATCCGAACCGACAATCTCGCGTGGGGCGCGCAGCCGAGGCGAGAACGCCTGTATGTCATCGGCGTCATCGTCTGTGGCGCGATCGCGTTCGGCGGGCTGTTTCCACTGGCCTATCCGCGGCCGCTCCTGTTCGCGGCGCTGATCGTTTCCGCCGGCCTGACCTCTCTCTGGAAGGTCAACCTGCCCATCTCGCTGACGAGCGGCGCGACGCTGTCCGTCTCGTACGCCGCGAACCTGATGGCGCTGCTCCTGCTCGGCCCGCGGCCCGCGGTCGTCGTCGCCGTCGCCGGTGTCGTGACGCAGTGCACCTACAGAGTCAAGCGGCGCTATCCGGTGTATCGCATGCTGTTCAGCGCCTCGGCCGAAGCGATCACGATGGCCGTGACCGGATTCGTGTACGAGTCGCTCGGCGCGCCGGCAGGACGGATCGCGCTGGGCTCGCTGGCGGCGCCGCTCGTGATCGCGATCGTGGCGTACTTCGTCGCGAACACTGGCCTGGTCGCCGGCGCGATCGCGTTGTCCACCGGACGCTCGTGGTGGCGGGTCTGGCGCGACGATTTCCTGTGGAGCGGCGCCAGCTTCATCGTCGCCGGCAGCGCCGGCGCGGCCGCGGCCGTGGTGATCGATCGCGACCAGCAATGGGCGGCGGTGTTCATGCTCGCGCCCGTGTACCTGACGTATCGCACGTACCGCGTGTTCATCGGGCGGCTCGAGGATCGGGCGGCGCTGGCGGCCGAGAAGGAACGGCTCGCGGAGGCGCTGCGGGAGATGACACGGCTCGAGGCCGCCCGCGAGCAGCTGCTCGAGCGCGAGCAGGCGGCGCGCGCGAGCGCCGAACACGCCAATCGCCTGAAGGATCAGTTCCTCGCGATCGTCTCGCACGAGCTGCGGACGCCGCTCAACGCCATCCTCGGGTGGGCCGACATGCTGCGGCGCGACGGGCTCGATTCCGCGCGGCGGCCGCGCGCGTTCAACGCGATCTACGACAGCGCCAGGCGGCAGTCGCAGCTCATCGACGATCTGCTCGACGTGTCGCGCATCATGTCGGGCAAGCTGCAGCTGGCACGCACCGCGGTCGACGTCACCGAGATCGTTCGCGCCGTGGCGGAGCTCGTGCAGCCGGCCGCCGACGACAAGCGCATCGCCCTGACGATCGAGGCCGACGGCTCCGCGCGCGTCGTGCACGGCGACGGCGCGCGGCTCCAGCAGATCGTGTCGAACCTGCTCTCGAACGCCATCAAGTTCACGCCGGAAGGCGGATCGGTCCACGTGCGCCTCCACCAGATCGGGCGCTCCATCGAGCTCGCGGTGACCGACACCGGCATCGGCATCCCGCGCGATTTCCTGACATGCGTCTTCGAGCCGTTCCGGCAGGTGGACGCGTCGCGCACGCGGACGTACGGCGGGCTCGGTCTGGGGCTCGCGATCGTCAAGCACCTCGTCGAGGCGCACGGCGGAACCGTGACCGCCGACAGCCCCGGCGAGGGCCGCGGCACGACGTTCACCGTTCGCCTGGTCGGCGTGGCGACGACCGTGCACGAGAACGACCAGACGGCGATGCCGGTGGGTGCGGCGGCGCTGACGGGCGAGTCAACGTCGCTCGAAGGCGTCCGCGTGCTGGTGGTCGACGACGACGAGCAGAGCCGCGAGGTGATGGCTGTATGCCTGCAGAGTCATCACGCCGAGGTGCTGGAGGCCTCGTCGGCCGGACGCGCCCTGAGTTTGCTGGAGCGGCAGCGCGTCGACGTGCTGCTGAGCGATCTGGCGATGCCCGGCGAGGACGGCTACTCGCTGCTGCGGAAGGTGCGCATGATGCGCGGCCCCGCCGCGTCGATTCCCGCCGTCGCGGTGACGGCCTTCGCGCGGCGCGAGGATCGCGAACAGGCGCTGCAGGCGGGGTTCCAGCTGCACCTCGCGAAGCCGCTGGACGCCGATTCTCTGGTTGCGGCGGTTGCGCGCCTCGCGAGATCGGGGACTGTCCCGGAAATGTCCCGGGACTGTCCCCCGTCCGCGCGAATCGCTACCGCACGGGCTGGAGCGCCCCGCGGTACGGCACGACCTGTCCCGCCACGATATCCGCGTCGAACGTCATCGTCTGGTAGCCCTGCGCGCGAACCTCGACGCGATGCCGACCTGGCGTGAGCCCGAGCGGCTGCGTCGTCGGCGAGAAGTCGCTGACCCGTCCCTGATACTCGCCGTCGATGAACACCTCCGCCTCCGACGGCGTGATCTCGAAGCTGACGCCGGCTGACGCCGCGCCTTGCTGCACGCCAACCGATACGGGCGGCGCGTACGTGTAGCCCTGCTGCTGCTGGGCGTAGCCGTACGCGGGCGGATAGGAGTACGGCTGCGAGTACCCGTATGGATACGAATACGAATACGGGTAGTAGGGATACGGATAGCCGTACGGATACGGGTACGGGTAAGCCACCGGGTAGTAATACGGATAGGTGACGGGATAGCCGACCCACAGACCGAAGCCGATGCTGAACCGCGGCCGGAACGCGTAATACGGCCGATAGAAGCGGTACGGCGTGTAGTAGATCGATCGTCCGCCGTAGCGCGGTCCGAACCCGCGAGGGACGGGCCCGACGCGCGGGACGGCGCGGCCGACCGGTCCACGCTGCGCCGCATAGACGGCACGCGGACCGCCGAACCTCGGTCCGCCCATCCGCGGCGCGCCGACCCTTGGCGCGCTGACGCGAGGCGCCGAGAACGTGCGAGGCGCCGAGAAGCCTCTTGGCGCAGCCTGACCGCCCGGGGAGCCGGCTTGCGCCCCGCCGGCGCCACCACCACCACCGCCGCGCGTATGCTGCGCAGCGGCCGGGCCGGCGGCCAGCAACACGGCGGTCGTCGCGACGAGAATTCGAGAGACACTCATGGCAGGCTCCCCAGGGACTCCTCTCGGCAGGCGGCAGTACCATCATACGCCGGTAATGTCTTCGCGCCAATCCGGCTCTTATCCCCAGATGGGCGACGTCTCACGGCCGGCGTTCGGGGAGCTGGTGCGGCGCTACCAGGACATGGCCTGCGCCTGCGCTTACGGCATCCTTGGCAATTTCCACCTCGCGGAAGAAGCGGCCCAGGAGGCGTTTCTGCTTGCGTGGCAGAAGCTCGACGAGCTGCGCGACCCGCGCGCCTTTCCCGGCTGGCTCCGCGCGATCGTGCTCTCGCAGTGTCATCGCCTCACGCGAGGCCGCCACATCCACTGCGTGCCGATCGACGGGAGCGGGATCGAAGCGCCCGTGCCGGACCCCGAAGCGCTGCTCGCGCGGCGGGAGCAGCGGGACGATGTGCTCGCGCTGGTGCGGACGCTCCCGGATGGCGAGCGGGACGTCTGCCTCCTGTATTACATGGCGGGCTACTCGCAGGGCGAGATTGCGGCGTGCCTCGGCCTGCGCGCTTCGGCCGTCGGCAAGCGGCTGTTCTCCGCGCGGCGGAAGTTGAAAGCGCGCGCGCTCTCGGCGTGCGCCGACCGGCTGAAAGCCGCTCGGCCGTCGCGCAGCCGGGCGTTCCGCGAGCGCGTCCACGCGCGGCTGCGGCCGCTCGCTCCGCGCGACTGGACGCCGGTGGGCGCGCTCGCGCACCTGACGCACGCCGGCGATCCCGACGACTGCGAGCTCTGGCTGCGCGACCGGCGCCGGTTCGCCGGGCGCCATCACCGCCAGTACGTCGTCGAGCGGGCCGGCACGGGCGAGATCGTGGCGTACGGCGCGATCGAGCAGAGCATCTACCTCCCGCGCTATCGATTGTTCCTCGTCGTGGATCCGGCGCACGTTCGGCGCGGCGCCGCGAATCGGCTGCTCGACCGGCTGTTCGCCGATTTGCGCGCGCTCGACGCCGTCACGGTCTCGTTCACGGTCGACGCGGCGCGGACGGATCTCCTCTCGCTCCTCGACGAGTACGGATTCCGCGAGACCGATCGCGTGTGCGAGTTGCGGCTCACGCCGGGCGGCGCCGACCGGTCCTGGATCGAACGGGCGCGCGCGCAGGCCGCCGGCGCCGGCGTGCGCATCGTCACGCTCGCCGACGAGCGCCGGCGCGACGAGTCGTCGGTCGAGCGGCTGCACGACCTCACGACCGCGCTCGCGCTGGAGCACGGCGGTCGGCGGGTCGCGCCGCCGCGATTCGACATGAAGGAGGCGCGCATCTGGCTCGAGCAGCCGTACGTGCTCGCGGACGCGTTCTTCATCGCGATCGCCGGCGCCGAGTACGTCGGCGTCGGCGGCGTGCGAAGGGGCGCCGTACCCGCGCAGCTCCAGCAGAGCGAGACGGCCGTCCTCGCCGGTTGGCGGCGAAAGGGGATCGGTCTCGCGCTGAATGCGGCCGCGATCGCCTATGCGGCCGAGCACGGATACGCGGAGATCCGGGCGTCCGTGGACGCGCGGAGCCGTGCGCTCCTGGCGCTGAACGAGAAGAGCGGGTTCCGCGCGCGCGGCGGACGCGTGACGGTCGAGCGATTCGTGCGCGCGATCGTCCGCGTCGGACGTGAGGTGTTCGCGCAGTATGTCGGCCGCTATCGCGGCGACGCGGCCCGGCCCGGGTTCGTCGTGTCCGTCACGAACGAGGACGGCCGCCTCTTCGCGGAGTTCATCGGCCAGAAGGTCGAGCTGTTTCCGGAGTCGGCCACCAGCTTCTTCATCAAGCATTTCTACGGGCGGGCGGAGTTCGTGCGCGACGCCACGGGCCGGGCCACGCGCGTCCTGTGGCGCGAGCGTGCGCGATCCAACAAAGAGGTGTGCGTATGTCTCGATCGCATCGGGTAATTCGTCTCGCGTGCGCGGCGGCGCTGGCCTGTCTCGGGCGATCGGCGGCCGCGCAGCCGCCGGAGAAGTTCGAGAACCTGCAGGTGCTCCCGAAAGACATCAGTCGCGAGGCGCTGACGCAGCGCATGCGCGAGTTCTCGTTCGCGCTCGGCGTCCGCTGCCAGTACTGCCACGCCGGCGGCGACGGCATCTCGTTCGCGGGCGTGTCGTTCAGCTCCGACGAGAAGCCGGCGAAAAAAAACGCCCGCGCGATGCTGAAGATGGTGGCCGCGCTCAACGACACGCTGCTGCCGCAGATGCCCGCCAGACGGCAGCCGCCGGTGAAGATGGACTGCGTCCATTGTCATCGCGGCCTGCCGGTGCCGAAGACGCTCGCGGGCGAGCTCACCGACGTCATCGCGGCGAAGGGCATCCCCGCCGCGGTCGAGCGCTACCGCGATCTGCGGACGAACGCACTGCCGCTCGGGCTGTTCCGCTTCGACGAGTGGACGATGAACGAGCTCGCGCGATCGTTGACGGAGGACAACAGGATCGACGCCGCGATCGCGATGCTCGAGTTGAACCAGGAGTTCTACCCGAAGTCGGCCGACATCGATTTCGCGCTCGGCGAGCTGCACCGCAAGCGCGGTGAGAAAGAGAAGGCGATCGCGCGCTATCAGGCCGCCCTCGAGAAGCGTCCCGATTTTGCCGCGGCCAAGAAGCAGCTCGAGGATCTACGCAGGTAGGTCTTCAGACCTGCCCTACTCGAGTCGCGCGAAATCGAACGTCGCGCGGCCGACTTCCTTCCCGTCGAGGACGACCCGGACGGTTCGTCGGCGCTGACCGATCGCCGCCGCGTCGAAATCGGCCTCGACGAGCCCGCCGATGAGCGGCGTGGCCGCTCTGGGTTTCTTCGCGGCGCCCAGGTTCGCGTAGAGCGGCGTCCGCCGCACGGCCGCCGCCGCAGCCGGCGGCTCGTCGAGCGCGACCTCGTAGTCGGGCACCCTCGCGAGCACGTTGAGCGGGTGGAAGCGCAGCTGGACGACGATGGTGACCTTGCTCTGGAGCGATCCGACCTCGGCGCGCGCCTGCTTCGCGCTGAACATGTGATCGCCGCGGCGCAGATGCTCTTCCTGCGCGAGCACGACCCGGCGGAACGCGGTCACGACTTCCAGGCGCTCGACGTCCGGCGCGACGGCGGCCGCGATGTAGGGCGCGTGGAACGTCGCGCGTTCGGCCTCCGTGCCGTTGCCGATCCGCAGCGCCCGCTCGGTGTCGGCCGGCGACAGGGCGAGGAGGAGCGCGAGCGCGGCGGCGGCCGCGGCTTGCGTCGCGTTATATCGATCCATATAATGCAGCGCGATGGCGCTCGCGCGCGGCCTCAAGCCGCATCTCTACTACATTCTACTGTCGCTCGCCGGCGGCGACCGCTACGGCCTCACCATCGCGCGCGACGTGCTCGACCTGAGCGATCGCCACGTCCGCCTCTGGCCCGCGACGCTGTACGGCGCGCTCGAGGACCTGCTCGACCGCGGCTGGATCGAGGAGCTCGACGACGACCGGCGGCGCCCGGCCGACGAGAGCGAGAAGAAGCGCTTCTACCGCATCACGCGATCCGGCCGCGCCACGCTCGCGGCTGAAACCGATCGGCTCGCGGATCTCGTCGCCCTCGCGCGGGCGCGGGTCAAAGCGCGTGGGTGATCGCACCGCGGCATCGATCTACCGTCGGCTCCTGCGGCTCGCGCCGCGCCGGCTGCGCGAGCGCCACGCCGCCGGCATGGAAGCCCTCTTCCTGCAGGCGCTGGACGAGGCGCGATCCGGCGGCGCCG
>Ga0114129_10017058_pt1 | contig 10338 bp, 10 predicted proteins | sample RhiMetdeltSRZDD1_FD_80071 | JGI IMG/M metagenome (GOLD analysis project Ga0114129, IMG submission 80071) | Populus rhizosphere microbial communities from Tennessee, USA - Rhizosphere MetaG P. deltoides SRZDD1 (version 2) (version 2) | ecosystem: Host-associated > Plants > Roots > Rhizosphere >... | reverse complement strand
GGCGTGGACGCACGGCGACGACGGTCAGCGGCTCCGGTCGCCGACAGGACTGGCCGTGGACGCCCGGGGGCGGATCGTCGTGGCGGACCACGATCTGCCGGCGGTGGTGACGATCACGCCGCAAGGGCGGGAGTGAAGACATCCCGGGATGCGCTGGCCTCGGACGACGATCCAGGTGGCCAGCCTGAGCGGAATCGCGCGAAGCGCCACCACAGTGAGCGCCGTTGGCCGCGGGACCCCCATCAAACCCGTGACAGCCCGGGCGAGGCGGGACAGCGGTAGATCAGCGTCGGGGAGAAGACGGAAGGGAACTACTGGAACTCTTGCGGGCCTGGCGCGGGGCTTGGGGTCCCGTGGCCGTCGCCGGCTTCCGGTGACCGCATGGGCGCGCGTTTCTCGAACGGCCCGCGGCTGCTAGGGCGGTATGCCTGCGAGAAGGTTGCGGAGGGGTCGACATAAGCCCCTCCTTTCCAACCCTCTCAAGGCTGACGCGTGAGCGGTGATCGTGCCCAAAACGGGGCGTACCATACCCATTATGGGCACCAAGTCGCTCGCTTGGAGGGAGACGTCCCGCACGCCAGCGCCCGGCGTAACCGACGCACTATTTGCCAGGGTGCAGCAACGTGCCCGGGGGGTGCTCCAGAGCCGGTTCGACCTCGCGTACAACGCCGCACACGCGCTCAGCAAAGGAGATCGATATGCCAACCGTCACGGAGACCGCTAAGGCCGCCACGACCGCATACAACGACAAAAACTGGGACAAAGTGAAATCTGCGTTCGCCGAGAATGGCATCTACGACGAGAAGGGAACCAGCCGGCGGGTACAGGGCGTCGGGCAAATCATCGAGGCCTGGCAGGGCTGGGCTAAAGCCATTCCGGACTCGAAGGCGACGTTCGTTGGCGAGTACGCAAGCGGCGATACCGCCATCATTGAGGTCGTCTGGAAAGGCACGCACACGGGCACACTGCAAACGGCCACGGGCACCATCCCGCCGTCGAACAAGCGAATCGAGTTGCCAGCGTGCCAGGTGATCAAGGTCGAGGGAGGGAAGGTCAAGAGCTTCACGCATTACTTTGATATGGTGACCTTGCTCACACAGATCGGTGCAATGAAAGGCTAGTCGCATCGCCGGCGAAGACTCGATATCACGATAGGGAGACGTTTTATGCCCCGCTACGAGTTCCGCTGCGAGAAGTGCCAGAAACCGTTCGAGCTGACCATGACCATCTCGGAGCACGAGGAGGGAAAGGTCCGGTGCCCGACGTGTAAGAGCACGAGAGTCGTGCCGCAGCTCGGCGGCTTCATGGGGCAGACCAAGAAGAAGAGCTGACCACGCTGGTGACAGGGGAAACGGAGGAGAGGGATGCCCAAGATCCAAGCGAATCACATCACGCTCAATTATGAACAGCAGGGAAGCGGAGAGCCGCTGATTCTGATTCCCTATCTCGCCGCCGACCATGCGTGCTATGCCTTTCAGGTGGCCGACTATGCCAAGCAGTTCACATGCATTTCCGTCGACTTGCGCGGCGCCGGAGAATCGGACAAGCCCGATGGTGTCTATTCGACCGAACAGTTTGCCGACGACGTCGCCGCGTTCATGCAGGCGATCGGTGTGGGTCGAGCGCATGTGTCGGGGTTGTCTCTCGGCGCCGCGACGGGCATGTGGTTGGCCGCCAAGTATCCGGATCGGGTGAGGTCGCTTTCACTCCACAGTGGTTGGGCGCGCAGCGACGCGTACTTCAAGACCGTCGTCCAGGGATGGCAGGTGATGGCCAAGGCGCTGGGCAGCGTACCGGAGCTGATCATCCAGGGTCTCTTCCCCTGGTGCTTCACACCGGAGCTCTATGCCGAGAAACCCGACTATATCAACAGCCTGGCCGACTTCGTGCGGGGCAGGCCGGCGCAGCCGGTCGAGGCCTTCATGCGGCAGTCGAACGCGGTGATCGCGCACGATGCCGAGGCCCAGCTCGGCAAGATCCGCGTCCCGACCCAGATCACGTTCGGCCGTCACGACATGGTGACCTCGACGCGCTTTGCGGACCGCATGAAGAACGGGATCAAGCAGTCGGAGCTGGTGATCTTCGAGACGTGTTCGCACGCGCCGATCTACGAGCAGGTGGCGGAGTTCAACCAGGAGACGCTCGCGTTTCTAAGGAAACACTAGGTGGTGGTCCAATCCCGTTGCGACTGCCGAAACGGCTCGAACTCAAGCCGATATGTGGGCGCAATCACTGACGATCGCTGAACGCGGGCCGGCGACGCTCACGGGCCCGATGTGCCGGGAGACGAAGGCCATGGCGCAGTGCAGCGGGTGCGAGACACCGACGGAGACGAAGAGCTGATCGCTTGATTCTCAAGCTGACCCGGATTTCTGCAGAACTGATTGGCGAGAACGCCCGCGAGTGGCAGACACGGTGGACGCGCAGGGGCGGATCCACGTGGCCGACCACGACCTGCCGGCGCTCGTCACGATCACGCCGGGCGCCGGGCCGTGACCTTGCCTCCCGGGTCGATCCTACCGCGAGGAACGGCCCGCCCGTCTAGCCCCCGGCCCGGAGGGCGTGCACACCCCGGGGCTGAACGCCGGCTTCACGCTGAGCGCAATGAGGATCACCATGATCGGCCTCCTCTGTGTCACGACTGCTCCACGACGTCACCGGTGCGAGTGCAGCGGCAACCCGTCATGCGCATGGCTGCCGATGTGGTGGAAGCTCTCTCCGCTCTCGGTGGCGGGGTCGACGTGCACCGTCACGCCGGACACGTGCGGGACGTGGTGGAGCACTTGGTGGCGAACCTCTTTCGCCACCCCATGCCCCTCCGTGACCGTCACATCGGGGCTCACCGCGATATTCAGCTCGAGGGTGAGACGATGGCCGATCCAGCGAGCTCGCACCTCGGCGACATCGTGAACGCCTGGCACGTGCCTCGCCGCGTGCTCGGCAGCCTCCAGGACCTCTGGGGCCACCCCGTCGAGCATCCGGGTGAACACGGCGTGAGCCGACTGCCAGACGAGGTGGAGGATTGCGACGGTGATCAGGAGCCCCACTATCGGGTCCGCCAGGGGGTAGCCCAACCAGACCCCGGTTGCCCCGACGAGCACGGCCAAGCTGGTCAGGCCGTCGGCGCGCGCATGATAACCGTCCGCCACCAAGGCAGCGCTGCCGATCTCCCGGCCCACCTTGATCCGAAAGAGGGCCACTGCCTCGTTTCCGAGGAACCCGATCACGGAGGCAACGGCGACTGCCCAGAGATACCCCACCGGCTGAGGGCGGAGCAGGCGGAGCACAGACGCGTAGCCGCCGATCAGGGCGGTGGTCAGGATCATCACTACGATCAGCACGCCGGCCAGATCTTCGACACGCCCGTACCCATAGGGGAAGCGCCGGCTCGGCTTCAGCCGGGCGAAGGTAAAGGCGATCGCCAGGGGGATGGCGGTCGCGGCGTCGGCAAAGTTGTGGATCGTGTCCGCGAAGAGGGCCACACTCCCCGAAATGACCACGACGACCAACTGGAACAGGGCCGTCGCCAGGAGTCCGAAGAACGACCACTTGAGGGCCCAGATCCCCCGGTCCGTGCTGGCGATGGCTGGATCGATGATCCCGTGGCGGTGATGGTGCGAATGGTCGTGCCCGTGCCCCGGTGGGTCGTGCGGACGATGGTGGGCCGCGGGGTGGTGGTTCATGCGTGTGACTCCGGTGCCGGCGTCTCTATGAGGCGCGCGGGCATACCGTAGCACGACTCGGGTCGCGGCGGCCGAGACTATGGTACAGCGGCCCGGTACGGAAGAGCCGCAGGTGCTGGAATGTTTCGGGAGCAATCGCGATCAGACGTTCTTCGTAGCCTTCAGGCAAGCTACCGAGAGCCACTGCGGCGAACTCCAAATGCGGCGAAGGCCAGCATGTCGTCCGGCAGCTGTCTCACCATCGCCGGTGTGGAACCAGCCGCCCCGCCACGACTCGTCGGTCGCTTCGGCGTTCTTGAGGTAGCCGGCGAAGAAGCCGTGCCGGTCCCTCCGGTCCAATTGCTCTCGGGTCGCCGGCCCTTCTCCGACCGGCGCCCCATTCGGGCGTTTCTTTGCTGTCCATCGTTCTCGTTCTCCTTGTGGCTTGCGTCTCCTTTCTGTGAGCCTCGACCAGGCTGGGGCCCACCCCGCGAAGGCGTGACACTTTGCGGGTACCAGTGTGACCGGATGGCATTGACGCGGCCTAGAGAGGCCCCCGGTTTCCCTCCCCGGGATGGAAAAGATCCGCACCCCGACCCACGGAATTGCAGCTGCTTTTAACTGTTTGTACCTCCGACTCTTTTCTACCTTCTTCATCTTGATGGCACCTGTATTGCTGCGAGTCCGGACGAGGGGGAAGACCGTCTGGCTACATCCAGAGAGAGGAGGTCTGCGGGTCCAAATCGGGAATTCCGTTTTCACGCCGAAGAGGCTCGCTGGAAAGGGAGGTAGAAAGTGAAAAGGTTCCTGCTATTGACCGTCGTAGTCCTCGCCGTGGCACTCGTTGCACTTCCGTTTGGCACCGCCCAGGCCAACCCGCCAGGCGCGCCATCGGGAAAACTGGCGTTCAAGTTCAACTACATCGCCGTGCCACCGGACACACACCAGAGCGTAGGCTGCGGTGACGGGCACAGGGTCTTCACGGAGCGAGGGGCGGCTGGGGTTATCGTGTGGACCCTGGATGCGACCTCGCCAATCCACGTTGACGACTGCTTGACCAACTCAATAGACGGAGACCCCGCGACGATCTTTGCCGATTTAGTCGGCACGTACACGATATGGGTCCGGATTCATGGGCCCAACAAGCCCGGCAACACCCTCGACATCTGCCGAAGCATCGACGCGGACTTCACGGTGTGCGAGATCGGAAGTGTAAATCTTTCACGGACCGGTCAAGATAGGTTTAGGTTCCCGAAAACACTGTTCGAAGATGGCAATCCGGAGTTTTGGCTTCTCGACCCCGGCACCGATTTCAGAATCGCCGAGATCAGGCTTTACCTAGCGACTAACTAGCTTAGCGGCTAGACGCGGCCCAGACGCTGCACTGCAGCATCGGCACGACGGGCGCCGGGAGAAACCCGGCGTCCGTCGTATTTGTGGCTTCTCGCTCCCCGTCGCCCGGCCCCGTCCCCCGTCGACCCGAAGCCTCTAGCAGGCGGGGATTAGCGGCCGGGTTGTTCGCCAGCAAGCCTATTCGAGCGACCTGGGCCGCCTGCTGGGCCTCGGCAGCCGGCGGCGCGGTGAGGGCAAGCCGCACGGCGCGATGATGAGTCGCATAGTCATGGCGAGCCATCCCCGTCTTCCTGAGCGCCGCCTCAAGCAGCGCCCGCATTCGCGACAACGCGCGGCTCACGCGAGCTGACTCATCTCCGCCTCCGCCTGCTCTAGCCAGAAGCGCATCTCCATCTCGCGGTACATCGTGGTGGCGGTGCTGAGGTGCTCGCGAGCCTGCTCCGGCTTGCCCGTGCGCCGGTAGAGCTTGCCGAGGCCGAGGTGGCAGTGCGCGATGAGGGGTCGCATGCCGAGGTCGGTGGCGAGCTGGAGGGCTGCGCGGAAATGCGGTTCCGCAACGTCGGGGGTAGCGTGGCGTTCCGAGACCTCGCCCAGAAGACGAAGGGCGTGCGCCTCGTGGCCACGCTCGCCCCGGGTGCGGGCCATGTCGGCCGCCCGCTGCGCATGGTCCATCGCGTCCTCGGTGCGCCCGGCAACCAGGTGCGCCTCGCCGAGAGCGGCCAGGCGCATCGGGTGAAATAGGAGGAGGTTGTGGGCGACCGTAGACTCGAGAGACGCCTGCAGTAGTGGTAACGCCCTATCTGCGGCACCCGCTCGCGCGTAGGCGAGGCCGAGGGCCGGCGCGACGAACAGGCTCGCCGTGGTGGGGCTCACCGTCTCGGCGAGCTCGTGGGCGGATGCCAGCACCTCGATGGCCCGAGGAGCCTCACCGCTCAGGAGGTAGATCATGCCCAGTCCGATCGGACAAAAGATCCGGCTGAATCGGTGATCCACGCTGTCTGCAATGCGCATGGCCTCGAACCCGTAGGCCCGCCCACCCGCGAATGCCCCCTGCTCGGCGAGGGACCAGGCGAGAAAGCTGCGGGCCATCGCCGCCGGGAGGCCGACATGGCCGAACCGCTCCGTCTCGCGCTCCGCCGGGAGATTCGCGAGACAATCTCGGAGGAACTCGGCGGCGCCCGAATAGTCGCCGACCGCGTGATACGCCCACCCGACGCGAAGGGCCGCGTGGACCCGCAGCGCAACATCGCCGCTCTCAACGGCGGTGCGGTGTGCGTGATGCGCCAGTTCAAGGCTCGGCCCATGGTCCCCGCTGATCCAGGCATGGCCTCCGAGCTGGGCTCTCGCCCACCCTCCCCGGACCGGGTCGCCGAGACGCTCGGCCAGAGTGCCGGCCTCGCGCAGGTAGGCGAGCATTCGGGTGGATTCTCCGAGCTGGAAGAGCGGTCTCCGGAGCTCGAAGCGAAGATCGACGGCTTGGGCGAGCGTATCCCGCGACTCCGGGAGGTGCTGCAGGGCCGTGAGAGCCTGCTCAAAGTACTCGACGGCTTCAAGATTCGCCGCGCGGCCCTCCGCCTTGGCACCCGCCTGGCCGAGGTACGAGACCGCCGACTCCCAGCGCTCTCCGCGGAGCGCGTGATGGGCCAGTCGCTCGGCCTGCTCGGTAAGACGATCGGGATAGCGCCGCTCGATCGCCTCGACGATGCGTCCGTGGAGCGCGCGGCGGCGCTCGTGGAGCAGGCTGCCGTAGGTCACTTCGTGGGTCAGGGCATGCTTGAACGTGTACTCGAGCTCGGGAAAGAGCCGCGTCTCGTAGAGAAACTCCGCCGCCTGCAGATGCGTGAGCCCCCGCTGCACCGCCTCCTCCGCCGCCTCCGCCACGGCGTGGAGTAGCACGAGAGGCACATTCTTGCCGATGACCGCGGCCATCTGGAGCAGCTGCTTGTCCTCCGCCGACAGCCGGTCGATCCGGGCCGCCAGGATCACCTGCACGGTCGGCGGCACCTCGATCGCCTGGATCGGTCGGGTCAAGCGATAGGCCCCGCGCTCCCCGGTGAGCGCCTGCGTCTCGACCAGCGTCCGGATGCTCTCCTCGATGAAGAAGGGGTTTCCGCGTTTGACCAGCAGGCGCTTGAGGGGCTCGAGCGCCGGGTCGTCGCCCAGGAGGGCCTGCAGGAGCTCGCCCGCACTCTCCGGCGGCAGCGCGTCGAGCCGCAGCTGGCTGTAGTAGGTCTTGCTGCCCCAGCCATGCTGGTACTCGGGCCGGTAGTTGACCAGTAGGAGGAGCCGAGCCGTGGGCAGACTCTCGACCAGACTGTCGAGCAGGGCCTGCGTCTCGGCATCGATCCAGTGCAGGTCCTCGAAGACCACGAGGACCGGCTGCCCCTGGCTCTCCCGGAGCAGGAGGTGCTTGACGGCGTCGAGGGTGCGCTGCCGACGCTGGGCGGGATCGAGCGCCGGCCAGTGGGCGTCCTCGACGGGCACGTCGAGCAGCGCCAGCAAGGCGGGCAGGATCGGCTCGAGGGCCCGATCCAGCGTGAGGAGCTTGCCGATCACCTTCTCGCGGATCTCGCGGTGGGCTTCGCGATCGTGCACCTTGAAGTAGGCCTTGAGGAGGTCGATGACCGGCAGGTAGCTGGTGGCCTTGCCGTAGGACACCGAGCCCGCTTCGAGGATGAGCCAGTCCTGCGTGCGATGGGAGTGGGTGAACTCGTAGACGAGGCGGGACTTCCCCACGCCGGGTTCCCCCACGATGGCCACGAGCTGGCCGCGCCCGTCGTGCGCGAAGGCCAGCGCCCGGCGGATCTGCTCGAGCTCGGCGTCTCGGCCGACGAACCGCGTCAGTCCCCGCGCGGCAACCGCGTGGAGCCGGGTCCGCGAGGCACTCGCCCCGGTGAGCGCGTAGACCTCCACGGGATCCGGCAGGCCCTTGACCGCCACCGGCCCCCGGGCCGCAACCTGCACGTAGCCTTCGGCAAGCTGCAGGGTCGCGGGGGCGAGCAGGATCGTGCCGGGCGCCGCCATCTGCTCCATGCGGGCGGCCAGGTGGGTCGTCTGCCCGACCGCCGTGTAGTCCATGTGCAAATCCGACCCGATGGCGCGGACCACCACCTCGCCGGAGTTGAGCCCGACGCGGATCTGGACGGGCACCCCGTGCGAGCGGAAGACTCCCTCCGCGTACCGCGCGACGGACTCTTGCATCCGCAGCGCGGCATAGCACGCCCGCACGGCGTGATCCTCGTGGGCGAGGGGCGCCCCGAAGAGCGCCATGATCCCGTCGCCCATCACCTGGTTCACGGTGCCCTCGTAGCGGTGAACGGCTTCCATCATCCGTTCCAGCACCGGATCGAGAAGCTTGCGCGCATCCTCGGGGTCACGGTCAGCGAGCAGTTCCATCGAGCCCTTGAGATCGGCGAAGAGGACCGTGACCTGCTTCCGCTCGCCCTCGAGCGCGCTCTTGGAGGTGAGGATCTTCTCGGCGAGGTGCTTGGGGGTGTACGCGTGCGGGGACGCGAACCGGGCCTCGGGCCCGGCATAGACGCCGGCGGGTCGTCCACACTCGGAACAGAACTTGGCCGAGGTGGAGAGCGCAGCCCCGCAGTGCCCACACGTCTGGGCGAGGGACGAGCCGCATTCCTCGCAGAACTTGGCCTGCGGCCGATTCTCGCGCTGGCATCGGGGACAGGGCATCCTGAACGTCTCCCGATTCCGGTCAGTTCTGGCCGGCCAGGATCGGCGTCACGGCCCCCCGGTCGCCGCCGGAGCTGGGCGTTCCGGCGTCCTCCGGGGGGCACGGCAGCCCTGACCCTAGCAGGAAGGCGGCCCCGGGCGCCAGACGGGCTCCGGGGGCCGCTGGTACACTGAAGGCGCGTGATGTTCATGCTCCCAATGCTCCGCACCACCGTCCGCGACCCGTCCCGCCTCGAGCCTCGGTCCATCCCCCTTGGGCCAGCGGGCTTGAGACGTGGTGAGGCTCTGGCGGACTCCTGACACGGCTATGACCCGTCGGACTCGCTGGCTCGTGGGTGTCATCGCGCTCACCCTCGGGGTCGTCTTGGTCGGCATCACCCTCTGGGTCCGCCTCGCCGACAGCCCGAGCGTCCGCATGTTTCTCCGGCTCTGTCGGAACCCCGAGACCCTCCGGGCGGCCCTCCATGGCTGGGGCGTCTTTGCCCCGCTGGTCTTCATCGGGATTCAGGCGCTACAGGTCCTGATCGCGCCCATTCCCGGGGAGTTCACCGGATTCCTCGGCGGGTTCGTCTTCGGTGAGTGGCTCGGCCTTGGCTACTCCATGCTCGGTCTCACGGCGGGCTCGCTCCTCGCGTTCGGCGTGGGCCGGTGGCTCGGGGCGGCCTTTGTCAAGCGCCTGGTGAGCCCGGCGGCCTGGGAGCGCCTGGGGTTCGTCGTCGAGGCGGAAGGCGCCATCCTGTGCTTTTTCCTCTACCTGATCCCAGGACTCCCCAAGGACCTCCTGTGTTACCTCTTCGGCCTCAGTCCAATGCCGTTCTGGCTGTTTGCCGTGACGTCTACCCTCGGACGTCTCCCTGGGACCTGGGTTCTCTCGGCCGAGGGCGCGACGACCGCGACCGGGCACTATGTGGAGATGGCGTTCATCATGGGGATCGTCGCGGCGATGGGCGTGCCGCTATACGCGGCCCGGCATCGCATCCTGGCCCGATGCAGCCGTCGCCTGGCTCCGTCCGCCGCCCGCGGAGACCGGTCAATGACGGGGGCCGGGACTCATCAAGACCCGAAGGCTCCCACCCGCGGCGTGTCCTTAGACTGCTGAAGTCGCTCTGTACGTGGGGTTTGGGGGCCCAAACTTGCTCGTACAGGGCCGTGCGGTCGTAGCGGCACGTGAGCCTCGCCAACTCCTCATGTTGTCTCCGTCGTTCGTTCACCGGTTTCTTCAAGACTCCTAAGGTGGCCTTATTCCGATCCACGCTCATGGCCGATTCCTTCCTCCGAGAATCCTCCCGGCGGCCTCGGCTCCGCAGCCGTCTCAGCCTGCTTACATATCGACGTGCGGCTTTGGAAGCGTCACGAACAGCACTCCCCCGGTGTCCGAGTAGACATCGTCCATGCTTCCCGGCGGTGAATAGAGGTAGTATCCGGCTTCGTACCAGGAGTCTTCAAAACGAACGCGGCCTTCCAACACGAACACCTCCTCGCCGGCAGGGTGCATGTGACGCGGCAGGCGGGTGTCGGGTTCGAACTTAAGGAGTCCAGCCCGGGCGCCTGTCTGCTCATCTCTCCGAAGGACCTTCCTAGAGATCCCTGGCCATTGTGTTGGTGTCCAGGGAGCTTTGTTGCTGTCGATCTC
>Ga0114129_10017056_pt1 | contig 10339 bp, 7 predicted proteins | sample RhiMetdeltSRZDD1_FD_80071 | JGI IMG/M metagenome (GOLD analysis project Ga0114129, IMG submission 80071) | Populus rhizosphere microbial communities from Tennessee, USA - Rhizosphere MetaG P. deltoides SRZDD1 (version 2) (version 2) | ecosystem: Host-associated > Plants > Roots > Rhizosphere >... | reverse complement strand
CGCCGCCGTGCTCAGCGCGCTCCGGCCGCGGCGAGGCACGGTGCACAGCTTCTCGACGTGGCGCGACCCGGGCCCGACGCGGGCGCGCCTGCGCTACGCGACACGCCGGCTGTCCAAGCGCCACCGCTGACACCCCGCGCTTCGTCACCACGCGGCGCAGTCTCGAGCTGATCGTTCATGCATTCTCACGCGCAGTCAACCCGGAGATCGTCGACCTCATCGCGCGCGAAGTGAAGGTGTCGCTACACCGCACTTCGACTAACGTCGGTGCTCGACAGAGCATCCCTGTACGTCGATTTCGTGGTTTCCGCTCAGGGTGCCGGGCCTCGCTTGCCGATACAGAGCGTTGTCGATACAAGGCGTTGTCGCTTCAAAGCGACGCCGCGCCCGCACCGAGCCCATGCGCCACCACAACTGACCGTCGTCGGAAGGTGACACGCACATGCCCCTCGCGTCGTTCTCCCATCTCGCGTCGATCCCGCATCCACGCCGGCGCGCGTTGGTGGTTGCGGCGTTCCTGCTCGTGGCGCTCGTGGTGGCCCAGCTGGTAAGGCCGTCTCTCGCGCGCTCCGCGACCACGCAGACCTTCGTGGCGAAGGCCGACACCTTCGTCGAGGCCCACAGACCACGACAGAACTTCGGTCGAGTCGCTTCGATCCGCACCGGCCGCCTTCAACGCGACTACCTGCGCTTCGACACACCCGGTTTGCAGGGGCTGTACTTCAAGCGGGCCACGCTCCGCCTGTTCAGCAACGAGGCGAACCGTCTCGGCGCCGCCGTCTACGCGCTGACCGACAACAGTTGGGGCGAGACGAGCATCACCTGGGACGGTGCGCCCTCACCCGGCGTCTTCGTCGGCCACTCGCACCCAACGCGCGTTGGGGGCTGGACCGAGATCGACGTCACCGCGGCCGTACGTCACAACGCCGCCATGCGCACGTCTGCTCAGCTCAGCCTGGTGGTCCGCCATTCACCGTTCGCCAATCGTCGCTTCCACCTCGTGCACTCGCCGCACGAGGCCGAGACCAACTTCGCGAGCCGCGAGACGGGAGCAACCGCGCCGCAACTGGTCGTGACCACCGAACCGGCGCCAACACCGTCCACGCTGCCTGACCCGTCGACCACGCTTCCCGCCCCGTCGACGACGGTCAGACCCCATCCCACCACGACCGTCGCCCCCCCACCGCCTCCAGGTAACTGCGTGGTGGTCAACGGCAGCGTCCAGAGCGCGGTCGACCTCAACCCGGCCGGCACGCGCTTCTGCCTCTCGGGAACGATCAGCGAGAAGATCACGCCGAAGGACGGCCAGGTGTTCGTCGGCCCCGCCATCCTCGACGGCCGAGGCAACATCGATCGCGCCTTCGGCGGCGGGGCCGTCAACGTCACCATCGAGAGCATCGAGGTTCGCAACTACAACCCTGGGCGCCAGAACGGCGCGATCGAGCCCGGTGGTGACAACTGGACCCTTCGCAACGTGGATGTCAACCACAACGGCTGGGGCGGCATCTACATCTTCGGCAACAACGTGAAGATCATCGGCGGCAAGGTGAACGACCATGCAGGCCTGGGCATCGGCGACAGCAAGGTCACCGGCACCCTCGTCGACGGCACCGAGATCGCCCGGAACGGGTTCGGCGAATCGTGCGGCTTCGAGGCGGGCGGCGTGAAGTTCGTGGGCGTGCACACGACCGTGCGCAACACCTTCACCCACGACAACTTCTGCAAGGGTCTGTGGTGGGACATCAACGCGGCCAACACGCTGATCGAGGGCAATCGGGTCGAGGGCAACTGGGACGAGGGCATCTTCTACGAGATCTCCCAGGACGCTGTGATCCGCGGCAACACCGTTCGCCGCAACGGCCTGCACAACTACAACGCGCCCGGTCGCAACGGCTGCACCTGGCTGTGGGGCGGCGGCATCACCATCCCGTCGTCGTTCAATGTCGAGATCTACGCCAACGTCCTCGACGGCAACTGCAACGGGATCACCGGCACCCAACAGGACCGCACCGATTCCACGCCGCCCGCGCACCTGCTCAAGAACCTGAGCGTGCACGACAACGTCGTGAACGGGACGGGCTCGACGGGCGTGGTCGAGGACAACGGGGCCGACCTGAGCAATCGCGGCATCACCTTCGTGCGCAACGTGTTCGGCGGCGGTCAGGTCTTCTGTGGGCTGACTTGCTGACGGACACCGGGCTCGTCGACTGAGTGGTCGGCGGCGACGCCGTCCAACCAGACCCGCCGGTCGCCGGGCACGCGGCGTCCTGCGACCATCGCCTCGAGCACGGCACACGGTCGGGTGAACCTGTGGCGCATCCACGTGACCATGGTGGCCGGCTCCACCAGTGACCGGGCCACGCACCATCGCTGCAAGCTCGTCAATGCCCGACGGTCCCACCGGCCGCCTTCCACCGCCTCCGCGAGCTGCACCATCGCCCGATCGACGGGGCTGAGGAGCAGCCGCGCCGTCTCGCGCACGCCGGTGTGATCGCGCGCCACGAGCGCGCCGACGTCGCGTGCCCGCAGCGTGCGCCAGTCGGGCTCGACGCCGTCGTTCGCCACGGCGTCGAGCAGCAGGATCACGCCCTCGGCTCCCGGACGGGTGCGCCGGAATCCCCAGGCATCGAGCTCCGCCACCGGTCGCAGTGTCTCGGGCACGTAGAGGGTCGCACCCCGCACGACCCGCCGCGCCCGGAGGGAGAGCACGAAGAACCGGAGGGGCCCGTCGAGCGCGATCAGGTGCAGGACGTGAGGCTCGTGGCTGCAGACGATGACCGGTCCGAGGCGATTGGCTGCGGCCCAGCGGCGGAACTCTTGGCTGAGCACGTCCCATTCCTCCACGGGCGCGGCCGACGAGAGATCACTCGCTTCTGTCGGCGCGCCGCCGACGCTCTTGCACGCGACCCAGCCCGGTGCCACCTCGCTCAGGCCGCGGGCCAGCGCCAGCCAGTGAGGCGCGTCGTCCACCAGGAGTTTTTCGGCAGGTTGTGCTGCGAGCTACAGCGCGACCGACAACAACTCGGCCTCCGCCCGGCGAACGACCTCGTCGAGCGACACCGAGGTGTCGAGGTGCACCCGGCGTACCCGCGACGGCACCACCTCGTGCCAGGCGCGGACCTGGCGCTCGAGCTCGGCCTCCGGCAGCTCCTGCTTGCGGGCGCGGAGCAGGGCAGGCGCGCCTTCCAGCACGAGCAGCACGTCAGCCTGCGGAAGGAGCCGGCCCAAGGCGCGGACCAGGCGCCCACCGGGGCGGAGACGATAGCGGCGCGGGTCGACCGCGAGGTCCCACCAACCACGTTCCAACAGCACCCAACCGCCGCGCCGCACGAACGGCCGCGCCCGGAGCAGCCAGCCCAGCCAGAAGTCCGCGAACAACGCCACCGCCTTGAGCGCGGCGACAGGAGCGGGGTACGGCTCCTCGCGGTGAGGTTCGGTGACCGCCGTCCGGTCGCCGCCCCGCGCCGGCAGCACACCGAAGCGGTGGTGCACTCGCAGCACCTCCCGATCGTGTAGCACCCCGTCGATCAACGCGTCGCACAAGGTCGATTTGCCCGTGCCGTCCGGCCCCGCGACGGTGAGCACGCGGCCCGCGCCGCCGCGCCTCAGACCAGGTCTCGAGCCTGCGTCAGCCACGCCGCTCCCACCCTCTCCCAGGTGATGTGCTCCTCGACGACCCTGCGCCCGTTGCGGCCGATCGCCCGCGCCCCCGGCCCGGCGACGGCTTGCAGCCCGACCGCCACGCCGTGGGTCGACGCCTCGACCAGGATGGCCGCGTCGCGCTCGGCGAGAAACCGGCCCAGGTAGTACGGCGTGACGACGACGGGCACCCCGATCGACGCCGCTTCCGCGACCGAGTTGCCAAAGCCTTCCCACCGGGAGGGGTACGCGAAGCCCAACGCCGCGGCGAGCGTCTCCCATTTCTCGCGTCCGTAGACCGCGTCGCGAACCGAGACCCACGGGTCGAGCCCCAGCTCCCGCACCAGCTCGCGTATCGCGAGCTTGCCGCCGTTGCGTGAGTCCGGGCCATGGAGGCGGAGCTGGGGCCGGGCCGAGACGGGCAGCGAACCTACGGCGCGGACGAGCAGGTCGATGCCCTTGTGCTCGGCGTCGAACCGGCCCATCCACAAGACGTAACCGCCGCTGCCACCGTCCCACTCGATGTCGTGGGGCGCCTCGACACCGTTGGGCGCCACGATCACGCCACCGGTGAACCCGAGCCGCTCGGGGATGTGGCGCTCGGCATCGAAGAACAGATGCATGGCGCGCGCTCGCCGCACAAGTGGGCCCTCCAGCGCAGCCCACCACAGGCGCTTGACCGGACGGCGGCGGTTGAAGATCTGCTCCTCATACGCACCCCGCGGCGCGAGCACGTAGGCGACGCCGAGCTTGCGCGCCACTCGACCGGCGACGACGTTGTGGGCGGCCCACGCGGAGTTGAGCACGACCAGATCAGCGCCTCGCAGCGCGGGCTCGAGCTGCGCCGGCAGCGGGAGTCGCTCGCGGCTCGGGCCGATGTGACGTACGGGCGCCCAGCGCACGCGGCCGTCGGACGGCGGCTGCGGTCCTTCGTCGTACGCGATCACGGCGTCGGCCCCGGCTTCGCTCAGGGCGACGGACAGGTGGCGGACGGCTCCGGTCATGCCACCGTCACCGATCAGGGCTCGAGGGTAGTAGTGCACGATCCGCATGAACGTCCTGGGGCCGACGAGCGGCTACGCGCCCCGGTCCTGCCCGAAGCGCTCCCACGCGGCCTGCGTGACGAGCCGGTTCGACCAGTCGAAGTAGGCGCCGGTCCTGTTCGGAAGATGGTAGGTGTTTCCCACCCACCGGTTGTTCTTCTCGGTGAAGTAGCGGTCGTCGGCGACGTCCTGGACGAGACCCGTGACCGCACCTTCACCCGCCGGGGCGGTCTGCACCATGACGTTGTGACGGACGGACAGGTTGCGAACCTGCAAGGGCCCGCGGTTGCCCGAATGCCGGTCCTGCTGCAGCGCCCCGACGCCGTTGGCACCGATCACCATGTTGTCGTGGACGTCGCAGTCGGAGCTGGCCGCGATCACGATCTGGCCCCCGTGGTAGAAGCTCTTGCCTCCCGCGCGCGGTCCGTTGCCCGAGACGAAGTTGTCGTGGATGGAGCACCGGTAGGAGATCTCGTAGAAGATGCCGACCCCCGAGTCACCATCGGGGTCGACGTTGTCGACGACGGAGTTGTGGTCGACCGTCCAGTTGTAACAGGAGATGTCGCACCACAGACCGGGGCCGCGGTTGTCGTGCACGCGATTCGCGGTCACCCGCATGTCGCTCGCCCGGGCCCCGAACTTCGCGCCCCCCGCCTCCCACGCCGGATCGTACCCGGCAGTGTTGTTGTCGTGGATGTCGTTGGCGACGATGCGCGACCCGTCGCCGGCACCCGCCAGCCCGAGCTGCCCGTTGTGATGGAAGCGGCTGTTGCGCACGGTGCCACCGTCGACAATCGCGCCAGTGCCGTGGTTGGCGAAGACCTCGACGTTGTCGAGCACCCAGCCCGCGGCGCCGTCGGCCGCGTGCAGGCCCCCGATCTGCGCGGCGTTGGCCGCCTTGCCGATCGACAGGTCGGCCACGCGCACGCCCGACGCGCGCGAGGAGACGATGCGGGGCGCGACCGCCTGCTCGACCACGTGCCCGGTCGGGTCGGCGGCGACGACGACACGGTTGTCGGGGAAGCTCTCGTAGAACCGCCCCGGCGTGAGGTCGGCGAGCCGCATCGCCCGCTCCAGGCGGCGGCCGTCGAAGAACACGTCCTGGGCGATGCCGCACCCCGGGGTGACACAGTGCCGATCAGGCGCGGCCCGAGGCGGCAGACGACCGGGCGCCCCCCACAGGCCGCCGCCTCCGACGACTGGGCGGCCGGCCCCGGAGCCTGTGAACGGGGCCCAGCCCTTGAGCTCCTCCGACCCGTCGAGCACGGTTCGCCCCGGACCCTCACCGACCAGCTGCATGGCGCGCTTCGGCTCGATCGGGCGCGCCACCCGGAACGTCCCCGCCGCAAGGCAGAAGACCGTGCCGACGCGACTGGTGGCGACGGCTCGCCGCAGGTCGGCGCCGGGCGCCAGCGCGACACCCCGACATGTCCCATCGGCGTTGCGTGCCGGGCGCCGGGTCGGAGGCGGGCTGGGGGGCGGCTTGCGTGCGAGCACAACGGCCGCGGTGAGCCCCGCGGTCGCGGCGAGGGTGACCGCGAGCGCGAGCAGGCGCCGCACGTGCACCGCTCCCGCTACCGCTTGACCAGTTGGCCACCGTCGACGACGAGCACCTGGCCGGTGACGTGGGTGAGCGTGGTGGCGAGGGCGACGAAGGTACGCGCCACGTCGTCGGGCCCTCCCAGCCGGCCCAGCGCGGTGGTGGACGCCAGCCGCTCCCAGCGACCTTCATCGTGCGCCCAGATCCTGTCCGTGCGAGCAGTGCGGATGGTGCCGGGCGCCACCACGTTCACCCGTATGCCGTCGTCGCCGAGCGGTCCGGTGAGGGCGTGCATCATCCCGATGACACCGGCCTTGGCTGCCGAGTAGGCGGGCATGCCGACGCCGGTGAGCGCGTTCCACGAGGATGTGAACGTGACCGATCGGTCGACGCCTGATCGGGCGCGCAGCCACGGGAGGGCGGCCTGCAGGACGATGTACTGCGACGTGAGGTTCGCCTCGACCGAGGCGCGGAACACCTTCGCCGACAGTTGCGCCGGGTCCGCCTGGCTGACGGGCTCCTCGGGAAGCGCGCCACCCGCGATCCCGACGACGTGAGCCAGGGGACCCGCGGCCTGCGCCGTCGCCAGCGCGTCGGCCACCGCCACCTCGTCCTCCACGTTGACCTGGAGCCCCCGGTACGACCCGGGCGCACCATCGATCTCAGGCGAGCTGCCCGCGGGCACCTCGGTCACCGTCTCGACGACGTCGAGTCCCACGACCGAGAAGCCGGCGGCGATGAAGGCGCGCACGGTCGCCGACCCGATCGCCCCGGCCGCGCCCGTCACGAGCACGGCTTCTTTGGGCAACTTCTTGTCTTTGGGCAACGGCGCCGACATCCCGCCCATCATTACCAGCACTTGTGGGGGCGCCCGACCGAACCCGCGGCCGACGCGGCGCCTCCAGCGCGGCGCGCGTGGCTGCGAGAACGCCCGCCCAGGCGTCAGGCCGGGGGGGCGCCCGAGCGGGCGATCGTCGCCTGCTCGGTGCCCAGGTACGACGCCACCACGTGGGGGTCGCGGACCACGTCGTGGGCGGAACCACGCGCGATGACCCGCCCGAGCTCGAGCGCCACGATCTCGTCGGAGATCGCCGTGATCAGCGGCATGTCGTGCTCGATCACGAGCATGGCGCAGCCTGTTTCGCGTCGGATGCGCAGCAGCAGCGGGCCCAGCGCCTCGGTCTCGCGTTGCGCGATGCCCGATGACGGCTCGTCGAGGATGAGCACGGCGGGGTCGTGGGCGACCGCCATCGCCAGATCGACGACGCGTCGCGACCCGGTGGAGAGCTCACGCGCGAACTTGTCGCGGAAAGCGCCAAGACCCATCAGCGCGATGAGCGCGCTCACCCTCGAAGCCACGTCGTCCTCCTGCTCGAGTGCCGCCGGCAGCGCGAGAGCGGTGGCCAGGTGATCACGCACCTCGAGGTGGCGTTCGAGCGCGTTGGCGAGGTTCTCGGCGACAGTGAGCGACGGAAAGATGCGCGCGTCCTGGAACGATCGAGCCAGGCCCGCTCGCGCCCGCCGATCGGGGCCCCAGCCGGTGACGTCGACGCCGTCGAGGCGCACGCTGCCGCCATCGGGGACGAGAAACCCCGACACCAGGTCGAAGACGGTGGTCTTGCCCGCACCGTTGGGGCCGATCAGGCCGAGGATCTCGCCCTTGTGCACCTCGAGGTCGACCTCGTCGACCGCCCGGATGCCACCGAAGCTCTTGGTCAAGCCGTGGACGGCGAGCAGCACGCGACCGTTCGCGGCGGCGGCGTCGCGTGGCGCCTCCGCCGCGGGCTTCGGCCCGTCGACCGACGCCGCGCCTTCGAGGAAGACCGAGCGTAGGAGGTCGCCACGCTCCAGCAGGTCTGAGGTGGCCCCTTCGAAACGGACCTCGCCCTTTTCGAGGAAGTAGGCCCGGTCGGCGAGCGTGAGGGCCACGTTGACCGATTGCTCGACGAGGATGATGGTGGTGCCGCGCGCATGGATGTCGCGGACGATGCCGAGGAGCTGTTCGACGATGATCGGTGCCAAGCCGATCGACAGCTCGTCGATGATGAGCAGCTTCGGCTCGGCGATGAAGGCCATGGCCAACGCCAGCATCTGTTGCTCGCCACCCGAGATGTCGCCCGCCAGGTGGTCGAGGTGGTCCCGCAGCCGGGGAAAGCGCTGCAGCATCTCCTCGCGCGCCGCGGCGACGCGCGGCTCGTCGTCCCTGAACAGCCACGACGCCGCCCGGAAGTGCTCCGCCACGGTCAGCGTCGGGAACACCGCCTTGCCCCCCGGTACCTGCACGATGCCCAGCTGCGCCCCGGTCACGGGATCCGCGTGCGTGATGTCGCGCCCGTCGAAGAAGATGGCGCCTCCGACGGGGTCGACCACACCGGCGATGGCGCGCAACAGCGTCGACTTTCCCGCGCCGTTCGTGCCGAGCAGGGCGACGACCTCCCCCTCGCGCACCTCCATGTCGACTCCGAAGAGCACCTGCACGCCGTCGTACGCCACGTCGACGTTGCGGCACAGCAACAGCGCGCTGGAGCGTGCGTCGAGGCGCGCGCTGCGCAACTCCGCGGTGAGGGCGAGGTTCTGGAGCGCCCGGTTGGTGTCCTCGGTCACGAATCGGTGCGCCGACCGGAGGATCAGCCCGCCGATGATCCAGTAGCCGACCGTCGCCAAGATCCCCCAGCGGATCCCATAGACGTCGGAGACGCGGATGATCGGGACGATGATGAAGAGCAGCCAGGCGCCGAGCAGGATGAACACCGCGCCGAACGCGAACGACAACGTGCGCACCCGTGCCGGCGAGACGAACGCCTGCGTGGTCACGAACGGAGGTGTGAAGACGCCGGCGGCGAAACTGGTGGCCGCGCCGAGCACGACGACCAGCCAGAGCCACGGTGAGGCGGCCACGGCGGCGAGCCCGACGCCGACCGCTACCACGGCGAGCCCCGCTCGCTTCAGCGGCTCACCCATTCCCCGCGCCAGCCAGCGCGCCGTCCACCGCCCGGACAGCAGCACGCCTGCGAACGTGAACCCGGCGTTCAGCGACGTGATGGCGCCCCGCCAGAACTCGGCGACGCCGAACTCGCGCTTGAGGAACAGCGGCAGGTAGTACGCGAGCGGGATCAGTCCCGCGCCGATGAACACGAAGGAGAGGTACTGGCGGCGCAGGGTCGGAACCGCGAACAGCGTGCGGGCCGCCTCCGGGAACGGTGGTGGGTCCTCCCGCTCGGCCTCGATCGCCGCGTCGGGGTCGTCGGTACCGCCACGGCGGGGCTCGCGCAGGCGGGTGGCCACGATCGCGGTGGCCACGATGGGCACGATGAGGATGAGGAAGGCGGCGCGGAAGCCCCACAGCGCCGCGGCGATGCCGGCGACGGCGGGGCCGACCACCCGCCCGAGCTGCTCGCCGTTGCGATGGAGCGAGAACACCCGTGGTCGGGTCGCGGGTTTGTAGTAGTCCGCGAGCAACGACGTGTGCACCGGGTCGTTGACGAGACGTCCGATCCCATTTCCCAGTCGGTACAGCACGAGTGCGTAGAGCAACGTGGCGGTGCCCGTGAGGAACGAGAAGACACCGGCCATGAGCGCGCCGACAACGACCATCTTGCTGCGCGGGAGGCGATCGCCGTAGAAGCCCACCGGGACCGCGAGAGCCAGCACGACCGACAGGTTGCCGATCACGATCAACCCGAACGCGCGGTCGGTGAGATGGAAGTACTCCTGGATGTTCGGGGCGAGCACCGCGAACGCCGAGGTGTCGAACTCGTCGAAGAAGAACAGCGTGAAGAGAACCGCGAGCGGGAAGATGTCGACCCCGTCGGTGACGCTCGCGAGGCGTGCCGTGGCCCGACCGATCACGGGACGACCTCACCGCTCGACTTGGCTGCCGCGAACGCCGCCGACTCCTCCACCAGCTCCTCGGCACGGATCAGCACGTCGTCCGCCTCCGGCTCCGCGGTCACGTCGACCCGCCTGTCGGCCACCAGGCTGGGCACCTCGATCCCCCGACGATTGGCGATGCCGCGGAGGATGCGATCGCGCACGCGGTACACGCCCTCGGCCAGCCCGCCCGGGAGGAAGAGGAGCAGGAACAAGACACCCGCGCCGGTGGCGAGCACGTCGAGGT
>Ga0114129_10017055_pt1 | contig 10339 bp, 13 predicted proteins | sample RhiMetdeltSRZDD1_FD_80071 | JGI IMG/M metagenome (GOLD analysis project Ga0114129, IMG submission 80071) | Populus rhizosphere microbial communities from Tennessee, USA - Rhizosphere MetaG P. deltoides SRZDD1 (version 2) (version 2) | ecosystem: Host-associated > Plants > Roots > Rhizosphere >... | reverse complement strand
TCGTGCGCCAGCGCCTTCTCGCGGGACAGCCGGATGCGCCGACCCCCTTCTTCGATGCCGAGCACCAGCACCTTCATCTCGCTACCGGTGGGAAACATCTTGCGATGATCGGCACCGCGTGTCGTGCCCAGCTCGGCGTTCGGCACCAATCCGGTCTGACCCGGGCCCACACGCACGAAGACGCCGAAGGTCTCGACGCGATCGATGGTGCCCGTCAACACGGCGCCGACGGTGACCGCCGATTCCAACTCCTGGCCGATGGCTGTCCCTTCCGGCGCGAGCGCCAGAGCGATGCGGCGCTTGGCGAGGTCAACGTTGACGATCATCACCGCGATGTCGGCGCCGGCGGCAACCGATTCGCGCATGGCCCCCGCGCGATGGCGCGGGATCTCGCTGGTGTGCAACAGCCCGTCGACACCCGGCAGCAGCTCGACGAACACGCCGAACTCGGTGGCGCGCACCGCGCGTCCGCGCACGATCTGCCGCTCGCGTAGCCGACCCGGCACCGTGGCCCACGGATCGCCTTCGAGCGCCTTGAGACTGAGCGTGACCTTGCCCCGCTCGTCGTCGACGCGCAGCACCTTCACCGTGACCTGCTCGCCCACGCGCAGCCGGTCGCTCGCGCGCTCCACGCGGCCGTGCGTGAGCTCGGACATCGGCACCAGCCCCTGCACGCCGCCCAGGTCCACGAAGGCGCCGAAGTCGGCGAGCGAGACGACCGTGCCCGGCAGCACGGCATCGGGCAAAAGCTTTTTGCGCGTCTCTTCCGCGGCCTTCGCCGCCTGCTCCTCGAGCAGCGCGCGGCGCGAGAGCACGAGGTTGCGGCCGCCCTCGGCAAACTTCGTCACGCGGAACTCCAGCACACGGCCGACGTAGTCTTGCTCGGAGTCGACGCGTCGCAGGTCCATCTGCGAGAACGGGCAGAACGCGCGGAGGCCGCCGACGGTGACCTCGTAGCCGCCCTTGATGACGCCGGCGACCCTACCCTCGACCGGCACGCCGGTCTGCGCCGCGACCGCAAGCGCCTCACGCGCCTGCGCGCCTTGCCGGAGCCGATGCGAGAGACGAATCTCGTCGCCCGTCGCCACGACCGTGGCCTCGACGTCGTCGCCGACCTTGATCTTCAGCTGCCCCTGATCATCGGTCAGCTCGGCGCGATCGATCCACGCCTCGCCTTTGCCGCCGACGTCGACGAACACGTGCTCGTCGCTGATCTGGATCACGCGGCCCTTGACCACCTGACCGCGCTCCAGAGCGCGGCGCCCCTCGTGCCGGGCGAAGAGGGTGGCGAAGTCTTCTTCGGAGTCGATATCGCTCATGAGCGGACGAGATGATTATTGCGCAGCGCGAGGCTCGGCGCTACTGTCGCCGCCGTGTGTGCCCCGTGCTGCGTTCAATGGTGGCGCGCGTTGGACGGCGCAGCGAGTCGCCGCGACTTCGTGAAAGGCGCGCTCACGTTGCCGCTCATTGCCGCCGGCTGCGCCACATCGTCGGCCAGCCAGGCGTCGGGCCGCGCGCTTCTCGACGAGGTCGTGTCGATCGACGTGCACTCGCACCCCGCGCTGTTTCAGACCTCTTCGCACACGACGATCGCTGAGCATGCGCGCGCCGTCGAGTCGGGCAAGCTCGGCGGCGCGTTTCTGACGGCCGTGGGCGACGGCGCCGCGTTGGGGATCCGGAACAACGGCATGCCGTTCGCGGCACGGCAGCCGGCGTCCGGCGTCCTGCTCGAGTCCGCGTGGCGACAGCTCAGCGTGCTCGACGGCCACGCCCGCACGCTGGGCATGCGCCCGATCCTGCGCGGCGCGGACCTCGCGGGCGCGACGGCCGCGCGTGGCCGCATCGCGATCATGTCGGTCGAGGGTGCGGACTTCCTGGAGGGACGGCTCGACCACGTTCAGGGCGCGTACGATCGCGGCGTGCGGTCGATCCAGCTCGTGCACTACCGCATCAACGAGCTCGGCGACATCCAGACCGAGCCGCCGGTGCACAACGGCCTGACGCCGTTCGGCCGCGACGTGGTGCGGGAGATGAACCGTCTCGGCATGCTCATCGACCTGGCGCACGCGCCGTTGCCGGTCGTCAAGGGAGCGGTCGACATCTCGACGCGGCCGATGCTGCTCTCGCACACGAACATCGAGGACTACAGCGGGTTCGCGCGCTTCGTCTCGCGCGAGCACGCGCAGCTGGTGGCGAGCGCCGGCGGCGTCCTCGGCGCGTGGCCGATCTCGATCCGCCCGGGGAGCTTCTCGACGTTCATCGATCACATCAAGCGCATGGTCGATGCCGTCGGGGTCGACCATGTGGCGATCGGCACCGATCTGGCGGGAATGAGTCCGCGTGCGGCGCTGTTCACCGACTGGGCGGAGTGGCTCTCGATCCCGGCGGCGCTGCTCGATCGCGGGTTCGCGCGTCAGGACGTCGCCAAGATCATGGGCGGCAACGCGCAGCGGCTGCTGGAAGCGACGCTACGCTGAGCGGCTAGTCGTCATCGAGCGGCGCGGTCGAGGCCGGGATCCCTAACGACACGCGGCGGCACTCGTCCTCCCAGATGCGATGGCAGCGGCCGTGGAAGCGGAGGATGCGGCCGTCGGGAAACCGATAAGCGACCTGCGCGCCGCGCGTATCGCACGCCGCGCAGGTGACTGCGCCGATCGCGGTGTCGGCGTTGATGTGACCGGTCGGCGAGCTCGGCCGCCCCGGCGCGGTCAGCGGAGCCACGGCGCGCGGGAGCGTCCCGGCCGCCATCCGCTGACGGATTCGCTGCGTCAGCTCGTTACGATCCACGCTGATCAGCTCGACGCCGTGGCGAACTCGGTCGTCATGACCGGCCGCGTGTCACCCGCGATGTCACCGCCCCGACCGCCGGCACGCACGCGCTTCGTCTGACCTTCGAACACCGCGCTCTCCTCGATGATGAGCGCTGGCGTCTCGAGGTCGCCGCTGACGCGCGCCTGCTCGCGGAGCTCGATGCGCTCCGTCGCCACGATGCTGCCGACGACTTCGCCCTCGACGATGACCACGGGTGCGTGAAGCCGGGCCTCGACGTGCCCCGGCCGGCCGACCGTCAACGTGCCGGTGGCGTTGATCTCGCCCTTCACGCGGCCGCTGACGACGACGCTGCCATTGAAGTTGCAGGTTCCAACGACCTCGGAGCCTTCGCTGATGAAGGCCATCGAGGGTTCCGACACGGTCTGGGTGCGACGTTGAAAGCGCATGGCGTGGACCGCAGGCAAAGGCCGCGCCAGATTTTCCGCCGCGCGACGAATCGCGCCGAAGCCGCGGAACCCGCGATTTTTCGGGCGTGCGCGAGACCGGGACGTCTCAAAACGTGCGCGTTTGTCATCGCGGCTGTCATTCGCCATGACAAGCCGACATCCGCCATGGAGGCGCTGTGTGCCACATCGCCTCGGCCCACAACCGAATGCGTGAAGAGTCGCGTACTTCGGTTTGGCATAACGCTTGAACTATCGTGCCGGCCGGCCGCGCCCACCCGGCGCAGACCGCGCGCTGTTGGACAGGCGGGGTAGGACGCGGGGGGATGTGGCCGTGCACTCGAACCCGACGAAAGGAGTCCAGCAGTGCTGAACGACACAGAAGTCAAACGAATCATCGACGCGATCACCGAGTATCGCGAGCTGGTTCAGCAGTCCAGCGAGATGCGCGACCAGCTGGAGTCGCTGCAGAAGCGCTGGTCGGCGTTGAAGGCCGAGCGTGATGGGCTGCGCACGAGCGTGGACGCCCTTCACCAGACGCTGGCGCAGATGAAAGTGGACTATCAGGCCGTCATGAAGCGCATGACGGATCTCTCCTCGACCGAAGACACGGTGCTCGACAACGTCAAGTTCCTGATCGACGAGCTCAGCTCGGTTCTCAAGAAGCACGAGGGATAGCCGTCATGCGCCTGCCCGGGTCGCCACGCCAACCGCTGCCCCCGCCTGAATTCGCGGACGAGAGCCGCATCGCCGCGGAAGGACAGAAGGACGGTGAGCGGAACATCCCAGAGATGGGGTCGTATACGCCGGCGCCCTTCGAGCAGGCGCTGATCGCGAACGGTGAGCAGGCGGTGCAGCAAATCTACAAGGCCGCCTCGATGAGGATCTCGAAGTTGCGGCCAGTGGTCGAGGCGTACCACCGCCAGCTCGACGAGCTCGAGCGGCGCATCCGGCCGATCGCCGACGGATACCGGGCGCGCGCGGCGGAGCTCGGACGTGACGCGACGATCGTCTTTCCACCCGTCTTCCACTGGGCGCTGATCATCTTCCTGGCCGTCGGTGAGTTTCCGCTGAACACCGTCGTGTTTCGCCTGTTCGGCGAGGCCGAGTACCTCACCTACGTGATGGCCTCGACGCTGGCCATCATCATTCCGCTGATCGGCGTGTTCATCGGCGTCCACGTCCGGCACGCGATTCCCAAGCGCGTCGGCAACATGCTGATCGGCATCCTCACGCCGCTGGTGGTGGGCGCGACGCTCTATGCCGTCAGTCTGCTGCGCAACACGTACATCGCCTCGCAGTTCTCGGGCGGCACGGCGCCGATCAACCCCGAGGGCAATCAGATGGCGTACGCGCTGTTCGCGCTCAACGCGCTGGTGTTTTTCGGCGCCACCGTCGCCTCATACTTCGCGCACGATCCGGACGAGCGGCTCGACAACTTCCACCAGTCGCTGCGCACGCTGGAGCGCAAGAAGGATCCGACCCGCACCAAGCTGTTCGAGGTCGGCACCCAGCTGAACGGCGAGATCGAGCAGGCCAAGAGCCAGATCCAGGAGATCCGCGCGCTCACGAACCAGCGCGTGCAGCTCTACCGCCAGAGCAACATCCGCCATCGTCGCCTGCTGCCTCCGCCGTCGTTCCGGAAGGACGCGGAGTTCCCCCCGGTGTCATGGTGGCCGACCGTTTCCCTGAACAACAACCACCACGAGGGCAAGTGATGCGCGGTCAACGGGCGGCCCGAGCGCGTCTGGCGTGGCTGTTGTGGCTGATGGCGCTGCCGGCATTTGCGTTGGCCGCGGGCTGTACGCGCTCGACGCAGACCTCCGCGCATCAGGGCACCGCGGTGGTGGTCTTCGTCGACTTCTCGGACAGCGTCGGCGGCATGGACCGCACGGGCTTTCGGCGCGAGATCGACAAGCAGATCCTGCCGTGGCTCGAGCCCGGCGACAGCTTCCTCGTCGCTCCCATCCACGACAAGACGCTGACGCAATTCCGTCCGCTCGTGGAGGCCGAGCTGCCGCCGCGTCCGCAGTTCAACGGCTGGATGAACAACGTCATCAAATTCAACCGCGAGGCGAAGGCCACCGACGCAAAGATCGTGCAGGTCAAGGAGACGCTGCGCACGCAGACGGCCGAGGCCCTGGGCCGCGCGTCTCAGGCCAAGTACACGGACATCTTCAGCTCGCTGCTACTCGCCGAGAAGCTGTTCAGCGCCGAGTCGCGGAAGAAGGTTCTGATCCTGATGTCGGACATGATCGAGGACTACCCGCCCTACGCCTTCGACAAGATCACCTGGACGGCCGCGACAACCGACAAAATCCTGAAAGACCTCGAGGCGCAGCGCGGCATCGCGGATCTCACAGGCGTGTGCGTCTACGTGTCCGGCGTGTCCGCGCCGAATGCGGAGATGGCCACGAACATCGGACGCTTCTGGGAGGCGTATTTCAAGAAGGCGGGGGCCGATCTACATCCCAGCCGCTACGCCCACGTGCTGCTGCACTGGCCGCCGACGACCTCGTGCCGGCCGGCGAGTCAGACGGCGGATTCAGCCCGGCTCGGCTAGTTCGTGAGCGCGTAGTAACGCCAGCTGCCGTACAGTCTCCGCCGCCACAACAGCACCAGCATGATCGGGGTAATCGCGGTCAGCTCCGTCTCCATGGCTGCCTCCCTTCCGGAGTAGCCGCGGAGCTTACCGTCAGCGGCGCACGGCCGCAACCACCGACGATCAGAGAACTAGTCCTGCCGGAACTCCAGCGTGTTGTCGTCTGCGAGCTCGCGCACACTGATCGAGCGATCGACGTCGAAGCCGAGCGGCTCGAGCAAGGCACGCAACGGCTCGCGCACGGCCTCCGGCAACGCCCACTCCCGACCGACGACGCGACGCCGAGTCCCACCCCGCACCGCCTCCTCGACGACGCCGTGACGGCGCAGCTGCCAGAACGGAATACGGGCGGACGGCACCGCCGTCGCTACGGACACTTCGGCGCTTCTTTGAGATTGGCCTCGATGCGGTCGCCGACTTTCAGATCTTCGAGCGTCTCCTTGGAAGCCTGGAAGTCGTGCACCTTGTTGTCGGCCTCCCGCACGCTCAGCCGGTTTTGAGCGTGATCGATGTAGACGACCACGCCTTCGACCTTCTCGGGGGTCATGACGCGCCCTTTCGCATCACACGCGGGCTTGGCCTGCGCGTATGCCGCCGCCGAGCACGCGACGACCACGACGAACACCGCTCCTGGCACGGCGATCCATCTCCACATGGGTCGTCTCCCTCTACTTCTTCGTGATGTCGTAGATCGCGCCAGCAGCGGCGCCGACGCCCGTTCCGATCAGGGCGCCTTTGCCCGCGCCGTAGCCGGTGCCCGCGCCGACGGCGGCGCCGGCACCCGCGCCAACGGCCGCTCCGGTCATCGTGCCGCAGCCTGCGAGCACCATCGTGAGCAACGAGACGCCTGCCGATACAGCAAGAATCCGCTTCATGGGCTCCTCCTCTTCGGCGGACTATCGCACCGACGCACCGCCGGCGTCCATGGTCAGCAGCGCGTCGGACAGACGAGCCACACTCCAGGCGTCACTGACACGGTCGCGCCACGACGACCAGAACGGCTGGGCGCCGGTGTGATGAAACGTGCGGAGCAGCGCGAGTTCCGCGTGGTCGCCGGCGGCCACCGCGAGCCGTAAGCTCTCGGTGAACGGGATGGAGTCGTCCGCCATTCCATGCGCGATGAGCACGCGTCCCCGCAGCCGCGACACGACCGAGACCGGCGACAGCGCGGCCATGGCGTCCCGCGTGCGTGGCGAGAGATCGTCGAGCAGCGCGACGACGGCGCTGTCCTCACGGTTGCGCACGAGGCTGAGAACCGCACGGCCGGCGTGCGCCAGCTGCGCTTCGAGCCCGGCCGTGTCGGCGGCGGGATCGTCGAGCTTTCGGCGCGCGATCGTGTCGAGCAGCGTGCGGTCGCGATCCCCGTCCACGAAGCCCACCAGCAGGGCAAGCAACTTCCACCGGTTGTACTCCTGCTGTCGCTGCACATATCGCTCGCCGCCGAACGAATGCGTGCCCGTTGTGACGTAGGTCACGACGTTGCGCAGGTCGGCGTAGCCGCCGAAGCTTCCGACCAGCGCCAGATCCGGATGGGACGCCGCCGCCAGCAGCGCCGGGCCCGCGCCGAAACTGAAGCCGGCCACGCCGGCGACGCGAGTCTGAGTGAGGAGATAGCGCAGCGCGCCGCGGACGTCGTCGACCTCACGGCCGTCGAGCCTGAACGCCGCGAGCCCCGCGAATTCGGGCACGAGCACGAGCTGACCTTGTCGCGCCAGCAGGCGAGCCAGGCGAACGAGCTCGGCGTGTCGCCGCCCGGCACGGGACAGACCGTGGACCAGCAGCAGCCCGGCACGCGGCGTCTGCGGTCGGTACACGTCCGCGGGAATGCTGTGACCGCCGGCCTCGAGCACGATCTCCTGGCGAACCGGGCCGGGAAACACACGCGCGAGCCAGGCGTCGCTGGCCGGCACCGCCAGGCTGAGAGACAGGATCGCCGTGGGCCCAAATCTCACCGCCGAGGCGACGACGACGACAACCACGGCCACCGAGACGAGCCAGACGCGCCGGCGCGCTGCCAGATACCGCATGTCCGCAGGCGCATCCTACGCCATGCCTGCGCGCCGAGCGTGTCGGGCTAGAATCGCGCGTGCCCCGCGGTCCGCTCTTCTACGGCTGGTGGATTGTCGCCGCCGGCTTTGGCATCGAGTTTCTGATCGGCGCGCTCATGTTTCATGCGTATGGCGCCTACGCCGTGCTCCTGCGCGAGGAGTTCGGCTGGAGTAAAACGATCCTGTCGGCAGCGTTCGCGATGTCGCGCGCGGAAAGCGGCATCCTCGGCCCGATCCAGGGCTGGCTCACCGATCGCTTCGGGCCGCGCGCGCTGATCCGCATCGGCATGACCGTCTTCGGGGTCGGCTTCCTGCTCTTCTCACGCATCGATGGGCTGGTCGTGTTCTTCCTGACGTTTTTCATGATGGCGCTCGGCTCGAGCCTCGGCGGATACCTGCCGGTCAGCGTCGCCCTCGTCACGTGGTTTCGCCGGCGCCGGGCGCTCGCGCTGAGCATCAGCGGCATGGGCATGTCCACGGGCGGGCTGCTGGCGCCGCTCGTTGCGCTGTCGCTCACGCGCTTCGGCTGGCGCTGGACGGCCGTCGCCTCGGGACTGCTGGTCTTGCTGGTCGGCGTGCCGCTCGCGCAGCTCGTGCGGCATCGCCCGGACGCGTATGGGCTCAACCCCGACGGCGACGACGTCCGTTCCGAGGCCGCACGCGTCGTCGACACGCCGGCCTTCACCGCGGGGCAGGCGCTGGCCACGCGCGCGTTCTGGTACGTCTCGCTCGGTCACGGCGCGGCGCTGCTCGTCGTCTCCGCGGTGATGGTCCACATGGTCATCCACGTCACCGAGCGTCTGGGCTATTCGCTGCACCAGGCCGGCGTCGTCGTGGCGCTGCTAACCATCATGCAGGCCACCGGTCAATTCAGTGGCGGCTGGCTCGGCGATCGCTTCAGCAAGCGCTGGATCTGCGCCGGCTGCATGGTGGGCCACGCGACGGCGCTCCTCGTCCTCGCCTTCGCAAGCGCGTACTGGATGGTGCTCGCGTTCGCGGTGCTGCACGGGCTGTCGTGGGGAATGCGCGGGCCGCTGATGGCGGCAATCCGCGCCGACTACTTCGGCAGCGCGTCGTTCGGAGCGATCACCGGCGTGTCGTCGATGATCGTGATGTTCGGCATGATCCTGGGACCGCTCGTGGCCGGCGTGCTCTCGGATCGAACCGGTTCCTACGTGCCGGGCTTCGCGGTGCTGGCGACGCTGGCCGCCGCGGGCTCGGTGGCGTTCGCGAGAGCGAAGCGCCCGGCCGAGCGGGCGCTCAGCTCAGCTGCCTTCGAAATCGCCACGCGCTGATGCCCACGAAGACGCTCGCGAGGGCGAGCAGCGCGAGCAGATTCGGATAGACGGTGTCGAGCCCGGCGCCCTTGATGAGCACGCTCCGTGCGATCGTCGCGAAATGCGCGATCGGATTGAAGTAGGTCAGCGGCTGCACCCACTTCGGCATGGCCTCGATCGGCGTCAACCCGCCAGACAGCATCGCCAGCGGGGGATTGATGAAGAAGCCGATCAGCTGCGTCTGATTCGACGACCGCGCCAGCGTGGAGACGAAGGTCCCCAGCCCGATCCCGGTGAGCACGCAGCAGGCGCACGCGGCGAGCAGCAGCAGCGGGCTGCCGCGGAGCGGGATGCCGAAGACCACCCGCGCCACGGCGATGACCATGACCACCATGGTCATCAGCAGAATGAACAGCGGGACCATCTTCGCGGTGATCACCTCGAGCGCACTCGTCGGGGTCATGAGCAGCTGCTCGACTGTCCCGCGCTCTTTCTCCCGGATCATCGTCGCCGACGAGACCAGCGAGCCGTTCAGGATGATGAGCGTGCCGAAGACGCCGGTCACGATGAACCACGCGTTCACGAGCCCCGGGTTGAACAACAGCGCCGTCCGCAACTCGACCGGGGCCGCGCGGCCACCGGCGAGATCGCGGTTGAGGAAGGCCACGGCGCCTTCGACGTAGCCCTGCGCAATCTGCGCGGTGTTGGCGTTGGCCGCGTTCAGCAGCACCTGCACGGTCGCGGGGTGTCCGCGCGCACGCACCCGCGCGAAGTCGTAGGGCACGACCACGCCGACGTCGAGGCGTCCGATGCCGAGGTCGTCGGCGAGCGCCTGCGGTGTCGCATACGTGCCCGCGAGACGGAACGTGGGGTTCTGCGTGAGCCCGGAGATCAGATCCCGACTCTCCGCGGTGCGGCTTTCGTCGACCACGCCGAGCCGCAGGCCGCGCACGTTGGAATCCAAGGCGAAGCCGAACAGGAGGATCTGCAGCGTGGGCGGCACGATGAGCGAGATCGCGAGCCGGCGATCGCGCCGGATCTGTCGCAACTCCTTCAGTGCCAGCGCCCAGAAGCGCCCGCCGAACATCTGGCTGAGCACGCGCCTCACGCCTTCACCTGCATGCGCCGCATCACCCGCCACGCGAGTGCGTAGTACACGAGCCCGATCGCGCCGATGGCCAGCACCGCCCACCACAC
>Ga0114129_10017054_pt1 | contig 10340 bp, 7 predicted proteins | sample RhiMetdeltSRZDD1_FD_80071 | JGI IMG/M metagenome (GOLD analysis project Ga0114129, IMG submission 80071) | Populus rhizosphere microbial communities from Tennessee, USA - Rhizosphere MetaG P. deltoides SRZDD1 (version 2) (version 2) | ecosystem: Host-associated > Plants > Roots > Rhizosphere >... | reverse complement strand
GCCGTCTCGCGCGACGACGAAACGATCTTCGTCTACGCCGGCTCGCGGAACGAGGCCGAGACCGCCCGCTCGATCATCGAGGCAGAACTGCGCGACGACGATGCCGAGGCTCGGATCGGACAGATCGAGCACTGGCTCGCAGACGAAGACCGCTGGGACGATGAGCCGCCCGAAGAGTTCGAGCCGGAGCACGAAGTCCTCGAGCAAGGTCACGCGCCCTGGGAGGTGCGAGTCGAGGCCGGCTCGCCGCACGAGGCCGAAGAGCTGGCCCGCCGGCTCAAGGGCGAGGGCTACGGCGTCCTCCGCCGTCACACCTACGTGCTTGTCGGCGCTTCGTCCGAAGAGGAGGCGCATGACCTTGCCAAGCGCCTTCACGGCGAGGCCGAGGCGAGCGGCGAGCTCGTCTACGAGGCTCTGCCTCAGAACCCGTTCGCCGTCTTCGGCGGACTGGGCGGAACGGGCACGCCGATCTAGAGCCCCCACCTGGCTTACAAGCCGCCCGATCGGGTATGCTGCATGCAGCGACGCTCGCCAGGGGTTTCCACGCGGGCTCGCTTCCCATTACGAGGTGGCAGCACGGAAATACGTGCTGCGTCGATGCAGGAAACGACTGAGCAGCCGACGCTAGCGCCGGAGGCGGCAAACGGTCTCAGCGAGACCGCCGCCCGCGCCCAAGACTGGGCCGGAGAGCCATTTCTCCGGGCCGACGAGGACCCTGCCGTCGTACTGGCGCCCGGCACGGCGCGCCGGCTCGCGCTGGACGACGCGGTTGCGGAGATGGACGTCGGCCTGGAGACGCCTTCTTACGAATGGAAGCGCCGCTACGCGTTGATGCTCGGTCTCGAGCGCGTGCTCACGGACCGGCCGCCCCGCCTCGCCTCCGGCACGGAACTACGCCGCCACCAGATCGACGCGCTTGCCGGGATGCTCACGGAGCTGATCGCGGCGGCGCAGGAAGCTCCCGAGCTCGCAAACGGGAACGGGAACGGCGCGTACATCGAGGACGAGGAGGAGGAGCTGGAGGACCTGGAAGCGCCGCAGGCCGACGGCGACGCCGACGAGCTGCTCTCGCCGGTGGAGGATCCAGGCGCCGTCCGCCGTTTCCGGTTCCGCCATCCGACGGCGTCCGGCAAGACGATCGCCGCTGCGGGCTTCGTCGAGGCCGCGCGCACGCTCGGCGTCCTGATCCTCACTCACCGCCGACTGCTCGTCTCGCAGTTCAACCGCGATCTGACCACCGAGGGATACGGCGACCGGATCGTCGACGCGATCGAACGCGGTAAACGGCCGCCCAAGCCCAACCCGCTCACGATCCAGACCTACGCCTGGTTCGCGCGCCACTGGGGCGACGTCGAGCCGGAGGCGTACCACCTCGTGATCGCCGACGAGGCGCACACCGCGCTCGGGGAGAAGACGAGCACCGCAATCCGGAGCTTCACGAACCCGATCTACATCGGCATGACCGCGACGGAGCAGCTGATCGCGAAACAGGTCTCGGACGTGTTCCCCGCCTCGGTCGACGACCTGCCGCTCGGGGACGCCGCTCGCCGCGGCCTGATCGCTCCGTTGCGCTCGCTGCGCGTGCCGCCGGCTGCGGCGATCCACACGGTGCCGATCGTCGGCGGCGACTTCGAGGAGCGCGCCCTGGCCGCCGCCCTCGACCACCAGGCCCTGAACCAGGCGGCCGCGAGCCTCTACCGCGACCGGTTCGACTCCACGCCCGGGATCGTCTACGCCGCGGGCGTCGACCACGCGTACAACCTGGCGAAGGAGTTCCGGGCCGCAGGCCTGAGGGCGGAGGCGGTCAGCGGGCGGACGCCGCCCGTCAAGCTCGCCGAGATCCTCGCCGCCTACGAGCGCGGCGAGATCGACGTCCTGATCAACGCGATGCTGCTGGCAGAGGGCTGGAACTCACCGCGGGCGACCGTCTGCATGCATCTTGCGCCGACCGCGAGCAAGCGCGTCTATCAGCAGCGGATCGGCCGGATCATGCGCATCCACCCACGCAAGGAGGCCGGCATCGTCGTCGACTTCGTACCGAAGGCGGCAACACACAACGAGCGCGTCGTCTCCCTGCACAGCCTGCTCGATTCGGACTTCTACCGCGAGGGTGCGCGCGTGACGCCGGCGCCGCGGCGACGGCAGCAGCGGCGTTCGCGCAGGAAGCTCTCCCCGGTCCCGTGGCTGGTCCCGGTGACGGCGGACGTCAAGCGCAGGCTCGGCGTGATCACGCGCGAGTGGCAACGGGTCGATCCGCGCTACCTCGACGAGGACGAGCAGCGCTACTGGGCGACGATCGCGGGTCGCAACGTCCGCTACGACGAGCGGGTCGAGTTCGCGAAGAAGTTCACCGAAAGCGGCGCCTCGCGCGGTGCGCTCGAGACCTTCCTTGCGACCTGTGCCGCCGAGAACCCGAACCGGCGGTTGCGGATGACCGCGCTCGCCGACCGCGTTTCGATGACGGTCGAGCGTGCCGACTTCGACGACCTCGTCACGCTGGTCACCCAGGCGCCGACCTGGGACAAAGACCGCGTTCAAGGCGTCCGTACCCTGCTCCGCGCGATCGGCGAAGGCAAGGCCGACGCGCCCGACCAGATCCTCTCCCGCTGGATCTGGCGGCTCGCGCGCGCGACCCGCAAGGTGCAGGACCGCCGCGCGAGCGCGGAGTTCCCGGAGGCGAAGCGGCTCCTCGGCGCGCTCGCGAACTCCCGCGGGCACCGGCACGAGGAGAACGCGGCGAAGCTCGTCAACGCGGCCCGAGAACAGCCGCTCGAGGTCGGAGTGGCTCTGCTCGCCTCTGCCGAGGGCTACACCCCGCGCGCGAACCAGCTGATCGACGCGGCGCGCGAGCAGCTCGGAACGCTGCAGGGAGTCGCCCACGCGCTCGCCGACAACCTCCCGGCGCCCAAGCAGCCGAGCGGCCGCTCGCGCCGACGGCGCAGACGGCGCAAGAAGAAGGCGCAGGCGGCGGTCAAGCAGCAGGAGGCGCAGAACGGGCAGCCGCAGGAGAAGCCTCCGGCGGCGCAGGACGGCGCGTCGCCTCCCGCCGAGGCGCCCGCGCCCATCGCAGAGCCCGCGCCAGAACCGTAACGTCGCCTTCCAACGAAGGACCATAGGAACGTGGTCCTCCTCGTTGGAATCGCCTTTTTGGCAGGGGTTGTCACCGCGATCTCTCCGTGCGTGCTGCCGGTGCTCCCGATCGTCTTCGCCGGCGGTGCGAGCGGCGGGAGCCGTCGCAGGCCCGTCGCGATCGTCGCGGGGATCGTCGTGGCGTTCACGACATCGCTCCTGGCGCTCTCCTGGCTGCTCCGCACGCTCGGCCTCCCGCAGGACCTCCTGAGGAACATCGCGATCGGGCTGCTCTTCGTCGTCGCCGCGATGCTGATCTTTCCGCAGTTCGGGGTGCTGATCGAGCGCCCGCTCTCGCGGCTGAGCCGACGGCCGGCCGGAGACCTCGGCGACGGTTTCCTGCTCGGGCTGAGCCTCGGGCTCGTTTTCGTTCCGTGCGGAGGCGTGATCCAGGGCTACATCGCCGCGCAGTCGGCGAGCATCGGCGACGTCGGCTTCAAGACGGTCGCGATCACGATCGCCTATGCGCTGGGCGTCGCCCTGCCGTTGCTCGTCATCGCGAACCGCGCCCGCGCCGCGGTCGGTCTCCGCGCATTTCGTGCGCATGCGCAGACGATCAGGGTGGCGCTCGGAGTCCTCGTCGCCGCCTCCGGCCTCGCGATCGTCTTCCACGCCGACCGGACGCTGCAGACGAAGATCCCCAACTACACCGACCTCTTCCAGGCAGCCGAAAAGAGCTGCTACTCGCGGGAGCAGCTCGGTTATCGCTGCCTTCACGAGCACGGCAATCTCGCGGACACCGGCACCGCGCCGGACTTCCGAGGGATCACCGACTGGTTCAACTCGAAGCCGCTGACGATGCGCGAGCTGCGCGGGAAGGTCGTGCTCGTCGACTTCTGGACCTACTCGTGCATCAACTGCCTGAGGACGCTGCCGCACCTGCGCGCCTGGTGGAAGGAGTACCGGCGCGCCGGCCTCGTGATCATCGGTATCCACACACCGGAGTTCGCGTTCGAGGCGGTCCCGCACAACGTCGGCGAGGCGACGAAGCAGCTCGGAGTCACCTGGCCGGTCGCGCTCGACCCGCATTACGCAACCTGGAAGGCCTACAACAACGAGTACTGGCCGGCCGAGTATCTGATCGACAAGCAAGGCCGGATCCGGCACGAGCACTTCGGCGAGGGCGAGTACGGCAATACGGAGCGGCTGATCCGCGAGTTGCTCGGCGAGCCCGGCCGTTCACACGCCGAACTCGCCGACATGACGCCTACCGAGCTCACAACGCCGGAGACCTACCTGGGCTATCAGCACCAGCTGGCGGATTACGCAGGGTCGACGCCGGTTCCGGATCGGACTGCGCGGTACAAGGCTCCGAAGAACCTGCCCCAGAACGGCTGGGCGCTCTCGGGCCGATGGAAGCTCGGCGCGGAGCACACGACAGCGATACGCGACGCGGCGGTCGGCCTCCACTTCCACGCGCAGGACGTCTACCTCGTCATGGGCGGCCACGGCCGGGTGGGCGTCTCGGTCGACGGTCACGACCTCGGGACGATTCCGGTCGAGGGGATCAGCCGCCTCTATACGGTTCTGAGAATGCCGCACCTGCTCGACGCGCAGCTGCGGCTGCGCTTCACGCCCGGGGTCTCGGTCTACTCGTTTACGTTCGGCTAGACGCTACTGGTCGCGCGGCCCGGATTCGCCGTTCTCACCCTCGCGCTCGCGTAGGTAGCGCGTCAGCTCGGCTGCGAGAGCATCCCCAGACGGAAGATCGACCTGTTCTTCGATCGTGTCGGCCCGCTGCTCGAGCTCCTCGACGTAAGCCGCCGTCTCCTCGTCGCTGGCAACCGCCTGGCTGACCTGCTCCTCGTAGGTCTCGGCAGCGCGGTCGAGCTCGGTCGTGTCGATCTCGATCTCCATCATTCCGCCGAGGCGGTTGCAGAGCGCCGCCGCGGCGCGCGGGCTCGGCGTCAGCGAGACGTAGTGCGGCACCGCGGCCCAAAGGCTCGCGGACGCGATGCCCGCTTTGTTGCACGCGTCGTGGAGGACGCCGACGATCCCGGTCGGCCCCTCGTAGCGCGAGGTCGAGAGCCCCAGCTCCTGGACGAGCTCCGGATCAGAGGCGCTGCCGGTAACCGGCGAGGGCCGCGTGTGCGGAACGTCGGCGAGAAGGGCGCCGAGGGTCACGACGAGCTCGACGCCGAGCCCCTGCGCGTGACCGACCACGAGGTCCGTGAAGGTGCGCCAGCGGACGTTCGGCTCGATCCCGAGCAGCAACACGACGTCGCGGTCGAGTCCCGCCGGCTTCCCGTGGTAGAAGGCCGTCTCCGGCCAGTCGATCCGGCGGGTGATGCCGTCAACGAGCGAGACGTGCGGCCGGGTCGCCTGGAAATCGAAGAAGCCCTCGGGATCGACCTCGGCGATCTGCTCCGCATCCCAGAGCCGCGCCAGGTAGCCGGCCGCGAGCGAGGCGGCCTGGGCGCCGTCGTTCCACCCCCGAAATGCGGCGACGAGGACCGGGCGCGTGAGCTCCGGCCGCGCAGAAACGCGAAGCTCGGATTCCATCTTGTGAGTTTACGCGCGTCCGCTCGCGAGCCATGCAGGGGGGCGCCAAAAGGCGTATGCGAGCGCGACAATCCCTACCCACGCCGTGGCGGCGACCCCGACGTGGAGCAGCACGAGGTACCAGGGCAGGTGGAGGCGGTACTGGAGCTCGCCGAGCCCGACCTGCACGAGCAGAACCGCGAGGACGGCGATCGCCGCCCAGAACAGCCGGGGCGCGTTCGCGCGGCGCGCAGCCAGATAGCCGAGCAGGAAGAGGAACGAGCAGCCGAACACCGCGACGACGCCGGCGTGCGCGTACAGGACGGGCTCGAAGCGCGCAAGGCGGTGCACCTGCGTCGTGCCGCCACCCGAGTGCGGGCCGGCCGCCGTCGCCAGCGATCCGCTGACGAGCAGCGCCAGGCCTGCCACCGCCACGAACGTCCCGAAGATCCTCAGCTCGCGCGGGACGAGCGGCTCGGCCCGGCCGACGACGCACATGGACGCGAGGAGCACGAGCACGACCGCGCCGGCGAGCAGCAGCATCGAGAGCAGTAGGTGCGCCGCCACGACCGGCCAGCGCAGGTCGGTCTTCACGGCGAGGTACCCGAGCGGCGCCTGTGCCAGCGTCCCGAGAAAGAGCGCGACGGCCAGCTGCCTGCCACGCCGGCGAAGCGGCGACCAGAACGCCGTCACGGCGACCAGCAGCGTGATCAGGATCGTGACGCCGCCAACCACGCGGTTCCCGAACTCGATGTACGCGTGGTAGTCCTTCGCCGGAAGCGGGTGACCCGCCTCGCAGCCGGGCCAGTGGCGGCAGCCGAGGCCGGAGTCGGTCAGCCGCACCGCCGCGCCGGTGGCGACGATCGCCCAGAGCGCGAACAGCTCGAGTGCGGCCAGCCCGAGGAACCAGACCGGCGCGAGTGCAAACGACCGCAGCCGACCGGCCGCCCTCGTGGTCTCGACGTGCACGAGAATCAAGCGTACTCGTGTCCGAGTTCTCCCAACGGCTGATCGATCGATCCGGCTACCTCGGCGAGGGGTTCGCAGGCGTCTACGACCGCTACCGGCCCGCGCCGCCGGAGAGCGTGCTCGACGTGCTCGCGTTCGTCGCCGGCGTCGAACGGCCCGACCTCGTCGTCGATCTCGGCTGCGGCACGGGCCTCTCGACCCGCGCCTGGGCTGACCGGGCAGAGCGGGTCGTCGGCGTCGAGGCGAACCCGCGCATGGTCGAGCGCGCTCGGGTGGCCACCGACCAATCCAACGTTCGCTACCTCGAAGCCTTCGCGGCCGGCACGGGGCTCCCCGGAGGGGATGCCGACCTCGTCACCGCCTGGCAGGCCTTTCACTGGATGGAGCCGCAGCCCGTCCTCGCGGAGGCGGCACGGCTCTTGCGCGACGGCGGCGTGTTTGCGGCCTGCGACTACGACGTGCGGCCCGTTGTGGAGCCCGAGGTCGAGGCCGCGTTCGGGGCTCTGCTCGAGGCTCGGAGCGAAGCACGGAAGCGCCTCGGTCTTCCGGCGGGCGCGGCGAGCTGGCCAAAGGATGGGCACCTCGATCAGATTCGCGCGAGCGGCGGCTTCCGCTACGCACGGGAGATCGTCGCGCACGGCTGGTGGGAGACGGACGCCGAGCGGATGATCGGGCTCGCCGAGAGCATCGGCGGCCCGCGCGAGATCTTCGGCGACCAGGCCCCGCTGGTCGGCGAGGCCTTCGAGCTCCTGCGCGAGACGGCCCTGCGCGTGCTCGGCGGGCGCAGGTGGCCCGCGGTTCTCTGCTACCGGATTCGGGTGGGAGTCAAGTAAGCGGCTCCAGGAGCTCCGCGGCCGGATAGCCGTCCGCCCCGTCGACGGGCGTCGGACGCGACCCGAGGAAGAGCGGCCGATCAGCGGCGTTCAGCAGCACCGGCATCAGGTCCGGCCCGCGCAGCTGTCCAAGGATTCCGGCGGCGCAGTCGAGCTCGCCGAAGCTCGTGACGGGATCGGCGCGAACGCCAGGACCGGCAATCACGAGCGGCACGGGATCGCCCGAGTGAATCACCTCGGGCGAGGCCGGAGTGGCATGGTCGCCGGTTAGGCAGACGATCGCGCGCTCCGTCGGAAGGTCCGCGAGCAGTCCGTCGATCTCCTCGACCGCCGACTGCTTGCGCCGCGGATCCTTCGTGTGCCCGGCTTCGTCGACCCGTTTGTCGTGCATGTAGACGAAGGTGTCGCCGGCGTCGAGCCGCTCGCCAACGAGCGCGGCGTCGAGGGCCGCCTCGACAGGCTCGAGGCCCAGGGACCGACCGAGGCCGCGCAGGAACGCCGACTCCGCCGCGAACGCGCCGTCGATCCCATGCCGCTCGCGGAAGCTCGGCAGTGGGTGAGGCCGCCCGAACCACTTCAGCGTGATCACGTTGAAGCGCTCCCCGTCGAGCCGCCGCATCACCTCGCGACTCCACTCCTCACAGGCGCGGGCGGTCCGTTCGGCCTCCGGCACGACCGGGCGCGGGCGCAGCACTGGATGGCGATCGCGAAAGAAGGCGTCCGAGTCCGTGACACGTTCGTCCGCCCCACCGCCGATCCGCAGCACCGATTCGCCCCGCCACACGTGTTCGAGCGAGAACGAGAGCCCGTCGATCTCGATCCCGTCGCAGCGCGAAACGAGCTCCGCGGCGAGCTCGGCGTCTCGCTCCGGGTCGGGGCGCCCGGTCAGCCACCAGCCGTCATCCCGCAGCTCGGCCGGTCGAAGCGCCGCGTACGCGAAGACGTGCTCGGAGCGAACGTCCTGGCCACGGCCGAGCGCCTCGAAGACGGCCCGGCCCGGAAACTCGTCAGTCCGGTAGCCGAGCATCGCCCAGTGCGCGACCTCGCTCGAGGGCGCGCGACCGGGGCCGACACCGTAGAGCACTCCGCACGAAGCCCCCGCGGCGAGGGCGTCGAGGTTCGGCGTGCCGGCCGCCTCGCTTGCCGTCCGCCCGCCCAGCTCCTCGTGCGCGCGGTCGCCGAGCCCGTCGATGAGCACCACCACGATCGGGAGCACGCGCGGAGGCTAGAGCAAACAGGAAGGGCGGCCCTTGTTCAAGGCGTCGCTTGCGATGCCGATTGGAGGCCGTGCGGGCTCTGCCCTGCGGCCGTCTTATCCCGGCCAATGGATGACTGACGGTAAAGACACGAAGGGCGGCCTTTGGGCCGCCCTCCGCGGTACTCCGGCGCCACTGACCCCTAGCGGCGCCGAACTGTGATCGTCGGGCTGTACCCCGCGAGGTAGCCCGCACCCGCCTGGTTGACGGACATTGCGACACGAATTCGGGACTTGCCCTTCGGCAGGGTCAGCCGGAAGAGGGCCGTGGACTTGCCGCCGAGCCGAACGCGCTTCAGCGTCACCCACTGGCCGAACCGCGAAAGGCGCTGGGCAAGAACGGAGCGGCCGGCGTGCGAGGCGCCCGACTGGACAGCGGTCGAGAACCGGCCGTTTCGGTAAAAGAGCCTGATCCGCGGGCGAACCTGGACGCCGACCGTGACGCTCGTCCGCCCGTTCCATTTGGCCTGGTACTGCGTCAGGACCTTGGGCGAAGGCGAAAGGACAAGGTTCCACGCGCCGCCCGTGGTGGTCAGCACCGTCGTCAACTCGGCGAACGACGACTGCGGGTAGGGCTGCTGGTAGATCGTCACCTTCTCGTTGGCCTGCCCGTTCGAGACGGTCCCGGACAGACTCACTCCCTGCCCGTAAACGATGATCGGCAGCGAGACACCTGCGGTGACCGCCGGAGCGGGCCCGTTCACCTTGATCGTGCCCCTGACCGCCGCGTTCAGGCCGTCGTGGTACCGGTAGGTCCCGGCGGCGTTGAAGCGGTGCGAGTAGCTCTTGCTCGGGCCGAGGATCGGCGAGACGAACGCGCCGTTGTTGGACACGACCTGATGATTCTGCGTGTCCGTGTTGACCCACTTGATCGTGTCGCCGGTCTTGATCGTCGTGAGCGCCTTGACGAAGGAACTGCGCTTGATCTGGACTGTGACTGTCGCCGTGCTCGCCGGTGCTGCCGGCGCGGCGCCGACTGCGAGGGCGGCGACGGCGATGAATGGGATGAAGAGCTTTTTCATGGCACCTGACCCTTCTCGTTGCGACGTCTGTTGAAACGACGCGGCGCCCGAAAAGTCGCGCTCGCTTACAGCGTTTTTACGTTCTGCGCGTCGTAAAGCTCACGGAGAACACCGGCGACACCTGCCGGGACGAGCGCTTCCCAGTCGCCGCCCTCGCGCAGTGCCTCGCGGACCTCGATGCCCGAGAGTTGCTTCTCGGCGCCCTCGTCGAGGATTACGACTTCGTAGCCGGCCTCGCGCAGGCGCTCGAGCTTCGTGCCGCCCCACGCCGAGAAGAGGCGCAGGTACTGCGTCACACCTGCGGGCACGTAGGCCGGCCACAACTCCGGCTCGTTGACGGGGAAGGGGATCACGTGCACGCTCGCCGGCTCGAGCCCGAGGTCGGCGGCGGCCGCCTTCACCATCAGGAGGCGCTCGGCGTAAGAGAACGGGTTCGATTCGGGCAGGTGGCGGATCGGGTCGCTCGCCTCCGGCTTGATTCGCTCGGGGTCGGGATTCGTGATCCCGATCCAGACCTCGTCCGAGCGATCGGCGGCGCCGCGCAGGTACTCCAGGTGTCCGTTGTGAAAGGGCTGGAACCGCCCGTGGATCATCCCGCGGCGGGTCACTGAACCACGACGCCGGCGCCTTCCTCCACTCGTCCGATCCTGC
>Ga0114129_10017053_pt1 | contig 10340 bp, 8 predicted proteins | sample RhiMetdeltSRZDD1_FD_80071 | JGI IMG/M metagenome (GOLD analysis project Ga0114129, IMG submission 80071) | Populus rhizosphere microbial communities from Tennessee, USA - Rhizosphere MetaG P. deltoides SRZDD1 (version 2) (version 2) | ecosystem: Host-associated > Plants > Roots > Rhizosphere >... | reverse complement strand
TGGGCGGGAGCACATGAGTCAATTTCAACCCACAGCGCTGTGCGCCGTTTGCCCTTTGACGTCCTGCACGGCGTATTCGACTCTCACGTTCTTTGCAACGCAAACGCTATCTCTTTGTCTGCATCAATCGTCGGGCCGACGACAACCCGAAAGGATGCTGCGCGTCCAAGGATTCGGAAGAAGTGTATCGAGCGTTAAAGGAAGAAGTCGCCGCGCGCGGACTTGCGAAGCAGGAGGCGCGCGTGTGCACGTCGAGCTGTCTCGATCAATGCGAAACCGGCGTGACGGTTCTAGTCGAACCCGATCACTTTTTTTACGGCCATGTCACGGTCGCAGACGTCCCGGAGATTGTGAATGGACTCGTCACCGGCCAACCGGTTAAACGCCTCGTGCTCCCCGCGGATCAACACGAAACAAGATAAACCTTCTTACCCGTAGATCGTAAGCTGGTGACGATGCATGGTGATTGCTGCTTGCCGCGCCGTAGCTTAAGCGAAGGCGCTAGCCGCTGGCGCCGACTGCGGCTCGTTCATCGACCATGCAGGGTTGCGCTGGGCTGTTGGTTCCCGTCTTACCTTCTGGAAATTATCTCTCGACTATGCTGCTTCGGCCATTTAAAGATTTGGAATGGCACAAAGGAAAGAAACACCAACACCGCCGCCAGAGCCTCCTCCTCAGGGGCCTACTGGCCACTAGTCAGTCACAATCTTCAGCTGTCCGCCTGCTCGCGAAGGCTTTCGGAGCCGGCGATGACTGCGTGCGGCCGATGATGTAGAGGCTGACGCATTTTTCTCCATTCTCAGAATTACGCCGGCAGGGAACCAATCCGGCGATCCATGCGATATGCTTGCGTGAAGAATCCTTTTCGTCGCCCCTGCCCACCACAATGGCCGAAGATGCTAGGGGCGGCCGCGGTTGGCGGAGCGGCTACACTCTTTCTCGCTCGCAATTTTTTTCCTACAGAAAAGAAAATCCATCACGAGATCATCACGGACTATGCGGTCGGGGACGATGTCTTCGTGCGGACGATGGGAAATCTGCTGGGACCACCTCTGCTGAAAGGGAACAAAGTGACCGCGCTCGAAAATGGCGATCAAATTTTTCCCGCTTTGCTCGAGGCGATCCGCTCCGCGCAGCGGACCATCACGTTCGAGAACTTTCTTTTCAGAGAAGGCGAAGTATCGGATGCATTTGCCGAAGCGCTGGCTGAACGAGCCCGGGTCGGCGTGAAAGTACATTTTCTTCAAGATGCCCTGGGTTGCGATTGCCTTCATGGGCGTGCCATGAATCTGGTGCGCCAGGCCGGGGTGCAGCTCGAAATCTTCCGATTCGTCAACGTGGCGATCAATTTCCGCACGCATCGCAAACTTCTCGTTATTGATGGTCGAACTGGTTATCTCGGCGGGACGGGGATCGCGGACGACTGGAAGGGTGACGGTCGCACCCGCGGCCTCTGGCGAGATTCGCATTATCGGCTGGAAGGTCCTGCGGTCGCGCAGATGCAACAGGCGTTCATGGATAACTGGCTCCAGACGCGCGCGGAGTTGCTGCACGGTGACGAGTATTTTCCAGAATTGAAACGTGCGGGTGACGACATGTGTCAGGTCTTCAAAAGCTCCACCGGCGAAGGCTCCGACAGCGCGCGGTTGATGTTGCTGATCTCGATCGCTGCCGCTCGCCGCCACATTCGGATCGCAAACGCTTACTTCATTCCGGACCGACTCTGCATGCAAACCTTGCTCGATGCTCTTCGGCGTGGAGTGAAAGTCGAAATCATTACGCCTGGCCCCGACATTGACGCGCGGTGGGTTCGTGCGGTGGGAATGACGCGTTGGCGACGATTGCTGGAAGCAGGCGCCCGCTTCTATGAATACCAGCCCGCGCGGTTTCACTGCAAATATCTCCTCGTTGATGATTGCTGGGCGTCTGTGGGTTCGGCAAATCTTGATAACCGCTCCTTGTCTTTGAACGAGGAAGCAAATTTAAACGTGCTCGACGAGAAATTCGTCGCTGCGCACACGGAGGTCTTCGAAGAGGACAAGAGTCAGTCTCGCGAGATCACGCTGGACGGCTGGCGGCGGAGACCCTGGGGCGAAAAGATCAGAGGGCGGATCGGATCGGTGCTCGCCTCGCAGATGTAGCGCAGCGTCCATGGCTAAGCGGAAATGACGAGCGAAGCCACCGCGCAATTACGCATCGCTACCTACAACGTCCACGGTTGTGTCGGAATGGACGGGCAACGCTCGGAAGATCGCATCGCAGAAGTGATCGCGAGCATGTCGGCTGACATCGTCGGCCTGCAAGAACTGGATCTTGGCCGGGCGCGTTCCGCACACGCCGATCAGGCGGCGCTCATCGCTGAAAAGCTCGGTTGGAAATATCACTTTCATCCGGCAATGCGTAGCGGTGACGAGCAGTACGGCAACGCCATCGTGAGCCGCTTTCCGATCGCACTGAAATGCGCCGCCGAAATGCCCGGTTCGCCGCCCTGGTACTGTCGCGAGCAGCGGAGCGCGATCTGGATAAAGGCGGAAACCGATCTCGGGCTGGTGCACATCATCAACAGTCATTTTGGTCTCGGCTACAGGGAGCGCACGTTGCAGGCGAAACTGCTAATTGGACCGGCGTGGCTTGGCTCTGTACCGCCGGACGAACCGGCAATTCTGCTTGGAGATTTCAATAGTGTGCGGACCTCGCGTCCTTACCGGCTCATACAAGCACACCTGCGTGACGTGCGAACACTCGTTAGGCCGGCGCGACCATTCCGCACCTTTCCCACCCATTTTCCTTCTCTGGCGGTCGATCACATTTTTGTGAACCCCGCCCTGGCTCCGACACATCTTAACGTGCATCGCACACCGCTCGCCCGTGTGGCGTCGGACCACTACCCGCTCGTTTGCGAATTAACACTCAAATAACGAACCACTTCTCCGGCCGCCGATGATGCGACTTCTACCGTCGCGACTAACTGCCAGTCCGCCTCGGACCATCTCTCTTCTTGCTAATCACGCGAACAAGTTCTTTGGTGCTCGAACCCAAATGACCCAATCTTATGAAACACCTCAAAAGTTCTCTGCTACTAACGGCAGCATTATTGTCATTCGTTACGGCGTCAGCTTATGCGCAGGCTGCTAAGAGCTCTCCCGCTGCCGCCGCGTCGGCGTCACCGTCAACTCCACCAACCATCGCGTCAGCGATCGATCGCGAGATTAGTATTGTCGAGAAGCAAGTCGTCGAAGCGGCCGAGGCGATGCCGGAAGACAAGTTCGATTTTTCTCCGGAGAAACTAAACATTTCCGGCAGCGACTACAAAGGTGTGCGCACGTTTGGCGAGCAGCTGAAGCATGTTGCCGCGGCCAACTATCTCATTTGGTCGCCGATTACGGGCGAGAAACCACCTGACAACGTCAACGACGGCAAAGGCCCGGACAACATGAAAGCCAAGGCCGACATCATTAAGTATCTGAAAGATTCATTCGCATTCGGCCACAAATCGGTCGCGACCCTGAACAGCTCGAATTTGGTCGAACCGATTACCTCGAGTAGGGGCTCGCCGACCACGCGCCTGTTCCTGGCAACGTTTGCCCCAGCTCATTGCTTCGATCACTACGGCCAGCTCGTCGAGTATCTGCGCATGAACGGCATCGTTCCACCGGCCAGCCGCGGACAATAAGCTGTAGCCGCGGGCGCTCTCCGGTTTCACGATTGCTTTTCGTGACAGAGTTTTTGGAAAGCGGGATCGGCGCGCAAAGGGTCCCAGATTGGATCGAGCCTTAAAAGTGCCGGCGTGATGGGCGTTGGACTGTAGAGCCAGCCACCATACGGTGTTTGTAACAATCGCGTAAGTGTTGCAACCGCACGATCATTCTCGCCAATTATCATCTCAACTAGCGCCATGTTCTCTTCGAAAGCCGGTCCCGAGAGTCTATCTTTACTACTCGGCACAAGCGTGATCGCACGCTGCGCTTCGTTAACGGCTGAGTCCTTCTCGTCAAGCACCGCGCAAGCGACAGCCACTGCTGCCGCGATGAACGCGTTGTCAGGTTGATCCTTCTTGAGCGACTCAAGCGTATCGCGCGCTTGTTCAGCGTCAGCTCGTGCTGATGCGATGTCGCCAGCTACGTGGTGGGCCAACGCTAGCCCCACTTGCTTGCTGGCTCTCTCAATCCCCGCTGTAAATGGCAATCGAGCTTGTCGGGCCTGCACCCATTGGTTCGCCTCAGGCTTTTGTTCAAACCTCAATTGCGCCAGCTTAACTCGAACAGCCACATCCGAACTCGTTTGTGTATTCACCTGCGCGAGCGATTTAGCGGCTTCTTGCAGATTACCTTCGGCCTGGTAGACGCTGGCTTTCAATGCCATTATAGACAATTCGTTAGGCACAACATCCAGTGCCCGATCATAGAGCTTTTCCGCTTTCGAGAATTGTCGAAGCGCGGCGTATGTATATGCCACTTCCGTCAGTAACGCTGTATTCCTTGGATTGAGCGCGAGACCGCGTTCCCAATAACCAACACTTTCATCCCAGTGTCCCTCCTTTCGCGCAATTGCCCCGAGGGCGCATAAGACCTCGCTGCTACCGGGCAACATCTTACTGACTCGTCCAAAGGTGGCTTTCGCCAGTCCGTAATCGTGCAGCACCCAATATTGATAATAGCCGGTGAACAGCACGGTTTCGGGCGAGTCCGGTTCCAGTTTCTGTGCATTTTCCAAAGCTTCCTTGGCCGCATCGCGGCGGGCGGCCGTTGTGTCACGGCGGTTAGAGTAAAGAAGTGCGTGTAGCCCGGAAAGTCGTGCCCAGGCGAGCGCAAAATTCGGGTCAAGCCGCACCGCCAGGTTGTAAAAATCGATAGCTTTGAACACGGCATCACTCGAGTAGTTGCTGCCTTCTTCAAAAACGAGTCCGCGCAAATAGGCATCGTAAGCTTCCGAGTTGTTTGTCGGCTTGGCAGCCAACGCTTGCTCCTCGCGGCCGGTCAGCTTCGCTTGCAACGACTCCGCGATTCCTTTAGCGATCTCGGTCTCGACGCTAAAGATATCACTCAACAGTCGGTCGTACGTCTCGGCCCACAGCTGCGAGCCGCTTTGCGCGTTAACCAGGTGAACATTGACTCTCACCTGCTTCCCTGCCTTCTGAACGCTGCCCTGAAGGACGTTTGCCACGCCGAGCTGCCTTGCGATTTCGGCAAGATTGCCCGGTTGGCTCTGATATCCCTGCGTCGAAGTGCGCGAAATCACTTTCAAATCCCCGATCTTGGTGAGGCGCGTCAGGACTTCTTGTTGGATCCCATCGGCGAAGTAAGCGTTGTCCGGATCGCTGCTTAGGTTTTGAAAAGGCAGAACTGCGATACTTTTGCGGATATCCGGAGCTGACGCACTAACTCCGCCGGCCGCCTCACGGGAATTTTGTTGAGATCGAGCCCAAAACGCGAACAGAACTGCGCTCAACACAATCACGACGGCCGCGCTCGCGATGAGACGTGACCCATTTCGCTTGACCAGACACCTGGCGCGATAGGCAAGAGTAGGACGACGCGCTACAACCGGCTTTCCCTCGAGATGGCGGCGAATATCGTCGGCGAAATCCGCTACTGTCGCATAACGCATTTCGGGTTCCTTGCGCATCGCGAAGAGGACGATCGCGTCGAGATCACCGCTCAACAGCCGGGCGGTTTGTGCATCAGAAGCAACCGCGCTGGGAGGCGGCGGAACTTGCTCACCTATCACTGAAGCCAGTTCCTCGCGCGTGGGACGAGAAGTGGAAAACCGGTGCGGCTTTTGGTCGCTCAACATTTGATAGAGCAAGGCGCCTAACGAGTAAATATCGGTCGCGACTGTTACCGGATCTCCATTCGCCTGTTCGGGCGAAGCGCAAACAGGTGTCAGACGTTGCTCTGCCTCGATACTCGAATGCGCCGCGTCTTCCTCTTTCGCCAAAATCTTGGCGATCCCAAAATCGAGCAGCTTCGGCTCACCTTCCGCGTTCGCCAGAATGTTGCTGGGCTTGATGTCGCGATGAACAACCAGATTCCGATGCGCAAACTCCACCGCGGCGCAGATCTTCAAAAACAACTCCAGTCGTTGACGAGTCGACAACTTTTGCCCGACCGCAAATCGAGTCACTGGTGCGCCGACGATGTAATCCATGACGAAATAGGGCAGCCCATCGTCGGTTGTGCCTGCATCGAGAAGCCGGGCGATATTTGGATGATCGAGCCTGGCCAGGATCTGGCGTTCCGCTCGGAAACGGCGCAGCACTTCGTCAGTGTCTGTGCCCCGCTTGAGTACTTTGATCGCGACCCGCTTTTCAAATTGTCCGTCGGCGCGTTCGGCAAGATAAACTGCACCCATGCCACCGCGTCCGAGTTCTTTGACAACCGCGTACGCACCCATTCGCTCGCCAATTCGATCGCGTTCGTCGCACCGGAGGCGTGTCGCTGCGATCTCTGCGAATTCTTCGAAAACATTGGTATCCTGGGCGAGTAGCCTTTGAGCTTCACGCAGGAGTGCGGTGTCTCCGTCGCACGATTGTTTGAGCGCTGTCGTGCGCTCTTCAGACGAGGTATGCTCCAACGCGTCGGCAAGAATGCTTTTGAGCCGCTGCCAGCGTGCTGGATTTGATCTGATTCGCGTCGTGCCTGGCCCGGTGTTTTGGTTCATGCGGTTGGCGAGTTTCACGCTAGCCGTCGCATAATCGGTTACGGAGCCACAACTTTGCCGTTACCCAGTCGCGCTTAACCGTCGCCCGCGATATTTTAAGCGTGGATGCAATTTCATCGGCGGTGAGACCGGCGAAAAATCGTAGCTCAACAATTTGCGCCTGCCGCGGATCTTCCATTTCCAATTCTTCCAATGCCTCGTCCACCGCTACGAGGTTGAGGTCGCGCTCGGCGCAAAAATCCAGGGCCTCGTCTAACGGCAATCGCACCGCTGATGGCCCGCCCCTTTTTTGGCGTGCGCGCGTTCTTCCGTAACTGATCAGAATACGCCGCATCGCCCGCGCAGCGAATGCAATGACATGGGCTTCATCGCGCCAGGTATGATCTGGCTGCTTGAGCACGCGCAAGAAGGCTTCGTGCAGAAGCGCAGTTGGTTGCAACGTATGCCCCGGACGTTCGCTTCTCAGATATTCCGCAGCCAGGCGGCGCAGTTTTTCGTACGTTTCGGCCGATATCTCACCGTTTTCTAACGCGTTCGATTTCCTGGCCGGAATTGGCACATGTTCGACCACGACGGGATCGCCTGCCATATGGGAAAAGAAATCGTAATCCCAATGCGATGTTCCGTCCAGTTCACTAGTCCCGTTTTGTCGGATTTGTAGCTCATCCGTACGTTTACGGGTTCCACCGGCGTCAGTGCCGGCCCCAATCTCTCGTTGGCGATGATTCAGGAAGATTATGGCGTCGTTGATTCAGGGAGTTACGGCCGCTCAAATTTGGCCAGGCCCAATCCGCGATCCGCTTCGCGCAGGAAACCGTGATTTACATTATTCGCGTCGAGGTAAACTCCAACCACCGCCCCGTTCGGAGCAATGGCCCCCCAGGGACCGAAGTCGCCCGGAACATCGAACTCGACGATGGCGCCGTGTCTATCGCGCACAAAGCCGTGGTTCACGTCTGCACTGTCCACATACCATCCCGTCGCCACTCCATTCGCATTGATATCCCAGGGGAGGGTACCTTGGTTGAAGCCCGTACCGGCGTGCGGAGCATCGAAAATTGTAACCTCGCCCTTCTTGTCCAGCAGGAAGCCGTGATTCACAACGTTCGCGTCAATGAGGACTCCCAGGATGGTCCCATTTGGAGTAAAGCCTCCGCCATACGTACCCTCGCCGGGGCCCGTACCCCCGCCCGGAAGATCGAACGTAGTAATGACGCCGTTCTTGTCCCGCAGAAAGCCATGAGTGGCAAAGGTGTCGTCAAAGTAGAATCCTGTGATCTCTCCATTTGGGCGGATTGCGAAACTTTGCGTGCCTTGACCGGCTCCTGTGCCCGCGCCCGGTGCATCGATCGTGGTGATAACGCCATTCTCATCGCGCACGAAACCGTGAAGCGCGCCTACCGAGTCAGTGTAAAACCCCGTGATCACTCCGTTCGGGTTGATGAGTTGGGGGCTGTTAAAAGGAAAGGTGCCCTGACCGGGCCCTGTGCCCGCGCCCGGTGCGTCAAAGGCCGTAATGACGCCTTGAGCGGAGCGAACGTACCCGTGGGCCACATTGGCTGAGTCATTGAAGTATCCTGTAATGGTCCCACTCGGGTTAACAGAATAGGCCCGCGTTCCCTGGCCAGGTCCCGTGCCCGCACCTGGCGCGTCGAACATGGTGAAAGTGCCATCGCGGGAGCGGCTGAAAGCGTGCCGAACACTGTTCGGGTCACGCATGAATCCTATGATTGTCCCAGAGGCGTTGATGTCCAGGGTGCTTGTGCCCTGATTAGGCCCGGTCCCCGCGCCCGGCGCGTCAATGGTGGTAATGGTTTGCGCAGACGTTGAGGCGGATATTGCCAGGGCGATCAGGATGATTGCCGCCGGCACAAGCTGGAGTTTCCTTTTTGCGAAATAGAATGGTTTCATACGTGGTAAAGCGACAACGAGCCGGGAAAAGGCTCATTCTTCCGCGACATAGCCGCAAAACTGGAGTCGTTGGCGCCGGCAACGGACCTGTAGCCACGGCTCTGCGAGCCGTCACTCAACCTTCAACTATCCACAATCGCATCTGCGGCGTTTCAAGGCATCCACAGTACCGCTGCTGTGCGTAGTACGTACGAAGGGCTTCCGCGCGGGCGTGACCAGCCATCCGCGGATGAAAGGCGCTTATGAAATTCGTTAGTCTCAGAAGGAAGCGCGCTTACAGGCAGGGCAAGCTGCACAAACCATCCTGCGTCACACATGAATCTCTCGCCAACCCAACTCCCCTGCATCATCAAATCCATACTTACGGAGAGCTCCGGCGGCAGATTCACGACGACCTCCGGAGTCAACACCCGGAATGGGTCGAGGCAGATGGCAAATCTCCCATGTGCGATTGGTACGAGGCGCGTCTCATGCAACTGCTCGATAGTCTCACGCGAAGCTGAATGGAGCTGATGGGATCAGCGACATAGAAGGTAAAGCGACAAGGGTAGGAGCGAGTGAACGGAGCCGCGGGGACGCAAGCGACATGGATGGGCAAAACCGAGAGGTCGAAACGCGCGGGAGCGCATGAGTCAACGTGGGCAGCGAACGAGTTTCAATCCACCCAATCCATTGTTGATCCTCATCGTCGTCTCGAACAGGGAGCAAACTGACTCGGCGCAACCGTAGACTGCCTGCATCATAAGCCGGTTACGATGCATGAGTAATTGCTGCCTGCCGCGCCGTAACTCAAGCGAAGGCGGGTTAAGGCAGGCGTGTCGGGCCACGCAGGCGCGAGCAACGAAATAGAATTTCTGCGGCGATGGTTGTGCGTAGAGGCCGCCAAGTTGAGACTAAAGAGATGCAGCGGCGACAACTTTCCAAGCTTGATGAATGCCGCGATTGCGTATGTCTCGCGCTGCGCACGGCGGCGCGCCGAATCACACAGGGGTACGACAGAGCGCTTGCTGGAAGTGATCTGCGCGTCACCCAGTTCAGCTTACTCGTCATGATTTATCACCTCGGCGCGCCTGCCATGAAAATTTTAGCTGGGATGCTGGATAGCGATCCCACAACCATTACTCGCAACGTCCAGGGCCTTGTCCGGCGGCGACTGGTCGCACTCTCTCCCGGCAGAGATTTACGTGAACGTAATGTGACATTGACCAGGCGAGGCGAGACGATCCTCCTGCGCGCGTTGCCTAACTGGCAGAAAGCGCAGGCCGACGTTGTCTCCAGCCTTAATCGCAGCGAGTTGGCGAGTTTGCGGGCGCTCCTTGAGCAAGTGGGCCGGCGAAACGGAAACGTGGGTCGGAAACGGCCTCGCCAGGCGCGTTAAAACGCCTTCACGGTTCGCGACAAGGCAACAACAAAAAAAGAGAGCTTGCATCCCTTCCAGGCGATAATAGTTGTATATACAAGTATGATTGCAATCGCTTCGGTTTCATTGGCTGTCTCGTTGGCTGTCCCATTGCCGGGTTCGCTTCAACGCGGCACTGCGCTTATCATCTTTGCTGCCGCAGTTTTCGTGATCGCAGCGCACAGCGCCATCGCTGCCGTGGCCGCGCAACGTGCGTCCCCGAAGGCCAGGACTGCTGTCCCCTTCGTTGTAGCCGGATTCTTCGCCGCGTGGCTGGCCATTGCCATTGTCGTTGGCGATGGAGCGAACTTCCCTGTTTCGCTGGAAGCACGTCGCCCGCTCAGTGGTCTTGTCGCGCTGATTCCGTTTG
>Ga0114129_10017051_pt1 | contig 10340 bp, 12 predicted proteins | sample RhiMetdeltSRZDD1_FD_80071 | JGI IMG/M metagenome (GOLD analysis project Ga0114129, IMG submission 80071) | Populus rhizosphere microbial communities from Tennessee, USA - Rhizosphere MetaG P. deltoides SRZDD1 (version 2) (version 2) | ecosystem: Host-associated > Plants > Roots > Rhizosphere >... | reverse complement strand
TCGGTATCGCCGCCGGCGTCGGCTTGGTGCTCGGGCTGCCCATGGTGGCTGCCGCGGGCGTGGCCGCCGGCGTCGGGACGGGCGCGGGCCTGCTCCGTGAAGCGGTCGGGCTCGGGCGCACGCTCTTCGATGCGCTCCAGGACGTGGCGCGGCGGGCGCGGCTGCACTACGCACCGCCGCTCGACGCGCGGGACGCCGTCGTGAAGTGAGCGGGTTCACCCGGCGCGTCTCGAGCTACATCTGGCCCCACCGGGGGCGCATGCTCTGGGCGCTGGCCCAGGTATGCCTGATCAGCGCGCTCGAGCTGCTCAAGCCCTGGCCCCTCAAGCTGATCATCGACTCGGTGCTGGGCGGCGCGCCCCTGCCCTGGGGCTTCGCCCCCGACCTCGGCACCGGCGTGCTCCTCCTGGGCGCCTGCGCGGCCCTCGTCGTGATCTATGCGGCGCTCGGCGCGGCCAACGTGCTCGTCAACGTCACCACCATTCGCATCGGGCAGCGGATGGTGCGGGACCTGCGCAGCGATCTCTACGCCCACCTGCACCGGCTCTCGATGGCCTTCCACAGCCGGGTCCAGGCGGGCGACCTGCTCTACCGCGTGACCGCGGACACCTTCGCGCTGCAGTCGCTCACCATGAACTGCCTGTTCCCCGCTGCCAGCGCGCTCATCCTGCTCGTCGGGATGTCGGTGGTCATGGTGCAGGTCGACGCGGAGCTCACCGTGCTGGCGCTGGGGGTCTGCCCCCTGCTGCTGCTCGCTATCGGCCGGCTGAACCGCCAGATCAGCGCGGCGGCGGGCGAGATGCGGGAGCGCGAGAGCGAGGTGCTCGGGGTGGTCCAGCGGGCGATGGGCGCGATGCGGGTCATCCAGGCCTTCACCCGCGAGGAGGACGAGCACCGCCGGTTCATGACCGCGAGCGAGCGCAGCCTCGCGGCCGGACTCCGGCTCTACACGCTACAGACGTTCTACTCGGGTGTGGTGAACCTGGTGATCGCCCTCGGCACCGCCGCGGTGGTGTGGGTGGGGGCCCGGCACGTGCTCGACAGTACCCTCACGGTGGGCAGCCTGGTCGTGTTCATCAGCTACCTGGCCGCGCTGTACGGGCCGATCAACAACATGTTCCAGGTCTACGGCCTCGCCCAGAGCGCCCGGGTCGGCGTGCGGCGGGTGCTCGACGTGCTCGACGTGGAGCGCGACCTGCCGGACGGCAACCGGGTCTTCCCCGCGGAGGGCGCGCGCGGCGAGGTGGTCTGGGAGGACGTGGACTTTCAGTACGGGCCCGGGACGGGTCTCATCCACAACGTGAGCCTGCGGGTGGCCCCCGGGCAGCGCGTCGCGGTGGTCGGGCCGACCGGCGCCGGCAAGTCCACCCTGCTGAGCCTGCTGCCCCGCTTCTACGATCCGACGCGCGGGCGCGTGCTGATGGACGGCCGCGACGTCCGCGAGTATCGGCTCGCCTCGCTGCGCCGGCAGATCGCCATGGTCCTCCAGCCCCCGCTGCTCTTCCCGGTGAGCCTGCGCGAGAACATCGCCTTCGGCCGCCCCGACGCGCGGATGGAGGAGATCATCGCGGCGGCCAAGGCCGCCCGCATTCACGAGATGATCACGCGGCTGCCGCGGGGGTACGATACGAGCGTGGCCGAGCAGGGAGTGACGCTCTCGGAAGGCGAGAAGCAGCGGCTCACCATCGCGCGGGCGATCCTGCGCGACTCGCCGATCCTGATCCTGGACGAGCCGACCTCGGCGCTCGACCCCGAGACGGAGGCCCTCGTGATGGTGGCGCTGGAGCGCCTGCAAGCCGGCCGCACCACCTTCATCATCGCGCATCGCCTCTCGACGGTGCGAACCGCCGACCTGATCGTGGTGGTCAAGGAGGGCCGGATCGTCGAGGAGGGAACGCTCGCCGACCTCGTCACGCTCAGGGGCGCGTTCGCCGCGATGTACGGGGGCCCGGAGACCCGCCGGCAGGAGGATCCGCTTGGCCGCCCGTAAGCGTCTCATGGTCCTGCATCTGGCGGGCCGCTATCCCCTGGGCGGCATCGGTTGGCAGGCGGTGCACTACGTGCTGGGGCTCACCCGGCTCGGCCACGACGTCTACTACGTCGAGGACTCGGGCGCCCATCCGTACGACCCGCGGATCAGGAGCGTGGCGGAGGAAGGGAGTTACAGCGTGGCCTTCCTGGCGGACGTGATGGCGCGCTTCGGTCTCGCCGACCGCTGGGCCTACGTTGACGGCGTAACGGGCACCTGCCACGGGCTCTCCCGGGAGCGGCTCCGGGCCCTCTACCGCGAGGCTGACGGCCTCCTCAACGTGTGTGGGGCCATGCAGTTGAACGACGAGCACCTCCGGTGCCCGGTACGCGTCTACGTCGAGACCGACCCGGTCTTCGAGCAGATCCGGGTCGCGGAGGGCGATCATCGGGCCATCGAGGCGCTCGGGGAGCACACCCACCACTTCACCTACGGGGAGAACCTGGGCCAGCCCGACTGCCCCATCCCGCTCGAGAAGTTCGCGTGGCGCACCACCCGTCCACCGGTGATCCCCGATCTGTGGGATTCCCGCGTGAATCCCGCCGCCGAGCGATTCACGACCGTGGCCACCTGGAAGAACATCGGGAAGGACATCCAGTTCCTGGGCGAGACCTATTACTGGTCCAAGCACATGAACTTCCTCCGGGTGGTCGACCTGCCGAGCCGGACCCGCCAGCCGCTGGAGCTCGCGCTCGAGGTGGACGACGAGGCAACGCGCGATCTGCTCGCTCGGAAGGGCTGGCTGATCACCGACGCGTTCGAGGCCTCCCGGGATATCACCGTCTACCAGCGCCACATCGCGCGCTCCCGAGGCGAGTTCACGGTGTCCAAGGATCTCGTGGCCCGGACGCGGAGCGGCTGGTTCAGTGACCGCAGCGCCTGCTACCTGGCGGCGGGTAAACCGGTCGTCACTCAGGACACCGCTTTCGGCAAGTTCGTACCCACCGGCGAGGGTCTGTTCGCCTTTGAGACAGTGGAGGAGGCTGCGGCCGCGCTCGACGAGGTGAATCGCGACTACCCGCGGCACTGCCGGGCCGCGCGCAGGATCGCCCTCGAGTACTTCGCGGCCGACCGGGTACTCGGCCGGCTCTGCCGGGAGGCCGACCTCTAGCCCCACTGGGCCTCCGTCCCGCCCAGACCTGCCGAGGGTGGGAGTTATTTTCCCCTTGCAGATCAATAGGTCAGAAAGCACTTGGCAACTTGCTTCACCCTATGCTACAAGGGCCAAGGCTGGGCAATCGGCGACGACTTTGGAGGGGTGCCAGATTGGACGCAGCGCTGGAGAAGAGGCAGGTCAAGCGGGCCTACAAGCTGTACGCCCCCGCGTATGACTTCGTCTTCGATTGGATCTTCCATCCGGGGCGTGAAGCCGCTATTCGTCTGCTCGACATCAAGTCGGGAGATAACGTCCTCGAGGTCGGGATCGGCACGGGGCTGAATCTTCCCCTTTACCCGGCCAACTGCCGCCTCACCGGGATCGACCTCTCCGAGGAGATGCTCGAGAAGGCGCAGGACAAGGTCGTGGAGCTGGGGCTCGGCAACGTGACGCTCAAGACCATGGACGCCACCGTGATGGACTTCGGCCAGGGAGAGTTCGACTCGGCGGTGGCTACCTACACCATCAGCGCGGTGCCCGACCCGGTCGGGGTCCTCCGTGAGATGAAGCGGGTGGTCAAGCCGGGGGGCAATATCGTCATCCTGAATCACTTCCGAAGCGAGCGGCCTGCGGTCGGACGCCTGGAAGACCTGGTCGCTCCGGTATGCACGAGGCTCGGGTGGAAGTCGAACCTTCCACTCGAGCCCCTGCTGCGTCAGGTAGGCCTCATCCCCGACCTCACCACCAAGGTCAATCTCTTCAAGGGCTGGCGTCTCATCAAGTGCGTCAATCCTACGACGGGCCCAAGTAACGACGGGCCCAAGTAACGACGGGCCGCCGCTACTTCTCCGGACTCTCCAGCTCCTGCCAGCCGCGCCGCAGCACGACGATCCTCTGGACCTGACCGTGCGTGGGTTCGACCCTGATGACGTCCCCCGGCTTCAGCAGCGCCAGGCCGGCCCCCTGCATCTCCTCGGTCAGCACCAGTGTTCCCCTGTTCACTTCCGACACGCGCACCTGACCCGTGCCCGTCACCGAGAGGAACCGCCGAGCCGCGGGATCGACGTTCAGCACGGTCTGCCGGCCCATCTGAACGGCCCCGCTCAGCTGGGCGGGGCTCGGGCCGGGCTCCTCCCGGAGGTCGAAGTCCGCGAGATACGCTGGCGATGAGTCTGGTCCACCCTCGGGCGCACGCTGGGCGGTCGTCGATGCGGGCTCGATGCGGACCCGCTCGCTCAGGACCTCGAGAGCACCGATACCCAGGAGGCCGGCGGTCACCACGATCGCAATCAGGACCCGGACTGTAGTCGTGCTCATGTCGTGTCCTCCTCTGCCAGGAGGAAGAGCATTGCGAGTGCCACGACGTAACTAGCTGAAATTGCTGCTCGTACAACCATCGCCTCCGATGCGAATGGGCAACTTGCCTGAAGGTCCTGGGGAGGAATGCCCGGCCGGAGGGTTGCACTCGGTCCGGGAAGTTCAGAACATGGGCGCGTGGCTCACACGTCCGGAGGTAACGCCTCGCCGTTCAGTGCCGCCGGCCGCCTCGCTCTCGCCGTTCTGCTCGCACTCCCGTTCATCGCGAGCGCGTGGGCTCTGATCCTGACCACATCCTTCCTCGTCGAGTTCCTCGGCCAGGGCCGATGGCGGCCGCTCACGGTGTTGACCAGGGAACCCCTCATCCGACCCCTGCCTGTGTTCCTCCCCGCGTCCGCGGGAGCACGCCGGGTGCCGTTGGATCTCTACACCCGCGCGGGTCTGCGCCGCGCGCCCGGCCTCGTTCTCGTCCATGGCGTCGCGCCTGAGGGCAAGGACGACGCTCGACTGCGCGAGGCCGCGGGCCAGCTCGCGCGGTCAGGCTTCGCGGTGGCGGTGCCGACGGTGGAGGGCCTCACCGTCCTGCGCCTGCGACCCGACGATGCGGACACGGTCAGCGCCGCCGTCAACGCGCTGCACTCGACCGGGTACCGACGGGTGGCCGTGCTTGGCATCAGCCTGGGAGCCGGTCCGGCCCTGCTCGCAGCCTCGGATCCCACCGTGGCTTCCAGGATCTCCGCCGTGCTCGCGCTCGGCGGGTACGCCTCGGCGGTCGAGCTCCTGCGCTACACGCTCACCGGCGCGTATGCCTTCGGCAGAGTGACCGGCCGGGCCGCGACGGTGCTGGAGCCGGCGATCGCCCAGTTCGCCCGGGCCAATGGCGAGCTGATGGACGACGCGGGCCGGCGCCTTGTGGACAATCGCGATCCGGCCCTCGTGGACCAGCGAGTGCAGGGTTTACCAAAGCCGACGCGCGATCTGCTGGCGGCGCTGTCACCCGGCCCGACGGTCGGCCGCCTCGAGGCCCCGCTCTTCCTGATCCACGGCCGCGAGGATCCCGCCGTGCCCTTCACGGAGAGTCTGCGGCTCGAGGCGGCGGCGCGGGCCGAGGGGCGGCCGGTGCGCACCGCGATCGTGGGGGCGGTCGGCCACGTCGAGGCCGACCTGCACGCCGGGCTGGGCGACCTGCTGCGGCTCTGGGCGACCTTCTACGCGTTCCGGCGCACCGTCGAGGGCTAGGCCTACTTCGGCGGGTTCAGATTCATAAGCTGCATGGCGTCGCGCACCGGCTGGTAGTCCCGGTCGTCCGCCTCGACGAACCCGTCGATGTCGTAGATCTGCTTGAGGAGCGCCGCGTGCTGAGGCGCCTTGATGGAGAGCAGCGTGCGCTTGAGCTTGGCCACCGTTTCGTCGGGCACGCCCGGGCGCACGCAGATGCCCGCCTCCGGGATCTCGGGTGTCTCCCCCACGAATCCGATCTGGGCGATCAGCGCGGGATCCTTCAGGTGCAGCTCGGGCGCCTTGTCGAAGGAGGCCGCCGCATCCACCCGACCGTGCAGCACCGCTTGGAGGGCGGCCTCGTGCGTCCCGGCGAAGAGTGCGTCCTTGAAGAAGGTCTTCGGATCGCGCTCGCGCACCAGGCCCTGCTTCATCAAGAGCACCATCGGGTAGATGTAGCCCGAGGACGACGCGGGATCCACGAAGGCCACCGTCTTGCCCCGTAGGTCCTCGAGGCGCTGAAGCCCACGGTCCCTCCGGACATAGAACCGGGCGGTGTAGGCCGTCTTCCCTCCCCAGACGTCACGCACCAGGATGCGGCACCCTGCCTCGCGGTTGGCGAGGACGTAGCCCACCGGATGCACGAAGGCCAGCTCGACCCGCTTGCTGCGGAGCGCTTCGATCACTCCCGCGTAGTCCGAGGCCACGAGGGCTCGCACCGGGACCCCGGAGAGCTCGGCCAGCGTCTTCGCGAAGGCATCCCCCGCCTCCTTGAGCGCGGTCGGATCACGGGACGGCGTGAAGACGAGCGTGAGCGGCGTCTCCGAGCGGCCGCAACCCAGGATGCCCACGCCAGCGAGAAGGAGCAGCACGACCGCGCATCGACCGATGGCGTGGACGGGGGGACGCATCGCGGCGAACGTATCACGCGACCGGACAGGGCGACGGCATTTCGCACCCACCGAGCTAGTTCCTTCCTAATCGCTTCGACCGCTTATAGCCCGCACGGCCATCAGAAGGCTCGGCACCTCCGGCCCGAATTTTTCCCGGAGCGGGGGCTCTCTGGGTAGAGTGGTGTCCTTACTCGGCAGCGCACTGGATGTCCCCGGCACTGACCCCCTCACAAGGAGGTACTGCGATGCCCAAGACGACCCAGCTCACGCTCAGCCTCGTGTCGCGACCCGGCACGCTCGCCGCATTGGCCCGCACGCTCGCCGACGCGGGCGTCAACATCACGGCACTGAGCGCCGCCCAGGTCACCGGCCGCGGGAAGATCCATCTGCTGGTCAAGGACCCGGTCCGGGCCAAGCGCGCGCTCCGCAAGGCCAAGTACCGTGTCACCGAGGCTCCCGCGTTCGCGTTGCGGCTCCGGAACAAGCCAGGCGCGCTTGCCCGGGTCGCGGCTCGGCTCGCCAAAGAGCGGATCAACGTGCGCTCGATCTATGCCACCACCGCGGGCCGTGGCGGAGCCACGGTCGTCCTGACCGTGGGAGGCAACGCCAGCAAGGCCCGCCGCGTCCTGGGCCGCTGAGCCCCTGGGTTCAAGCGCCGCTCACGCCGAGCCGCCGGCCCAAGCTGCCCGCGGCGGACACTCCACGTGGCCGGCCGCGCGATCAGCGTGTTGCGGTGCCACGCGCCGCGTCCGCCCAGTTCGCTCGGATGGCTGCAAGATCTTCACGCTCTGGCTCGGGCCCAGACTGGATGGGCTAGACCCACACTTGGGTAATCCCTTACCGCACGTCACAGCCCGTGTATCGGAAGGTCGCAAGAATTCAAGGGATGCCGTCTATGGAACGCGGCTTGCTCCTGATCCGTGCCATGGACATCCTGCAGCTGGCCCTCTTGGTCAGTCCAGTGCTCGGGGCCGCGTGCGGATACCTCCTCGACGGGGTGACCGGCGCGACATCGGGCTTAGTGATCCCGATGGGGCCGCTTGTCGTGGCGTGGCTCTTCGGGGAGCGCTGACCTTCGCGCGATGAGGTCAGCGGCATCCCTATGATCACGGACGCCCACGCCGCACTCGTCCTGGTCGGCGGCGTCCTCCTGGTGATCGGCATTCTCCTGCCGCGGTGCGCGCGGCGATGGAAAAGGGGCGGGACCAGCGTCAGGAAACCCTGAGGCCCTTGGGAGTCCAGTCTCGCCTCGCCGGCGCGCAGTCGCGAAGGTGCGCACGACGATGCGGGACGGGCACATCCTCTACCGGAAGCCGCCATGAGAGTCCGATGCTCGTCGACCTCGCTTCGGAGGGACACGATTAGGTATGTAGCGGATCGATCTTCGTCCTAACGATCGATGGACTTCAGCTCTGTCCGCTCAATATCCGGAGGAGCATCTCGGCTTCGGGACCTTGTCGAGAGGAACCGGTCAGGGTCCACGGAAGTCACAGTATCCACCGCGCAACTCATCCGGTCGCCACCAACCGCGATGCCTGTCGCACTCAGCCTTGAGCTCTGCCTGGGTGTAGGCGGGTGGGATCAGTGAGCCGGTGGCGCACCCACCCAGGCAAGCGGCAGCGGCAAGGGCACTCAGGAGCAACGCCCGCGCCCACTCTAGCGGCTCTGATCGTCCCGTCTCCATGGCGCGATGGTACACCTCGCGGCGCGCCACCACCGCCCTGCTTGACGACCCATATGGCTCACTTCTAGGATCGCCTCGCGGCTACTCACAACGATGCTCGCAACGGTGGTGGCGGGGGCCCCTCGTAGTGGGAACCCGGTTGCGGACCGGGCGGGAGGAGCAAAGGCTCCGGAAATGGGGACGTGCGGCTCCCTGTCCCTTACCGCCAGAGATAGTCTATTTCGCTCGCATTGAGACCCGGGTTGGCAATACTGTTGCCAGAGGGGAATGCATGGCACGTGTGGCTCGTATGACGCAGCAAGGCTGGATGGTCGCCAGTGTGACAATGGCGGTCCTGTTCGCCGGTTGCGCGACGGCCGAGACGGTGATGATGCAACATCCTCAGACGCACGAGATCGCTCGATGTACCGAACGATATCGAAGTTTTATCGGCGGTCAGGGCTATCGGCGACAGGAAGATTGCATCGCGGACTACCAGCGCCAGGGCTATGAGCGGACGCCGGTGACACCCGGTAGATAACGCATCGGCAGAGTTGCACTCAATCGTTCACGCCGCGCGTGCGTTCGAAGAGATCGACTACTACCCGCACGTTTCTAGCCCGACGCCCTCAAAGGGCAAGGGCGAAGTTTGGCAGGGCTGGACGGAGAAGAATTAGGAGGAGATCACGATCCTCCATTGGTACCGGCTGAACATGACCTTCCAGTGGTACCAACCCGGCGACAGCCAGGTGTAGAAACCACCACGATGTGCGCCTACATTTCCACGCGCCGCCGGCGGGAGAAACTGGCGGCGCACCTGAAGTGAGAGCCGCTACGCTCGTGTCCCCGCCATCCGGCGGAGCCGCGCCACCCGCCGACGGAGCCGGCGCGCCGCGAACCTCTCCACCGCCCGTCGAGCCGCCCAGACCACCCGATCGATCATGATAAACCGGCCGAGTGCACACGGCGTGCCCGCGACACATTCCTTGGTTCTGCTGGCACTTAGCGGACCCGGCCATCTTTGAGCTGAGCACGGGCCTGCCCTTCATGGGTTGCGCAATGACATTTTTCGGGAAGTGGCACGACGACGGAGCACGGCACTGAAGGGTGGAAAGATCGCCGCTACTGCCTCCCCGCCACCGTGGACCCGCGTTGGCCCAAGTAGAAATAACGAATGATCGCCGCCATCCACAGTTCCACGCGCCGCCGGCGGGAGAAGCTCGCGGAGTCCTTGAAGTACGGGAGGGCAGATGGACGTCGAGGGAGTGGTGGTTCTGGTCGTCTCTATCCTCATCATCGTGGCGGCAGATCAGGTGATCGAGCAGAGACGGAGGAGGTGGCAATGAGCAACCCCGGCGCGGCGTCCTCCGGCGAGTCCATGCCTGACGGGTTGGGTCTCAACGCCTGGTGGGACGAGCCCGGGTACAAGCGGTGCGATAGCTTCTCCCGCGCCCTCGCCGCGGCCCGGGGTCACCTCGTTCGTGGCCAGGTCGAGCGGCAAATCATCGAGCCCGATCACCGGACGCGTGGCGAGCGCCACGCTGCGCTCGATGATGGCCTCGAGCTCCCGCGCGTTGCCCGGCCAGTCGTAGCCGGCCAGCGCCAGCAGCGCGCCCCGCGAGAGCCCGCGTACGTCCTTCCTGAACTCCTGTGAGTACTTCCGGATGAAGCCCGACGCCCTCAAGCATCCCGATAACTTGCGGTGAGTGACGTGGCAGAACGCGGCAGATTTTTTCAGCCCCCCTCCCCTACCCGCCGACCGATCAAGGCCCTTGGGAGTCCCCCCCTGCTTGGTGCCATGGCACTAGCCACCCTACCCTCCGGTCCCCTCACGCTCTCAAAGGCGCCAGTCCTGATCGGAGGGGAAAATTTCGCGGCACGCCGGCAAAAGGGACGTTTGCCGAAGCCTCGAGCGGCGGCTCAACGCGGCGATCCCGCTTGAGGAGGATCGCTCTGGCGGTCAGCCAGCCCTCCGGGATAGACACCCGGTTCCTTTATCCGTTCCCCCGCGGCTCCTTGAGGCCTGGGTGACGCATCGCTCGCGTTCGAGCTCGGCTGCGACCGGGAGGCCTTCCCACCCCCTTGAGCGACGCAAGTCGCTCCCTTACTCACACTTAGAACGCG
>Ga0114129_10017049_pt1 | contig 10340 bp, 10 predicted proteins | sample RhiMetdeltSRZDD1_FD_80071 | JGI IMG/M metagenome (GOLD analysis project Ga0114129, IMG submission 80071) | Populus rhizosphere microbial communities from Tennessee, USA - Rhizosphere MetaG P. deltoides SRZDD1 (version 2) (version 2) | ecosystem: Host-associated > Plants > Roots > Rhizosphere >... | reverse complement strand
CCTGGCGGTTCCCCGATCCGAACGCGCAGCGGTTCGACAATGGTGCCCCGGCGCCTGGGCCGGCGGTGCTGGAAGGCACGCCCGAACATCCCGGGCCGGGTGTGCTGAAGGGCGCGCCGTGCTCGTACACGCCGCCGATCGACGGTCTGCCGCGGCCGGGCGACCCCCTGCCGTGTGAGCACTTGACCACCGGTCCGTTCGGCGGCCCCGAATACGGTCCGCCCGACGTGGCGACATCCGATCCGAATGCACACGGGCCTGGCTTCACGCCGGGTGTGCCCGCTGCGGCCATCCCCGGTCAATTGCCGCCGGATATGCCCGGCGCTCCCATGCCGCTGCCGCCTGCGCCGCCCGGTGCGCGCACCGTGCCGGTGGGCCCGCTGCCTCCTGAGCCGCCGGACTTCACGCCCGGCATCGCGCCGTTGCCGCCGGCCCTGACGGGTCCGCCGCCGCCGCCCGGACCGGGTCCGGTGCTGGCGCCGGCTGATACCCCGCCGCTGCCAGGCAACCCTCCGTACCTCCCGCCCGGTTCGCAGGAGGGCTGATCGATGTCGCAGATCTTCAACATCCGAAACGTGAAGATGCCGGCCGTGTCTCGGGCCTCGGTCATCATCGGCACGCTGGTCGTGATCCTGGCGCTGGTGGCCGCCATCGTCGGCTACAACCTGTACAAGAAGCTGACCACCAACACCGTTGTCGCCTACTTCCCCGAGACCCTTGCGCTGTATGCCGGCGACAGGGTGAACATCATGGGCGTCAAGGTCGGCTCGATCGACAAGATCGAGCCTGCCGGCGACAAGATGAAGGTGACCTTCAGCTACGACAACAGCTTCAAGGTTCCGGCCAACGCCACAGCATCGATCCTCAACCCCAGCCTGGTGGCGTCGCGCAACATCCAGCTGTCGCCCCCGTACACCGGCGGACCGGTGATGGAGGACAACGCGGTCATCCCGATCGACCGCACCCAGGTGCCCGTCGAGTACGACGAGTTGCGCGACTCGATCAACCGGATCCTGACCGACCTCGGTCCGACACCGGATCAGCCCAAGGGCCCGTTCGGTGACATCATCGAATCCGCGGCCAACGGGTTCGCAGGCAAGGGCGAACAGCTCAACAAAACGCTGAATTCGTTGTCAGAAGCCCTCTATACCCTGAACGAGGGCCGGGGCGACTTCTTCAGTGTGATCAAGAGCCTGGCGCTGTTCGTCAACGCGTTGTACAAGAGCGATCAGCAGTTCGTCGCACTCAACGACGATCTCGCGCAGTTCACCAACGCGTTCACCAACACGAACCGGGAAGTGGCCAACGCGCTGCAGGACCTCAACGAGTTGTTGACCACCACCCGTCAATTCATCAACAAGAACGGCGAGGTGCTGACCCAGGACATCAACAACCTGGCCGATGCGACCAACGCGATCGTGCAACCCGATCCGCTCAACGGTTTGGAAACTGCCCTGCACGTGTTCCCCACGCTCGGCGCGAACCTGATGAACATCGTCTCGCCGGTGACCGGTGGTGTCATGGGCATTCCCGTTATCGCGAACTTTGCGAACCCAATGCAGTTGGTCTGCAGCGCCATTCAGGCGGGTAGCCGGCTGGGGTATCAGGAGTCCGCCGAGCTGTGTGCGCAATACCTGGCACCGATCCTCGACGCGATCAAGTTCAACTTCCCCCCGATCGGTATCAACCAATTCGTGACCGCGATGACGCTGCCCAAGCAGGTTGCGTACTCGGAGCCACGCCTGCAGCCGCCGGGCGGCTACAAGGACACCACCGTGCCCGGCCTCTTCTCACGCGACACCTTGTTCTCACACGGCAACCACGAGCCGGGCTGGGTCACCGCGCCTGGCATGCAGGGCATCGACGTGCAGCCGTTCACCGCGAACATGCTGACGCCGGAGTGCCTCGGCGAGCTGATGGGCGGACCCGACTGCGCGATTCCGGGGGCGCCGGCCGCGTTCGGCGTGCCGCCCGGCGGGCACTTGCCAGGGCCGTCCAACGCGTATGACGAGAACAACCCGCTGCCGCCGCCGTGGTATCCGCAGCCGGGACCGCCGCCTCCTCCCGCACCGGGCGTCATACCCGGCGATCCGGGTGGTCCGTCTCCGCTGTCCGGGCCTGCGCCGGGGCCCGGCCCCGGACCGGCCGCCCCTGCCGGACCCGCGCCGGCGGGACCACCGCTACCCGCTGAGTCAGGTGGATAAGCATGCGTAACTGGAGCCGTATCGCCAGCCGTGCCCTCGCGCTGGTGATGGTCGCGCTGGTACTGAGCTCGTGCGGGTCGTGGAAGGGCATCGCGAATGTTCCGCTGCCCGGCGGGCCTGGCACGTCATCCAACAAGATGACGATCTATGTGCAGATGCCGGAGACGTTGGCGCTCAACGTCAATAGCCGGGTGCGGGTGGCCGACGTCTACGTCGGCCGGGTGCGTGAGATCGCACTCAAGAACTGGGTCGCGACGCTCACATTGGATCTGGACCCCGGCGTCAAGCTGCCGGTGAACACGCTGGCCAAGATCGGCCAGACCAGCCTGCTGGGCAGCCAGCACGTGCAGTTGGACGCGCCGCCGGATCCGTCGCCGCAGCTGTTGCGCAATGGTGACACCATTCCGCTGAAGAACAGCTCGGCGTTCCCGACTACCGAGCGGACGCTGGCGAGTATCGCCACCATCCTGCGCGGCGGCGGCATCCAGAATCTGGAAACCATCCAGACCGAGATCAACAACCTGCTGACCGGTCGGGCCGATCAGATCCGGGAGTTCCTGAATCGGTTGGACACGTTCACCGATGAGCTGAACAAGCAGCGCCAGGACATCACCCGGGCGATTGATTCCACCAATCGGCTGCTGGTGATCGTGGGCCAGCGCAACGAAACCCTGGACCGGGTGCTGACCGAATTCCCGCCGCTGATCAAGCATTTCGCCGACACCCGGGATCTGTTCGCCGACGCGGTGGAGGCGCTTGGTCGGATCAGCAGGGCGGCCGACGGCGCCCTGGCTCCGTCGAGCGCCAACCTGCACACCAACCTGCAGAATCTGCAGCGGCCACTCAAGCAGTTGGGCAGGGCGTCGCCGTACCTGATCGGTGCGCTCAAGCTGATGCTCACGGCGCCGTTCTCCATCGAGAACGTGCCGAAGGTGGTGCGCGGCGACTACCTGAATGTGTCGCTGATGGTCGACATCACCCCTTCGGCGTTGGACAACGGGTTCTTGTCCGGCACCGGTATCTCGGGCACGCTGCGCGCACTCGAGCAGTCCTGGGGTCGTGATCCGGAGACGATGATCCCGGATGTGCGGTTCACGCCGAACCCGCACGACGCGCCGAACGGACCGCTTGTGGAAAGGGGTGAGTGAGCAGTGCTGACCCGTTTCATCAAGATCCAGCTGGTGCTGTTCACCATCCTCACCGTAGTCGCGCTCGTAGTACTGGGCTGGTACTACCTGAGGCTGCCGAGCGTTGCCGGCGTCGGGACCTACGACCTGCATGCCAAGCTGCCCCGGTCCGGCGGCTTGTACTCGACTGCGAACGTGACGTATCGAGGCACGCAGATCGGGAAGGTGATCGACGTCAAGCCCACCGAGACGGGGGCGGAGGCCACGCTTCGGATCGACAACCGCTACAAAATCCCGATCGACTCGGTACCCAACGTGCACTCCGTGTCAGCGATCGGCGAGCAGTACCTGGACCTCGTGTCGACGGGTAACCCGGGGCAGTACTACCAGAACGGTCAGATGATCACGCAAATGGGCACGGTGCCCAGCGAGGTCGGTCCGGCGCTGGACTCCGCGAATCGCGGGCTGGCGGTGCTGCCAAAGGAGAAGATCGATCAGCTGCTCACCGAAACCTCCAACGCCGTAGGCGGATTGGGCCCGGCGCTGCAGCGGTTGGTCGACTCGACGACGAACATCGCGCAGGGCTTCAAGGACAACCTGCCGCAGGTCGACGACATCATCGCGCACTCGACGCCGATCCTGCAGAGCCAGGCCGACTCCGGCGACAACATCGAGCAGTGGTCACGCAACCTGAACATCATCGCGGCCCAGTCCGCCGAACAGGACGCGGCACTGCGCAGCGGGCTGCAGCAGGCCGCACCCACGCTGGACCAGGTGTCGGAAGTCTTCAGCGGTGTTCGTGATGCCTTGCCGCAAACGCTGGCCAACCTGGCCATCGTCATCGACATGCTCAAGCGGTACCACAAGGGCCTGGAGCAGACCCTGGTGATTCTGCCGCAGGGCGCTGCGATCGCGCAGGCTGGAACGCTCTTCGACAACGTTGGCCAACTCCCGTTGGCGCTGTCGATCAACCAGCCGCCGCCGTGTTTGACCGGGTTCCTGCCTGCGTCGGAATGGCGATCACCGGCCGACACCAGCATGGCGCCGCTGCCGTCGGGCACCTACTGCAAGATCCCAAAGGACACCCAGGCCAACGCCGTTCGTGGTGCGCGTAACTATCCGTGTGCGGATGTCCCAGGCAAGCGCGCGGCTACACCGAGGGAATGCCGCAGCAACGAACCGTACGTGCCGCTGGGCACCAACCCGTGGTACGGCGACCCGAACCAGATTCTGTCGTGCCCGGCCCCGGCAGCCCGCTGCGACCAGGGAGTCAATCCCGGGCGAGGCGTCGTCCCGGCACCGACGGTGAACAATGGATTGAACCCGCTACCCGCGGATCAATTGCCCCCGCCGTCGGCGTCGTCGGCACCGGTCAGCGACCCGCTGTCCCCGCCCGGGCGCGGTACGGTCCAGTGCAGTGGGCAGCAGCCGAACCCGTGTACGTACACTCCGGCACAAGGACCACCCGGTTCCGTGGCGGTCTACAGTCCGTCCAGCGGTGAGGTGGTCGGACCTGACGGCATCAGGTACAACGTCAGCAATTCGAGTAAGCCAGGAGAAGACGGATGGAAGGAGATGCTGGCACCCGCCAGCTGAACCCCACCGATGCTGATGAAACGCCGGATGAGTCGTTAGCAGTATCTACAGAAGACCAAACCGAAGAAGCCACCGAACTCCAAGCACCAGAGCCAGCCGATGAGGCCGCCGGGGACGATCGGCGGCAGGGGCGCCTCGGCATCGGCTGGGCGCTGGGGATCTGCGCCGCGCTGCTCGTCTTGGCTGCGGGGGCGGGCGTGGGTGGCTACTTTGCACTGCGGTCCCATCAGGACAGCGAGGCGATCGCGCGCGCCGACGCGGCCGCGTTGGTAGCCGCCAAGGATTGCGTGGCGGCGACGCAGGCCCCAGATGGCGCCGCCATGCTCGCCAGCCAGTCCAAAATCATCGAGTGCTCGACGGGTGCCTTCGGTGTGCAGGCCCCTCTGTACGCCAGCGTGCTGGCCGAGGCCTACCAGGCCGCCAACGTCCAGGTGAAGGTGTCGGACATGCGCGCCGCGGTGGAGCGGCACAACGACGACGGTTCGGTCGACATCCTGGTGGCGTTCCGGACGCAGGTGACGAACTCGGAGGCGGCAGGCACGGAGCAGGGTTATCGGCTACGGGTGCAGATGGCACCAGCCGACGGCACCTACAAGATCGCCGACATGAAACAGGTCGCCTCGTGACGGCAGTGCTCGACGCGATGCCGGACACGGCCGACGACGACTCGGCACCCGAGTCGCCGACCGCGTCGTGGTTGGCGAGAGCCGGCGCGTTCTCGATCGACGTGCTGTTGGGCATTGCGGTGATCGCCACGATGGCGCTGCTGACCCTGTCCGCGCCGCAGCGTGGCTGGCTGTGGTGGGTGTTGACAGCCACGGCGGGGCTGATTTTCGTGCTGATTGCGGTCAATCGGGTAGTGCTGCCATGGCTCACCGGGTGGTCGCTGGGCCGTGCGGTGTTCGGCATCGCCGTGCGCAAGCGCGATGGCTCGCCGGTGGGTCTCGCGCGACTGGTTGGTCGTGACCTTGCCCATCTGCTCGACACCGCCGCGCTGTTGGTCGGATGGCTGTGGCCGCTGTGGGATCGCGGCCGACGCACCTTCGCCGATCTGTTGCTGCGCACCGAAGTACACAAGGTGGACCGCCCGCAGCGCGACGCGCGAAGGCCTGCCGCGGTGGCGCTCATTGTGGCGACGCTGTTGTGCGCGGCGGGGGTGGGGCTGAGCTATCTGGTGGTGTACCGGCATGACCGAGCGGTCGACACGGCTCGCACACAGATTTCGGAGGAGGGGCCGCGCATCGTCGAGCAGATGTTGAACTATGACGTCGAGACGTTGCAGCAGGACTTCTCCCACGCGCAGTCGCTGACGACCGACGCCTACCGGCCGCAGTTGATCGCCCAGCAGCAGGCGGTGCAGAAGGCGGGCGCCACCAAGAACGAGTATTTCGCGGTGAGCAGTGCGGTGCTCTCGGCGACGCAGCAGCACGCGTCGATGCTGGTGGCACTCCAGGGCCAGCGTGGCAGCGACCCCAAGGACCTGAAGTTCATCACCGCGACGGTGCGGGTGGACTTCGATAAATCACGCGACGGGCAGTGGCGGGTCGCGAATCTCACCGTACTGAAAAAGCCGCAGATGAATCAGGCCGGTCAATGAGTCCGCGGCGCAAGCTCGACGCCGACGAGCATGATTTCTTCGCTGTGGTGCCCAAGCCGCCGCGGCGCTGGGGTCTGCCGATCATAAGCTTGCTGGCGACGCTGTTGATCGCGGCAGCGATCGCCGGCAGCACGCTCATGCTGATTCAGCATGTGAAGGATCACAAGGAAACGGTCAAGGCGGTCGAGGCGCGGGACTACGTGCGCGAGTTCATGACCCAATACACGACGCTGGATCCGTTCCACGCCAACGACTATGCGGATCGAATCCTCGCCCAGGGCACCGGCGACTTCGCGAAGATGTTCAAGGAGAAGCAGAACGAGATCATGATCCAGGTTGCGCGCGCCGAGCCCACCACAGGCACTGTGCTCGAGGCGGGCGTGCAGCGGTGGAACGACAACGGCAGCGCCGACGTGCTGGTCGCGACGAAGATGTCCACGAAGTCGCCGGACGGCAAGTCGAATGTCGAAAGCGGAAACCGTTGGGTTGCAACGGCTATCAAGGAAGGACAGCAGTGGAAGATCAGCAACCTGATTCAGGTGATCTGACCACCGACGCCCAATCACCGGATCAGCCGGCGGATGCTGCGAAGATGCCGACCGGTAAGGCGGCCCGTCACCGCCATCGGATGCCGCTTCGCAAAGAGCTTGCAGCGAACCGTGAGGACGCGGACGACACCGCGACCGACGATCAGGCCTCGGCCGACGCAGAGCCCGAGCTCGAGACCGCCGAAGCCGAACCCGCGCCGCCACGGCGGCGGTGGAGCCTGTTCCGTCGGCGCACGAAAACACCTGAACCCGAAACTGTTTCAGAGCCGGCGGATGACGTGGCGGAACCGGAGCAGGCGGAGGCCGAGCCCGAGCCGGCGGTCGACGAGACCACGGAGGCCGCGGAAGCCGAAGTAGCCTCTGACGCCCAGGACGCGCCGGCCGAGGAACAGATTCTGGTGCCGCACCGTCCCGCGGGCAAGCGGCTGACCATCGCGGCGGCCGCCGCCGGTGTCGTGTTCGTCGGTGCGGCGGCGTTCGCGGGTGCGACGCTGCAGCCGTACCTCGCCGATCGTGCCTTGGTCCACACCAAGCTCGACATCGCCAGGACCGCCGCCAACGCGATCACCACGCTGTGGAGCTACACGCCAGACGACATGGACAGGCTGCCGGACCGGGCCGCCGGCTACTTGGGCGGCGACTTCGCCAATGAGTACCGCAAGTACATCGATGCGATCGTCGCTTCGAACAAGCAGGCGCAGGTCACCAATACCACGCAGGTGATGGGGACGGCGGTCGAATCGGTGTCGCCGAACGAGGCCACTGCACTGGTCTACACCAACTCGGTGGCCACCAGCCCGGTGTCGAAAAACATTCCGTCCCTGCGGTACCTGTCCTACCGGCTGACGATGCAGCGGCACGACTCGGACTGGTTGATCACCCGCATGTCGACGGTGACGTCTTTTGATCTGACCCCGCAGCTGTAGCGGCCAGACGCGCGGTCATGCCCGTTGTCTCTCCCGTCTCTGACCGGGCGACGGTTGTTGCACTGCTGCTGCTCACGTTCGCGACCGGACTCGTCGATGCGGTCAGCGTGCTGGAGCTCGGCCATGTGTTCGTCGCGAACATGACGGGCAACGTTGTCTTCCTTGGTTTCTGGCTCGCTCCGCATACCGTCGTCGACGTCACCGCCGCCCTAGTCTCCTTTGTGAGCTTCGTGGCGGGCGCGGTCATCGGCGGACGCCTGGCGCGGCACCTCGACCAACATGTGCGGCGCTGGCTGACCGTGGCGCTCGGTGTCGAAGTGGTGATGCTCGCGGTGCTCTCGATTCTCAGCGGAACGGGTGTGCTCGACTACCACGACAACAGAAAGCTGATTCTGATCGCGGGCCTGGCGGTCACGTTCGGGATCCAGAACTCCACTGCGCGGCAGTTCGGCGTACAAGAGCTATCGACCACGGTCCTGACGACCACAATCTCGGGACTCGGATTCGACAGCCGATTGGCCGGCGGCTCCGGTGAACGCGAGAAGCTTCGCTACAGCGTGGTGCTCATGCTGTGTGCGGGTGCCGCGGTCGGCGCGACAATGACCCGGTTCACCGTCGCGCCGGTGATTGCAGTTGCTGCGGTCGTGGTGGCCGTCAGCGCTGCACTCTTCGTATTCGGCCCGCGTCGGCAGGAGGTGGCCGCGGGATAGTCTCGCTGTATGCCATCAGTACTCGTCACCGGTGCAGGACGTGGAATCGGCAAGGCCATCACCGAGCACCTGGCTGCCCGTGGCTGGGACGTGATCGCGGGGGTCCGCAGCGAACGTGATGCCGAGGCGATCGCCGCGTTGGCCCCACAGCGCATCTCCTCGGTCATCCTCGACGTCACCGATGCCGGACACATCGCCGCGCTCAACGAATCGCTGCCGGAGCGGCTGGACGCGGTCGTCAACAACGCGGGCATTGTGGTGAGCGGGCCGATGGAAGCCGTAACGCCTGAGGACTGGCGAAAGCAGCTGGAAATCAACGTGATCGGTCAGCTGGCCGTCACCCGGGCGGTGCTGCCGCGGCTGCGAGCGTCGCGGGGACGGGTGGTGTTCATCTCCAGCGTCAACGGCCGCATGTCGATGTCGCTCGTCGGCGCGTACTGTGCCAGCAAGTTCGCCTTGGAAGCGGCCGCCGACGCGCTGCGAATGGAGTTGCGGCCGTGGCGCATTGGCGTCGCGATCGTCGAGCCCGCGCAGACGGACACCGACATGTGGCGTACCGCAGACGACATGGCCGAGGAGGCCGAGGCCGCACTGGCACCGGAGCACCGAGCGCTGTACGCCAGACATCTCTCTGGCTTCAAGAAGACGATCCCGGTGTCCCAGAAGCTGGCCGTCCCCGCCAAGAAGGTGTCCGCGGTCGTGGAGGAGGCGCTGACCGCCCGTCGGCCCCGCGCCCGGTACGTCGTCGGTATCGGTCCCAAACTGCAGGTGGCACTGATCACGAAGCTGCCAACCTCGGTGCGCGACTTGGTGCTGCGACGTGTATCCGGTCAGCCCTAGTGTTCGTCAAGCGCAGCACTGCGGCACCCGAACATTTCTTCGCCTGTGAAGCCGCTGGGCTGCAGTGGCTTTCGGCCGCCGACGGCGGCGTGCCATGCGCCCGGGTGATCGCATACGACGACACCAGTCTGACACTCGAACGGTTGGACGTCGCTGCGCCGACCCGGGCTGCCGCGCACGAGTTCGGCCGTCGGCTGGCCCGCACCCACGACGCCGGGGCAGACGCGTTCGGCGCAGCGCCCCGCGGCTGGACCGGTCCCGGCTACTTCGGGCCGCTGCAGCAACCGCTGCCGATGTCGTACGCCGCCAGCGACCGGTGGGGCAGTTTCTACGCGAACGAGCGGCTCGCACCGATGGCCGAGCGCGCGGCACCGAGCCTGGCCGCGTCGGCTCGCGACGACATCGACGCGGTGATGGCGCGCTGCGCTGCAGGCGATTTCGACGACGACGATCCGCCCGCCCGGCTGCACGGTGACCTGTGGAGCGGAAACGTGATGTGGACGCCCGGTGGTGCGGTGCTGATCGACCCGGCGGCGCACGGCGGACACCGCGAGACGGACCTCGCGATGTTGGCCCTGTTCGGCTGTCCGCACTTCGATGCGGTGATCGCTGGCTATCAGGAGCACCGGCCGCTGCGCGACGGCTGGCGAGACCGCGTCGGGCTGCAGCAACTCTACCCGCTGCTGGCTCACGTCGTGCTGTTCGGCGGCGGGTACGCCAGGCAGGCGTCAGCCGCCGCGTCGAGCGCGTTGCGTGGCTACGGCCGAGCCGTCAATTGAACGCCAGCCAGCT
>Ga0114129_10017048_pt1 | contig 10341 bp, 10 predicted proteins | sample RhiMetdeltSRZDD1_FD_80071 | JGI IMG/M metagenome (GOLD analysis project Ga0114129, IMG submission 80071) | Populus rhizosphere microbial communities from Tennessee, USA - Rhizosphere MetaG P. deltoides SRZDD1 (version 2) (version 2) | ecosystem: Host-associated > Plants > Roots > Rhizosphere >... | reverse complement strand
GCGAGCCTCGGCGATCTCGTTTTTCGCAGCCAATACTCCGATCAAGAAAAGCGCGACGCCGGCGGAGCACATTGCGACCACAGTGTGAGAGATTTCGAAGAACGTGGCGAGAATGGTCGGGTGCATAGATTTCCCGATTCGGTTACAGAACTTCGGATTCTACTAGTGCCTTCGAACGCGCCATTGGTGCGCGACATTCCAACCGCAGCTGCTTCCATTGGCTGGTTTTGAAGTGATAATCAGTGGCTGGTTTTGACTGATTGCTGAGGGTCCAGATCGCCTCATCTCTTACGCCGACTTGGCAAATAACTGCTTGAAGAACCCCTGTTGGGCGGCGGCCTGCCGCAACGCATCGTAACCATCAACATGAGGCGGCAACCAACGCTGAAGTCCTTCGGCGTCGAGTATTGAGCGATGAACCGGATTGTCGTAGCTCATCGCCGCAAGCGCGCCGGCGAATCGACGCTCCAGCTCCGGGTCAAGATCCGGCCGCGCCGTGAACATGCAATGATTGTAGGCGGGAGAGGACCATATCTCACGAAGGGCGCCTTCGGGGACCAGGTGCTCGGCCTCCAAGGTGTCCCAGAAGGGGCTGCCGATCGCGCCGGCATCTGCTCGCCCGTCGAGAACTGCTCGCACGACTTCAACTTCGCTGGTCCCGGTATCGCCATGTTTGCCTACGTCTTTGTCGAAGCGCAGCGTGCGATAGTCTCTGCCCTCGCGCATGCCCTGCTGTTCCAGGAAGTGAACGGGCAGAATAGCTGCGTGTCCGCTGTCTCGGCTGCCAAGGGCGAGCGTCCGATTTTTCAAATCCGCAAGAGTAGAAATGGGACCTCCCGTGACCGCGACGATCTTTGTCATCCAGCCAAGATCGGTGTCGCGCATAGCGACTGCGCGGCAGGCATGGCCGCTCCACTCATCGGCTTGTAGATAAGCAAGGTTTGTATTCCAGGCGATATCAATGCGCGGCACCGCATCGCCCGGTTGCGAGAGGAGCGCGATGACCTGCGCCTCATAGCCCTGAAATAGAACTACCTCAACGGACAGATGCGCTTCGTCGTGAAAGTAGCGCCGCATTCCCTCCCAAATGGTAACCACTTTTGGATTGTATGCGACTGCTCCCAACCAGATTGTTTTGCTCATACGTTCCCCAAGTTCTTTATCAGCGGACTTCACGAAACATTTTTCGCCTTCTCGGGCACGTTGTTCTAGAACAGAGGCATTCTATTCCTTTTTGAAAAGCGTCCACTTCCACGAGACACCTTCCTGATTGGTCCCTTCACCCCTCATCACATTGCCGTCAATGGTGCCCTGCAAGACTGAATATGAGTTGCCAATGACAATTTGGATATTCTTGCTGGATTGCTTCCAGCTCCCCTTGATCGTCCGAGGCGCTGTGACGCCGTTTTCACGCACGTTAATGACGTACTCGAGCTTCCCGTCTTTCAGGAAGTTCATCGTGTATTCGCCCGCCTCAGGACTGTTGCCGGTCCAGCTTGAGCCCTCAAGCGATGACTCAACATCACGCGTCTTAAGTTCAATTCCTGTGTCACGACTGGCGCTGCTTGTGTTTGCTGCAGTGCTGCTCTCGCTCACGTTCGTCTGCTGAGCTGGCGCTTTCGGATCGCGCACGGATATAACTAGTTCATCTGCGCGATAACCTTCAATTACCGCAAATGGTTTCTGATCTTTTCCGGGGCCCAGATCTTGCAGCACGCGCTTTGGTACACGCTCCTGCAAGTACTTCACGAGGCCTGCCAGTGTCACTTCGCCTTTCTCATTTGCGGCGCCACCGCGCAGACCTTCGACGAGCATCCATGTGAAATAGCCCTGCTTCTTCTCCTTATATTCATAAGCGCGATGTCCAACCTCGGTCGCATACAGCGTGGCGAATGCTTGTACTTCGCGGTTGCGAACATCGAAATTAAAGCCACGCGTGTAGGCAGCCGTTAAAGGATTATCCGCATTCGCTCTTCCAACAGGATCGTTCCGGCACGCGTCGAGAATCAGCAATACCTGAGTTACGCCGATTTTTTTGATGCTGTCTTTGATTTGGGAAACATTGATGGCGGTCTGCTCAAGCAGGTCAACGTCATTACTGACTTGAGCGTCGGAAGGAAGTAAAAACGCCTGGCCGGCACGTTCGATGCCGTGACCTGCGAACGAAACAAGTAGCAATCCATCTGACGGCACGACCGCCGCCATATTCGACAGGCGGCGCAGAATGTTGCCGCGCGTTGGTTGTCTTTCCGTTGGCTGATCCGAAGCGAGCAGGGTCACCTGTTCGCTGGGAAAACCGGCATATTGAATAAGAGCATTGGCGATTGTCTTCGCGTCGTTACTGGCACCGCCGAGAGTAGTAATTTGTGTATCTGCGTACTGATCAACGCCGATGACTATCGCATAGCGCCGAGCGCTTGAAGGCAGAGCTTTGACTTGCTTGTCTGGTAATCCCAGTCCGCGATCCCGCTGGGCCATGACGCCTGTTGGGATCATGCCAAGGAGAATGAGCGCGAGTGCCGCGAAAGAAACCTGCAGCCTCGCTACAACGATTGAAAGAGAGCTTTTGGTCATAATCCACCAGGTGGTCGAAGTCACTCGACGTGATTTAGTCTTCTCAGGATTAGTGTTTAGGCCTGTTCGGTTACTGCGCAGGCTTAGCTTCGCGTCAATTGCGTTTTATGACTTGGAGTCCCTGCTCCTATACCACACGCGTGATTGTTTGGGAAGGGGCAGTTCGTGGTATTGGTGCGGGTCATGAAGTCAGTACCGATTCGCGGTAGCGACGGGTCAGTCATTGCAGATTCAGGCGTCGATATGGAAACTGACCCGACGCTACCGCGAATCGATACTGACTTCATGACCCGCAAGTTTGACAAGTTCGAAGGTAATCGCGTATAAGTATCTGCTAGTCATGAGCTTCAACGGTAACAATCATAGCCATCACCACTCGCACCATCATGCTCATCATTGTGAGCGTGAAGGCAGCGTATTGATGGTTGTGAACCGATCGACTAGTAAACAGTAAGCAAGAAGCTCACAACCTAAAGGTTCAGGGAACCCGCTGCCGATAAAGAATCGGCAGCGGGTTTTCTTTTTTGGGGTTCTTCGCATTGAGCATGAACGTCAAAGATGTACGCGGATCCTGCGAACGACCAGATTGGGAAAAGGCTCTCGTTAGATGCCCTGATTTTGTGGGTTCGCTGAACCACCTGGAAGGAAAGCTGAACTGTCAGTCATGAGTGAATCTATAGCCAGAATTCCTAACGGCATGCGCTATTACTGCAACTCCGAAGCAAAAGCTCGGCGAGAGGTTGAGACCATTGCCATGTCTGTGTTTGCCGGATGGTCGTATGAGGAAATTACCACACCGACAATCGACTACTACTCGCTCTTTAATAAAGGCATTGGCAACACGTTAGCCGATAAAGCGTTCAAATTCGCAGACGCTGATGGCCGGATACTCACAGTAAGGCCCGACGTTACTTCTGGTGTAGCTCGAGCGGCTGCGACGCTTTGCGCGAATCGAGCTCGCCCACTGCGCTTCTCATATGTAGCTTCGGTTTTCCGCCAAAAACAGCAGTCGCATGCTGAGTGGAGGCGAGAAATCACACAAATCGGCTGTGAACTCATCGGACGCAATTCGCGGGTCGCAGATCTGGAAGTACTCCTCATCGCGTTGGAAATATTTCGCCAACTAGAACTGGAGCACGACCTCGTGATCACGCTCAACAACGTGGAGATCCTCAAGGGAATCGCCGACGGTTTACAACTTGATCCGAATTCGCGTGAGGAATTGCGACGATTGGTTGACAGCCGCAATGCGCAAGACATAACGGCTTTCCTTCAGCTTTATACACCTCGCGAAGATGCTTCCGCCTTCGCGCGTCTGGTCCAGCTGTCAGGGAAGGAAGAAGTTTTTGGGCCAGCGCAGCGCATTATTACCAATCCACGCTCGTTGGCAGCACTGGATCGCTTACAAGTCTTATGGCAAACCATTCAGTCCCTTGACCTGGCAGAACGCTTCGAGATCGATTTGGGCAACGTTTCGCAGCTCGATTACTACACGGGGCTTACTTTCACGATTTACGTACGTGGTGCCGGCGCCGCATTGGGAAGCGGAGGTCGCTATGACGATCTGCTGGCAAACTTTGGCAAATCGGAACCCGCAATCGGCTTTGTACTGAATCTGGATGCCCTTTCCGATTTGCTTTCGGCCAGGTCGAACAGAGTGGTGGAAGCACGACGCCAGACTTGGGAAACCATATCGTCCGTGGACCGCGACAGTTTAGAACTATTTCGCGAGGCCCTTAGAAAACGTGAGATTGGTAAATGCATTCGCATTGACATGAATGAGGTGGGAACGTGCGCGAACTGATAATTGCTATCGCAAAGGGACGTTTGCAAGCTGAGGCGCTGGAATTGTTATCGCGTGCGGGGATTTGTGCGAATGGTGATTCGCGTGAATCGAGACGATTAGCGATCCGCGATGAATCCGGCCAATACAAATTACTCTTCGTCAAACCTAACGATGTACCGGTGTATGTCGAACATGGAATCGCAGACTGTGGGATCGTGGGTCGTGATGTGCTGCTGGAGTTTGAACCTGATGTATTGCAGCCGCTCACGCTCAACATAGGCCGTTGTCAAATCATAGTTGCTGCTCCTGAGGCCGCCACGCCCTCTGCTTCCGGCATGTTGACGATTGCAACGAAACACTCGCACATTGCCGCGAAACATTTCCGTTCCCGCGGGCAGCCGGTGGAGATAATTGAACTTTCAGGTTCGGTCGAATTAGCACCGGGTTTGGGTTTGTCGGATTGCATTGTCGATTTAGTTCAGACGGGAACTACGCTTCGCGACAATGGTCTGAAGATCGTCGAAGTCATTACGGACTCAATGGGAAGGTTGATCGTTAATCGCGCGAGCTATCAATTGAAAGCCACATCGATCGCAACTCTTATAGCAGCTTTAAGGCAGGCAACAGATTGGGGTGGTGCAACGTGATCGAAATTATACGCACGGATGAAAGTGATCGACTGACGCTGTTGAAACGTCGACTTAGTCTACGTCGCGTCGCGACAGATGAAACGTTGATGCGCTCCGTTGAAACAATAATTAGCGAGGTTCGAGACAACGGAGATCAGGCATTAATTCGATATGCTGCGGTCTTCGACGAGATCGAACTAAATATCGCAGATCTCCGACTGACGGAAGACGCTCTAAGATCTTCTGCCTCCCGTGTTGATAACGATGTTCTGAATGCATTGCGAGAAGCGATCCGGCGCGTGCGCTTATTCCATTCCTTCGAGCGTCAGAAATCGTGGGAAGTTACGAATTCAAGTGGCGTGAAATTGGGCCAACGCGTCACGCCGATCGAACGCGTCGGAGTATATGTCCCAGGTGGTAGCGCAAGTTATCCGTCATCAGTGGTCATGAACATCGTGCCGGCGCAAATCGCAGGCGTAAAACGCATAGTGATTGTCACACCTCCTGGCACCGTCGAAATGAATCCGGCCGTCGCGGCTGCGCTCTTAGAACTCGGTGAGACGGAAGTCTTCGCAGTGGGTGGTGCGCAGGCGATCGCAGCGCTTGCGTACGGCACAGAAACAGTTCCGCGTGTGGATAAGATCGTCGGTCCAGGAAACCGCTACGTCGCTGCGGCTAAGAAGATGGTATTCGGCCTCGTAGGAATTGACACGATCGCTGGACCGAGCGAAGTCGTGGTGTTGGCAGACGAAACCGCTCAGGCTGCCTTTGTGGCTAGTGATCTGCTGGCACAAGCCGAGCACAGCGACGATGCATCCGCCATCCTGATCACAAACAGTTCTCGATTCGCGGCGGAAGTCGCGGAGCAGGTAACACAACAGGCACCTTCATTGCCGCGGGCGGCAGTTATCGAGAAGTCTCTTAGTCAATATGGAGCAATCGTTGTCGTGAAAGACTGGGATGAGGGATGCGCACTGGTTAATGACTTCGCGCCTGAGCACCTCGAGATTATGGCGCGTGATACAGATTGCCTCGCGTCACGAGTGAAAAATGCCGGCGCAATCTTCTTTGGTGACTATAGTCCCGAAGCAGTGGGTGATTATCTCGCAGGCCCGAATCATGTGCTGCCGACCAGTGGCGCGGCTCGGTTCTCGTCGGCTCTCAGCGTGTATGACTTTATTAAAAGGACCAGCCTTGTAAGATTCGCAGCGAAAGAACTCGAAGCCAACGCCGCACATATCGCAGCTCTCGCGAGGGCGGAAGGACTGGAAGCCCACGCTCGATCCGTGTTAGTTCGGCTGGAGAAGAATTGATCATGGGCGAATTGCTGGACTGCATCAAGCCACACGTTCGCGAGCTGAAGCAATACTCGCTTAAGCCGGAGTGCGTTCGGATCAAAATTAACCAGAACGAGAACCCTTGGGACCTGCCTCAGAGCATTAAGGAAGAAACACTTAGAAAGGTCGCCGAGTATTCGTGGTCCCGTTATCCAACCTTCTCTGCGCATTCGTTGCACGAGGAACTCGCACGATTTTCGGGTTGGAAAGCTGCGGGAATAATTGCGGGAAACGGTTCGAATGAACTCATCCAGGCAGTCTTGATGGTAACGCTAGGACCACAAACGAGAGTTTTGATTAATGAACCAACTTTTGCGCTTTATCGTCAGATCTCGAGGATTCTCGGCGGTGAAGTGATCAGCGTTCCACTGAGTCCGCAATTGACTTATGACATCGATGCAATCATCACGGCGATCAATTCTCTAGCACCAACCGTCACAATTATCTGCTCACCAAACAATCCTACGGGCTGTCTGATACGTCGCGAGGATTTGATTTCTATCCTCGAATCCTCAAACGGATTAGTGGTGGTTGACGAGGCTTATCATGAGTTTTCCGGCCAGACAGTCGTTCCCTTGTTGGATGACTATCCTAACCTGGTGGTGTTGCGAACATTCTCAAAGGCTATGGCGATGGCTGGATTGCGCATTGGATATTTGCTTGCAGCGCCTCAGCTGGTCCAACAGATATCGAAGGCGGTGTTGCCATACAACCTGAATGTGATTTCACAAACTGCTGCCCAGATAGCAATCGAGAGGTATCGAACGGAACTCACGCGTCTGGTCGGACTGATTTGTACAGAGCGAGAACGACTTTATCACGGAGTGAATGAGATTCGGGGAATCACTCCCCTGGAATCTTTCGCAAATTTCATATTAGTGCGATCGACGGTCGATCCGCGTTCGGTATTTGACCAGCTGTTAAAACGCGAAATTCTGATTCGTGATGTGAGTAGCTATCCAATGCTATCCGACTGTTTTCGGGTAAGTGTGGGCACGCCTGAGGAAAACGATTCGTTACTGGGCGCACTGCAGGAGATTTATGGTTAAGACTAACCATATGAAAACGCAACAGCATCGAAGGGCCGAAATTCACCGGCAGACAAAAGAGACGGATGTAAGAATCAGTCTTGCTCTGGACGGTCAAGGAGTAGCAAGGATCGCCACCGGAATTCCTTTTCTTGATCACATGCTGGAGCTCTTTGCACGCCATGGCTTATTCGATCTGGATGTTGCGTGTCGAGGTGATTTGCATATCGACGATCACCATTCGGTTGAGGATATAGCGATTTGCCTCGGTCAGGCGTTCCATCAAGCTCTTGAAGACAAAGCCGGAATCTCACGCTATGGCGCATCGTTAGTTCCAATGGATGAGGCGCTTTGTCGTTCCGTGATCGATCTATCTGGCCGTTCCTATCTGGTTTATGAAGTGCAAACTAAGAAGAAGCAAATCGGAAACTTTTCAGTCGAGTTAGCGGAGCATTTTTGGCGCTCGTTTGCCGAAAGCCTGCACTGCAACCTCCATCTCGATTTGCTGCGCGGCCGCAACACTCACCACATCCTGGAGGCGAGCTTCAAAGCAACGGCTCGCGCGTTACGTCAGGCAGTTGAACGCGACCCAAGAATCGCCGGCGTATTAAGTACGAAGGGAACTCTGTAGTTGGTCCATGCACGATATTGCAATCATCGATTATGGTGTAGGCAACTTGCGCTCGATTGAGAAGGCCTTTGTTGCAACGGGCGCGTCTGTTGTAGTCAGCAGTGACGAACGCGTTTTGCGAGTTGCAAGAGGACTGGTGTTACCCGGAGTGGGCGCGTTTGGCGCTTGCATGAACGCACTGGTAGAACGAGGGTTCGATCAGCTTGTTTATGAGCGAGCAATGAAGGGAACTCCTCTGCTGGGCGTTTGTGTCGGTATGCAGATGTTGTTCGAACAGTCCGATGAGTTTGGAAAACATTGTGGTGTGGGCTTGTTACGTGGCCGAGTCCGTCGTTTGAGCGATGAATTGGTCGTGCCGCATGTCGGCTGGAATCAGTTTCAACAAGAGAAGCCGCATTTCCTGCTCGCCAACATTCAAGATCAAGCGTTCTTCTACTTCGTTCACTCCTATTACTGTGAACCGAGTGATTACTCGGTCGTAATCGGAACAACCAAATACGGCAGGGAATTCGTGTCGGCTGTTGCTGACGGAAATCTCTTTGGCGTCCAGTTTCATCCTGAGAAAAGCCAGAAGGCAGGTTTGCAATTACTCAACAATTTCGCGCGAGTAGTTCAATCGAACGTTTAAATGCTGGCAAAACGCATCATTCCATGTCTTGACGTCGATCGTGGGCGTGTCGTTAAGGGAATTCGTTTTCTCTCGCTCGTTGACGCAGGCGACCCGGTAGAGCACGCGCGCGCCTACGATCAACAAGGCGCTGACGAATTGGCCTTTCTCGATATCACTGCATCCTCCGATAAACGTAGCATCATTATCGATTTGGTGAGGCGAGTAGCAGATGAGGTGTTCATCCCCTTCACTGTTGGCGGGGGGCTTGGGTCAATTGAGGATATCCGAGCGGTCCTTCGAGCTGGAGCAGATAAAGTCACAGTCAACACGGCTGCTGTGCTCTCGCCGAACCTCGTCGCGAACGCGGCTGAGACGTTCGGCAGCCAGTGTATCGTCGTAGCGATCGATGCCCGTCGCCGAGAAGTAGAGAACTCAGAAGGCGGTTGGGAAGTATTCACATACGGCGGGCGCGAGAACACCAAACGCGACGCCGTTGAGTGGGCCGTGCTTGCAGAACGGCTTGGCGCAGGCGAGATACTTTTGACTAGCATGGATCGCGACGGCACACATGAAGGTTATGACATAGAGCTAACTCGCGCAGTCAGTTCAGCTGTGCGTATTCCAGTTATCGCTTCCGGTGGAGCGGGCCGGAAGCAACACTTTCATGAGGCCCTCACTAGAGGTGGAGCGAGTGCGGTACTTGCCGCTTCATTGTTCCACTTTGGTCATTGTGCGATTCCGGAGGTCAAAGCTCATCTGTGTGAGCGGGGAGTACTGGTGAGATGACATCAACGACGGTCAAATACGATGAGCACGGTCTCGTTCCAGCAGTTGTGCAGGATGCGCGCACCGGTCGCGTGCTGATGCTAGCTTACATGAACGCGGACAGTTTCAACCGAACATTGGAGTGCAAAGAGACCTGGTTCTGGTCGCGCTCTCGTGGTGAGCTGTGGCACAAGGGCGCCACATCTGGAAACATTCAGCGAGTTACGAGCATCACAATCGACTGTGATGGTGACGCCGTCCTCATCAAAGTGAATCCAACTGGCCCGGCCTGCCATACAGGCGCAGAGTCGTGCTTCTTCGATGCAGTTCGAGGGGAGACCCATGAGTCGACGACTTCTCAACTTGGTGAGGCACTCGAAGCCCTCTATACAGTTATCAAATCCAGAGAGCTTGAAAGACCAGAAGATTCGTACACTTCGTATCTCTTCAATTCGGGTCTGGACAAAATTCTTAAGAAGATCGGTGAGGAGTCAAGCGAGACTATCATTGCTGCGAAGAACAGCGACCACGACGCTTTGGTGAAGGAGTCGGCGGATCTCTTGTATCACCTTCTTGTGCTATTGGTTGCTCGCGGCGTGACTCTCTCTGAAGTAGGTGACGAGCTGAGTGCACGCAAAACCAGGAGATCAGTTGAATGAGCTCTGCCGAGCTGAAAGGACTGTTGGATTTCGCCGTGCGGTTGTCACGGGAAGCAGGTGATATCGCACTGCGCTATTTCAAAGGATCGCAGGTCGCCGAACGCAAGGCGGACAACTCATTCGTAACAAAGGCTGATCTCGAAGTTGAGCGTCATCTGCGCGAACGAATTGCCAACGTTTTTCCCCATGACACGATTCTCGGTGAAGAGGAAGGCGAAACCCCAGGCATGTCCGGACGTCGCTGGATCATCGATCCGATTGACGGGACCTTCTCATTTGTTCACGGTGTTCCTCTTTATGGCGTCCTGATTGGATTGGAGAT
>Ga0114129_10017047_pt1 | contig 10341 bp, 4 predicted proteins | sample RhiMetdeltSRZDD1_FD_80071 | JGI IMG/M metagenome (GOLD analysis project Ga0114129, IMG submission 80071) | Populus rhizosphere microbial communities from Tennessee, USA - Rhizosphere MetaG P. deltoides SRZDD1 (version 2) (version 2) | ecosystem: Host-associated > Plants > Roots > Rhizosphere >... | reverse complement strand
TCCCCTTTGAATACAAGTTCAGCTGGCTGGACGGCCGGTACACGGCGAAGTTGAACGAGGTCAAGACGAACGTCCCCATCGACGCGGCGAGGTTCGGGAAGCCCGCTGCGAAATAACGCTTCGGGCTGGTAGGGCAGGTAGGGCAGGTGGGGCAGGTGGGGCAGGCCGGGCAAACCCGCCAAACCTGCTTGATCGCGCTCGCGCTGGCACTCGCCATTTTCGGCGCCTGTCGCGAACGACGAACCGCGAACGACGAACGACGAACCACGAACGACGAACGGCGAACCACGAAGGACGAACGGCGAACGATCGATGACCAGCCCTGGTTCATCGACGCCGCTCCTGAGTCCGGTCTCGCCTTCACCCACTTCAACGGCATGTCGGGAGAGTTCTACTACCCCGAGATCATGCCGCCCGGCGTCGCGCTGTTCGACTACGACAACGACGGCGATCTGGACATCTTCATCGTCCAGGGCCGGATGCTCGGAAACGCGCCGCTCGATCGGGCGCTCTTCCCGCCGCACGGTCCCGTGCCGCTCGAGGGCCGGCTGTTCCGGAACGACCTGCAGGTGCACGCCGATGGGACCCGCACGCTGCGCTTCACCGACGTGACCGACGGAAGCGGGTTGAACGCCCGCGGCTACGGCATGGGCGCGGCGACCGGCGACTTCAATAACGACGGCTGCGTGGATCTGTACGTGACCGCGCTCGGTGCGAATCAGCTCTTCCGCAACAACTGCGACGGCACGTTCACCGACGTGACGAAACAGAGCGGGACTGCAAGTCCGGGGTGGAGCGTCTCGGCGGCGTTCGTGGACATCGACCGCGACGGTTGGCTGGATCTGTTCGTCGGGCACTACGTGAACTACAACATCGCCGGCAACATCACGTGTTACGGGCTGGCGGGCGCGCCGGATTACTGCCCGCCGCACGTCTACGCCGCCCAACCGAGCCGGCTCTATCACAACAATCGCGACGGCACGTTCAGCGATATCACCGCCGCCGCCGGCATGGCGGCGGAGTTCGGCCCGGCCCTGGGCGTGGCGACCGCCGACTTCAACGGCGACGGCTGGATCGATCTGTACGTGGCCAATGACGGCCAGCCGAACCAGCTGTGGATCAACCAGCGCAACGGCACGTTCCGCAACACCGCGCTCCTGGCGGGCGCGGCGCTTGGGGCGGCGGGCGAGGCGAAATCGAGCATGGGCGTCGACGCCGGAGACTTCGACAACGACGGCGACGAAGATCTGTTCATCACGGAGTTGATCGGGCAGGGTGTCGACCTGTACGTGAACGACGGGTCCGGCGCGTTCGAGGAGCGCAGCGCCCTCGCCGGCGTACGCCAGCCGAGTCTGCCGTTCACCGGCTTCGGCACAGCGTGGCTCGACATCGACAACGACGGCTGGCTCGACGTGTTGATGGTCAACGGCGCCGTCACCCAGACCATCGGGGCGGCGTCCCCGGGCGATCGATTCCGGCTCCGACAGCGCAAGCTCTTGCTGCGCAATCTCGGGAACGGGCGCTTCGAGGATGTCACGGCTCGCGCCCCGGTCCTCGAAGCCGAAGAGGTGAGCCGGGGCGCGGCGTTCGGCGACATCGACAACGACGGCGATATCGACGTGGTCGTCGGCAACACGAGCGGACCGCTGCGGCTTCTGATCAACACAATCGGCCAGCGCAAACACTGGCTCGGCCTGCGATTGGTGTCGGCGCAACCGACGCACGACATGGTCGGGGCCCGCGTCGCGGTCTTCCGCGCCGACGGACGAACGATTTGGCGGCGCGCGCGGGCCGACGGCAGCTACGCGTCGGCGAACGATCCTCGCGTGCTCGTCGGCCTTGGCGATTCGACAGCCAGTCCGCGCGTGCGCGTGCAGTGGCCGGACGGGCGCGTCGAAGAATGGAGCGCTGTTGCCATCGATCGGTACACGACGTTGCAGGAAGGCGCCGGCAAGTGAGGCCTGATTACCCGCTCGTGGTGAGCTTGTCGAACCACGAGCTCGTCCTTCGACAACTGCATCCTGAGCGAACCGCTCATCCTTCGACAGGCTCAGGACGAGCGGTGAGTCGAAGGGCTCAGGACGAGCGGTGTTGACAGCGCGCGGCACACGCCGACCTGTCATGTGCACGGCCATTTCCGCGGCTTCCGCGCTGATCATCGCGATCGGTTGTCGATCGCCCAAACACGAGACGTTGCGGCCCGTGGTGCTGCCGGATCTCTCGCGCGCCTCGGCATCGGTCGCAGCGCAGCTGCGCGACGCGCACGCGTCGCTGACGCGCACGATCGAGGCGCGCGGCGCGACGTCAGCCGAGCGCGCCGCGGCGTACGGACGGATGGGCATGCTGCTCATGGCCGCCGAGTATCGAGACGAAGCTGAAGCCTGCCTCCTCGATGCGCAGTCCCTTGCGTCCGGCGATGTGCGGTGGCCGTACTATCTCGCGCACCTCTACAAAGCCAGGGGCGACGCGGTGAAATCGGCCGCATCGTTCGAGCGCGCGCTGCAGCTGAAGCCGGACGACCCGACGACGCTCATCTGGCTCGGCGAGGAGTACCTCGATCAGGGGCGCCCCGATGCCGCCGCGCGCGTGCTCGAACGGGCGCTCGCGCGGCAGCCAGAGTCGGTCGCCGCCCTGTACCGGCTCGGGCGCGCGTCGCTCGCGAAGCACGAATACGACCGCGCCGTCGACGAGCTCGAGCGCGCGCTGGCGCTCGACCGCCAGAGCGCGCCGGTTGTCCACTATCAGCTGGCGATGGCCTACCGGCAGCGAGGCGATGCGGCCCGGGCGGACCAGCACATGCGCCTGCGCGGCGCCGGCGAGATCCGTCCGCGCGATCCGTTGATGCAGGATCTCGAGAGCGTCCTCGAGAGCGCCGTCGCCTTTGAGGTGCGAGGGGCGAAGGCGCTCGACGACCGCGACTGGACGGCGGCCGCCGCGGCGTTTCGCAAGGGCATCGCGCTGGCGCCGAACGAGCCGTCGCTGCATCACAAGCTCGGCACCGCGTTGTTCATGAGCGGCGACGTCAACGGCGCGGCCGAAGAATTCACCGCCGCGCTGCGCGTGTCACCCACTTTTGCGAAGGCGCACTACAGCCTCGGAGTGCTGATGGGGTCGAGCGGGCATCCAGATCGGGCGATCGAACATCTGTCCGCCGCCGTGAAGCAGGATCCAACCTACGTCGACGCGCGCGTCCGTCTTGGCGACGTGTTGCGGATGTCGGGACGGCCGGCCGAGGCGATCGCCCAATACCGCGAGGCGGCGAGTCTCGATCCGCGCGCAATCGACGCGCCGCTTGGAGCTGTGAAGGCCCTCGTTGCGCTCAAACGGTACGCGGAGGCGCGCGACCGTTTACGTGACGAGATGAAGCAGCATCCCGATGACCCGGCCTTCGCGCACCTGCTCGTACGGCTCCTGGCGGCGGCGCCTGACGATCGCGTCCGAGACGGCCGCGCGGCTGAGACGCTGATGCGCGGTCTTCTCGCACGTGGACCGCGGACGGCGGATCTCGACGAAATGATGGCGATGACCATGGCGGAGCTGGGACAGTTCGGCGAGGCGGTCACCTGGCAGCGCGAAGCCATCTCGGCCGCCGAGCAGGCGGGAAACCGCGATCGGGCGCGCCGGATGGCCGAGATGCTGTCGCTGTACGAACGCCGGCGGCCGTGCCGCACGCCGTGGTGGGACGAGGAACCGCAGTCGGGCAGCTGAGACTCGTCCTGATCCGATTTCGTGGTTCCGGCCCCAAAATCAGGTTGTTTTTGTGGATCTCTGCCTTGACACCGGGTGACGGTTCGCGTCCAATCTGCGAGACGCACCCGCGTCAAGCGGGTACACAGGGCTCCCACCGAAGGAGGAGTGCGATGGGTGCACGCGGTAAGAGTGTTCTATTGGTCGCGTGGCTCTGTCTCGCGCCACGTCTGGCATTCGCTCAAGCATCCATCACCGGAACTGTCAAAGATGCGTCCGGGGCGGTGCTGCCCGGCGTGACGGTGGAAGCCTCGAGCGACGCCCTCATCGAAAAAGTTCGCACCGCGACGACCGACGGCACCGGCCAATATCGGATCGTCGACTTGCGGCCCGGCATCTACACGATCACGGTTTCGCTGGTCGGGTTCAATACGTTCAAGCGTGAAGGCATCGAGCTGACCGGCACGTTCACGGCAACGGTGAACGCCGACTTGAAAGTCGGGGCGCTGGAAGAAACGGTCACCGTCACGGGCGAGAGTCCCGTCGTCGACACGCAAAGCGTGCGGCGGCAGACGACGTTGAGCAACGACGTGATCTCGTCGCTGCCCGCGGCGCGCGCCTACGCAGGCATCATGCAGCTCATTCCGTCGGCGACCACGCAGGCGGGCAACGCGCTGGACATCCAGGTCACGCCCGGCATGCTCGTGTTCGGCGGCGCGGGCGGCCGCAACAACGAAGGGCGCATTCAAGTCGACGGCCTGAACACCGGCGCGGCCTTCAACGGCGCCGGCGTGTCGAGCTACGTGCCCGACATCGGCAACGCCCAGGAGATCGCGATGACGACGTCGGGCGGTCTCGGCGAAGCGGAAGTCGGCGGTCCGACGCTGAGCATCGTGCCGAAGACCGGCGGCAACACGTTCAAGGGCACCATCTACCAATCCAACGTGACCGACGGCATGGTCGGCGACAACTACACGCAGGATCTGAAGAATCGCGGCCTCACCACGCCGGGCCGGCTCTTCAAGCTGTGGGACACCAACATCGGCGTCGGCGGGCCGATCAGGCAGGATCGAGTGTGGTTCTTCGCGCAGTTCCGCGACGAGGGCAGTCACCGGACGGTTCCCGGAATGTTCGCCAACGCCAACTTCGGGGACCCGGCGAAGCGCACGTACGTCGCCGATCGAAACCGGCCGGCCGTCCAGGCGGGCAGCTGGAGGAATGCGGCGCTGCGGCTCACGGTGCAGGCCACGCCGCGCAACAAGTTCAACATCTTCTGGGACGAGCAGAAGCCGTGTCAGGGCGCCGCGTTCCCAGGCGTCGACGAGGGATGCCGCCAGTCGGGTCCCAACGAGATCATCTGCGGCGCGCCGGGCGCCTCCAATCCCGGGTGCAACGCGACGAGCGCTCCCGAGACCGGCACGTATCTCGGCAGCGGTGCGCAAAGCAAGGGTCAGCACGTGCAGCAGATCACGTGGACCTCGCCGGTCACGAGCCGCCTGCTGCTGGAAGCGGGCTTCGGAACCTATCTCAGCCGCTGGGGCGGCGCGGAGATGCCCGGAAACCCGTCGCGCGACATCGTGCGCGTCGTCGAGCAATGCGCGCGCGGCTGCGCCGACAACGGCAACATCGCCAACCTGACGTATCGCTCGGAAGACTGGAGCTCTCACTACCAGGGCCCCGTCTCGTGGCGCGCCTCCGCGACCTACGTCACCGGCGCCCAGAGCCTGAAGTTCGGCTACCAGGCCGGCTACCTGATCGACAACCGCCGGCAATTCACCAACAACAACTATCTCCAGTACCGAACGCAGAACGGTGCGCCCGACCAGGTCACCGAGATGATCCGGAACTTCTTCTTCAGCAACCGCGTGCGATACGACGCGTTCTACGCGCAGGAAATGTGGACGCTCGGCCGCTGGACGTTCCAGGGCGCCCTCCGGTTCGACCGCGCCTGGAGCTGGTTCCCCGAAGCGCAGATCGGCGGCGTGAGATTCCTGCCGACGACGACTGTGTATCCGGAAACGAAGGGCGTGGACAGCTACAAAGACATCACGCCGAGAGCGGGTGTCGCGTGGGACGTCTTCGGCACCGGGAAGACGTCCGTCAAGATCAACATCGGCCGGTATCTCGAGTCGGCCCAGAACGACAACAACTACATCGACAGCCGGCCGACCGCGCGCGTTCGCACGACGACGACGCGCACCTGGACCGACGCCAACAACAACTTCGTGCCCGACTGCGATCTCCTGAATCCGCTCACGCAGGATTTGCGCGGCGCCGGGGGCGACCTCTGCGCGCAGATCAACGACCTCTCATTCGGCAAGGCGGTCTTCGACACCACGCAGGATCCGGCGTTGCGGCAGGGCTGGGGCATCCGGCCGGGCGACTGGCAGATCGGCGCGTCCGTTCAGCAGCAGCTCTTGCCGCGCGTCGCGCTCGAGGTCGGCTTCTATCGGCGCTGGCTCCAGAACTTCGTCACGACGGACAACCTCGCTCAGTCGCCGAATGATTTCGGCAGCTTCTATGTGACCGCGCCGCAGGATCCACGCCTGCCGAACGGCGGGGGCTACCGGATCTCGGATCTCTACAACGCGAACCAGAACGTGGCGTCGCTCGTCGACAATTTCATCACGAAGGCGAGCAGCTACGGCGATCAGTACCAGCGCTCGAATTCGGTGGTGCTGAACCTCAGCGCCCGGCCGGCGCCGCGGCTCGTCTTTCAGGGCGGCTTCAATCTCGGGAAGGGCGTCAGCGACAGTTGCGCCGTCCGGGCGAAGCTTCCGGAGCTCAACGGCCAGGCGACGATCTGGGGCAATCCCGGCCGCGCCGGCGTCGGGACGACGTTTACGACGATCAACGCCACCAACCCCTGGTGTCACGTCGACACGGGGCTCGTCACGCGCGTGACCGGGCTGGGGTCCTGGACGATTCCGACGGTGGACATCCAGATTGCCGGCACGTTCCGGAGCGATCAGGGCCAGGCGCTGGCGGCGCTGTACAACGTGCCGAACGCGGACATTCAGCCGATCCTCGGCCGGCCGCTGTCGAACAGCGCGCCGAACGTGACGGTGAACCTGATCCAGCCGGGCACGCTCTACGGCGATCGCGTCAACGAGATCGACCTCCGCATCGCGAAGATCCTGCGAGTGGGCAGGACGCGGACCAACGTCGGCCTCGACATCTACAACATCATCAACTCCGCGTCGATCCTGACCTACAACCAGAATTACAATCCGACCGGCAACTGGCTGGTTCCGACGGGAGTGCTGCAGCCGCGCTTCTTCAAGTTCAGCGCGACGATCGATTTTTAGGGTTCACGGTTCACCACGGGAGGCCCCATGCGTCGACTGGTGGCGGCCGCATTTGCGATCATCCTCTGCAGTCCTGCGCTCGCACGGGCCCAGGCCTCGATTACCGGCGTCGTCAGGGATTCGTCGGGCGGCGTGCTGCCTGGCGCGATGGTCGAAGTGTCGAGCGACGCACTCATTGAAAAGCTTCGTACTGCGACGAGCGACAGCACCGGGCAGTACCGAATCGTCGATTTGCGGCCGGGCATCTACACGGTCACCATTTCGCTCGTCGGATTCAGCACCTTCAGGCGCGAAGGCATCGAGCTGACGGGATCGTTCACGGCCTCGATCAGTGCCGACTTGAAGGTCGGCGAGATTCAGGAAACCGTCACGGTGTCCGCCGAGTCGCCGATTGTCGACGTACAGAGCGTGCGCCGGCAGACGACGGTCACCAGCGACTTGATCACGTCGATTCCGACGGCGCGGTCCTACGCGGCGATGATGTTTCTGATTCCCGCCGTGACGATCCAGTCCGGCAACACGATGGACGTCCAGGTCACGCCGCAGATGACGGTCTTCGGCGGCGCTGGCGGCCGCAGCAACGAGGGGCGCATGCAGGTGGACGGCTTGAACACCGGCGCAGCGCTCAACGGCGGCGGCGTCTCGACGTACATCGTGGATGTGGGCAACGCCGAGGAGGTCACGACCACATCGTCGGGCGGGTTGGGCGAAGCGGAGGTCGGAGGGCCGACCATCAGCGTCGTGCCGAAGACCGGCGGCAACACCATCAAAGGTCAGCTCTATCTGTCCGGTGTGCCAACGGGGTGGGTCGGGAACAACTACACCGACGCCCTGCGGACTGCCGGTTTGACCACGCCCGGAAAGCTGATCAAACAGTGGGACTTCAACGGCGGCATCGGCGGCCCGATCCGAAGGGACCGACTCTGGTTTTTCGCGACGGCCCGCGATGAGGGCCAGTACCGGACGATCCCGGGAATCTATCCGAACCTCAATGCCGGCGACGCGACCCAGTGGCTCTACGCGCCCGACACGAGCCGCGAGGTGCGGGGCGCCGAGAGCTGGACCGTCGGAACGATTCGAGTGACGTTGCAGGCGTCACCGCGAAACAAGTTCAACTTCTATTGGGACGAGCAGCATCCATGCAACGGGGCCGCGTACAGCAACGACGTCAAGGGCTGCCGCACGCAACCGGCGAACGGCGCGGCGCTGGGCGCCATCGGCCTTGGCGGGTTGACCGCCACGACCTCGCCGGAAACGTCGGGCTACCTGAGCCCGTACGGCCAGCGGGCGCAGCAGGTCACGTGGACCTCGCCGGTGACGAGTCGGCTTCTGCTGGAAGCCGGGATGGGAACGTACTTGTCGGCGTGGGGACCGTTCGAGACGCCGGGCAACCCGACACGGGACCTGGTTCGCGTCACGGAGCAGTGCTCGGCCGGCTGCGCCGCCAACGGAAACATCCCCAATCTGACGTACCGCTCGATGAATTGGCTGCACGCATGGAACGGGACGTTCACGTGGCGCGCCTCCGCGTCGTACGTGACCGGCGCGCAAAGCATGAAATTCGGTCTTCAGGGCGGATTCCTCGTCGACGATCGGCAGAATTTCACGAACAGTCAGAATCTGACGTTCCGGCTGAACAACGGCATACCTAATCGGATCACCGAAACGGCGCTTCCATTCCAGACGCATTCCAACGTGCGCTACGACGCGTTCTATGCGCAGGACGTGTGGACGCGCGGCCGGATCACGCTGCAAGGCGCGCTGCGCTTCGATTATGCCCGCAGCTACTTTCCCGAACAGACGATCGGACCCTCGAACTACCTGCCATTTTCAACCAGCTTTCCGGAGACCGACGGCGTGGCGGGCTACAAAGACTTCACGCCGCGCGCGGGCCTCGCCTACGACGTGTTCGGGACCGGCAAGACATCGCTCAAAGTGAACGTCGGCAAATATCTCGAGCCCGCGAGCAACGGCAACGGCAACTATTCCATCGCAAACCCCACGTCGCGCATCGCGACCACCGCGAACCGCGCGTGGACTGACGGTAACAGCAACTTCAAGCCCGACTGCGACCTGGTCAATCCGCTGGCACAGGACAACCGCGCGACCGGCGGCGATCTGTGCGCGCAGATCGACAACCTGAACTTCGGCAAGCCGGTCTTCAGCAACACCATCGATCCGGCAATCCTGGGCGGCTGGGGGATCCGTCCATCCGATTGGCAGGTTGGCATATCAGTCCAGCAGCAGCTGCGAGCGCGCGTTTCCATCGAAATCGGATACAACCGCCGCTGGCTGCAGAATTTCACGGTGACCGACAACCTCGAAGTCGCGCTGTCGGACTTCACAGCCTTCAGCATCACCGCGCCGCGGGATCCGCGTCTGCCGAACGGAGGCGGGTACACAGTGTCGGGACTGTTCGACGTCAACCCGCTTCTCTTCGGGCAAACCCGTAATTTCATCACAAACGCGAAGAACTTCGGTGAGGCATACCAGCGATCGCACGGCATCCTCCTCAACGTCGTCGCGCGTCCGCGGAACGGCTTGACGTTCCAGGGGGGCTTCAACACCGGCAAGACAGTGCAGGATATCTGCGGCGCTCGATCGCAACTGCCGGAATTCACGATCGTGGCGGCCGACGCGGCGGGCCGCCCCGCGGTCGGGCCCACCAACCCGTGGTGCCACAGCGAGCCGGGATTCATCACGCGCGTCACCGGCTTCGGCGCGTACATGATCCCGAAGATCGAAGTCCAGATCAGCGGAACCGTTCGGAGCGATCAGGGCGGCGTCCTCACGGCAAACTGGGCCGCTTCCAACGCGTTCGTTCAACCCGCCCTCGGACGGCCGATCGCCGGCGGCCTCCCGAATCTGACGATCAATCTGGTCCAGCCGGGGCAGGTGTGGGGCGATCGCGTGAACGAAGTCGACGTTCGCGTTGCCAAGGTCCTGAGGCTCGGCCATGTGCGCAACAGAATCGGCGTCGACATTTTCAACGTGCTCAACTCAGCCGCGATTCTGACCTACAACCAGGCGTTCGTCCCCAACGGTGCCTGGCTCGTGCCCAACTCGGTGCTGACGCCCCGGTTCGTGAAATTCGCGGCGCAGATTGAGTTCTGATGTGAGACCGGCACGCAAACCGTGTAGAGCGGTTGAGAGGGCCCCGCGATCCGAATTCGTGGACTCCGGGAAATAAACGCCGTTCGGACCGGAACTGCCCTTGACTCCGGGGAGCGGTTCCTTTAAAAGCTTGATCGCGCGGACTTTGTACGTCCTGAAGGAGGATCGGATGCGTCGTTTCACGAAGGCAGTCGTCCTGCTTGGTGTGCTGCTGATCCCGCGATCCGTTCTC
>Ga0114129_10017046_pt1 | contig 10341 bp, 6 predicted proteins | sample RhiMetdeltSRZDD1_FD_80071 | JGI IMG/M metagenome (GOLD analysis project Ga0114129, IMG submission 80071) | Populus rhizosphere microbial communities from Tennessee, USA - Rhizosphere MetaG P. deltoides SRZDD1 (version 2) (version 2) | ecosystem: Host-associated > Plants > Roots > Rhizosphere >... | reverse complement strand
TCCCTACACTCCCGTGTAGGGGATTCATCTTCTTTCAACTCAGCGCTCGAGTGAATAGAAAGGACTTGAACGATCCCCAAACTGCCGTTTGGGGGATTCGCCTTTTGCAAGAGCCTCTAAAGCATATCGGACATTAAGGCGTAAACGCCCTCCTGAAGATCACACCTGAGTAATTTAACCGCATTGCACGGCCGTCAATAATCGACTCAAATGAAATCCAGTCGGGCGCGTCTGGATCGGTAATTCCAAACTTACCATCAGCACGCGGCACCAGCAGCTGCACACCGTCGACGTACAGGTGTCCCTTTCGCAACACGATTCGCGTGTCGCCATACCACGGACTATCGTTGGTATAGTGTCCGACGTATGACTCGTAAACTTTTTCGTTGGAAAATGTCTTAGGCCCGGAGTAATTCGCTCCAGCGTACCAGTCACTTCCGTAATAAGCCTCTGTGACTTGTCCCTTGTCGCGCACAAACCCCAGTAGATACGTCTCAAAATCTGCATCCTTAACCATAAACAGATCGCGAGCGGCTCGCTCCAGCGCTATTCGGCGTCGCTGGTGATTCAGAATGAGTTTGTCGGCCTCTGCCGTTAACTCAAGTGTCTTGTTGTCAGGTGACGTAAACACTCCCGCATAGTCAACTGCATTTTTCACTTCAGCGGGTGATGGAGGTGGTGCAGGTGCGGCGGGTAATGCCTTGTCAGACAATGACGCGTTCATTAGTTCGACTGCAAATTTTGTTACGACAACAGGCCGGTAGCCGCGTAGGTTCGCGTTAACGGAAGCAAAGGCTCCGATTCCACTCGTCACGTCAACATCGATGGATGAACTGAAGGCAACCATTCCTCCCGTATGTCTCAGCCGCGTGTGTCCATCGATCCCACTAACCCATAACCCGTAACCGTACGACGCATCCTCGCCCCGGAAGGGAGACTTGATTGCGGGTTTGATGAACAGATTGAATGTCTCGTTGGAGATCAGTTTGCCCTTGGGGAGCGCTCCGTGATTAGCGAGCATGCGAATGTACTTCGCCATATCAGCAGCCGTTGCAGCGATGCTCCCTGCTGCCATGTCCATTTCAAGCCACTGAGCTTCGGCGAGAGTTCCACGTGGTGCGAACGGAATGCTCCCATTGATAGGCTCATACCCAACAGCCAACTGCGCACGAATTTGATTCGTAATTACTGGAGAGCTGGCTGACATTCCGAGCGGACCTAGCAGTCGGAGGCGGATCGATTCGGCGAATGGTCGCTTATCAACTGCCTCGATTAGAAATCCGAGAATGTTGTAGCCAGTGTTTGAGTACAGGAACTGTTTACCCGGAGGATACGCCGTCCACAAGTCACTCAATAAGGCGTCAAGTAAAAGTGGGAAGCCTGGAAGCCCTGCCGTATGAGTGAGAATGTGATGAGTTGTCACCGGCTCGAACTTGGAATTGACCTTGAGCCAGGGAAGATAGTGCGTGACCGGCTTGTTTAGATCTAACTTGCCTTCCTCATGGAGTTGCAGCAGAGCCAGCGCAACAAACGATTTCGAAATTGAGCCGATTTCAAACATTGTTTCCGGCACTACTCGCAGACCAGCTTTGGTATCGGCGAAACCATATGTGGAAACTCTAATCAACCCTTCGCGATTAGCCAGCGCCAGAGTTAACCCCGGTGCGCCAGTCTCGCGCATATGTCGAGCGATATACTGATCGAGTTGCGCGATCCATGGCTGCATTGCTGCGGCCTGTGTGTTAGCCTCGTGGGGAATCAAAGAGTTTATGAAGAGCGTTGAGCCGTTTGCTTCGATCGTTGTATAGACGGAAGCTGCGAGTGCCGATTTAGCGGTTGCCGTTAAGAAGTTGCGACGAGAGAGATGAAGGGGCATAAGTTAGTTCTCGTGGTTGTTTGTTGGATGTTGATGAAGCCGAGGCATTATAGCGAGAAACATATGTCCGACGAACTTCAGTTTGTCGGGGCTGGCCGCTACGTTACGAGGTGTTTTATTCGTGTGAATTCGTGAATCGCTCTTCTCGACGACCTAACAGACGATCCACGAATTCACACGAATTAACACGAATAACCTCACTAGATTCAAGCTGAGCTAAGATACTTGATCAGAGGGTCCTTTCGTTTGTCGCGCTTCGATTCTAAGTGGAGGTTGATATGAGCATTGTGACTCGTGCTCGAGTGTTGGGTTTGGCTTTCGCTTCGATCTGCCTGGCGCTCTCTCCATCAGCAGTGCAGCTGCCTGCCGCTGTTGGCGCGAATCCTTCCCTGGTCGCATCAAGAGCGGAGGGAGACTCAAGGAACAAGCCCAGCGCAAACTACACCTTCTACCTTGCGCGACCCGACCTCCGAAGATGTGCCTCTCCGATGTGTGGCGGATATTTCGTCCGGCAAGTTAATTCTGGCCTGACACGTTGTGCAAATGGCCGGGCGATGTCGGAGTGTTATGTCGCCAGCATCGATTGGGGACCGCGCGCGGAGACTGAGGCGAAGCCGAGCAATGAGGCAGAGCTGAAGTCTTCAGCGAGTTCGTCAGTCTTCGATTTATCGACCATGGGACTCAACGGTGCTTTACTTCGCGGGTCGATCGTTACCAAAGGCAATCGGAATGGACGCTATGGCGTGTTGAAAGTCTCGGAAATGTGGCGTCCTGCGGATGACGACAAACCTTATGGCGATTTCTATCGAATTCGCGATCTCGGCATCCGATGCATTGCAGCTCCATGCCTGACGCACCAGGAGACAAAACTGAATACATCGTCTGTGCAAAAGATCGCAGGAGTTGATCTGAACGAAGCGGGTGCTGCCGAGTCAGCATTGGAACAAGCACAAAAGGCGATGACCAGCTCGACCGGGATAATCGTGGCTGGAGGCCATTCCACGGTCACGGGGCCGGCTGGTCGAGCGTTGACATTGAAAGCTTCTCAGTTTTATTTGCGAGAACCTTTTGGTCCAGGCAATTCAGGTGAAGTGAAACCCTGCATGAAGACCGGATGTTCCGGACAGGTCTGTTCCGATCACGAGGTGATCACAACCTGCGAATACCGAACAGAGTACGACTGTTACAAAAAAGCCACCTGCGAACGACAGGCCAACGGTGAATGCGGCTTTACCAAGACGAAAGAGCTGACGGATTGCCTGGCTAGAGCCCGATAAGAGTATTTCAGGTTTAAGATTTCAGATTTAAGATTGACACCTCCGAAATAGGTCCTATACGTCAAATAGGTCCTTTGGGAAGGGCACAATCTTAAATCTGAAATCTTAAATCTGAAATCTAGACATGCTTCTAATCATCGCAACGATCCTCTTCGCCCCGCCTCACTGGCTCCCACAGTCGAGCGGTGTCAGCGCTCGATTGCGCGGTGTCACTGCGGTGAACGAACGGGTCGCTTTTGCAAGCGGATCCGACTCAACAGTTCTTAAGACCACCGATGGCGGCGCACACTGGCAAAAGTTAACAGTAACTTCTGAAAGCCTCGATTTTCGAGATATCGATGCGATCGACGAGCGCACCGTCTATCTTCTTAGCATCGGTCCCGGAACAGCTTCGCGAATTTACAAGACAAGCGATGGCGGACTCACCTGGATGCTTCAATTCCGTAACGAAAACCCAAAAGCATTTTTCGACGCCATGACCTTTTGGGACGAGCAACATGGAATCGTTTTCGGAGATTCTCTAGACGGCAAGTTTGATGTGCTCATGACTGAGAACGGAGGTAAATTGTGGACCCGCATTGAGCCATCGCAGCTGCCTCCTGCCCTTGCAAACGAGGGCGCCTTCGCCGCGAGTGGGACCAACATTGCAGTGGTTGGACGCTCGCGTGCGTGGATCGGAACTGGAGCCGCAGAGAAGGCGCGTGTACTTCGAACTTCGGATCATGGACACACCTGGCAAGTCAGCGACACACCTCTTGCAGCCGGACCATCAACAGGAATCTTTTCGATTGCTTTTCGAGACGAGAAACACGGCGTGATTGTTGGTGGCGACTACTCGAAAGAGAGCGAAGCGCTTAACAACCTCGCATTCACTTCGGATGGCGGCGTCAGTTGGCAGCTAGGTAGTGGACTCCGAGGGTTTCGATCCGTGGTGGCATACGTTCCAGGCGAGAAGACTCCGACGTTGATCGCTATCGGTCCTTCCGGCGCGGACTATTCCACTGACGACGGCAGAACCTGGAAAGCGATTGACGGACCAGGGTTCGACACGTTTAGTTTTGCTCCCGGTAAACGAGTTGGTTGGGCGGCTGGCGCGAAAGGCAGTCTCGCGAAACTCGTCTTTGAATAGTTGTAGGGGCGGCCCTCCGTGGCCGCCCCATCTTCGTCAATCTATTTACGTCAAGAAGGGGCGGATACTTCTTCAAGAAGGGGCGGCCACGGAGGGCCGCCCCTACAAATTACATTCTGATCGTGATAAAAGCTTTCGCGCTGTACCTTGCGGTGTCCTCGCTAAGTATCTTCAAAAGGAGAACCCTATGTCCCATCAAAAGAGACTCGTGACCAGCCTCGCTCTGATTGCGTCACTCCTTTTTTCATCACTTTCAGCAGTTGGGCAGACTTCGACGGGCAATTGGAACTCAGTTCAAAGTCTGACCGCTGATAGCAAAGTTTCGGTGAAGCTAAAGACTGGCAAAACGGTCGATGGTCGTTTCAGAAGCGCTTCTGATTCCTCGCTCACCCTCACCGGGAAAAACGGCGTAGTCGATTTGAAGCGAGACGATGTTGCCAGTGTGTACGAGATGAGGAGAAAGTCCGCCACAAAATCGACAATGATTGGATTGGGCGTCGGTGCGGGTGCTGGCGCGGCACTTGGAGCAGCAGTTACTGCTGCCGACAAGGGAGACTTCGATAAACTCGATCAAGCCGCGCTCGCGGGAGTTGTGGTAATCGGAGCCCTGGCTGGAACCGTCACGGGTTACTTTCTTGGGCGCAAGTCAAAGAAGGTGCTCGTCTACGAAAGCAAATAGCTACTTGCGCATCTTCTCATCGATTGAAAGAAGCGCGCTTTCAAGCATTCGACGATGAGCGGGATTCGTAGCGTTTTGCAGTTGCGATAAAACGCGAGCTCGTGAAAGTCGGAGCGACTCGCGCTCAGCGTTTCGAGCCCGTTCTTCGGGTGAGAAGCTGCCTTTGTTTGCGCGCACTTCGGCAATCGCCTCTTCACGCTCAACGGCATCTTCGGCCTGCCCCGCAAGATCATCTCCATCCCAAGGCATAGAAGCACCTCCTGACTCCATTGTATCGGACCCATCGAACTTATTCGACCTGTAGACACTTGACAACAATTTGTATCATCTAAATGAGTCGAACAGGGTAAGGAGTTACAAATGGATTTAAGCAACGCGCAAACGTTCATAGCAGACGATTTGGAACACGAAACAATCGATTCTATTCCGACTAGCACGCCACCACCGGACGATGCTCTTCTGGACGCGTACTCACGCGCTGTCATTGAGGCCGCCGAGAAAATAAGTCCTTCTGTTGTGTATATTCAGGTCTCAGGCACTCGCACAAATCGGCGCCGGACTCCTGGAGAAGAAGCAACGGGGAGTGGATCTGGATTCCTGTTCACACCAGACGGTTTCATTTTGACAAATAGTCACGTTGTACACGGAGCAACCAGAATTGATGTGGCATTAATGGATGGTCGGCGTGTTCAAGCCCAACTGATTGGCGATGATCCTGATACCGACCTCGCCGTGATTCGCATTATTGCTCCGAATCTCGTGCCGGCAAGCCTCGGGAACTCGCATTCAATTCGCGTTGGTCAACTCGTCATTGCGATTGGCAATCCATATGGGTTTCAGTATTCGGTGACTGCAGGCGTTGTAAGCGCGTTAGGGCGCAGCTTGAGAGCGCAATCTGGACGCCTAATGGATGGCGTGATTCAGACAGATGCCGCGTTGAATCCCGGAAACTCGGGCGGACCGCTCGTGAATACTCGAGGTGAAGTGATCGGCGTGAATACGGCGATGATCCTGCCCGCTCAAGGGATTTGTTTTGCGACTTCGATCGATACCGCAAAGTTTGTCGCCGGGCGATTGTTGCGAGATGGCAGAGTAAGTCGCAGTTACATTGGTTTCGCGGGGCAGAACGTTCCGCTTCCGCGAAGGATCGTTCGTTACTATCAGTTGCCTGTTGAAGCCGGTGTGCTCGTGGTGTCCTTTGAAAACAACACGAGCCGAAGCCCTGCCAAAGACGGAGGCTTGCTGGCCGGCGATATCATCGTTGAATTCGATCGACAGCCCATTCAAGGCATTGACGATTTGCACAAGTTCTTAACCGACGAGCGCATCGGCAAGCAGGTTCCGGTGACGGTTATTAGGGGAACGCAAAAGCTCACGCTTACGGTAGTTCCTAAAGAGTCACGGAGCTAGCCTCGTAACTTTGGAGTGCGACGGCCTGCCGTCGCTTTGTTACAGCGGATGTTCTAGTGATAACAAAGCGACGGCAGGCCGTCGCACTCCAAAATCCTCTCTTCACTTCAACTACTCGTACACAATCTGAAATCTTAAATCTTCAAGCTGAAATTGCACGCCATCGTTTCCATTTCTTCGCAGTTCAAAAACAGCAACACGATTGGGTTTTTGGATGACAACTTCGGATCTGATCCATCCCTCAACTGACCTCGATCTCACCGCAGCGACATTTCACTAATCAACCTCAGTTGGAACACTGAGTGCATCTTCCCTTAATCAACAATCGTCTCCCCTCCGAGTGCGCCACTCGCATTCAAAAAAATGTGCAACGTCTCGATGAATGAGCGGTCTAACAAGTTAGTCGTCACTCCCAAATGTTGGATCGCGTGCGAACTTTTAGAGGTGTTGCACCAGCTCAAGCATGTGAACGAAGTTAGGGAGGTCAGATGAAAAACCACACACTGAGCAGCATCGTCAAGAGATTCATCACGTCAATGTTTGTAGCGACTCTGCTGGCGATTAGCGCCTACGCACAATCAGGCGGATCAACGGTGAGAGGAACAGTCACCGATGCGCAGGGTCGTGTCGTTGCCGGAGCAACTGTCAATCTCACAAATCCAGAAAAGAATTTTAGTCGCACCCAGTCAACAAATCAGGAAGGCGTCTATCTGTTCATGGCAGTCCCGCCGGGCACTTATAAACTGGAAGTCGAGGCTCCCGGTTTCAAGACCGCGTCTGCATCCGGTGTTGTTGCACTCGTTGATACACCAACCGTCCGCGACGTTCAACTCGAGGTCGGTGCAGTGTCGGAGACAGTAGACATTACTTCAACCGCGGAGGCCGCTATTAACACAAGCGACGCTAGCCTGGGCAACTCCTTTGAAAGAAAACGTATCGTCGATTTACCGCTTAACGCGAACAACGTCGTCGGACTGCTCTCGTTGCAACCCGGCGTCAGCCGCAGTGGTTATGTGAACGGCGGGCGGGCGGATCAGTCAAACATCACACTGGACGGAGTTGATGTTAACGAACAGCAAGACGGGCTGGACGTTGTAACTGACGAAGCATTCGCCAGCGTCCTGCGAGTCACTCGCGAGTCGTTGCAAGAGTTCCGCGTCACAACGACAAATCCAAACGCCGAGCAGGGACGATCATCGGGCGCACAGGTTTCCCTGGTTACTCGCTCGGGCTCCAATCAATGGCATGGCTCTTTGTTCGAGACGCATCGCAACACAGTCACCACAGCGAATGACTTTTTCAATAATGCGGCCGGCGTGAAACGGCCTCAGCTGCTGCGAAACATCTTCGGCGGATCTGTTGGAGGTCCAATCAAAAAGGATCGCGCGTTCTTCTTTTTCACTTACGAAGGCTTTCGTGAAGCAACCGCGACCTCCGTCGTTCGTGAAGTCCCCTTACCCACTCTTGGCCAGGGCATCGTTCGATATCGAACGGAAAGTGGTAGTAGCGATCCAGGGTGTCCTGCAGGCACACCCACAGGCGTAAATTGTTTGACACCTGCAGAAATTAACGCTGCCTACAACGCAGCAGGGGCGGACCCCGGCATCAATCCTGCCGGCCTTGCTGTCCTCGCTGATGCAGCTCGTCGTTATCCTGCCAACGATACAACGGTCGGAGACCAACTCAACACCAGCGGCTTCCGCTTCAACGCGCGGACGCCAACTGAGCTCAACACATACATCGGCAGGTTTGATTTCAATCTCACTAGTCGGCAGACACTGTTCGTGCGAGGTAACTATCAGAACGATCAAGTCTCTCGCGCTGTTTACTTCAATCCGGATTGCAGTGTCGTGGGCGATAACATTCAGTGCTTCCCGGATACGCCGGCGCTGACCACCTGGAATCATCCGAAAGGATTCGCGGCTGGTCATATCTGGACTTTATCGAACGCATTAATAAATCGCTTCAATTACGGATTCACGCGCGCTTCCTTCACACAGTTCGGTGATTCAAATGACAACCGGGTTAACTTCCGTTTCATCTTTTCGCCAAATGGATTTCATCGAACCCTTCGACGCACTACTCCGGTGCACAACTTCGTTGATGACGTTTCGTGGATTCGGGGCAATCACAGTTACGGCTTCGGCGCGAACGTCCGTTTGATCACGAATAATCGTGTATCGCAGACCCCTTCGTTCGATCAGGCGCTCATCAACCCGTCGTTCTATGCTGCTTCGGGAGCGGTAATCACCGATCCTTTTAGTGATTTCGAGAGTATCAACGATCTGCGCGACGCACTCACATCAGTGATCGGCCGTTACTCGCAATACAACGCCAATCTCGTGTACGACGCGAACGGTCAACTTCAGCAAGTTGGCACACCATCAGTTCGTGCCTTTGCCACTCAGGAATACGAAACCTATTTTCAGGATTCCTGGCGCATGCGACCGAATCTGACGTTCAACTATGGTCTGCGTTGGTCAACGTCAACGCCGGTATATGAGAAAAATGGTCTGCAAGTCGTACCCAATGTGAATTTGAGCGACTACTTCAATGAACGTGTCGCCAGCGCAGATCGGGGAGTGCCGTTTACCGATCCGATTAGTTTCATCCTGGGCGGGAAGGCTAACAATGCCCCAGGCTACTACAAACAGGATTGGAACAACTTCGCTCCGACAGTTTCGTTTGCCTGGTCACCTGATTTCGGCGACAACTGGTTTGGTAAGGTGTTTGGCCGCGATAACAAATCGGTGTTACGTGGTGGGTTTCGCGTCTCGTACGATCGGATTGGCAGTCAGCTGGCTGTTAACTTTGATCTCAATAATCTCGCGGGCTTCACGTCAGCACAAAACATCAACGCCAACACGTTCGACGTCATTCCCGGCAGACTGGGTCCACTCTTCAGCGGGTTCAATCCTGACGTGCGCAGCTTGCCATTCCCCGGCGCCGCACCGATTCCAACCCAACTGCACTTCCCCTTGACAGTACCTTCCGATGAAGATCAGCGAATTGAAACGTCGCTCGACGCCGGCATCACCACGCCGTACAACTACAGCGTCAACTTCTCGTACGGTCGTGAACTCGGCCGGGGGCTGTCATTCGAAGCCAGTTACGTTGGACGGTTCGCGCGCAAACTACTTGCGTCGCGCGACATCATGCAGTTGAACAATATCCGCGATCCGCAGTCAGGAATGACTTATTACGAAGCGGTTAATCGGCTCGTCGATTTTCGATATGCCAATCGCGAAATCAATTCGATTCCGACGATACCGTTCTTCGACAACCTGTTCCCCTTCATGCCTGAATTTTGGGGTGATACATCGTTGACCCCTACTCAAGCTGCATACGCGTGGATTGCGCCTGAGTCTTTAGGAGGGGCAGACGTCGTCGATTACACAACGCTTCAACTGATCTGGGACGACAGTCCTAACTGCACAACTTGTCCGGTTGGCACTGGACCAGCGAGGTTCAATAACGTGTTCTTCCATCCGCAATTCGGAGCGCTTTCAGCGTTCTCGACTGTGGCGCGTTCTAACTACAACTCGCTCCAGCTGAGTTTGCGACAACGGCTCCGTGATTCAATAACGTTTGACTTCAACTACACCTATGGTCATTCACTGGATAACGCCTCCGGTCTACAGAATTCGACCAGTTACGGCACTGCGTTTATTGTGAACGCACTATTTCCGGATCAGAATTATGCTGATTCAGATTTCGATGCGCGACACATCATCAATGCTAACTGGGTCGTAGGTATTCCGATGGGGCACGGCAAGAGATTCCTGAACGACACCAACAAAATTGTCGAGGGCATTCTCGGTGGTTGGCAGTTGACCGGGATCTTCCGCTGGAATAGTGGAATACCATTAATTAGTCCGAATGACTGCTGTTTCTGGGCGACCAACTGGAACGCTCAATCAACTGGTGTGCGCATGCGGCCACTCGTAAGTTCGCCCACGAAGAGCGGCTC
>Ga0114129_10017045_pt1 | contig 10341 bp, 9 predicted proteins | sample RhiMetdeltSRZDD1_FD_80071 | JGI IMG/M metagenome (GOLD analysis project Ga0114129, IMG submission 80071) | Populus rhizosphere microbial communities from Tennessee, USA - Rhizosphere MetaG P. deltoides SRZDD1 (version 2) (version 2) | ecosystem: Host-associated > Plants > Roots > Rhizosphere >... | reverse complement strand
CGACGTGGTCGTGGGGGTGCGGGCCTCATCGCTCAACCGGGGAGAGTGCTCGGCGCTTCGGGCCGCGCCCGACGGCTGGCGTCCGGGTTGGGACGTGGCCGGCGTGATCGTCGAGCCGGCCGCCGACGGGTCGAGCCCCCCGGCCGGCACGCGCGTGGTCGGCTGGTCGAACGGGGGCGGGTGGGCCGAACGCGCCGCGGTCCGTTCGGGCCACCTCGCGCCGATACCCGACGGGCTGTCGTTCGAGATCGCGTCGACGCTCCCAGTCGCCGGGCTGACCGCGGCGGGCGCGCTCGCGTTCGGTGGCGCGATCGAGGGCCGGCGCGTGGCGATCACCGGTGCGGCCGGCGGGGTCGGGCGGCTCTCCGTCCAGCTCGCACACGCCGCGGGAGCGGACGTGACCGCGATCGTTGGCAGCCCCGAGCGCGGTGAGGGTCTGCCCGAGCTCGGCGCCGACCACGTGGTGCTCGCGCTCGAACCCGAAGGGGAGCCCTTCGACCTGATCCTGGAGTCGGTGGGGGGGTCGAGCCTCGCGGCGGCACTCACGCGCGTGTCCGCGGAGGGGACCGTGGTCTCGTTCGGGAACTCGTCCAACGAGCAGACGTCGTTCGACGCGCGCGGGTTCTACCGGCGCGGAGGACCGACCGTGCGCGGCTACTTCGTGACCCACGAGCTGCTGGAGGGGCGGCTGGGGACCGCGCAACTCGCCGACCTGGTCGACCACGTCACCGTCGGACGCCTGCGGATCGAGGTCGACCTCCGGGTGCCCTGGACGGAGGCAGCCACCGCGGTGGAGGCCCTGCTCGACCGGCGGGTGCGCGGCAAAGCCGTGCTCCTGATCGGTTCGGCGTGAGCGACCCGGCCGCCGGCGCCCGCGCCCTGGAGCTGCTCGGGCTCGTGCGGCGGTTCGGCGACGTCGTGGCGCTGGACGACGTGTCCTTCTCGGTCCAGGCCGGCCAGATGGTGGGGTTCGTCGGCCCGAACGGGGCCGGCAAGACCACGGCGATGCGGATCGCGCTCGGTGTGCTTCGAACGGACGCGGGCGAGGTGCGGTGGCTCGGCCGGCCGGTCGACGCCGAGACGCGCCGCCGGTTCGGCTACATGCCGGAGGAGCGCGGGCTGTACCCGAAGATGCGGGTGCTCGATCAGCTCGTATACCTCGCGCGGCTGCATGGGCTGGAGCCCGAGGACGCGCGCGCCCGGGCCGCGGCGATGGTCGAGGCCCTCGGCGTGGCCGAACGCGGGCGCGACCGCGCCGAATCGCTGTCGCTCGGCAATCAGCAGCGGGTGCAGCTCGCCGCGGCGCTGGTCCACCGCCCCGAGGTGCTGGTCCTGGACGAGCCGTTCTCGGGCCTGGACCCGGTGGGCGTGGACGTCCTGTCCGAGATGCTCCGGGGCCAGGCCGATGCCGGCGTCCCGGTCGTGTTCTCCAGCCACCAGCTCGACCTGGTCGAGCGGCTGTGCGAGTCAGTGGTGATGATCGACCGCGGGCGCGTGGTGGCGTCGGGACGGATCGAGGACCTTCGGGCGGCGGACCCGCGGCGGCTCGTGCGGGTCGAGGTCTCGGGCGCGGGGGACGAGTGGCTCGGGCGCGTGAACGGTGTCCGGGTGACCGAGCCGCTGCCCGACGGCGGGATCGTCGAGCTCTCGGACGGCGTGTCGGAGTCGGCGGTGCTCGACGCCGCCCGCGTCGTCGGGTCGGTCCGCCACTTCAGCGTCGTCCGGCCCAGCCTGTCCGAGATCTTCCGCCGGCAGGTGATGCGATGAAGGAGCGCAGCCTGTGGCCGATCGTCGCGCGTCGCGAGTTCGTCGAGCGCGCTCGCGATCGCGGGTTCCAGGTCTCGACCTCGATCACGCTCGTCCTGCTGGTCGGCATCGTCGTGATCTCGGCGCTGTTCAACCGGCCGACCACGTTCGATCTCGCGGTCGTCGGGAGAGGATCGGACGCGATCGCGCGCGACGTGGCGGCCGCCGCGAAGGCCCTGGACATCGGGGTGCAGGTCCACGAGCTGGCCGACGCGGCCGGGGCCCGGCGAGCGGTCGCCGGGGGCGACGCCGACGCGGCCGTCGTGGACGGCGAGCGGATCATCGTGCACGCGTCTCCGCCGGCGCAGCTCGTGGGGCTGATCCAGGCCGCCTCGCTCCGGGAGCGCTCGAAGCAGGCGCTGGTCTCGGGCGGCCTGTCCGAACAGCAGGTGGACCAGGCACTGCTCCAGGCCCCGTTGCCGGTCGAGGCGCTCGAACCCGTGAACGCCAAACACCGCGAGGCCGCGTCGGTCGCGTTCGTCGGCGTGTTGGTTCTGTACGGGCAGCTGTTCGCCTACGGCTACTGGGTTGCATCCGGCGTGGTCGAGGAGAAGTCCTCGCGCGTGGTGGAGGTGCTGCTCGCGACGGTCCGTCCGTCGCACCTGCTGCGCGGCAAGATCTTCGGGATCGGCCTGCTCGGGCTCGCGCAGCTGCTGCTGATCGGGGTGGTGGGGTTCCTGACGGCGCAGGCGGTGGGGACGCTCGACTTCCCCTCGGAGGCGGTCGCGACGCTCGGGCTCGTGCTCGCCTGGTTCGTCCTCGGGTTCTTCTTCTACGCCAGTCTGTTCGCGGTCGCGGGTTCGATCGTCACGCGCCAGGAGGATCTCCAGACCACGATGACGCCGCTCACGATCCTGATCGTCGCATCGTTCTTCATCGGCATCAGCGCGACGAGCAACCCGGATTCGACGCTCGCCGTCGTGGCGTCGCTCCTGCCGTTCTCGTCCCCGCTGGTGATGCCCACGCGGATCGCGCTCGGGAACGCGGCGTCGTGGGAGATCGTGGCCTCGATCGTGATCTCGGTCGCCTCGACGGCGGCCCTGATCCCCGTTGCGACGAAGATCTACTCGCGGGCGTTGCTACGGAGCGGCCGCGTTCGGATCCGGCAAGTGCTGCGGGGCCGCGAGGCCTAGGCGTTCATTCTTCGTCACGCGGGACGACGCAGAACTCGTTGCCCTCGGGATCGGCCATCACGCGCCAGCGGTAGCCGTCCAGCTCCCGGGGTTCGGACGCGATCGAGCCGCCGAGCTCCAGGATCCGCTCTACGGCCGCGTCCACGTCGTCCACATACACGTCGACGTGGAGGCGGTTCTTGACTGCCTTGGCCTCCGGGACGCGCTGGAAAGCGATCCCGGGCGTGCGGTCGTCGCGCTCGAGCATCAGGTAGTCCTCGCCGAACCACCCGCGTTCGCGCACGCCGAGGAGCGCGCACCAGAAGGGTGAGATCCCCGCGGGGTCGACCGTGTCGATCACCAGCCAGTGGAAGGTCCCGATCGCCTCCGCCATGCGCGGAGCGTACGGGTCCGGCCGCCGGGCCGCTTGCGGTTCCCTGCCGTCCGTTCATCCCGCGAGCTCGGCGGCCATCTCGTCGAACACCGCCGTGTGGGCGTCCACGTCCGCCTCGGTCGTGGCGGGCGATATCAGCGCCATGTTGTGGAACGGCGTGAGGAGCACGCCGCGGTTGAGCGCGTACAGGTGCGTGAACCGCATGAGGTCGTGATCCTCGCTCGCCGCGGCCTGCCCGCCGTTGCGCGGCGGCGTCGGCGTGAACCAATACTCGGCCCGGCAGCCGAGGCGCTGCACCTCCCACGGGAGATCGTGGGCGTCGATCGCGGCCCTGACGCCGTCGGCCCACCGGGCGCCCAGCGCGATCATGCGCTCGAACGCCTCCTCGGTCAGAACGTGTTCGAGCGTCGCCTTCATGGCTGCGAGCGAGAGCGCGTTGCCCGAGAGCGTGCCGCCGATCCCGCCCACGTCCGTGGTCGGGAGCGAGTCGAGGTAGGTCTGCGCGCGTTCGGCCGCGTCCGCGCTCATGCCGTAGCAGGCCGCGGGGACGCCGCTGGCGAGCGGCTTGCCGATCGTCAGGAAGTCCGGTTCGAGCCCCCACGCCCGCGTCGCCCCGCCGGGCCCGGCACAGATCGTGTGTGTCTCGTCGATCACCAGGAAGGTGCCGCGTTCACGCGTCACCCGTCGGAGGGCGTCGTGGTATCCGGGCTCGGGCAGCACGATGCCGATGTTGGTGAGCGCCGGCTCGGCCAGGACGCAGGCGACGTCCCCGTGGGCGAGCGCCTCGTCCAGCGCGTCGACGTCGTTGAACTCTACGACGCGCGTGGTCACGTTCGGGTCGACGGGCGGGCCGATGTTGCCGACGCGGGGCCCGGCCACGCCGTCCTCGATCGTGATGATCGTCTCGTCGACCGAGCCGTGGTAGCAGAAGTTGAACACCAGGATCTTCGGGCGGCCGGTGATCGCGCGGGCGAGGCGGATCGTGAAGCGGTTCGCGTCGGTCGCGGTCAGGCAGAACTGCCAGAACGGCAGCCCGAACCGCCGTCCCATTTCGCGGCCCACCCACGCGGCGTCCTCGGTCGGCAGCATGTGCGTGATGCCGTTGGCCGCCTGCTCGGCGATCGCGGCGACGGCCTCCTTCGGCCCGTGGCCGGTCATGGCGCCGGTGTCGCCGAGGCACAGGTCGACGTACTCGCGGCCGTCGACGTCGGTGAACCGCGCGCCGTGCGCCTCGGCCACGAAGACGGGGTAGGGGCCGGCCCACTCCGACATCCACGGCATCGGCACGCCCGAGAGCAGGGTGTCCCGGGAGTGCTCGAACAGCTCGCGAGAGCGTGGATGGTCGCGCTCGAAGCGCTCGAGCTCGCGCCCGAGGAGGCCGTCGAGGCGAGTTCGGTCGATCGAAGTCGGCATGGGTGAGGGAGCGTGTCGCACCCGCCGGGCGGGCGTCAAACGCGAGGAGGGCGGTCCGCCGGCCGCCTCCGCGAAGTCCGTTGCCAGCGGCGCTAGCTGAGGGCCGCGCAGATGCCTTCCATGTCCGACTCGACGAAGTCGTCCTGGCCGGACTGGAAGGAGATCACGCCGGTCGCGTCCACGGTGATCTTGTGGCCGACCTCGGCGAAGACCTGTCCCTTGCCCTTGACGATGTAGTGGTAGCTCTGACCCGAGACGGTGGTCGTCCCGTTGACGAGGTCGTAGCTCTCGGTGAAGGTCGAGTGATCGCGGAACGTCTTGCCGGTCGGGCCGGTGATCGTCCCGAAGAAGTTGGCGTGCACGACGCCCTTCACGGCCACGCCCGCCTTGTTGTAGTACGTGAATTCGGTCACGCGCTCGGAGTTCATCACCTCGGAGAACCCCTCACACCCGTTGAAGGTCGCCCCGGCCTCGTCGGAGAAGACGAGCGTGAACCATCCCTCGTCCGCGTGGGTCTGCTTGGTAGGGGGGACGGCGGAGGCCGAGATCGTGCCGCCGATGACGGCGATCAGGACGGCGCCGGCGGCGAGACCCTTCAACACGTTGCGCATGGGACGACGCTCCTTTCGACACCGTAGGTATCGGTGGGGACACCGTTCGGCTACAGGGGTCACCCGTGCATCCTGGTTCGGCCACGGGTCCTAGGGCTTTGGGCTCCGGGCCTGGGGGCGGGGAGCCGAACGGGGTGAGGGCCTTGGGCTTTTCGCTGCCCGTGAGAACCCCTGACCGACAGAACCCTGATGGGTCCGCCCGAGCGACGGCCCAACCCTGTCCCGGAGGGTCCCCTCAAGCCTCAGCGGCCGAGCTCGCGCCGGAGCGCCCCGAGCGGGAGCGACCCGAGCGACAGCAGGTGGTCGTGGAACGCCTGGAGCGAGAAAGACGCTCCGTCGCGCTCGGCGGCCGCCGCGCGCTGCTTCTCGATCTCGAACTGGCCGATCTTGTACGACAGTGCCTGGCCGGGCATCGTGATGTAGCGGTCGATCTCGATCGTGGCCTCGACGTTGGGAACGCCGGCCTCCTCGAGCGTCTCGATCGCCTGCTCCCGCGTCCAGCCGAGGGCATGGATCCCGGTGTCCGTCACCAGGCGGCCGGCCCGCATCCCCTGGAGATCGAGCATCCCCAGCCGCTCCGACTCGTCCTCGAACAGCTCCATCTCGTCGGCGAGCCGCTCGCTGTACAACCCCCAGCCCTCCGTGAACGCGCTGCCCGCCAGGAACCCGCCGAACCGACGCAGCGGCGGGCGGCCCTCCATCTCCTGCTCGAGCGCGATCTGGAAGTGATGGCCCGGGTTGGCCTCGTGGTAGGTGGTCGAGGCGAGGTGATGCTTGGGCTTGCGCGACAGGTCGAACCCGTTCACGTAGTAGACGCCCGGCCGCGACCCGTCCTCGGTAGGAGGGTTGTAGAAGGCGAACGGCATGTCGGCCTCGCGGAAGGCTTCGACGAGCCTGACCTCGCAGTTCGAGCTCGGCAGCCGCCCGAACCACGAGGGGGCCCGGTCCCAGCTCTTTCGGACCTGCTCCTCGGCCGTGGCCTTGAGCTCCTCGGGCGATGCGAACCGGTAGGCCTCGTCGCCCGCGATCGCGGCCTCGGCGCTGGCCGCGTCGGAGTGGCCGAGGATCTCGGCCGAGCGCCGCCGCTCCTCCTGGATCTGCTCGAGGTCTCGGGCGCCGAGCTCGTGGACCTCGCGCGGATCGAGCTCGAGCGTGGTCCACGACAGGATCTGCGCCGCGTACATGGCGTCCCCGTTCGGCAGTGCCGAGAGCCCGATCGTCTCGGTCGCATGCGGGAGGTAGTCGCGGACCGCGTCCCGGTAGCGCTCGAGCGCCGGCAGAAGGTGCTCGGCGACCGCGCCGTTGACGAGGTCGCGGGCCCTCGCGTCCTCGGCGGGCACCGGCGCGAGGGCGGGGGAGTCCTGGGCGCCTGCCTCGATCAGCCGGTCCGTCTGCGCGAGCGCCCGCTCCACGACGATCCGCGGCGCCGTGACGCCGTCGCCGATCCCCTCGCGCATGATCTCCCGCACGGCCTCGTAGTAGGCGGGCGTCGCGGCGATCCGTGCCGCGTAGCGCTCGACGCGTTCGGGCGTGTCGGCCTGCTGGAGCGACGCGAGCTCCCCGACCAGCCCGGCCGGACCCCACAGGTGGCTCACGGCGGACAGGCGGTCGGTGCGGTATTCAAGAGAGGCCAGGTCGCGCCGCGCGATCGCGTCCAGGATGTCCAGGGAGATCCGGGTGTCGTCGTCGAGCGCCGAGCCGTCCAGCCCGGCGATCTCGTCGAGCGCGCCGCGGTGCAGGCGCTCGCGCTCGGCTCGGCCCTCGGGGCCGGGGTCGGGCAGGCGATCGTCGTATCGCTCGTCGCCGATCGCGGTCCCGAGCAGCGGCTCGGTCTCGAGCAGGCCCTCCCAATAGCGTTCGATGAGTCGTTCGGCTGCACCGTTGTCCGTCATCGTCGCGTTCGTCTCCCCCGCCTGGACGAGGCCACATCCTAGCGATGCCGCCGCCTCCCGGGATCGCGCCGGATCCGTGATACACACCGCGCCGATCAAGGAGATCGGTCCCGACGACCGAACCTTGGGGCGGGTTCGAACGTTCTCTGCTTCTCGAGACCGGTTCCACGGGGGCGACAGGGGGGATGGAACGGATGCGATCTTCCGCACGCGTGCTCGCGCTCCTGCTCGCGGTCGGCCTGGCGGCGTGCGCGTCGTCGTCCGAGAGCGGATCGGCCCGCCCGGGCCGCGGCGGCTTCAACGGCGCGCTCCACCCGGCCGGGGTCCTGGCGGCCGGCTCGATCGCCTCGGTCGAGGAGCCCCCACGCGGCACGATCGCGCCGGTCCTCGCGCGGGTCAGGGTCCGCGAGGACGAGCCCTATCGCGGGCTCGGCACCTGGATCGACATCTACGACCACGAGGTGTGGCAGCGCCCCACGCGCAGCGTGCGCTCGATGGCCGCGCACGGGATCCGAACGATCTACCTGCAGACGTCCAACTACAACCGCAACCAGCCGTTCGTGCACCGCGGGGGCGTCGAGGCCATCCTGGACGCCGCGAAAGAACACGGGCTGGAGGTCGTGGCCTGGTACCTGCCTGGGTTCGCCGACGTGGCAACCGACCTGCAACGCACGATCCTGTCGATCCGGATGCGGACCAAGGCCGGCAACGCGTTCGACTCGTTCGCGCTCGACATCGAATCGCCGGAGGTCCGGCGGCCGAGCGTTCGGACCCGGCGGCTCCTGCGACTCTCTGAGGCCATACGGCGGGAGGCGGGTGCCGAGTACCCGCTGGGCGCGATCGTGGCCTCGCCGCACCGGCTCGTGCGGACCGACCCGTACTTCTGGCCCGGGTTCCCGTGGCGGCGCCTGGCCGACCTGTACGACGTCATGCTGCCGATGACGTACTACACGTACCGTGTCGCCGGCCCGCAGGATGCCGCTTGGTACACGGCGCAGAATGTCCAGATCATCCGGAAGGAGACCTCCGGCATGAATGTGCCGATCCATGTCGTGGGCGGGATCTCGTTCGAAGCCACCGGGCCCGAGACGCAGGGGTTCGTGCGCACGGTCGAGAACAAGCACGTGATCGGGGCGAGCTACTACACCTACCCGGGCATCACGCCGGACCAGTGGAAGGCGCTCCGGGCCCTGCGCTGAGCCCGGGTCCTAGGCGTCGACCCAGCCGAAGTGGCGGAGGCGAACGCCGGCCCTGGTGTCGTCGTCGACGAAGCTCGCGTCGATCGCGTTCGACGTGACCCGCTTGAGGTCGTCCTCGGAGAAGCCGAGACGCTCGACGCACACCTCGAGCTCGTTGGTCAGATCGATGGCGAACAGCCCGGGGTTGTCCGTGTTGATCGTGACCGAGACGTCCTGATCGAGCAGCCGGCGCGCCGGGTGCTCGGCGAGGTCGGAGACGGCGCCGGTGCGGCGGTTGGACGTCGGGCACATCTCGAGCGTGACGCCTCGGTCGCGCACGAGCGCGACCACCGAGGGGTCCTCGGCCACGCTCACGCCGTGGCCCAGGCGCTCCGATTCCAGGGCCTCGACGGCCTCGCGCGGGAACTCGGCGCCGCCGGACTCGCCGTAGTGCGTCGTGACGTGCAGGCCCGAGCCCTCGAGGCCGGCGACGACGTCGACGTACAGGGACGGGGGATAGGCCTGCTCGTCCCCGGCCAGGTCGAACGCCACCAGGCTGTCGCGGTGGCGCCACGCGAACTCGGCAGTGCGCTCGGCCGAGTCCAGGCCGTAGTTGCGGCTCGCGATCGCGATGAGCCCGACCGTTACATCGAACTCCGAACTCGCGCGTTCGGCGCCTCGGGCGATCGCGGCCATGGCCGCGTCCCAGTCCAGGCCGTGCGGGAGGCACAGGAACTCGGGCGAGAAGCGGAGCTCGGCAAGCCGAACGTTGTCGGCCGCGAGGTCCTCCACGGCCTCGAATGCGATCCGCTCGCACGTGGCCTCGTCGAAGAACGCGCCCTGCGCCATGGTGAAGCGTGACAGGACGTCCTCGAGGCTCGCCATCGGCTCGAGCACCTGCGCACGTGGCGCGAGCTCGGCCTCGGAGGTCTCGGCCAGCGCCTGCCCGTGCTCGCGGTACAGGTCGAGCAGCGTCCCGAGCCGGATCGCCCCCTCCAGGTGGCGGTGCAGGTCGACCTTCGGCGCGGCTTTGAGATCCACGCCCCTACACATAGCATGCGAGGCAGATGCTGCTTGAAGGGAAGAAGCTGCTCGTCACCGGTGTGCTGACGCGCGAGTCGATCGCGTACGCGTCGGCGCAGGCCGTGCAGGAGCAGGGCGCCGAGATCGTGCTGACCTCGTTCGGGCGAGCGATGGGGCTCACCGAGAAGTCCGCGCGCCGGCTGCCGAACCCCGTCGACGTGCTCGAGATGGACGCCAACGACCCGGCGCACATCGAGGCGGTCGCGAACGAGATCGGATCGCGATGGGGACGGCTCGACGGATTCCTGCACGCGATCGCGTTCGCGCCCCAGGACGCGCTCGGCGGCAACTTCCTCAACACGCCGTGGGAGAGCGTCGCGACCGCGATCCAGACCAGCGCCTACTCGCTTAAGGCCATCGCCAGCGGGATGCTCCCGCACATGAGTGAACACGGCGGCGCGATCGTGTCGCTCGACTTCGACGCCAGCGTGGCCTGGCCGATCTACGACTGGATGGGGGTGGCCAAGGCCTCCCTCGAATCCATCACCCGCTACCTCGCCCGGGATCTCGGGCCGCACGGGATCCGCGTGAACACGCTGTCGGCCGGCCCGCTCCGCACCATCGCCGGCAAGGGCATCCCCGGTTTCCAGGCGTTGGCCGACGGGTGGGGCGGCAAGGCCCCGCTCGGCTGGAATCCCACCGATGCCACTCCGGTGGCCGACACGGTCGCGTTCCTGCTCTCGGACCTTTCGCGCGGCATCACCGGCGAGCTGGTGCACGTCGACGGTGGCTACCACGCGATGGGGTCTGCGGCGCCGCCCGAGACCGAGGAACCGCAGCCCTAGCGCATCGAGACGCCGGTCTGGAGCGCGAGTCCTTTCTGGGCGTTCGCGACGATGCGGAACGCCTCCT
>Ga0114129_10017043_pt1 | contig 10342 bp, 6 predicted proteins | sample RhiMetdeltSRZDD1_FD_80071 | JGI IMG/M metagenome (GOLD analysis project Ga0114129, IMG submission 80071) | Populus rhizosphere microbial communities from Tennessee, USA - Rhizosphere MetaG P. deltoides SRZDD1 (version 2) (version 2) | ecosystem: Host-associated > Plants > Roots > Rhizosphere >... | reverse complement strand
CTAGCGCCAATGCCGGGTAGTTAAGGTTCCGGGCCGGTTGTCAAGGCCGGCCCGGTGAGGACGTTCATGCTGATGGTTGCCTGGTAGGTGCGTCGGTCGATGTTCGGGCCGCGGGCGTTGTATTTGGAGATGGCTCGTTTCACGGTGCGGGCGTTGACGCGTAGCCGTCGCTCGGGTAGGAGGTTGTCCAGGACGAGGCGGCCGATCTTGCCGATCAGGTCGATGACCGTGTCGGCGATGACGCCGGCGGCCTGCACGACTTGATCGCGGGCGCTGTTCAGCGCGATGGTGAAGCTGGCCCGGTCCGGGTCCAGGCCGGGGTCGTGAGTGGTGGCGTCGGTCATCGCGGTACGCAGGATCTGGTAGGTGACCAGCAGGGCGTGGATCTCCTGATCGACGCCGGCCGGGGTACGGGCGCGCAGTACCCGACCGCCGAGGATGCTCGACTTGATCTCCAAGTAGGCGGTCTCGATCTCCCATCTTTCGTGATACAGCCGCAGCATCGCGGTGGCCGGATAGGCATCCGGGTCCAGCAGGCTGGTGATCAGGCGGTAGACGCCGGTGACCGTGCCGGCCTTGGTGGCGATGCGGATCTCGGCGTCGATGACCCGGACGATCTGGCCACCGAACACCGACCGGTAGGAGCCGTCCCGCAAGCGGTGCAGCATCGGCAGCTTCGGGCCACCGCGGCCGGTCTTGGCACGCACCAGCAGGTGCGCTTGACGGCCGGTCACAATCTTCAGCAGATGCCCGGCGGCGAAGTTGCGGTCGGCCAGCAGCAGCACCCCGACGGGCAGCCGGGCCAGCAGATCCTTGGCATAGCCGGTCTCCCCGGACGTGATCGGCCCGAACACCGCGTCCATCACCGACCGGGTGCCGCACGCCATGACCGTGACCAGGCGCAGCATCGGATAGCTCGACCCGCCTGTGCGGCCCCCGCGCTGCTTACTGAACCGGGCCAGGTTCGCCGCGCTGTCCGCCGCGAACAGGGCAGTGCCGTCGATCGCGCAGACCAGCAGCCCTCGCCAGCGCACCGGCCCGGCCAGGCTGGCCGCCGGGCCGCGCAACAGCTCGAACAACGCCCGCAACGGTTGCGGCCCGACCCGATGCCGGGCCTTGGTCAACGCGGCCTCGCTCGGGTCCGCGACCGGCAGCCCATCCAGGCCCGCGACCAGCCGCTGCCACACCTGCCGATACCCCAACTCGGCGAACAAACAGCCCGCCAGCAGCAGATACACCACCACCCGCGAGGGTAGATCCCGTACCCGCCGCTGGGTGCGACAGGTCTGCGCGAGCATCGTATCGATCATTTCGAACGGCACCTGCTGAGTCAGCTCGCCCAGATGCCCCGGCGCGAACCGACCTGCCGCGACCCGAACCACACGCGTAATGACAGACTGAACCAACGGCGGGACTCCCAGCGTGAGGCATGTCTTTGGCGGACAAACCTCTCTACCGGAGTCCCGCTGCCTACATCGCCACCAACACGCCCTATTGACCCGCGACCACCGCGCTTAACTACCCGGCATTGGGGCTAGCGCAGGTCGGTGTCGCCACCCTTGCGGATCTTGCGGGTGTCGCGCAGTCGCAGGTACGGCTCCTCGTCCGGCGGGTGGCCGGCGGCGATCGCGCGCTGGCGCTCCAGTTCCGCGTCGAACTCCAGACCCAGCAGGATCGCGATGTTCGAGATCCACAGCCAGATGAGGAAGACGATGACCCCGCCGAGCGTGCCGTAGGTCTCGTTGTACGAGGCGAAGCTGGCCACGTACACCGCGAAGAGGGCCGACGCCGCGATCCACAGCACGACCGCGAGCAGGCCGCCGGGGCTCACCCAGTGGAACCCGCCCGGCCGGGCGTTGGGAGAGGCCCAGTACAGCAACGCGAACATCAGGCTGACGAGCACGAGCAGGACAGGCCACTTGACGATGTTCCAGATCGTCACCGCGCCGCCGCCGAATCCGAGGGCCTCGCCGACCTGCTCGGCCACCCGGCCGCTGAGCACCACGATCACCGCGCTGACGACCAGCAGGATCCCGGTGACGACGGTGATCCCGATCCGGATCGGCAGCGTCTTCCAGATCGGCCGGCCCTCCGGTACGTCGTAGACCGCGTTCGAGGCGCGCATGAACGCGCCGACGTACCCGGACGCGGACCACAGCGCCACCACCAACCCGATCGCCGCCACCAGCCCGGCACGGCGCTGGCCGGCCTGCAGGTTCTCCGCCGCGGCGGTGAGGATGTCCCGGACCGGTCCGGGTGCGATCTCGGTCAGGTTCTCCAGCAGCGGTTCGAGCACGTCCTGCCCCAGCAACCCCAGGACGGAGACCAGGACGAGCAACCCCGGGAAGATCGACAGTACGCCGTAGTACGTCAGCGCGGCCGCCCAGTCGGTGAGGTTGTCCTCCTGGAACTCCTTGGCCGCCCTGCGTACGGCCGCCCACCAGGACCGCCGGCCCAGTTCGGTCGGCTTGTCGGGACCCTCGTCCGGTCCGGGTGCCTCGTTGATCGCATCCCGGTCGGATCCGCTCGCAGCCATCGCGCCCCTCCTCATCCGGCTCATCCGGACACCGGTGCCGGATTCCCAGGGAGATGCCCACCCGGAAGCGTCCTAATCCAGCAATGATCGAAGCGTGGTCGTACCCGTTCCGGACCTGGTCGGACCGATGCTCGCCACGCTGGGCGAGCCGCCGTCGGGCCCCGGCCGGGGCTGGGAGTGGAAGTGGGACGGGGTACCGGGTGACGTCCGCGCCGACCGCGTCGACGTCACGACTGCGGGCACCGGTGCTCCTCGGCCATGTCGATCCATAGTGGACCGGAGCACCCCGGCGACGGATCACGCCAACCTCGACGGCCGGCCACCGGCAGTGGCTTACCAGCCGGCGCGGCACGCGCGGCGGGGTACCGGTCGCCCTCCGGCCGGCACGAGCTACGGCTGCTCATGCCGTACCTGGCCGGGCCCGACGCGGCCGGGCTTCTCCGCCGGCGGCGCGCCGGCGGCCCCGGGTGGGGGCGGCTGGAACGCGTCGGCGGTGACGTCGGCGGCGATCTCCACGAAGTCGGCTCCGTACACCTCGGGCTCCACGACGCGCAGCACCAGGCAGAACTGCTTCGAAGCGCGGTAGGAGCGGTACAGCTGCCGGTGGCGCGCGGCGAGGAACCGGGCCGCGGCCAGGTTGGTCCGGGCGGTCTGCCCGGCCAGCAGGAACACCGGCCGGCCCTCGGCCCGTCCCCGGCCGAGTCCGCGGTCCGGCCCCCGGTCCGGCCCCCAGGCTCGGGCGAGCACGACGTACTCGGTCTCATCGGGATCGCGGCGGTAGATCGCGCCGCCGACGACGAACTGCACGTCCGCGCCGACCACCTCGACCCGGACGCCGCGCAGCAGCGACTTGAGGTGCGCGGCCGTCCGCGCGTTCCCGTACGGCCCACCGACGCAGAATTCGGTGACCCGACCGACACCCTGCGGGAGGTCGCCGTCCGAGACGAGATCCGCCCGCCCGCCGCACTCCTTCACGATCGTCGCCAGCTCGACCACCGCCGCCACGTCCCGGCGGTGCACGCTGAGCTCGTGCGGCGAGGCCGCGTGGCGGGAGACCGTCAGCAGGCAGTCGCCGCCGCCCTCCAGGCCGAAGAACGCCCGCTTGCGAGCCAGCCGCCGGTACCGCATGAGCCGCTGCCCCGACCAGACCGCGGTGCCGGCGACGAGACTCGCCAGCAGGTTCACCACTAGGTCGCGCACGCCCCATTGTGGACCGACGCGCTGGCCCGCGACGGCCCGGCGCCGGCGTCCCGGTGGCGGGAGCCGCCGGCCGGGTGCCGGCGCGCCAGGAACCCACGCTTCTGAACACACTCTGTAAAGAATTGCTGCTTCTCAGTATCGTATTCATCGATGGGTGGCGTTCGTTCGTCACCGGCCGGCCAGCGGCGAAGGGAGCATGTCCGTGGAGAACGCGTCCCTGGACTACGAGTCGGACCTGGTCGACCTGGGTGGTGTACCCCTGCGGGACCTGCTCGCCGAGGACGATTCGGTCTTCGCGTACGCGCTGCGCCGCATACAGGACGAGGCGGACAACCCCGAGGGCGCGTACGCGGGCTGGCAGTCGGCGCTCTGACCAGCGGAGCGGGACGACGGAGGCCGCGCATGACGCCCATCGCCGGTCCGGCCAGCGAGTGGCCCGCGGCGCTGGACATCGGCGCCGAGATGCGGTCGGGCTGGCGGCCGGTACCGTTCCGGGAGTTCGTGCTGAAGCTGCACGGCCGCTGCGACCTCGCCTGCGACTACTGCTACATGTACACGCTGGCCGATCCGTGGCGGGGCAGACCCGCGAGCATGCCCCGGCCGGTGATCGACGGGGCGTGCCGGCGGATCGCCGAGCACGCCGCCGGCCACGGTCTCGACGCGGTCGACGTGGTGCTGCACGGTGGCGAGCCGCTGCTCGCCGGCCCGGAGCGGATCGGCTACGTGGCGACCACCCTGCGTTCGGACCTGCCCGCCGGTACCCGACTCACGCTGCGGACGCAGACCAACGGGGTACGGCTGGACGAGCCGATGCTGCGGGTGCTGGCGCGGCACCGGATCACGGTCGGCGTCAGCCTGGACGGCGGGCGACCCGACCATGACCGGCACCGCCGGCGCCGGGACGGCCGGGGCAGCTTCGACGAGGTGAGTGCCGGGCTGCGCCGGCTCATCTCGGACCATCCGGAGCTGTTCTCCGGTCTACTGTGTACGGTCGACCTGCGCAACGACCCGGTCGCGACGTACCAGGCGCTGCTGGAGTTCTCCCCACCCGCGGTGGACTTCCTGCTGCCGCACGGCAACTGGTCGGTGCCGCCACCCGGGCGGGACGCCACCGGCACGGGTACCCCCTACGGCGACTGGCTCGCCGCCGTATTCGACCGGTGGTCCGCCCCGGCCCGCCGGGAGACCACCGTCCGCCTGTTCCAGGAGATCCTGCACCTGCTGCTCGGCGGCGCCAGCCGCTCCGAGTCGGTGGGGCTCAGCCCGGTGGCGGTGCTGGTGCTGGAGACCGACGGCACGATGGAGCAGGTCGACACGCTGCGCTCGGCGTATCCGGGCGCGGTGGCGACCGGGCTGAACGTCGCCACCGACAGCTTCGACGCGGCGCTGACCCACCCCGGGATCGTGGCCCGGCAGATCGGCCTGCGCGCCCTCTCCGGTACCTGCCTGGCCTGCCGGTGGCAGCGCGTCTGCGGCGGGGGGTACTACCCGCACCGGTACCGGCGGGGCAGCGGCTTCCGCAATCCCTCGGTCTACTGCCCTGACCTGACCCGCCTGATCGAGCACGTGTACCGGCGGTTGCGCAGCGACCTGCTGGCCCGCGCGGAACACCCATGCTGATCGACCGCCACCGGGTGCCGTCGACCGCGTTCACCCTCCTGGCCGCCGGCCACGCCGACGCCCCGACCATGCGGCTGTTGCGCGCCGGCCAGCTCAGCAAGCACAGCCTGCTGGTGCGGGCGGTGCTGGACGCGGCCGGGCCGCTCGGGCGCGAGGCTGCGGCCGCCCGCCTCGACGACGCGGTGCGGCTGCTCGACGAGGTCCAGCGGCAGGACCCGGCGGCCGCCGCCGAGGTGCTCGGCTACCCGCTCGTCGGCGCGTGGGCGGCCCACTGCCTGCGCCGCCTGCGCCACCCGGCGGACCGCGACGTTCCACTGTGGATCGAGTTGGCGCACCTGTCGTCGATCGCGGCCGCGGCCGGCATACGGGCCGGGCTGTCGGTCGAGGTCGGCGTACCGGTCCGTGCGGGGACGGTGGCGGTGCCGACGCTCGGCAGCGCGTCGGTGGTCAGCGGCGCCGAGTGGGGGTTCGCGACCGTCCGCGGGCGCGACCGGGCGTACGTCGTCGAGGGCCTGCACGGCTCGACCCCGGTACCCGCGGACCCGCGGCGCTCGGGCACGAACTGGTCCGACCTGCGCCGGCTGGTGCTCACCACGGACGGCCGGACGCTCACGGTCGACCTCGACGATCTCGACCCGTACCGGGACTGCCACGGGCTCTCCGCCACGGACCGGCTCGACCCGGGTACGGTCGCGGCCTGGCGGTCGTCGCTGCAGTCGGCGTGGGAGCTGCTGGTGCGCGACCACGCGGAGGCGGCCGAGGAGCTCGCCAGCGGGCCGGTGACGGTGGTGCCGCTGCTGGGCCTGGCGGGCAACCGGCACGTGAACGCCACCGCACGGGACTCGGCCGGCGCCATGGCGCTCACGCCGCCGGCGAACCCCGTCGCCCTGGCCCTGTCCCTCGTCCACGAGGTGCAGCACTCCAAGCTCGGCGCGCTGCTGGATCTGGTGACGCTCTACGACACCGGCGACGACCGGCGGTTCTACTCGCCCTGGCGGGCGGATCCCCGGCCGGTGGGCGGGCTGCTGCAGGGCGCGTACGCGTTCCTTTCCGTGGGCCGGTTCTGGTGGCGCTGCGTACGCCGGCCGACCACGACGATCCCGCTGCCCGTGGCCCAGTACGAGCTCGCCCGGTCGCGGACCCAGGTACACCGGGCGCTGCGGACCCTGGCCGGGTCGGGCACGCTGACCGCGCCGGGGGAGCGGTTCGTGGCCGGCATGCGGGAGAGCGTGGCCACCCTGGCGGCGCAGCCGGTCCCGGACCGCGCCGCGAGCTTGGCCGAGCTGGTGCTCGACGACCACTGGCTGAGCTGGCGGCTGCGCAACGTCCGGATCCCGCCCGACTTCATCGAGGACCTCGCGATGGCGTGGCGGGGATCGGGACGCCGGCCGGCGCAGCGGCCGGCGTCCTGGTACGCGACGGACCGGGCGCCCGGATACGCCGAGGAGCCCCGGCACGAGCTCGTCCGCCGGGCCGTCGCCGACCCCGGAGTGCTGGACGCCGGGCCCGACTCCGCGCTCGTCGCCGGCGACCACGACGCCGCCGCCGGCGACTACCTGCGCGGCATCGGGGCAGAGCCCGACCGCGTCGACGTCTGGGCCGGGCTGGCCGTGGCCCGGTCGCGATCCGGGCCGCAGGCCACCGGCCGGGCATACGCCACCGAGCCCGAGGTGGTGCGCGCTCTCTACCGGCGGCTGCGCGCGGCGGCCGGTCCGCCGCCGGACCCGGACGCGCTGGCCGCCTGGCTCGCCAGCTGAACCGTCACGTCGCCCAGGTCTCGATGTCCGCCTCCATCCGGCGCCGGCGCTCGCCCGCCGCCTTGACGGTCGGATGCCCGTCGCCGAGGGCCCGCCGCAGCTGGGCCACCGCCTCGTCGAACACGGTCTGTCCCTGCGCGCGGTCGCCGGCGGCCTCCAGGTCCAGCGAGTAGTTCAGCGCGCAGGCCGCGGTGTCCGGGTGCTCGACGCCGCGGACCGCCTTCGACCGGGTGTACGCCTCCTCCGACAGCTTCAGCGCCTGCCTGGGGTCGTTGGCGTAGTGCAGGTCGTTGCTGTGGTTGATCATGGCGAACAGCGTGTACGGGTGGTCGTCGCCGAGTTCGGCCCGCAGCGTGTCGAGTGTCGGCCCACCCAGCTCCCGGGCCGGCGCGTACTCCTCGCCGGCCCGCAGGATGACCGCGACGTTGACCGCCGCGGCGAGCGTGAACGGGTGCCGCTCGCCGAACGTGCTGCGGTACCGTTGCCAGGCCTCGTCGGCCAGCGACCGGGCCCGCGCCCGTTCGCCGACCGCCAGCAGCGCGTTGGCGTAGGTCATCGTCACGGCGAGCATCCGCTCGTTGTCCTCCCGGTAGGTACGCCGGGTGCCGAGGTACAGCTCCTCGGCCAGCTCGCGGGCCTGGCCGAACGCACCGAGCCGGCGCTGCACCATGACGAAGACCCGGGTCGCGATCAGCGTCTCGCGAGCGCCCTCGCCCAGCCGGGAGCGCATCCGCGGCAGCGCGTCGGCGAGCAGCGCGTGCGCCTGCCGGTAGTTGCCCGCGTCGACGTGGTCGCGGGCCACGTTCGCCAGTGACCCGAACGTCAACGGGTGGTCACCGCCGAGGACGCTCTCGTACAGGCGCTGCGTCTCGCTGTCCAGCTCCAGCGCCTGCCCGACGTCGCCGAGCAGCCGCAGGTCCACGGCGACGTTGTTCATCATCTTGAGCGTCTCGGGGTCGTCCGACCGGAAGATCCGCCGGTGCCGTTCCAGGTTCTCCTCGTCGAGCTTGCGCGCCTGGCGGAACTCCCCGCGCAGGCGCAGATCGGCACCGTAACTGTTCGCGGTGGCGAGGGTGTGCTCGTGGTCGACGCCGAAGACCGCCCGTAGCCGCTCCAGCGTCTCCTGGTTGAGCCGGGCCGCGCTGTCCCGGTCGCCCAGCTCCCGCAGCGCGATCGCCAGGTGGCGCTGGGCGATCAGGGTCAGCTCGTTGTCCAGCCCGAGCGTGTCCCGCCACCGGTCGACGACGAACTGGCCGAGGTGGCTGCTGCGCTCGTAGTCGCCGCGGATGAACCGGTACCGGATCTGGTCCAGCGCGACCCGCCGGCCGATCTCGGTCTTCGCGTCCATCACGTTGGACGGCGTGACGTGCGGCTGCAGCTCGGCGTGCCGCTCCCAGTTGCGGGGGTTGTCCGGGTCGCGCGGGTTGGCCAGGCCGAGGATGTTGTGCACCGCGTCCTGCGCCGCCTCGCGCTGCTCGTCGCTCATCCGGGCCCGCAGCACCGCCTGCACCAGGCGGTGTACCTCGACCCGGTTGCGTCCGGGGTCGACCTTCGCCAGCGCGTACCGGTGGATGTCGCGGATCGCCCGGCGCAGCGCGATGTCGTCGCGCAGGACGCGCGCGGCGGGCGGGGGCAGCTCGGCGAGGCGGCCGTCCCACAACAGCGAGATCGAGATCGGCTCGGAGCCGAAGAACGCGCACAGCTCCAGCAGCTGCGCGGCGCCCGGGGACTGCTCGCGCAGCGCAGTGAACGACAGCTCCCAGGTGGCCATGACCGAGGCCGGGTAGCTGGCCGACGGGTACTCGATGAGCAGCTGGTGCATGCGCTCGTCGAGCAGCCGGACCATGTCCTGTACCGGCATCGCGGTCTCGGACTGCCAGGCGGCCGCCTGGTCCAGGGCGAGCGGCAGGTCGCCCAGCTTCTCGGCGAGCCGTTCGGCCTCGCTCACCGAGATGCCCCGGCCGCGCCGCTGCAGCAGGGCGATGGACTCGTCACGGGCGAAGACGTCGACCTCGAGCTGGGCGGCGACCTCGGCCCAGTGCGGGTTGCGCGAGGTGATCAGGACGTGGCCCAGGGGGTGGGGGAGGTACTCCTTGAGCTGCTCGGGCTCGTCGGCGTTGTCGAAGACCACCAGCCAGCGCCGGTGCGGCTTGCCGGTACGCAGCGCGGCGAGCACGTTCGCGACCTTCTGCGACACGTCGCCACCGGGCAGACCCATCCGCTCGGCGAGCTGCGCGAGCGAGGCGCGGACCGCGGTGGGGCTCTCCGCCGGCGCCCACCAGACCAGGTCGTACTCGGATGCGTATCTGTATGCGTACTCGACCGCCAGCTGGGTCTTGCCCACACCGCCGAGACCGTGCAACGCGTGCGGCAGCAGCGCCATCTGCTTCGACCCGCGCAACAGGTTGGTCCGCAGCTGCCGCAGCAGGTCCACGCGTCCGGTGAAGTTCGGGTTCCGGTACGGCACGTTCTCGAAGATCGCCGGTTGCGTACCTACCTCGATGTGTTCGGTCGCGGCCTCCAGCGCCTGGTCTGTTGGCGGTGCGGCGGCGGTCGTGAGCATAGAGTCTCCCGTAGGGGTGTACGTCCTTAAGGCGGACTTTTCCGGAGAATCCTGCCTGATTACCGGTGATTCGGGCATTTCTCGCTCCGATGTGTCTTCCGCGGCGTGGGCAATTGTTTTGCGCCGCAGCGTGGCGGCGGCCTCCCGGTAGCGGCCGCCCAGGTCGTCGAGGACATGAAGGGCGACTCGGGCGAACGGTGGATCCGACTGCAGTAGGGCGGCCGCCGAGTCCTCCGCGGTGAGGAACGCGCGGAAGTCCACCGGCGAGCCGAGCCGGGCGGAGACGAAGTCCGAGACCTTCGCGAGCACGGCGAGCTTGTCGTTGCGGGGCAGGCGGAGCAGAAGCCGGTCGCGTACCCCTGGCAGGAAGTCGTACTCGACGTCGTCCGGATGGGTCTCCGGCCCGAACGCGCGGGTCCGGCGCAGCAGCAGACCGCTGAGGAACACCTCGGCGAGCACCGACGGCCGGGAGCCGGGCAGCATCGCGTGCTGCACCAGCCGCATGACGGGCAAGTTCAGCGGCGCGCCGGCCAGGCACGCGGCCAGGCGCATCGCCCCGGTCGACGCGAAGCTCGCGAAGTGCTCGAGCAGTTCGTCGGCGCTGTCGCCGTCCGGTGCGGGCCGCGCCTCGGCCGGTGCGTTCTCGGCCGGTGCGTTCTCGGCCGG
>Ga0114129_10017042_pt1 | contig 10342 bp, 11 predicted proteins | sample RhiMetdeltSRZDD1_FD_80071 | JGI IMG/M metagenome (GOLD analysis project Ga0114129, IMG submission 80071) | Populus rhizosphere microbial communities from Tennessee, USA - Rhizosphere MetaG P. deltoides SRZDD1 (version 2) (version 2) | ecosystem: Host-associated > Plants > Roots > Rhizosphere >... | reverse complement strand
CCATGATCCCGGAGCGCGTTTCTCGAACAATGGATAGGGATGCAAAAGTTATGGATACGTGCTGCAGGAGCAGGACGATCACTGCCGGAGCAAAGAACCCGGTTATGGTCAATTGGACTTCGGATAGTCCGGCGATCTTTACAGAGAACGGGCTAACCAAAATACCAGATGACAAGGAACGAAATGTAGTCAGATTTTCATGCACATTTGTGAGATCTTTCTCCAGATCTGCAGCTTTCGTTGCCGTAGTTACATCTCCCGGTGGAACAGCCTGTCGAAGCTCCCGGGTCTTTATAATCGCAGTTTCCAAATCGGTTTGCAGAGAGCCGGAGTCCGCTTGCCCCTGTTCGGCTATAGATTGTAAAATTTGGCGGTTGACCTCATCTACTAATATTCTTGCCACAGACTGAATATATGCAATCTGGATTGGGTCGACTTCATTATGATAAATAAGAAACTCCGCCTGCTGGTTGTTTTGGATGGTCTCGAACGGAACATCCGGTACGACGATCACCAGGTCAGTTTGGTTGAGGGCAAGTTTTGCCAGCGCCTGCTCCTTATCACTCTCTATCACAGACTCAAAAATTTTCGCATTAAAGGATTTGGTAAATATATTCATCTCTTTCTGAAAAGTAGCCGGGTCTGTGGTTACAAACGTCGTTCTCAACGTGCGGTTTTGGTCAGGATATCCCAATCCGAATAGAAACATAATTAAAAACGGTCCCAATACGAGCGTCAAAATGAGCCTGGGCTGGCGAAAAATTTCTGTCATTTCCTTGCCCAGGAATGAAGAAATCCGGATAAGAGTTTTGAAGATCCTACGCATTCGCAATCTCCGTTTCGATTATTCTGATAAACACATCATCAAAAGGAGGAGATTTTTGCTCCATCATTTCTACAGTCAACTTTTGCGCCCGGCACCATTCCAGCAGTAATTGAATTGCGGTGCTTGCTTCATCAACGATGACTTCAACCTCCTGGTCACTGACGATCTTTACTTTGCCGCGAACGAAGGGCAGGCTTTCCAATTGATGCCTGTGTTCAAACCTTATCGGTTCATTGGTTCGGATCCCAACCACATCCCCCCCATATGCCTTCCTGCGCAGACCGTCCGGGGTCTCGATCATCAATAGTCTTCCTCCATACATAACCCCAACCAGGTCACAATATGCAGCCTCACCCACATATTGCGTGGTGATAAACAGAGTATGGCCCTCTGCCTGCAGTTCCTTAAAATAATCCCAAAACTTCCGGCGCAGGATCGGGTCAATCCCAGCGGTCGGCTCATCCAGAAAAAGTAATTCCGGTTTGTGCACCAATGTGGCGGCCAGGCTGAGGCGTCTCTTCATCCCTCCCGAGAGATCCCTTGCCAATTTGCGTTTGTCTCCCGCCAACTCCACAAAATCAAGCAGCTTATTTAAATGCCTATGCCGAAAAGGACCTACGCCATAAAAGGAAGCCGCAAAATTTAAGTTTTCCCAAACAGTCAGGTCCGGGTATAAGACAAATTGTTGGATCAGATAACCTATTTTTTCGCGGTCTGCATCCGAAAAATCGGCCGGATTTTTGCCAAGTACACTCAATGTACCGGACGTTGGTTTATAAAACCCTGTTAATAAGCGGACGGTGGTCGTTTTTCCACAACCACTTGGACCCACGAAACCAAAAATGGTGCCGCGGGGCACCTGCATGTTCAGGGATTGCACCGCAATATCTTCACCAAACGTTTTGGTTAAGTCCTGTGTTTCAACAACATTCCCTGCCACCATATCATTTTTCATTTTTGTAAAAACCGTGTCGCCGACGGCTTTGGGTCGCCAGTGAATTTGGTCTTTGTTTGCTCTTCTGCTTTCACTTTCAAACCACCAGGCGATTGAAGAAGGAGCGGTAGCGCTGCAAGGCCTTGCGGAGATCTTCAGTAGAAACATCGTTGCCCTGATTCCACTGGCTCTCCAGCGAGCTATGTTCGTTGGCAAACATCTGGGTGATTTTTTCGATCACCTCAGATACCAGCGCATCCGCTTGCTGGACAGCAGGGCGCGGTTCGTCCACAAACTTACCCTGGATCTCATTCCAGCGTGTGCGCAAATGCGCTGATTCTTCACTCTCAAGTAGGGCCGTCGATGATCCGGCATTCGTGCTGATCGGAGTTTCGGGTTCGTCTCTAATCGTTTCGCCCAATGGGGTCGCCTCATCCATCGGGCCATCGGCCGCAACGGTCCCTCCCATTGGTTTGTCGTGGTCGTGGATAAGGACCGCCGGGACCTTGTCGACAAAACGATCCGAAATTACTGCCGGGCTGTTCGTGTCATTATTGGTTCCCACAACGATTTCTGAGGAATTAGTATTTTTATTCATCTCTGTTTCTCCTACACGGGGACTGCCTCTGTTTCGAGGAGTTCCTCGAACAGGGATCGGTAGTAAATCATTGCCTGCCTTAATTCTTCTGTAACTGCCTGATGCTGCTCATTTTTGAGCGCGATTACCCGCGCGTCGCGGTAATTGCTCACCAAAGCAGGATAACTAACCGAGACATCGGCTGCCCGCTGCTCAAAATCAGATACTGGATAGGCACGCGTCTGCATGACTTCCATGATTAGGCGGTCGGCATCTACGATCGCTTGTCCCGGTTCGTCGACAAATCTGGATTGGACAGCAGTCCATTCTGCCACATAACGATCGTGCTCCTCAACAGAGAGTGGATGAATATCCAAAGCCTCAACATGCTTCTGCCGTTCTTCCAGCTCTGTTTGTGCTTTCTTCTCGTCACCCAGGGTCTGCACAGTGTGATCATATTCAGGTCCGAAGTGATCATGGAGCCGCTCCGTGCGTTTACGGCGGGTAAAAATCGGCCAGAGTATGGCGCCCATGATCATCAATCCCAGAACAACAGCGATGATAATATATGTAGTATTCATAGAAGGACTCCTTTTGTTTTCTTTGCAATAGATTTCTAGTTGCTTTATTTCCTTTTTTCATTATATGGTACTCACTGAGCGGCAACATCCATCGACAGGGGAATTTATATCTCCCCCACCTGGGGGAGACTCACAAAAGAGGCTCACTCCCTCGCTTCGTAAATGGTGGTACGGTTCCGTCCGGCCTGTTTGGCAGCATACAGGGCTTCATCTGCCGCCCGTAGTAACTCACTTGCGGAAGTCCCGTGTTCCGGAGTCTGCGCTATACCAGCCGATAAAGTGATCAAACCGAATACTTGCTCACCATAATGAATTGGGAGTCCCTCGAGGAATTTGCGGATCTGTTCCACCCGCTCCTGCGTATCCGCAATGGATGAATCTGGTAGAACGAGCACAAACTCGTCACCCCCAAAGCGGCATGAGATATCGCTTTTACGCAGATGCTCGTGCAGCACGCGCCCGAACTCGCGTAATAGCGCATCGCCAGGGCCGTGCCCAAAAGAATCGTTGAATTGTTTGAAGCCATCCAGATCGAGCATTACAACAGATAGCGGAGCATTCCGGCGCTGCGCCATATGCAGCTCGCGTGGTAAAGTCTCATCCAGATAGCGCCGGTTGAACAGACCAGTCAGCGGATCATGGATGGCCTGCTGGCGCAGTTCATCACGCAGTTTCAAGTTGGACAGGGAGAGTTTGATCGTTTCGCCCACGGTCATAACCAGTTGTTGCAGGCCAATTGGATACCTGCCTTTCCGGCTAGCGTTCTCTACGAGACTCAGTACCCCCAATGTTTCACCCTGGACCGTCAGAGGCAGACATAAGTAGCCAGCCTGTGGCGGATGGATAAAATGGCGGCACAGCAAACCGGTCCGCAGATCGACAACCTGATGTACTTGACCCCTGCGCAGCGCCCAACAATCCTCCAATGAAAAAGAAGACTCCATCATACTCACCTCAGTACCCCAGCGCGCCGCCACTTCAAGAGGCTGGTCCCGGGCAGGCAGGATCGCGAGACAGCCGCTATGTCCGGGAAACAGATCTACCGCAGTCAGCGAAATGACCCGGTAAGCTTCGGCCTGTGTCATACAGGACGGCAGCAGATCATTCATATGGTTGAGTAACTGCATTTCCCTGTCACGCCATTGGAGTTCATCCACTAAAGCCAATAGTTCATCATTCGCCATCTGTACGCGAGTCTCTGCGCGCTTGCGTTCTGTAATATCGCGGATGTTGCACTGGATCACTTTCCACCCATTGACGAGGTAAACGTTGCTGACGAACTCAACCTGTTTGCGCTCGCCTGCTCTGGTTTCCAGAGGTAAATCCTCGTAACGGATGTACTCACTGCTTTGCAAGCGCCGCATGGCCTCCTGGCTGGCCGGGATGTCCTTGACCGGGCCGATCTCCCAGAGCGCCTTGCCGATCAACTCGGCTTTCGAGTAACCCAGCATATCCTGAAGGAATGGGTTGGCGTCGGTGATCCGTCCTGTATCCCCGTCCAGGATCAGGATGCCGTCTTTGGCTGTCTCGAAGAGTCGGCGGTAACGAGCCTCCGATTCCTCTAATTCGATTTGTTTTCGCTCATGGTCGAAAAAACCACTCTGGGGTAACCGGATATCGGCTGAAGACCGATTGTCCAATTTGTCGTCTACTTCGGTCTGGGATGTTGGTATGGTGGTATTCTCTGCAATGGATTTGGATCTTTTTTTGAACATCATGATTCCTCATAAGATGATTGCGGATTTACCAGCCTAATGCGCCTCTTCACGCTGCCTGATACGCACCCAGATGGAGGTTGGTCAGGCCGCCGATCAGCGTATCCGCCAGAACGGATTTCGCAGTGTTGGTGCCAGGTTCGGATTCAAGTTCGTGGTAATGGTCCGTCATGCCATTTCTCCATCTTCATGTGCATCGGGCGCGCCGGACTCCAGTATCAGGGGGGCGGCTGTTCCTGCTGACCGTTCTTCAACTCCTCCGCTTGCTGGAGCCGAACCCAGATGGAGCCTGCCCAGTCGGTCGTCCACGGAAATAGTTTGTTCAGGATCGCCAATCCATCATAGAGACGGCCCAGGAAGACCGAGCGGCGGGGCCGCTCGACCAGCCGAACGAGGGTCCGCGCCACCCTGTCCCGACTCACCTGTTCCTTGATCATGTAGCTCAACCGGGCCTGGACGTTCGCTACGACCCGGTCCATCTGCACAGCTCCTCGCGGCGCTCCGGACTTACTGACTTGGGCGAAGCGCAACAAGCTGTTAATGATGCTTTTCATCTCGTAGGCGGTGGATTTGATCTGCAGCCGGTATTCCCTCCATTCCTCGACGGTTCGATCAGGGACATCTTTCATCAGGTCTGCATTCATAGTCAGGACGGTCAATGGTTCCTTAAGATCGTGGGTAACTGTGTGGGTGTATTCTTCCAGTTCCTTGTTTCGCGCTTCGAGGGTGGTTACCTGCTCGCGCCACTGAGCCATCGAGCGTTGAAGGTCATCGAAAACGTCCCGTATCAGGCACTCCAAAGTCTCCGGGGCTGCAGGTTCATCTGCCAGGCTTACACCAGGCTTTCTGGATAGAAATTCCAGAAGCGAGACGCGTTGTTCGTAGGATGTCATGGTGGCAACCCTTTGTAGATGTCAGATGATATTTGTCGATTTCAATAAATCTATCTTAAGGCAATTCCTCCCCGGCCGCATCCATCAACCGGGGAGTGTTTGTCTCCGCCACTTGGGGGAGAGTCTATGTTACGCGTTTCGCACTTACTTCAGAATGTGATTTTGCCAATCATAAAGCCCACCTCATTACCGTCTGGCGGACCTGCTGAACCATCTGCAGGATTGCCGCGACGGCAGCATCCGGCTCTTCAAATTGAATACTATGATCGCTCTCTGCAAATAGCTGCTGGCTATTGGAGGAGAGTTGGAGCAGTTCAGTCTGCCACTCTTGCCAGCCTGGTATGTTATTGCGTCTGGCGGTCAGGACGATCAATGGCAGATCACCGAACGTCTTCACGGCTGATGCTTCCGCTCCGGCGGCTGGCATACCCTGCGAATCGTTGGTAAGGGCTTGTGCGTTTTGTGTGCGCACCAATCGTGAAAAGTAGGCGTTCTCATCAGGTGTACCAGAGGGCATAATTCCCAAGGGTCGTGCGAGCAAGCGCACGATTCCGAAACGCGCTAACAGGGCTGGAAGCGAAAATGGCTGCGATAGGGCATCCGCCTGAGACTGGGCAGATATTGGCGATTGGGTGAATTGTCTGGGAGACATCGAATCGATCAGCACCACCCCGGCAACTTCGGAGGCATAGTCGTGGACAAACACACGCACGCCGAGTCCGCCCAGGGAATGTCCGACCATCACATACGGTCCCGGGATCTTCGCGTTTTGCAGCAGGGTATGCAGTTCCTTGGCGAATTGCTCCGCATCCCGTGGGAGGGGACCCGCATCACTCCATCCCCAACCTGCCCGATCATACGTGCAGATCCGCGTGGTCCTGGCCACTTCCGGTTGAACAAATCCCCACCCGGTTGACCAATCCCCCAACCCGGCCTCGATCACCACGGTAGGACTCCCAGTACCGGTACAGTTGATGTGCAAGCGATAACCGCCAACATCCACCAATTGACCAGGCGCTGGATACGCCATTGCATCAGCAGCTTCTGCCCTCGGCTCGTAAATGTAACCCACGAGCATGAGACCCAATAATGTGGCCAAACTTGCGCTCTTCCAAAGTAAACAGCCTCTGCCCCGGCGGCTGGAAATACGTGCTGTTCCCCTTTGATTGTTCATTGTGGAGCCTCCATGATTATCACGTTTCTGCCAACTGCTTAAACCCGCGCTGAATTCTCGCGTGTCTGAACAGTTGTTATTCGGCATCGTTATGCCAAAGCTGGCAGGCGATCTGCTAGATGAGCCATTTGGGCACTCACATCCCATAGTTTCCTCGCAACCACCATATCGGTGGCCTGTGGTGCTGGCGGGATTATATGCGAGTCGTAAAAATATTTCCCCGTAATTCCCTCCACGCTAGGTGAAGAGGCGAGATAGACAGACGTTTCCGCGCCTTTTGCCGGTGAACGTGCCACGAGTGGTGTAATTAGGCTGACGAGGGCGGCGATGAGCTTGCCGTTGTTCTTAGCGAAAGCTGTTGCCACAAAGCCCGGGTGCAGTGCATTGGCGGTTACTCCGGTTCCTTCCAGGCGGCGTGCCAATTCCATCGTAAACAGGATATTCGCAAGTTTTGAATTGTCATAGGCCCTGGGTCCATACTCCCGTTCGCCTTGAAGGTTGTCGAACTCGATTTTGCCGGAGGCATGAGCATTTGATGACACATTAATGATCCGGGCCGGGGCACTGGCTTTGAGGGCATCCAGCAGCAAATTCGTCAGCAGGAAACCAGCAAGATGATTGAGTGCAAACGTCATTTCGATCCCGTTGCCTCTGAGTTGGCGACGCATGAAGAATCCTCCCGCATTGTTGATCAAGACGTGGAGGTGCGAATATTTGCGCTTGAACTTGTCTGCTAACCATCGAACTTCCTGCGGCGACGACAAATCCGCCAGCAGTGATTCCACTGTATTACTACCACTTGCGGCGCGGATTTCCTCAGCCACCTGGGAGGTCTTCAGAACATCCCGCCCGACAATGATTACCGTTGCCCCCATCGCCGCCAGCGCCTGCGCTGTTGCTTTGCCGATGCCGTTGGTCCCGCCTGTCACGAGACAGATTTTGCCGTTCATATTATCTTTCAACATCTCACTCCTTAACTGCCACTGGTTTCTATGAAACGGACTGGGATAACGGCAGGCGCAGTGACTTATCAAGTTCAGCCTGATGTACAGTGAGGACGACTTTTCCCTGGGCGTGTCCTTCTTCAAGATACCGGAAAGCTCCGGCAAACTCACTCAAGGAGTAGCGCCTATCTATCCTGGGTATTACTTTGCCAGCCTCAATAAGAGCTTTCATGAATACCAGATCATTCTTGTTTGGTTTTACAAGCATGTTCCCCATTTTCTTGCTTCCGGTCATTGAAATGAATTGTCCCTGGAGCATAGCTTCGAAGGTTTGAGCCATGGAACCTCCGGTTGCGACATAAATTCCCTTGGGACTTAAAGCACGTCTGTAATCTGAAATCGGATGATAGCCGTTAGCAGCAACAATCAAGTCATATTGTTGCCCATTTTGAGTGAAATCTTCCTGAGTGTAATCAATGACATGATCAGCCCCAAGCGAGCGCGCCATGTCCAAATTTCTCGTGCTGCACACGGCAGTGACTTCCGCCCCAAACGATTTGGCGATCTGCACTGCAAACGACCCCACACCGCCAGATGTGCCATTGATCAAAACTTTTTGCCCCCGCTCCCGCTGGATCTTTCCCTTATCGCGCAGACCCTGCAGGGCGACGATAGCCGATTCCGGTACGGCTGCTGCTTCCTCGAATGTCAAATTGGCAGGTTTCAGCGCGATTGCATTTTCGGGTACAGATACATATTCTGCAAAAGCGCCCAAACCACACACCGATAGATCGCCGAAGACCTCATCACCCGGCTGAAACTCCGTTACGTTTCTGCCAACCGCCTCAACCCGCCCCGCCATTTCTTTGCCGGGTATCTTGTGTTTTGGTTCTAAAAGTCCGGACCAGAAACGGACCGGGAATGGATCGCCTTTCACGACGATCGCATCACCAGGAGTTACGGTTGTCGCATAAATTTTTACCAGTAGTTCATTGTCCTTAGGCGTCGGTTTTTCGACCTCTTTCAGTCCAAGAACATCCAGGGGGCCGTATTTTGTGTATACAATCGCTTTCATTTTGTTTATCCTTTCCGTAGTGAGTTTCTATTGCCTGCGGTGCATGTCGCAGCCTCGGCTCAAGACACCCCAACTCTGTCTTGGGTGCTAATGGCGAATTTATTAGATCCGGCTAGGGTGCAAGTGGTTCTGCCACCAGATTGCTGGTTGTTGTAGGCAGAGAAGCGATTGCAGATGGGTTGAATCCCTTGACGATGAGCCAGATGCCCAGCGAAAGCTCAAATAGAAAGACCGGAAGTGCGGACAGCACTGCCAAGGGGGCCTGTCGCCCGATGACACCGAATACTACGGCGAGGAAGCCAGCGATGAGTACGGGGCCGCCAACGATACCGATCAGGGAAAGGGCTCGAGGCACGAGGCGCGACTTGTACAGCAAGAAGCCCAGTAACAGATCGTTTACAGCTGGCAAGAAGCTTTGACTAAGGAGGAAGATGCGGTCATATAGCGTGACAAGCACATTGCTGGTGACCAACGCATCTGCTCCAGCAGCGGCCTGCCGCAAGGTTACGATCGAAAAAAGGAACGCCACGCCGAGGAAGATAGCGCTGGCTTCCAAAACTCGGGAGGCGACGAGCCCCAACGCAAGCCCTTCGTTCTGCTTCTTGAGTACCGGGAACAGAACGACAGCGGTGCCGATGCCGGCGAGTGCCACGATGACCTCCGAGATACCACCGAGGATTGCGGCAGTGTCCGGGCCAGCGCCGAGGATGTAATTCGCTCCCTTTACCTGCCCGTAGAGAGCGAGGGTCGGGATCGAGACCATGGTGAGCAGATAGAGTAGGCCTGCCGTTAACGAGATCTTTCTATGTGAGGCCATAGGTGTGGCAGCCTGCCGATTAGTGTTCACAAGTTTGACTTCTTTACTGATGTTCATTTCTTTGTTTCCATTTTTGAACAATATTGGTGATTACGAGCGAATTGAATACGAATGAACCTGTGGCCAACCCTAACACTCTATGGTCGACCACATGGTCCGTGAGTATTTATGCAGATTTGCCTTCAGCAAGCGCTATGTTATTAGGACTGCCTTCAGGGTTACGCCACGTCCATGCAAACCAGACAATGAGTGCGGTACACGCAATTTCTATCGCCGTGAAAAATGCGTAATCGGTGTCGGCACTGCAACAAATAGCGTCAAGGTCAGAGTAATAGCCATGATCATGCCTGCTATGATGCTCGCCCAGCGACTTGCCTGATATTTCAATATCCGTGATAGGAGAACCACCGTAATCGGAATCATCATGTATATGGAGCCCCCCAGCAGGAAGCTTTCCGTCAATTCAATGGATCCGTGTTTAACAGGATCCATTAATGTTACAACATCGCCGTAGGTATAGGTGAGCATTACAAATAGCCATAGTGACGAAAACAGTACTTTCCGATCTATCCTTTCGCTGGTCTTTTTGTTTATGTTTCCCATCGCAGCCATCGTATTTTCTCCTTTTTGACTATTACGCCAAGGCAGGCGCCATCCATGCGACTCGTTGATGTACAAGGAGCATGCTACAGTAGGTATCAGATTAAAAGGGTGGTAGGCCAAGGAAGGGCGGCGCGTTCTTAGGGTTTGCATCCCCCACCCATTACGCGGTTTATATGCTTATACTACAACCAATACCTCCCATT
>Ga0114129_10017041_pt1 | contig 10342 bp, 5 predicted proteins | sample RhiMetdeltSRZDD1_FD_80071 | JGI IMG/M metagenome (GOLD analysis project Ga0114129, IMG submission 80071) | Populus rhizosphere microbial communities from Tennessee, USA - Rhizosphere MetaG P. deltoides SRZDD1 (version 2) (version 2) | ecosystem: Host-associated > Plants > Roots > Rhizosphere >... | reverse complement strand
CGTAGCGGAAGAGGGGTACGGAGCACCATAGCGTTGGGCGGCCCGCGTGCGATGCACGGCGGGCGGAAACACGCGATGGACGTGTCGGGGGGTGCATAAAGGAGTCGGCCGAAGGGGCGGCTCGAAAAAACGTACACGACAAAGCACGGCCATGACGCTCGGTAACGCCCGTGTAAACGTTAAATCGGAAAATCTCGGCCCATGTCGCCGCGATCCATGCCGGGGCCACAGCTCATGAGCGGCCCGCTACGCCAGCACGGCGTCGGCGCTGCATTCCTGCAACTGGGACTCGAGCTGGGATGGCTTGTCGCCGCGGTCGTCCTGGCCGTCAAATTTCAAAGCGCGCTGCCTTCGTTGAGCGTGGTCGAACCGGCGTTGCTGTTCGCGGCGCTGATGGTGGGCCTCAACGTCGCGTTCGGGCTGTATCGTCGAGATCGGCGATTCACGTTCGGCGAATACATGCTCAGGCAGTTGGCCGCACTGGCGATCGGTCTGCCGATCGTGTATGCATCTTCGCATCTTCTGCCGGGCGGTCTTCTTTTTCAGCAGGCGTTCGTCTGGGTCGTGCTGATTGCGCTGGTCGGCCTGCTCGCGTTGCGACAGGTCATGGTGTCGCCGGTCGCCCAGACCTTGCTTCCGTACCGTGTTCTCGTGCTGGGCACGGGACCCGAGGCGCTCGCCGTCGAGACGTCGCTCCAAGTCTCCAACGCTCCGGGACTGGAGCTCGCCGGCTTCTATCCGCTCGACAAGGTTCTGGCGCGAAGCATCGCCGCGAGTCGCATCGTCTCCACCCATCTGACACTGGAAGAGACGGTTAAACATCTCAACGTCGACGAAATCATCGTCGCCGTGCGCGAGCAGCGCGGCGGAGTGGTCCCGCTGCGTGCGTTGCTCGATTGCCGCCTCAGCGGCGTTCAGGTGACCGACCTCGCGCGCTTCTTCGAACGCGTGCACGGTCGCGTACCGATTGACTCGCTCAAGGCGAGCTGGCTCATCTACGGCAGAGGTTTCCGGCAGACGTGGCTGCGCGTGCTCGTGAAGCGCTGCTTCGACCTCTTGGTCGCGGGGATACTGCTGCCGATCGCAGCTCCGATCATGATCGCAATGGCGCTGCTGATCTTGCTCGAGAGCGGAGCGCCGATCATCTACAGACAGGAAAGGGTGGGTTATCGCGGCCAGAGATTCACGCTGCTCAAGTTTCGCAGCATGACCAAGGATGCCGAGAAGGACGGTCAGGCCGCGTGGGCGAGCATCAACGACTCGCGTGTGACCGCCGTGGGCCGCTTCATGCGCCGCACGCGCATCGACGAGCTGCCGCAGCTCATCAACGTTCTGAAAGGCGAGATGAGCTTCGTCGGTCCGCGGCCGGAAAGGCCGCCGTTCGTAGCGACGCTCACCGAGCGGATTCCTTTCTACGCGGTGCGGCACAGCGTCAAACCGGGGCTGACCGGATGGGCGCAGGTTCGCTACACGTATGGGGGCAACGTCGAGGAATCGGTGAAGAAGCTCGAATACGACCTCTACTACGTCAAGAACCACTCGCTGCTGCTCGACCTGCTGATTTTCATCCGGACGGTAAAAGTCGTATTGCTCGGCGAAGGCGCGCGCTAGTGCGACAAGATACCGCGCCTGTCCAGCACATTTAGTGCAGCGCGCGCCGTCGGCGGCAGCTTGGGCCCGCGATTGCAAGACAATGGCGAAAACGGGGATCGCGTGCCTCGAGCTCGCGCGTCGCTTCTCCCTGTCTTCGCCGGGGCAATCCGCGGTAAAGTCTCGGCTTTCTCGAACCCGTCTCGACCCGGTGACAGACAGCAATCTTCTGACCGCTGCAATCTGGAGCTATGGCCTCGGCGCGGCCGCTTTCGCCGCGTTCGCGCTGCGCATGGCGCTCGGATGGCGCGGCGGACTGCACGCAGCGCTCCTGCTCGCGGCGATCGTCGTCAGCTCGTTGTGGGCGGGCTCCGGACTGGCGCTGGCGCTGTGGCCGAATATGCTGACCTGGGTCGGTTCGAACACGCTGGATACACTGCGTTACGCTTTCTGGTTCGCGTTCTTGTTCAGCCTCGTTGCCGGCGTCGGGGCAAGCGCCCCGCGCGAGGCGAAGAAGCGCCTGAGGCTGCCGTGGTGGGTCATCGCCGCAGTTGCGGTTGCCCTGGTCGTCGGCGCCATGCTCCCGGACCGGGAGCCGCTGCGTGGCATGTTCGGGGACCGCGCGTTCGCGATCATTTTTGGCGTACACGTCGGTCTCGCGGTCGTCGGTTTGGTCCTGGTCGAGCGGCTCTTTCGCGGGGCCGCATTGCACGCGCGGTGGGCCGTCAAGCCGTTGTGCCTCGGTCTCACGGGAGCGTTCGGCTTCGATTTGTTCTTCTACTCGGACGCGATGCTTTTCGGCCACCACGACGTCGATATATGGGTCGCGCGCGGAATCGCGCAGGCGCTTGTGATTCCTTTCCTCGCGATCGCGGCGGCGAGAAATCCCGCGTGGACGATCGAGATGCATCTTTCGCGCGGCGCAGTGCTGCGCTCGACCGCGTTGCTGGTCTCGGGCCTGTTCCTGCTTGCGGTTGCGGCGGCCGGCTACTTCGTGCGTTTCGTCGGTGGGGACCTGGGCAAGGCGCTCCAGGTGGAATTCCTGTTCGCGGCGCTGCTGATCTTTGCGTTGGCGGCTTTCTCGGGGAGCTTCAGATCGAAGCTCAAGGTTTTCGTGAGCAAGCATTTCTTCTCGTATCGCTACGATTACCGCGAGGAATGGCTGCGATTCACGCGTACGCTGTCTGCCGACAGCTCTCTGCAGGGCATTCAGGAACGAAGCATCCATGCGCTTGCAGATCTGGTCGAGAGCCCCGCCGGAGCGTTGTGGCTGCGGCAGGGCGACCAATCGTTCCGGCCCGCCGCGCGCTGGAACATGACGGCAGTCAACGCGGTCGAGCCTGCCGACGGCGCGCTGGGAAAGTTTCTGGAGCGCACCGGCTGGGTGATCGATCTCGGAGAGTACGCTTCGGCGCCGCAGCGATACCCAGATCTCACGCTGCCGGAATGGCTCGTATCGCTGCCCGAGGCATGGCTCGTGATTCCGTTGCCTTCGCGTAGCGGGCTCGTCGGTTTCGTGGTGCTCGTCAATGCGCGCGCTTCGATCAACGTCAACTGGGAAGTGCTGGACCTGCTGAAAACGGCGGGGCGGCAGGCGGCGAGCTACCTGGGTCAGATCCAGGCGACCGAAGCGCTGCTCGAGACGCGCAAATTCGATGCCTTCAACCGCATGTCGGCGTTCGTCGTTCACGATCTGAAGAATCTTGTCGCGCAGCTTTCATTGCTGCTCAAGAACGCCGAGCGCCATCGCAACAATCCCGCATTCCAGCGCGACATGCTGATGACGGTTGGCAACGTGGTCGAGCGCATGAACCGGTTGATGCTGCAGCTTAGAACCGGCACAACGCCCGTCGACAAGCCGCGGCCGGTCAATCTCGAAACCGTCATACGCCAGGTCTGCGGTGCCAAGTCGGGGCAGCACGCGGCGATCGACGTGGAGCTCGCCGCGGGAATCTCCGCGATGGGTCACCCCGATCAGCTCGAGCACGTCATCGGCCACTTGGTGCAAAATGCGCTCGACGCGACAGCCGGCGAGGGTAGAGTCTCGATCCAGCTGCGCCGCGACGACGATGCTGCGGTGATCGAGGTCGCCGACAGCGGCGTAGGCATGACGCCGGAATTCGTGCGCGACCGGCTGTTCAAGCCGTTCCAGACGACGAAGCCGACAGGCATGGGTGTCGGCGTCTATGAGAGCTCGCAGTACGTCGCGGGGCTCGGTGGACGGATCGTGGTCGACAGCACGCCCAATGTCGGAACGCGGGTTCGCGTAGTGTTGCCGCTGGGACACGACACCACGTCGCCCGATCTGAAACCAAAAGAAGCAGCATGACCGAAACGCGCAGACACCTGCTTATCGTCGAAGACGATCCCGCCCTGCAGAAACAGATGTGCTGGGCATTCGATCAGTACGAGACGATCGTCGCGAGCGATCGCGAATCCGCGGTCGCGTCGGTGCGTCGGCACGAGCCGGCGGTGATCACCATGGATCTCGGTCTTCCGCCTCGTCCGGACGAGCCCACCGAAGGCCTGCAGCTCCTCGAAGAAGTCCACGCGCTGGCGCCGGATACAAAGGTGATCGTTCTCACCGGGCAGAACGACCGCGCAAACGCTCTCAAGGCCATCGCGCTGGGCGCGTACGATTTCTGCGAAAAGCCGTTCGAGCCGGTGATCCTCACATTGATGCTGGAGCGCGCGTTTCGAGTCCACGACCTGCAGGAGGAGAATCGCCGCCTGCAGAACGCGCAGCAGGCGCCGGCGATGTCCGGAATCATCACGCGCGATCCGGGAATGCAGAAAATCTGCCGGACAGTCGAAAAGATCGCTCCGACGTCGGCCACGCTGATGATCGTCGGCGAGTCAGGCACCGGCAAGGAGCTGCTGGCGCGCGCGCTGCACGACCTATCGCCGCGGAAAGGGAACCGGTTTGTCGCGATCAATTGCGCAGCGATTCCCGAGACGTTGCTCGAGAGCGAGCTGTTCGGTTACGAGAAGGGCGCGTTCACCGGCGCCGCCAAACAGACGATCGGCAAGTTCGAGACGGCTCACGGCGGGACGCTGTTCCTCGACGAGATCGGCGATCTGTCGCTCGCTCTCCAGGTGAAGCTGCTGCGCTTCCTGCAGGAGAGGGTGATCGAACGTGTCGGCGGCCGTCAGGAAATTCCGATCGACGTGCGGATCGTCTGCGCGACGAACCAGAATCTCAAGGATCTAACCGCGGCCGGCAAATTTCGCGAAGACTTGTATTACCGGCTGGCCGAGATCGTGCTGGAAGTTCCGCCGCTGCGCGCGCGCAAGGGAGATGCCGCACTCCTGGCGCACAGCTTCGTCCACCGTTTCGGCAGCGAGCAGAAGCGTGGATCGATGACGCTGCGTCCGGACGCGCTGACCGCGATCGAGGGTCATGCGTGGCCCGGAAATGTGCGCGAGCTCGAAAACGTCATCCGGCGCGCCGTGATCATGGCCGACGGGCAGGGAATCGGCGCCGCAGACATCGGCATTTCGCCGGTGGCAACCGACCAGGAAGCGGCGCAGCTCAACCTGCGCCAGGTGCGTGACGAGGCGGAGAAGAACGCCGTCCTGCGCGCGCTCGGGAGAGTCAACGGCAACCTGAGCAAGGCAGCCGACCTCCTGGGCGTCAGCCGCCCCACGCTCTATGAGCTCATCCACCGTTTCGGACTCAAATGAAACCTCGAGTGGACACAGCGACCATACCGACAAACCAAGGCGATATCACCATGAGTCAGATCAGGTTGGGTAGCTCCATCAGAACTTGGGCCATCTCGGCAGCATGCATCGTGCTGCTTGCCTCCTGCGGCGCAGACTCGTCGCGGTCGCTGGTCAAGTCGGCCAAGGATTATCTCGCCGCGGGCGACAAGAGCGCCGCGGTCATTCAGCTCAGGAGCGCGCTCCAGAAATCGCCCGACGACGCCGAGGCGCGGTACCTGCTCGGAACGGTCCTGATCGAGCGGCGAGATGCCGCGGGCGCCGTCAAGGAGCTGCGCAAGGCGTTGCAGCTCGGCTATCCACCGGAGCAGGCGCTGCCGGCGCTTGCTCGCGCCATGGTCGACGAAGGCGATGCCAAGGATCTCATCGCCGAATTCGGCGAGTCGAAGCTGGGGAGCGCCGAAGCGCAGGCGGAATTCAAGACGACGATCGGCAATGCCCTGCTTTCGCTCGGCAAGACCAAGGAAGCCGAGGCCGCTTTCACCGCGGCGCTCGCCGCAAAGCCCGATTACGCCGGAGCGCTGCTCGGCGTGGCGACGTTACGCGCCGCCAACGGAGACATCGCGGGAGCCAGGAAGATCGTCGACGATGTGCTGGCGCAGCCGAAGGCACCGCCCGAGGCGTGGCTGCTCAAGGCGCGGTTTCTCCTTGCGGAGAACCAGCGCGACGCCGCGCTCGCCGAGCTGCAAAAGGCCGTCGACGCGAAACCCGATTATCTGCCCGCGCGCTACGAGATCACCTCGCTGCTGATCGGCAAGGGGGACCTCGATCTCGCCAGCGCGCAGGTCGGCGCCATCAGAAAAGTGTCGAAGCTCGATACGCGCGCGTACTTCTTCGATGCTCTGATCGCGTCGCAGCGAGGCAACCTTACCGCGGCGAGGGAAGCGATCCAGCAAGTGCTGAAAAGCTCGCCGGGACACGTCCCCAGTCTTATTCTCGCCGGCGAGATCGAGTATCGCGCGAAGCAGTTCAATCAGGCCGAGGACTATCTGCGCCGCGCGCTCAAAGGCGCTCCCGGCGTAGCGTACGCGCAGCGGCTGCTCGCAGCGACATATCTGCGCCTGGGGAGTCCCGCGCGCGCCGTCGAAGTGCTGCAGCAGCCGCTCGCGCGCGGCATGAAGGACCCTGAGCTAATGGCGGTTGCGGGCGAGGCGTATCTCGCCGTCGGCGATTTCCCCAGGGCTGCGCAGTATTTTGCGCAGACCGCCGCGTTGGACCCGAAGAACGTCGCTGCGCGCACCCGGCTGGGACAAGTGCGCCTGGCCGAGGGCGACACCGAGGGCGCGATACGCGACCTCGAGGCCGCCTCGGCGCTCGATCCGAACGTATCCGCGGCCGACCTGGCGCTCGTCGCCAATCTTCTTCGCCAGAAACAGTTCGATCAGGCGCTGGGAGTGGTCGCGCGACTCGAGAAAAAACAGCCGAGCAATCCGCTCGTGTACAACCTCAAGGGGATCGTCTATCTGACCAAGCGCGATCTCGTGAATGCGCGAACGAACTTCGAGCGTGCGCTGCAGATCCAGTCTGATTATCTTCCGGCGATCGGCAATATCGCCCAGCTCGACCGCATGGAGAAAAAACCGGACAGCGGCCGGAAGCGCTATGAGGCGATCCTCGAAAAGGAGCCGAACAACGAGCAGGCGTTGCTGTCGCTTGCGGGCCTCGTCCAGTCGCTCGGCGGCGATCCCAAGGAGATCGAAGCGCTGCTCAAGAAGGCGGTCGCGGCAAACGCGCAGTCGGTAACCGCGCGCGTCGCGCTCGCGAGCTTCTACCTGCGCAAGGGCGACACCAAGCAGGCGCTTCTCGTGGCGCAGGAGGCAAACGCCACGCTGCCGAACGATCCTCGCACGATCGAGCTTCTGGGGCAGGTTCAATTGGCGACCGGGGACGCCTTGCTCGCCGTCGGGACCTTCAACAAGCTCGTGGCCGCCAAGCCCGGCACGGTCGAACCGCTCATTCGCCTGGCGGGCGCACTGGTCGCCGCAAAGGACTACGAAAAAGCCGTCGAGAAACTGCGCGAGGCTCTGACGATCAACCCCGAGTTGTTCGAGGCCAACCGCGACATCGTTGTCGTCTACGCCAACGCCGGCCGTATCGACCAGGCGCTGCTGGAGGTGAAAGCGATTCAGCGCCGGCTTCCGACCGACGCGCGCGCCTATACGGTCGAAGGAGACCTGTGGGTCAGTCAGCAGAAGTGGCGCGAAGCCGAAGCCGCGTACCGCACGGCGCAAAAATATGCGCCCGACGACGGAACCGTCGCCGCGAAGCTCTTTGCGGCCTCGACGGAAGCCGGCAACGGCGCGCAGGCCGATGCGGCCGCCGACAAATGGCTGAAGGCGCATCCCAAGGACGTGCTTCTGCACTCGTACATAGGCGATCGCGCTTTGCGCAAGCGCGACTACAAAACCGCGGCCCGACACTATCAAGCAGTCGTCAGCCTGCAACCCGAGAACCCGATGTTTCTCAATAATCTCGCCTGGGTCTCGGCCGAGCTCGGCGATCCAAAAGCATTGTCGTACGCCGAGAAAGCGGAATCCCTCGCACCGGCCAATCCTGCGGTCCTCGATACCGTGGGAACGCTGCTCGTCAAGAAAGGCGACGTGGCTCAGGGACTCGAGAAACTGCGGAAAGCGGTGCAGCTTGCGCCGAACGCTCCGGATATACGGTTGCACCTGGCCAAGGCGCTCATCAAGGCGGGCGACAAACCGGCGGCTCGAAAGGAACTCGAGCTGCTCGCGCAGGCGAGCAATGCCTCGAACGGCAAGGCGGCGCCTGACGGCAAGGACAAGAGCGTCGAGCAAAAATCGCCGCCGGCCCCTGCCGCGAAAGCCCCGTCGTTGAAATGCGGCCCGGAGTGTGCCGCGGAAGTCGCCGCGCTGCTGAAGACGCTGTAGCGAGAGAATCGTTCCGTCGCATCGGCGACCATGACGGGCGCCGAGTGACACTTATGGCAAACGCAACGAAGGATTCGAAGTGACGGTCGTCGCCGTGGTCGGTCTGGGTTACGTCGGTCTGCCTCTCGCCGTCGAATTCGGCAGGCGCTATCCGACCATCGGCTTCGATCTCTCCGAGAAAAAGATCGCGGCGTACCGCAATTTCGTCGATCCCACCGGGGAGGTGAGCCCGGCGGAGCTCAAAGCTGCATCGAAACTTCGCGTCACGACCGATGCTTCCGATCTCGCCGAGGCGGACTTCATCGTCGTTGCGGTGCCGACTCCCGTCGATCAGGCGCACCGGCCGGACTTCGGTCCGTTGCTTTCGGCGAGCGAAGCGGTAGGCAGGAATCTCAAGCGCGGCGCGATCGTGGTGTTCGAATCGACCGTCTATCCCGGCGCGACCGAAGAAATTTGCGTTCCGGTCGTCGAACGTGCTTCGGGAATGCGCTGGCGCCACGATTTTTTCATCGGCTATTCCCCCGAGCGGATCAATCCGGGCGACAAGGAGCATTCCCTCACGCGGATCACCAAAGTGGTCTCGGGTGACTCGCCCGAGACGCTCGAAAAAGTGGCTGCAATCTACGGAAGCATCATCGCGGCCGGCGTGCACCGCGCGAGCTGTATCAAGGTTGCCGAGGCGGCGAAGGTGATCGAGAACACGCAACGCGACCTGAACATCGCTCTGATCAACGAGCTCGCGCTGATCTTCCACAAGATCGGAATCGATACGACCGAGGTGCTCGAGGCGGCGGGTACGAAGTGGAATTTCCTGAACTTTCGACCCGGATTGGTCGGCGGCCACTGCATCGGCGTCGATCCCTACTATCTGACGCACAAGGCCGACATGCTCGGCTACCATCCGCAGGTGATTCTGGCGGGACGCCGCATCAACGACGGCATGGGCAAATACGTCGCCGATCAGACGATCAAGCTGATGATCCAGGCGGGATCGGCCGTCAAAGGTGCGGTGGTGAACGTGCTCGGCCTCACGTTCAAGGAAAACTGCCCCGATCTGCGCAATTCGCGCGTCATCGACGTGATCAGCGAGCTCACCGCGTTCGGCGCACGCGTTCACGTGCACGACCCGGTCGCCGATCCTGCCGAGGCCTTGCACGAATACGGGCTCACGCTCACGTCCTGGGAAGAGCTGCCGCGCGCCGACGCGATCGTCTCCGCCGTCGCGCATCGCTCGTTGAAGCAGCGTTCGGTGACGGACATTGCGGCAAAGCTCAGGCCCAACGGCGTTTATGTCGACGTCAAAAGCCAGGTCGACGTCGCTGCACTGCGCGCGCACGGTGTGCAGGTGTGGAGGCTGTGATGGCCGACGCGGTTCGTGAGCCGACCGCATTGCGCGTGCTGACGAGTCAGCTGCGCGCCGCGCCGATGCGCTGGCTGGTGACGGGAAGCGCCGGCTTCATCGGTTCGCACCTCGTCGAAACGCTGCTGCGCCTGGGCCAGGAAGTGAAAAGCCTCGACAACTTCGAGACCGGCCATCGCCACAATCTGGAGGAAGTGCGTGCCGCGGTCGGCGAGGAGCGCTGGCGCGCCCATGAATTCCTGGAGGCCGACATCGTCGATCCCGACGCTTGTCGACACGCATGTCGGGAAGTCGATGCCGTGCTGCATCAGGCGGCGCTGGGGTCGGTGCCGCGATCGATCAACGACCCGGTGCGCACGCATGCCGCCAACGCGACGGGCTTTCTGAACATGCTCGTCGCCGCCCGGGACGCGCACGTGAGCCGCTTCGTGTACGCGTCATCGAGCTCGATCTATGGGGACGCGCCGGAGCTGCCCAAGGTCGAGGACCGGATCGGCCTGCCGCTGTCGCCTTATGCGCTGACGAAGTATGCGAACGAGCTCTACGCCGGCGTATTCGGACGCTGCTACGGCATGGCCTCGATGGGATTGCGTTATTTCAACGTGTTCGGCGCGCGGCAAGACCCGGAAGGTGCGTACGCCGCGGTCATCCCGCGCTGGGTGGAAGCGATGCTGCACGGAAGGCCGATCGTTATCTACGGCGACGGTGAGACGACCCGCGATTTCTGTTACATCGCCAATGTCGTGCAGGCCAATCTGCTGGCCGCGACCACCCG
>Ga0114129_10017040_pt1 | contig 10342 bp, 5 predicted proteins | sample RhiMetdeltSRZDD1_FD_80071 | JGI IMG/M metagenome (GOLD analysis project Ga0114129, IMG submission 80071) | Populus rhizosphere microbial communities from Tennessee, USA - Rhizosphere MetaG P. deltoides SRZDD1 (version 2) (version 2) | ecosystem: Host-associated > Plants > Roots > Rhizosphere >... | reverse complement strand
GGTTTCGTTTTTCGATTCACCGGCGGCCGCCGGCGATGCCGGCTACCGTGCCTGCCGGCGTTGTCACCCCGAGGCGGCCACGACGGCTGATCCGTGGGTGGACAAGATCCGGCGCGCCTGCGTTTATTTGAGCAACGTGGAGGGTCATCCGTCGCTCGCCACGCTGGCGGCACGGCTGGGCGGCAGTCCTTATCACCTGCAGCGCAATTTCAAGCGGCTGGTTGGTGTGACGCCGCGCGAGTACGCGGAAGCCTGTCGTCTGAAGACCGTGAAGCGCCGATTGCGGCGAGGCACCGGCGTCACCGGAGCGATGCTGGACGCCGGCTACGGCTCGAGCAGCCGCTTCTACGAACGTGCGGTGCCGAAGCTGGGTATGGCGCCCTCGGTGTATCAGCGTGGAGGTGCGGGCATGACGATTCGCTATTCCGTGGTCGATTCACCGCTCGGAAAACTGCTCGTCGCCGCGACCACTCGCGGCGTGTGCGCCGTGTCGATGGGCGAGTCGGACAAGGCGCTCGCGAAGGCGTTGACGCACGAATATCCGTCGGCCAGCATCGCTGAGGATGCCGGCGGGTTGGCGCGCTGGACCAGCGAGATCGTCGCGCACCTCGAGGGGCGCGAACCGCGGCTGGACCTGCCGATCGATGTGCGCGCGACGGCGTTTCAATGGCAGGTATGGCAGGCGCTCGCCGCCATTCCCTATGGTGAAACGCGAAGCTACGGAGACATCGCGGCAACCATTGGACAGCCACGCGCCGTCCGCGCGGTCGCGCGCGCCTGCGCGACGAATCCCGTCGCCCTGGCGATCCCCTGTCATCGGGTCGTGCCGGCGGCCGGGGGAACCGGTGGGTACCGATGGGGCGCCGATCGCAAGAAAGCGCTCCTCGGGCGAGAGGGGCAGAAGGGGCAGGAAGGGCGGTAGCCCATCGTGCCCTGTACAATGTCGGCCCGATGCCGACCAGATACGGCCAGTCCCCCTGGATCGATCGATTCCCAAAATCGCGCGTTCCCGCGCATCCCCGCTACCGCGGGGCGACGAAGACCGACGTCGTCGTCGTCGGCGGCGGTCTGACCGGGTGCGCGACCGCGTACGCCTTTGCCGCTGCCGGCGTGAAGGTCATTCTCCTCGAGGCGGGGCAGATCGGTCGGGGCACCACCGCCTATCAAAGCGGCTGGATTTCTGAAGAGCCGGGCGTGCGATTCGCCGATCTCGAAAAAGCGATCGGCGCGCGCGGCGCCGGCCGCGCCTTTCGGCTCTGGCGGCGGGCCGCGCTCGACTTCGCGGCGCTGCTGCGCAGGCTGGACGTGAAGTGCGATCTGCAACCGCGCCCGGCGCTCACGGTGGCGCGGACGCCGGAACAGACGGCCCTGTTGAAACGCGAGCAGACGATGCGGCGCGCCGCCAGCCTCGACGCGCCCCTGTTGTCGGGCCGCGCCGTGGCAGCCGACATCGCGCTCGCCGCCGGTGCGGGTCTCCGCACGAAGGACGGCGCCACCCTCGATCCGTACCGCGCGTGCGTCGGCCTCGCCGCGGCCGCCGCCGCCCGCGGCGTTCAATTGTTCGAACGATCGCCGGTCGCCAAGGTCACGTTCGGACGCAAGGACGCCGAAGTGTTCACGGCCGGCGGCAGAATTCGCGTCGCACGCGTCGTCGTCGCCACCGGCATGCCGACCGCGCTGTTCAAGTCGCTCGCGCGCCACTTCTGGTTCAGGACGTCGTACCAGGCGCTCACCGCCCCGGTGCCGGCGGCGATGCGAAAAGCACTGGGCCGCCGCGACGCGGTCGTGCGCGACCTGGCCGATCCGCCGCACACCGTGCGCTGGGTCGACGATCAGCGACTGCTCGTCGCCGGCGCCGATGCGGCCGCGGTGCCGCCGCGCCAACGCGACAAAGCGATCGTGCAGCGCACCGGCCAGTTGATGTACGAGCTCTCGACTTTGTATCCAGATATCTCCGGCCTGCAACCGGACTTCGGGTCGGCTGCTGATTACGCGCGCACCGCCGAAGGTCTGCCGTACCTGGGACCGCACCGAAACTTTCCGTGGCACCTGTTCGCGTTCGGCGATTCGAGCCACAGCGTGACCGGCGCGTACCTGGCGAGTCGCGTTCTGCTACGACACTACTTCGAAGAAATGGATCCAGCGGACGAACTCTTCGCATTCACCCGGTAATCCCCCGATAAAGCTCGGTATACTCGAAAACATGCTGAAATATTTGCTTTCTGGAATGTTGTCGCTTGCGCTCGCGGCGCCGGCGTTCGCGCAGTCGCAGGCCGCCAACGGCTCCATCGAAGGGACGGTCACCGACAGCTCCGGCGGCGTCCTTCCTGGCGTCACCGTGACCGTCACCAACCTCGATACCGGACTCGAGCGATCGCTGGTCACCAACGAAAAAGGACTCTATCGGGCGCCGCTGCTGCCGCTCGGCACCTATCGTGTCGTCGCTGAACTGCAGGGTTTCAAACGGTTCGAACAGTCGGGTATCAAGCTGTCTGTCGGGCAGTCCGCGGTCGTGAACGTAGCGATGGGCGTGGGTACCATCAGCGAGACGGTCACGGTAAATGCGGATAGTCCGCTGATCGATACCGCCCGAATCGACATCGGTCACACGATGACCGATCTGGAGGTGCATAACCTGCCGCTCGTCGCCCGCAATCCCTACAACTTTGCGCTGGCGCAACCGGGCGTGACGGGCATCGGCAACGTCGAATTTGGCGTGCCGCGACTCGCAGCCAACGGCGCCGCAATGCGGATCAACTATCAAATCGACGGCAACACCAACACTGAGAAGGATCGCGCCGGCCTGCGTCTCCTGCCGATGTCGGAAGTGATGATTCAGGAAGTCAAGGTCGTGACCACGGGTTTCGCGCCGGAGTTCGGCCAGACGATGGGGATGGTGTTCAATGCCGTGACGCCATCGGGAACCAACGCGTTCCGAGGCGAGGCCGGCTATCTATTCCGCCGGAACGCCTTCAGCGCGTTTCCGTTTTTCTTCGGCTGCGGCAGCACAACGATCGCCGCCGACTGCCCGCCGCGCGCGGCCAGGGCCGTCCTGCCGGCGACGAAAGTTGACACGGGCACGGCGGACGTCGGTGGGCCGATCGTGAAGAACAAGGTGTTCTTCTACACCGGCTGGGAGCAGACGCGTCGCGACCTGTCGTCGGGCAGCCTGATCACGGTCAGTCCGTCGATCGTGGCGCAGCTCGGGCTGAAAGCGCAGCCCGACGCCGTCCCGAATGTCCAGACGGCGAAGTTCTTCATCGCGAAATCCGACTATCAGGTGAACGGCGCAAACCGGGCGACGGTACGCTGGCTCCGCTTCCACAACGACGCGCCGTATAACAGCGGCGGCGGCATCAATACCATGGAGCGCGCCACCGATTTCCTCGACGCCATGGATTCAGTGGCCGGCCAGCTCAATACGACGATCGGATCGAGCAAACTGAACGAGTTCCGGACGCAGTTCGCGCACCGCCATCAGAGCTCGCTTGCGAACAGCGATTCCGGGAGCGGTGCGTCGGTCCTCATTTCAGGCATCATCGGATTCGGCGCGCCGCTGTCCGCGACCGGCCAGGGCAACGCCGGCTTCGACTTCAAACAGAACATCACGCAGGTCATCGACAACTTCACCTATATCCGCGCCGCGCACAGTTACAAGTTCGGCTTCGATTGGCAACACATCTACGACGAGCGCACGAACGCGCCGCAGTTCCTCTACACGTTCCCATCGGTGGCCTCGTATCTGGCGGCGAAAAGCGGTGCCGCTCCGCTTGGCTACAGCGCGATGACGGAGACGACGGGCAATCTCGGCTTCAACATGGCCACCAATATCGCCAGCTTCTTCGTGCAGGACGATTGGCAGATTTCACCGAAGGTCAAGGTCCTTTACGGTCTGCGCTACGACCTCTACCGGTACCCCGACGGTCTGGCAGACGCCCCGCTCACGACATCACACAGCTTCAACACCGACAAGAACAACTTCGGGCCGCGGCTGGGTGTCGCCTGGGCCGTGAATCCACGGACGGTGGTTCGCGCGAGCACGGGCATCATGTACGACCAGGCCATCCTCGGCGGATACGAGCAGGCGCTTGCCATTTCAGCCGCGCCATCCAAGGCGACGCAGTACCTGTTCAACGGCACGGCGGCCGCTGCGGGCGCGACGGCGGGTGCGCCGCCGTTTCCCAGCCTGGCCGCGACAGGGACTGCCGTCATTCCGCCCGCACTGTGGACCGTCGATCCGGCGTTCGTGGTGGCGCACACATGGCAGGCCAACGCACAGATCGAACGCGAGTTCGCGAGCGACTTCACGGCATCGGTGTCTGTGATGTACGCGAAGGGCTCGGACCTGCCGGTCGTGACCGATGCGAACCTGATCAACCCGATTGGCGCGCTCGCCGACGGCCGGCCGATCTACAACACCGCGGTGAATGCGGCGACCCGTCTCGATCCGCGCTTCAACCACATCAACACGGTGCAGTCAATCGGCACGTCCACCTTCAAGGCGGTGACCGTTCAGGCGTCGAAACGCCTCAAGCAGGGTCTCACCTTCAACGTGCAGTATTCGCTCGGGAAGGGTCTTGACACCGCGCCGATGCTCACGCAGATCACCGTTCAGGCAGAAACAGGACGCACCGACCCGAGCAACATCGACCGCGATCTCGGTCCAAATCCGCTCGACATGCGCCACAATTTCAATGGCAGCGTCCTCTACGCGTCGCAGAGCCACGCGTCCAACCGCATCGTGCGGGAACTGTTGAGCGGCAACCAGCTCGGTGTGATTATCGGCTTCAACAGTGGCCTCCCGATGAACATTCCCGGCACCCGCGATCTGAACGGCGATGGCGTCGTCAACGATCGGCCGATAGGCATCGCGCGCAACTCGCTCTACATGCCGGTGCAAAGGAACCTCGACGTCCGTTATACGCGCGCGATTCCGATTCGCGGGTCAGTGCGAGCGGAAGTCATCGCCGAACTGAAAAACGCGTTCAATTTCGAGCAGTTGTCGTCGGTTACGACCACCACGGTTGTGGACGCGTTGGGAAACCCGACGACGCCCATTCCTACGGAGCCGTATCAGTTCCTCAATCCGACGGGCGCCGAACAGCGGAAATTCCAGCTGGGATTCAAAGTGAGATTCTGAGGTCAGGTGGGCCGGGTGGGTCTGGTGGGTCTGCCAGACCCACCCGACTCGACGCGGCCCTGACCCACGCGGCCTACCCGACCAACACGACCCACCAGACGGTAAGATCACCTCATGAGGCGTTCGTTTCTTCCGGCTCTTCTCGTGTTTCTCGCCCTCGCAATCATTCCGACCGCCCAGATGCGCGTCGTCCCCCTCGACGAAGAGCAGGGCCATGTCGCACTCGGGCTCGCGCTGCGGCACCTTGGCAACGTCGGCATCTTCATGCACACGACGGCGCATCCCGACGACGAGAACAACGGGTTGCTCGTGATGCTGAATCGCGGGCAGGGCTACCGTACGGCGTTGGCGACGGCGACGCGCGGCAATGGCGGACAGAACGAAATCGGTCCGGAGATCTTCGAAGCGCTCGGTGTATTGCGTACCGGCGAGCTGGCGGCGCTGCATCGCTTCGACGGCGCCGAACAGTACTTTACCCGGGCGGTCGACTTCGGCTATTCGTTCAGCCTCGAGGAGACGTTCGAGAAGTGGGGCCGCGACGAGATCACCGCAGACTATGTGCGGCTGATCCGTATGATTCGCCCCGATGTCATCATCACGCTGCCGCCCACCGGCAACGCAGGTGGCCAGCACCACATGGCCTCAGCGATCATCACACGCGATGCCTACAAGCTGGCCGTCGACCCGACCAAGTACCCTGATCAGATCAGGGACGGCCTGCGGCCGTGGCAGCCGAAGAAGCTGTATCACAGCGCCGGCTTCGGGTTCCCGGGCGAGCCGGCCGCGCCGGGCAGGATCGCGCGAATCAATTCCGCGCTCTACGACGCGCTGCTCGGCAAGACCTACGCGGAAATCGGCTCCGAAGCCCGAAGCATGCACAAGTGCCAGGGGATGGGCCAGCTCTTGTCACTGCCAATTGCCGCGTCCGCGGCCAGCTATCAGCTCGTCGAAACGACGTTGCCGGCGCAGGTGGAGAAGGAGGAGGCGTCGCTGTTCGACGGCGTCGACACCGGTGTGACGAGCCTCTCGACGTACGTCTCAGGGCGCGCGCCAAAGGATCTCACCGACGGGCTGAACGCGATCGCCGCCAGCGCGTCGAATGCGCAGAAGGCGTTCGATTCGGGCAACGACGCGGCGACGCTGAAACCGGTGCTCGACGGTCTCGCTGCGTTGCGCGCCGTCCGCCGCGAACTGCCGACGATGCCGATCGACGACGCGGCGAAGTTCGAGATCGATTTCCGGCTGCGTCAGAAAGAAGGCGAGTTCCAGCAGGCGGCGTTGCTCGCGAACGGCATCAGGGTCGAGGCGCTGGCCGACGATGGCGTGGTCGTGCCGGGACAGGCGGTGAAGGTGAACGTGATCGTCGCCAATCGAGGCGCGGCCGACGTGACCGTCAAACAGGTGCGGTTTCTCGGCTTCGCCGCGGACGCGTCGACCGTGGGAGAAACAGCGTGCACGATGACGGCGTTCACGGGTGGCGGCTTCGGCTTTCCCGGCGGCGGCCGCGGCGGACGAGGTCGCGGCGGCGCGGGCGCCCCACCGCCCCAGCTGATGTCGACGGTGAAAACCGGTCAGGTCGCGCACTGCGAACCCTCGTTCACCATTCCGTCCGCCGCACCTGTTACGGAACCGTACTGGCACCGGGACGGCGAGGCGGGACGCTATACCTTCGACACCGACGCGCCGTTCGGCCAGCCGATGCGGCCGACGCCGTACTCCGTGCAGATCACGCTGGCGATGCCGGGAGGTGAAGAGGTCGTCGACGGTTTGCCGGTGCAGCATCGGTACGAAGGCGACCTGTTCAGCGGCGAGAAGCGTACCGAGCTGCTCGTGGTTCCGCCGTTGTCGGTGCGGATGTCGCCGCAGGTCGCGATCATCCCCGCCGCATCCATCCGCGCGGCGCGCCCGGCGTCCCGCAACGGCACGCCCGTGGCGGCGCGTACGGCCTCCGGTCCGGCGTCACCCTCGGCAGATCGGGAGGTTCGGGTCACGGTCGTCAACGACACAGTTGGTCCCGCCGACACCACGGTGCGCCTGGAGGTGCCGCGCGGCTGGAGCGCCACGCCGGCCTCGCAGCCGATCACGTTCGAGCGCGCTGACGAATCCCGGACGGTGCGCTTCGACGTCAAGCCGGCGCCGACCGCGATGAACGGCGAGTTCCACGTCCGCGCGATTGCGACCTCGAACGGGCAGACGTTCGATCGCGGCTTCGAGGTGATCGAGTACCCGCACATCCGCCGCTATCACATCTACGACAGCGCGACGGCGACGCTGAAAGTGATCGACGTGCGGACCCCGGCGAACCTGAGGATCGGCTACGTGATGGGCGTCGGCGACCAGGTCCCGCCCGCCATCGAACAGCTGGGCGCGACGGTCGAGATGATCAGCCCGGACGATCTCGCGTGGGGCAAGCTGTCGCGGTTCGACGCGATCGTCACCGGCGTCCGCGCCTACGAGCGCCGTGACGACCTGCGCGCCAACAACCGTCGTCTGCTGGACTACGTGTCGAATGGCGGCACGTTGATCGTCCAGTACAACAAATTCGAGTTCAACGACGCGCAGTACGGACCGTATCCCGCGAAGGTCAGCTCGAACCGGATCACCAACGAGAGCGCGATGCCGCGGGTCAAGACGCCCAGTCCGCTGCTGACGCGTCCCAACGAGATTGGCGAGGCGGCGTGGCAGAACTGGGTCCAGGAGCGGGGCCTGTATTTCCTCGCGGAGGACAAGGACTCGCGCTATCACGACGTGCTGGAATTCGACGACGACTTCACGTTCAACAAGGGGCCGAAGACGGGCGCCCTGGTCGAGACCACCTACGGCAAAGGGCACTGGGTCTACGTGGGGCTTGGCTTGTGGCGGCAGTTGCCGTCGGGCACTGACGGGGCCTATCAGTTGCTCGCGAACCTCATCTCGCTGGGAAAAAAATAGCCATGGAAGTCCCGCTCACTCCCCTCGAGTTCGCGCGACGATCGCGGGCGCTGTATGCCGATCGGGAGGCGGTCGTTGACGGAGCGCTGCGGCTGACGTACGCGCAGTTCTTCGAACGCTGCGATCGATGGTCCGCCGCGTTGCAACGGCTGGGCGTGACGAGTGGCGATCGGGTGGCCTACATCGCGCCGAACACGCACGCGCAGCTCGAGTCGTTTTACTCCGTGCCGCAGATCGGCGCGGTCCTCGTGCCGATCAACTACCGGCTGACCGCCGACGATTTCGCCTACATCATCGGTCACTCGGGCGCGAGCGTCGTCTGCGCCCACGAGGACTATCTCGAGGCAGTCGATCGCATCAGGGATCAGGTGCCGGGCGTCCGGCATTTCGTCGCGCTCGAAGGCGCTGCGAAGGGCTGGCTGGAGTACGAAGCGCTGCTCGCTGACGCCAGCACTGAGTTCGGCCGCGCGCAGGTGGAGGAACACGACCTCCTGACCATCAACTACACGAGCGGCACCACGTCACGGCCCAAGGGCGTGATGATCACCCATCGCAACGCCTATATGAACGTCGTCGGGACGCTGCTCCACGTGCCGATGCGGATGACCGACCGGTACCTGTGGACGCTGCCGATGTTCCACGCCAACGGCTGGACGTTCGTCTGGAACGTGACCGCCGTGGGCGCGACGCACGTCTGCCTGCGGAAAGTCGATCCGGTGAAGGTCTTCGAGACGATGAAGGCAGAATCGGTGACGCTCCTGTGCGCGGCACCGACGGTGCTGATCGGGATTGCCGGTGCGCCGCCTGATGTACGCGCCGGTGCGCCGAAGGGCGTCCGCGTCGTCACCGCCGGCGCGCCGCCCGCCGCCGCCACGATCGAGCGCGTCGAAGGCGAGCTCGGGTGGACGATCACGCATGTCTACGGCCTCACGGAAACCGCGCCGTTCATCACCGTGTGCGAGCCGCGGCCCGAGCACGATGCGCTGAGCGCGCGGGAGCGGGCCGTCGTCAAGGCGCGGCAGGGGGTCGAGCTGATCACATCCGGGGACCTGCGTGTCGTCGACGAGGCGGGCAACGATGTGCCGCGCGATGGGCAGACGGTCGGCGAGATCGTCGTCCGCGGAAACGTGGTGATGAAGGGGTACTACAACGATCCCGAGGCGACGGCGCACGCGCTGCGTGGCGGTTACTTCCACAGCGGCGATGCCGCGGTCGTTCATCCGGACGGCTACGTCGACATCCGCGATCGGCTCAAGGACGTGATCATCAGCGGTGGCGAGAATATCTCGTCGGTCGAAGTCGAGGGGCGGCTGCTACACCATCCCGCTGTGCTGGAGGCGGCGGTCGTCGGTCTGCCCGACACTAAGTGGGGCGAGGCGCCGCACGCGTTCGTGGTGCTGAAGGTCGGCGCGACTGTCACCGCCGAGGAGCTGCGGACATTCATGCGGGACCAGCTGGCGCATTTCAAATGCCCGCACAGCTTCACATTCGTCAGCGAGCTGCCGAAGACGGCCACGGGGAAGATTCAGAAGTTCGTGCTTCGTGGACGCCGCGCCGCGATCAGCGCTCAGTGACCTTGGCAGTCGTGAGTTACACGTTTTTTGAGGGCCTGCTCAGCCACCTGAAGAACAGGATGATCATCACCGCCGGGATGAACGGTCCCCACCACGCATCGAGGCCGAAAGCGGTCAGCGTCGTCGCCCCGCCCTTGACGAAGGCCATGATGGCGCCGGCCCAGGCGAACGCGCTGATCAGGTTCAGCGCGCTGAATTTCAGCGCTCGCATGCCCGCATAGGCGCAGGCGATCGGAATCGCCGTGCGCAAGCCCGGCAGGAATCGGCTGACCAGTACCAGTGCGGTCTCGTGTGCGTGCACGTGGGCGATCACACGATCGCGGAACTTTCCGAGCTTCGGGTAACGATCGAGCCAGTGGATGCGCCCACGGAGAATGTAGAACCACAGCTGATCGCCGGTCGCTCCGCCGAGCGCGCCGCAGACCAGCACGGCCGGCCAGAACAGACGTCCGCTGACGGCGTCCGCGGAGACCTTGCTGTAATAGATCTCGCCTTCGATGATGGCGGCGATGTAAATCGGGAGGTAGGAGAGCATCCGAATAGTCGATAGTCGGGAGTCAGTAGTCGGTAGTCAACTCGAAGAGAGCACATCTCGGACCGTCGACGCCACTCGCTGAAGCTGTTCTTTTGTCAGCCCAGCGTGTATCGGGATCTGAATCGCTTGAGCCGCGCGCCTGGCGCCTTCGCGCTCGCTGCG
>Ga0114129_10017039_pt1 | contig 10343 bp, 10 predicted proteins | sample RhiMetdeltSRZDD1_FD_80071 | JGI IMG/M metagenome (GOLD analysis project Ga0114129, IMG submission 80071) | Populus rhizosphere microbial communities from Tennessee, USA - Rhizosphere MetaG P. deltoides SRZDD1 (version 2) (version 2) | ecosystem: Host-associated > Plants > Roots > Rhizosphere >... | reverse complement strand
GATTCCACATGCCCTTCACATGGCGTATCAGGCGACGTTCTGCATCATCACTGCCGCGCTGATTTCCGGTGCCATCGTCGAGCGCATGCGCTTCTCGGCCTACGTGACGTTCATCTCCCTCTGGTCGATCGTCGTGTACGCGCCAATCGCGCACTGGGTGTGGGGTGGCGGCTGGCTGGCCGATATGGGGGCCCTCGATTTCGCGGGCGGCACGGTCGTGCACGTTAACGCCGGCGTCGCGGCGCTCGTCGCCGCAATGGTCGTCGGCAAACGTCAGGACTACCCCTCGAATTCTCTTGTCCCGCACAGCGTTCCCCTTGTGCTGCTCGGGGCGGGCCTGCTGTGGTTCGGATGGTTCGGGTTCAACTCGGGGAGCGCTCTGGCCGCGAGCCCGATTGCAGGCCTGGCATTCGTGACGACAATGCTCGCGCCGGCAGCGACGCTGGTGGTCTGGACGTTTCTCGACCTGATGCGATCTGGCAAGCCCACGGCAGTCGGCGCGGCCACCGCCATCGTCGTCGGGCTCGTCGCAATCACACCTGCGGCGGGATACGTGAGTCCGATGAGCGCCATCGCATTGGGCGCGATTGCTGCGGTACCGAGCTACCTTGGCCTGATCATCCGGGTCAAAACCTCATTGGACGACTCGCTGGATGTCGTGGCCGCGCACGGCGTGGGCGGCACTGTCGGCGCGCTGCTCACCGGCGTATTCGCGGACAAAGCCATCAACGGCGTGCAGAGCGGGCTGCTGTTCGGCAACCCCGGGCAGATGGGCGTCCAGGCCGCCGCGATTCTGGCTGCGATCGTTTACAGCGGCGTCGGCACATTCGTCCTCCTGAAGGTGATCGGCTTGGTGATTCCGCTGCGTGCGTCGAAGTCCGATGAGACCACCGGCCTCGACGTCTCGATGCACGGCGAGGAAGCGTATCTGCACGGTGGTGATTAACAGCACATTGGTGATTAGTGATTTCTGATCACTAATCACCAATGGCCACAGTTCCGTCCTTTGGCGACCTCAGAGTTCTGATTCTCGAAAGCCGTCGCGCCCGGGAGATGGCCTCTCTCGTCGTCTCCTACGGCGGCCAGCCCGTATCGGCACCTTCCATGCGGGAGGTGCCGCTCGAGTCCAACCCCATGGCCATCGCGTTTGCCGAAGCACTCGAACGGGATCAGTTCGATCTCGTGGTGCTCTTGACCGGTGTCGGCACGCGAGCTCTCGTGACGGTGGTGGAGCGCGCCCGCGGCTCTCGCGAGTCGTTCGTGAACGCGCTGCGCCGAACGAAGGTGCTGGCGCGCGGGCCAAAGCCAGTCTCGGCGCTTCGAGAGCTAGACGTTCACGTATGGGCCACCGCTCCCGAGCCGAACACATGGCGGGAAGTGCTGGCCGCCTTGGACGAACGGACGAGGGAACTGCTGCTCGAGGGAGCTCGCGTGGCCGTGCAGGAGTACGGCGCGTCAAATCCCGATCTGCTGGCGGGACTAGAAGAACGCGGGGCCAAGGTGACCCGCGTGCCCGTCTATCAGTGGGCGCTACCCGATGATCTCGAGCCGCTGAAGGCGGGAATTCAGGCGATCGTCGATGGCCGAGTGGACGTGGTGCTGTTCACCACCGCCACGCAAGTCGTTCATCTGCTGAAAGTGGCCGAAAGCCTCGGCTGTCGTGACGCGGTCGTTGCTGCCTGCACGCATCTGCTCGTTGCGTCAATTGGCCCGACGACCACCGAAGAACTGCGCGAACAGGGAATCACGCCCGATCTCGAACCATCTCATCCAAGGATGGGCGTGCTCGTACGAGAAGCGGCCGAACGCGCGCGTGAGATCCTCGCGCGGAAGCGCGCGTAGGGAGCGAGCTGCTTATTTTGTAGCGCGGACGATAGTGCCGCGTGCCGTTCGGCGCAAGAACTCCACCTCTACCAACCTGTCGATGACATCTTGACACGCACGGGGCTCCAATCCCCACAGTCGTGCGGCCTGCGGAAGCGTGAGCTGCAGGCCAGGCATTTCGTTGAATTCTCCACGTACGCGCTCGACGATGGTCGATGTTGGCATAACGTTCACGGGTCGACGCATAGATCTGGATTGACGTCTTGCGTCGAGTTTCCGCACAAGTAGCAAGACGCACGCCGCTTCGGGCTGCACCCCGATCGCAAAAGTCGAAGGGATTCGCGTGATCTCACGATCGTTGCGGTTGGGTCGTGCGACAAAGGCGCATGGGTCGCGCACGGGTGCGACAACCTCGTCGGATTCGTCGCGACGTACCATAGGGGCATGCCGACTTCAGAAGAGCTCCTCGAACTCGCTGAACAGTGCGCCGCAAAGCTTGAATTGGACGGCAAGCTTCGACACGTCCCGTCGTTCTCAGATGCCGAAAACCAGTGCGAAGCGGAATACGAGGAGCTTCTACAGGCGATCCACGAGGACGAGCTCTTCGAGCCCGTCGATATTCAGCGTCAGGAACAGCTGGTCGAGCAGATTGCGGCGGCGCTTCCTGAAGCCGCGCGCACGCTGATCGTAGAATTGGCCGACAACCATGCGCGCCATGTGTGGCTTCAACAGGAAGGCGCGTACCATCTTGGACTCGCCGTGGGGCGAAGGCTGCGCCTGCGCACGTGACCCGCCTTGAACGTAGGACAACTCGCACGGACTGCGCTCCTATACTCCGAAGCATGCCTCTGCCGTATCTCCACTACGACGTGTTCACCGACCAGCCGCTGCTCGGAAACCAGCTGGCCGTCTTCACCGACGCGCGCGGGCTCGAGACGTCGCAGATGCAGGCCATTGCGAAGGAGATGAACTTTGCGGAGAGCACCTTCATCCTTCCCGCCGAGGAGCCGGGCACCGACATCCGGATGCGCATCTTCACGCCGCAGAATGAAATGCCGATGGCGGGTCACCCGACGATCGGCAGCACGTTCGCGATGGCGAAGACGGGCGTCATCACGCCCGACTCGAAGCGATTCGTCTTCGGGCTGAACATCGGGCCAATCCCTGTCGATCTCGAATGGTTGGACGGCAACCTGAGCTTTGCGTGGATGACGCAGAAGCTGCCAACCTTCGGGCCGCCCGTCGATCGCAGGGCCGATGTGGCGGCGGCGTTGGGACTCGACGAACACGACCTGGCCCCGGGCCTTCCCGTGCAGCAGGTGTCCTGTGGCTTGGCCTTTGTCTTTGTCCCGTTGCGCGATCATGCGACCGTCGATCGCGCCGTCAGCGATGCCGGGGGCTTCAAGCGACTCGCGCGTTCGACAGGGTTGGATCTGCCGATCTTTCTGTTCTCCATCGGTGCGCCATCCCCGTCGGACACCGTGTACAGCCGTATGTTCGCTCCGGACTTTGGTATCGTCGAAGACCCGGCCACTGGTGGCGCCAGCGGTCCGTTGGGCTGTTACCTCGTGCGACACGGCGTCGTGTCCGGAGATGCGGCCAAGCGAATCGTCAGTCGCCAGGGTGTCGCGATGGGCCGGTCGAGCGAGATCCACGTGTCGATCGGTGGCGCGGCGAACGCGATCAGCCGCGTGCAGGTCGGTGGCGCGGCGGTGTTGGTGGGCCGGGGGGAGTTGCTCGTGTGATCTCGTTCTCACGCGTCGGCAAGCAGTACGGCCGGCAAGTCCTCTTCGTCGACGCGTCCTTCCAACTCAATCCTGGAGAAAAAGTCGGTCTCGTGGGTCCCAATGGAGCAGGGAAGACCACGCTCTTCCGAATGATCGTTGGCGAGGAAGCGCCTGACGAGGGCGACGTCTCAGTTCCCAGGAAGCTGACCATCGGGTACTTCCGTCAGGACGTCGAGGAGATGTCTGGACGTTCGGTGCTCGACGAAGCGATCGCGGGCAGCGGCCGCCTGGGAGATCTGCATCACGAGCTCGAGGATCTTCAACACGCGATGAGCGATCCCGCCCGCGCCGATGACATGGATCGCATCCTCGCGAGGTTCGGCGAAGTGCAGGAGGAGTACGAGCATCTCGGCGGCTACCGCCTGGAGGCACAGGCGCGCGAGGTGCTCCACGGCCTCGGGTTCGAGGACGATCGGATCGAGGGGGACGTCGGTCAGCTTTCCGGCGGCTGGAAGATGCGCGTCGCGATGGCGCGCGTGCTGCTCGGCGCGCCGGACGTGCTGCTGATGGACGAGCCGACGAACCATCTGGATATCGAGTCGATCATCTGGCTCGAGAAGTTCCTGACATCGCGCGCGGGCGCGCTGCTCATGACGTCGCACGATCGCGAGTTCATGAACCGCGTGGTCGACAAGATCGCCGAGATCGATGGCGGCGAGATCACCGTCTACTCGGGCGACTACGATTTCTACGAGCGCGAGCGGGCGATTCGCGAGGCCAACCGCGAAGCCGCGTACGCGAGGCAGCAGGCGATGCTCGCCAAGGAACAGCGCTTCATCGAGCGTTTCGCGGCGCATGCGGCCAAGGCCGCGCAGGTGCAGAGCCGGGTGAAGGCACTGGAGAAGATCGAGAAGATCGAGCTGCCAAAGAAGCGGCGGGTGGTGAAGTTCGACTTCCGTCAACCGCCGCGCTCTGGGGACCAGGTCGCGGTGCTCGAGGACGTCTCGAAGGCGTACGGCACGCGCATCATCTATGACGGCCTCAACCTGAGCATCCGCCGCGGCGAGCGGTGGTGCGTGATGGGGAAGAACGGCGCCGGCAAGACGACGCTGCTGAAGATGGTGGCTGGAGCATTGCCGCCCGACAGCGGCGACGTGAAGCGGGGCGCGAGCCTGAAGCTGGGGTACTTCGCGCAGCAGGCGCTCGACCTGCTCGATCCCGATCTGACGATCGAAGACCAGCTGCAGAAGGATTTTCCGCACGAATCCATCGGCGTGCTTCGGAACCTCGCCGGTGCCTTTCAGTTTTCCGGTGACGAGGTCGACAAGAAGATCCGGGCCCTCTCAGGAGGCGAGAAGACTCGCTTGGTGATGGCGATCATGCTGCTCAATCCTCCCAACTTCCTCGTCCTCGACGAGCCGACCAATCACCTCGATCTCGCGACCAAGGAGATGCTGATCGACTCGCTCAAGGATTTCGAAGGGACGATGCTGTTTGTATCGCACGACCGCGCGTTCCTGCGGGCGCTGAGCAACCGGGTGATCGAGCTGGGGGGAGAGAGCGGGATCGACGTCCAGCCGCATCTCTACCCGGGGTCGTACGTGGAGTATGTGGCGCGTACGGGCCATGAAGCGCCGGGTGTACACGCGTAGACCCTGACTCTTGTACGTGGGGGCCGCCCGCCTTCGCCAAGGCTTCGGCGAGGCCGGCTCGGGATCGAATAGGATCCGCTGCATGAAACCCAGGCTTACACGCCGGCAATTCCTCGGCGCGGCGGCCGGAGGCGCGGCCGCGGCGGCTGTCGCGCGTCCTGCGGCGCAGCAACGGCGGCCAAACGTGCTGTTCATTCTTGCCGACGATCTCGGATACGGTGATCTGAGCTGCTACGGCCGGCCGGACTACCAGACTCCCGTGCTCGACGGTCTTGCGCGGCAGGGAATCAAGTTCATGAGCGCGTACGCGGCAGCGCCGGTGTGCACGCCGACACGCTGCGCCTTCCACACGGGACGCTACCCGCAGCGTCTCGAGGTGGGCTTACGCGAACCGCTCACACAGCAGAACGGCGCCGACATCGGGCTGCCGCGGGACCACCCGACGGTCGCCTCGCTGGTCAAGAGGGCGGGCTACGACACCGCGCTGATTGGCAAGTGGCACCTCGGATGGAAGCCGGAGTTCGGGCCAAACCAGCACGGGTTCGACGAGTTCTTCGGCATTTTGAGCGGTGCGGCTGACTACTTTACTCACAAGGCCGCAGATGCAGCCGGTGCGCACGGACCCGACGGTGGCGACGATCTGTGGGAGAACCTCGCGCCGGTCCAGCGTGTCGGCTATTTGACGGATCTGCTGTCGGCCAAAGCGGTCGAGTACGTCACCCGTCGCCGAACACGGCCTTTTTATCTCAGCCTGCATTACACCGCACCGCATTCACCATGGGAGGGTCCGGAGGATGCCGCGATCGGTCACACCGATCATGGTGTGGGACCGATGGTCGAGGGGGGATCCCTGACGATCTACGCTGCGATGATGCGGTCGATGGATGCGGGCATTGGGCGAGTCCTTGACGCGTTGCGTCGTGCCGGCGCCGAGCGAAACACCCTGGTGATCTTCACGAGCGACAACGGCGGGGAGCGCTATTCGTTCAATTGGCCATTCTCGTTTCAGAAAGGCTTCTTGTGGGAGGGCGGCATCCGCGTTCCTGCCATCGTCCGTTGGCCGGGTGTCATCCAGCCGGGAGGCACTACTGAGCAGGCCGCGATCACCATGGACTGGACGGCGACGATTCTCTCCGCCGCAGGTGCGACAGCCGATCCCGCCTATCCGCTCGATGGCGAGGACCTGCTCCCCGTATGCCGCGGTGCGAGGTCCCCGTATGACCGCACGCTGTTCTGGCGTGCACAGATTCGCGATGCGGCACGCTCCGGCAGGTGGAAGTATCTGAAAGATCCGAATGGGGAGCGTTTGTACGACCTTGCGCGCGATCCCGGTGAAAAAGTCGATCTCCGGCTGAAAAACGCTGACAGGTTCGCTCAGCTCAAGGCCCAGTACGACGCATGGAATGTTCGCATGCTGCCAAGGCTGACCGTTTAGTCGAGGCTCTCGCCATCGCGCTGCCGAATCTCTGTGCACTCGATCGGACCCGGGGCAAAACCGCGGCCTGAGGGCATGTCTTCGCTCGATCGCCCGCGGTATCGTGCAGTTACTTCACGTACCAGTGGGCCGACATCGAGACGCCGAAGCCGCCCAGCTCGAAGCCGGGGAACGTCGGCGGCGCCCACTGCTGCCGCAGATCCGCGCTCAGGGTGAACTGCGGAAGGTTCGCCCACGTGAACTCGGCGCCGCCGAAGATGTGCGAGCCGAGGAGGTGATCGACGGCATCGGCACCGCCGATGGTGCTTCTGAGCGTCGCCCGATGTAGATCAATGCCCGCCCCGACGTACGGCCGTGCCCAGATGGCGTTGGTCACCAGGTCGGGTGGTGAGTACATGACACTCGGCGCCAGCTGCAGCGACCGCAGCTGTCCGGGCGCAACGGAGCTTGTGTACGTCGGCCGGCCCGCCTCGATCTGCACGCCGAACGGACCGTAGGCCCATGCGCGGCCCGTGGCGGCAAATCCGATGTCGCGGGAGGCCATCCGGCCGCCCAATCCGATGACATGAGACGGAAGCGACGGAGGACGTCGCGGCAGCGTCGTTGTGCGTGGCGCCTGAGGAATCTGAACGTCGCTCGTCAATGCGTTCGATGCCGGCGCCGGGCCTGTGGCCTGCACGGCGACTCCCGTGGCGGCAGGCACATGAACATCGGCGCCGCGGGAAATCCTGCCCCACGCGACATGCAGGTAGGCCACACCCTGATCGGCGTCCGGCCATGAGACGCTCACCCAGCTTCCCAGTTCACGCCTGACCTCGAACATCATTCCTCGTGGCGCCTTGCCGATCACAGCGCTGCCCGTACTGGGCGCCTTGTGGATGTCCGCCGACGTGGTCATGACGACAAACACCGCGTCCTGCGCGTACACGGGCGGAGCGCCGATCACGAGCATGGCGGCAACGACGGCAGCGAAGCGATCCATCTGTGCACCCTCCTGGCGCGATGCGAACATCGACGCCGAAATCACGGATCTGTGATCGCCGTGAGCGGGGCGGCCCTGAAAACGGGCCAAAATCAATCAGATGTGAGCAGGGAGCAAAGGACGTGCTTGCCCCTTGGTAGTTGGGAAGTTGGGAGTTGGGAAGTTGGGAGTTGGAGTTGAGCTATCGCAGTTCGCCGGCCTTGCGAAGCGACACCACTTCCACGCGTGTCTGCGCCCGCTTGAACCATCGGTAGAAGCCGAACGCGATCAGACTGATCGCACCCCCGCCGAGCACGACGCGCTGCAGCACCGTCGGCGCGACGATCGGACGAACCACCGGACGGAACTCCGGTTGTGAATGCGGAACCCACCGCGTGAGATAGACAAAAGTTTCGGACGCGCACACGGGACAAGTTTGCGCGTCGTGGACTTCTTCGCAGTTGAGGCAGAGTCGGGCTGACGGAAGCTGCACAGTCGTCCTCAGTACCGCCGTCGAGCGGGCACAGGCTCGATCGACGTGAGCCGGTTTATGCGGGCAGCGAGTGTCACCGGATGCGTCCGGCAGAAGACGGCGCGGTCGTTGACGTCGTCCTGCGACGATCCGCTTCCCCACCATGTATTGCAGTCACAGCACCACCACAGCTCAACCACGTACCTGTCCAGTACCGTCTGGCGTTCGGACTCCAGCGGTCCGTGGCAGGCAAGACACAACGCGGCAGCGGCTGTCGCCGTGCGCGGCATGCACGAGGTATCCGTTCGCATGCCGAAAGACGACGCAACTCACGCGCCGACTGTGCGCCAGCGAATTTCCGCGTGTTTCCGAGCATCATGCGGCGGTTATCCTGACGCCGGCGACGAGAAGTCGGCACTACCGGGCGACGGTGTGCCGGGTTGAGACACCGGATTTTGTAATGGACCTGTCAGCGATAAATCTGCCTGACTCGGGCCGCATCGTCCGCCGACACACCCGGGAACTTCGCGATATCGTCGCGCGTGTTCAGCTGCACGCGGTAGCGGTTGAAGAACGCCGGAATATCTCCGCCGAACCCGAAGAAGTACATGATGTCGCGGTACTCGTCGGTATGCTCGAGGCCGAGTGCGTGGCCGAGCTCGTGGACGCAGGTCAGATAGACGATCGTCTCGCGGAGCAGCGGATCGCGGCGAGCTGGACCGGCGATGTCGGGGCCGAGCGCATCGGTATCGGGACGGATGTAGACGGCGGCGCCGCGCCGGGCGTTCACGGTCAGCGGCCGCATCTCGCCGTACTGAGAGTCGCCAGGCTCAATCCAGTAGACACGCACGAGCGCCGCCGTCTCGGGTGACGGCTCGAATCGAAGCGCCCCGCCGATCGTCTTTTCCCACGCCTGCAGCGCCCAGGTCGCGAGCTGCCTGTCCCCAGGGCGGAACTGCGACCCGGGCTCCCCCTCGGCAATGAAGTAGGTCACGCGTCCCTTTGCGTCGAACGGCTGAAGCGCTCGCAGCGCCTGCGCGTTCAACAGGGAGGCCGCGCCGACGGAAACGGTCAATACCAGGGCCAGGCGATTCACCAACATCACGCCATACGATAATCGCTTGGTGGGACAAATGCCGTATGCTGGGGCCGCAAATGGTTGAGTTTGGCTTCGCCGCCCGTAACAAACACCCGGGAGCAGTCCGGCTCTGCCGTTATTTGTGTAAGACTCCCCCCTTTAAGCATGCCTGACGTAAAGCGCCCGTCCGTGCTGGTCGTCGATGACGACGTGGAAACGACGGGCATTGTTGAATACTGGCTCGCGGACGCCGGTTACGACGTCGTGACCTGCTCGCGCTTCGACGCCGCACGGGACTATCTCGACTCGCATCCAGTGGACGCGCTGGTCACCGACATCCGGCTCGGCGAATTCAACGGTCTGCAACTGGCGCTTCGAGCGTCCGAGCCGGGACGTCGAATCGCCGTGGTGGTCATGTCGGCGTACGACGATGTGGTGACGCGTCGCGACGCGGAAACAGTTGGCGGGCGGTTCATCCTGAAACCGTTCGACCGCGAGGATCTGCTGGCTCAGCTCTCGGAAGCGCTCTCGACCACAAACGGTCCACGCTGAGCACGATCGCTCGTCCAGCGACTTGAGATGCCGTTCGTCGTTCGCCGTGCTACCGACGCAGATGCGCCGGCGCTTGGGCGCCTTGGCGCGATGCTGCTCCGGGCGCACTACGCATTCGATCCCCAGCGATTCATCGCGCCCGGCAGTAATCCCGAAAGCGGCTACGAGTGGTTCCTGCGCGGCCAGCTCGAAGAAGACGACGCAGCCGTGTTCGTAGCGGAGCAGGACCGTCAGGTCATCGGCTATGTGTTTGCTGCGCTCGAACCGATCTCGTGGAAGGAATTGCGCGAGGCCTGCGGCTTCATTCACGACATCGTCGTGGACGACCCGCAACGCCGCGGCGGCGTCGCCACGGCGCTGCTGGAGGCGGCGATCGAGTGGCTGCGCGGCCGGGGAGCGCCTCGGGTGATCCTCGGCACCGCCGAGCGGAATGCAGCTGCTCAGCGGCTATTCGAAAAGCTCGGCTTCCGCCGGACCATGATCGAGATGACGCGCGAGCTCTGAGCGTTTTCGCTTGTCGGTGGTTGGCTGGTAGGATTAAGGGGAATCGGGGCGTGGCGCAGCCTGGTAGCGCGCCTGCTTTGGGAGCAGGATGTCGGAGGTTCAAATCCTCTCGCCCCGACCAATTTTTCCCAAACAATT
>Ga0114129_10017038_pt1 | contig 10343 bp, 10 predicted proteins | sample RhiMetdeltSRZDD1_FD_80071 | JGI IMG/M metagenome (GOLD analysis project Ga0114129, IMG submission 80071) | Populus rhizosphere microbial communities from Tennessee, USA - Rhizosphere MetaG P. deltoides SRZDD1 (version 2) (version 2) | ecosystem: Host-associated > Plants > Roots > Rhizosphere >... | reverse complement strand
GCTGTTGAGCACAACTTTCGCCTCATTGCCGACACGTATCGAGACACGGTCTGCAAAATGCGCACCCACGTCAAGAATCTCAAAAGCCCCATCCTGGCGCACATGCAGATACGCGCCGGTGGCGCGGTGGGTGGGGTGTGTGCCGCCAATGTAGCCGAGGCTGAGGTCATGGTCGAGGGGGGCATTACAGATGTCTTGATTGCCAATGAGGTGGTGGCGCACGACAAGATTGTGCGGCTCTGCTCGCTGGCAAAGCGAGCTGATATGAAGGTCGGCATCGACAACGCCCAAAACCTGCGTGAGCTGTCGGAGGTGGCGCAGGCCCAGGGCGTCACCCTGGGTGTACTGATTGAAGTAGACACGTCGATGCATCGTGCTGGCATCAGGCGTGTCGAAGATGGAGTCGAGTTGGCCAAACTAGCGGCAACGCTGCCTGGTATTGCCTTTCGGGGCCTCATGAGCCACCAGACGCTCCCTGGGCGACCTGATAAGCAGACACGCCTGATTGAGGGACGGCGCTTCATGCAGATGTGTTTGGACCTGAAGGAGACCATTGAGGGTGCCGGTATTCCGGTTGACATTGTCTCAACCGGTGAGACCTGGACCTACGACATCGCCGCTGACCTGCCAGGGGTGACGGAAATCCAGGGCGGCACGTATGCTCTTATGTCCGCCTCCTATGGCTACATGGACGAGTTTGCCATTGCCGCCAAAATCCTCGGCACGATCATCAGCACACCGCGCCCCGGTGTCGCCATTGGCGACGTAGGGGTGCAGGCCTTAGCCTCACCAGGTGGCGTGTTGCCATCCGTCGAGGCTATGCCTGGGGTGACGGTTGAGGCCTTGCATGACGAGCATATTGTGTTGCGTACCGATGGCACCACTCCACTCCACGTCGGGGACCAGTTTCTCCTGCACAGTGGCCAGCAGGATATTTTAGTGAACCGCTGGGATCAGTACATCGCCGTGCGTAAGGGGGTGGTGGAGGCCGTGTGGGATATCCCGGCGCGCGGGTGTCATCATTAGCATTATGCCCAATTATCTCAAGCTCATCCCGGAGTGGCTCTTTGAGGTGATACGTGGCAATCCCCGGCGGGTGGCACGACGTCGCCCCACCACGCCATTCCTGGTGATTGGCCATCGTGGCTCCCCCTGTTTCGCAATCGAGAACACTATGGCGTCATTTCAGCGTGCCGTGGAGCAGGATGGGGCCAACGGGCTTGAGTGCGACCTCTGCCTTACCAAGGATGAGCAGATTGTGCTCTGGCATGACTGGGATCCTGATGAGCACAAGGCACTCTTGCGCGCCTCGGGTCTTGAGCCGATCGTCAGCTATTGCCCCTGTCCACCCGATGGAGGCGAGTTCCGCAAGTCCATATGTGAGCTAACGCTCGCAGAGTTTTGTACCCACTTCTGCTATTGTGAGAAGGACGGTGACCAGAAGCATCGTGATTGCATCCCGTATCTTGAAGAGTTGCTCGACTGGGTTGCCGGACGGCGAGAAGTCGCCGTGCTCTTCTTCGATATAAAAGTCCCCGCTGCCTGCATCAATCTGGTGCCTGTGATGATGGACGGCATCAATAAACTTCTCGCTCGCTATCGGCCCCCATCAACCCTCATCTTTGAATGTGCTGAGATCGAGGTATTGGCCGCCATGAAGGCTCATTCCCCTCAGCATCATTACGCCCTTGACATCGAGCCTCTTCCTGGCATTGTCCTCAATCCTACCGCATACAGCGCCGTCCGACCCGCACTTGCGTATGGCAACAGCTATGCGATGCCAGCGCGTCCCCGCGTGGTCACGCTGGCTCCCTGGACCACGCATCGTCGTATAGTGCAGCATGACATCCGTCTGCTCAACCGCCTCCAGCGTAACACTCCCGAACAGCCACAGCCCTCGATTATTAGTTTCACGATTGATGAGGAGGAGGAACTGCGTACGCTGGTCAGCATGGGGGTGGCAGGGATTCAAACCAATCGCCCCGATGTGTTACGCCAAATCGCTGATGAGATGGGGGTTCAACTGGCGTGAGCGCGGCAGGGTAGAGGTGAGGACAACTGAGGCTATCGATCTAAACACATGATTTACAATCAGTTATATTGCGGGTAATTTCTCGCTATGATAGAGGATAGGAAGATTTATAAGTATTTGATTTTATGGTATGTAAAAACATGCTCGTAAGAGCATAAAATTTCTCATATGCAATGGTTTTGCATGAGAGCACACAAGCAATTGATAAAAAATAACTTGTGTTTGGGAATTATTTTTGATTGACACAAATATTCCGGCTATAATGGAAAATCGCATGGGCCATACATGTTCACTGTAATATCGCCTCGCAAAGGGAGACTACATGACTGAGAATGAAGAAACTCAGGCAGGAAAAGCGCCATCCTCTCCTGAACTCCTGGAGGTAGATACGAGCAAAATTTCCAGCGCTGTGCTGGCCAGGCTGATTGAGGAGGTGCGCAACGAAAAACTGTCCGCAGCACATGTGTACGATCGAGTACACAATCGGCACAATCGCGGCCGTTAGCAATCCTCATCCTGGGTAACCAAAATGTGATAGAGATCGATACGGTACTATTAAAAGTTGTCAGCCGTTGTAATATCAATTGCCAATACTGTTATGTTTACAACATGGGAGATACGAGTTGGGCTAGTATACCAAAACAGATGTCTTCTGAAACTATGATGGCCGTAGTCAAAGCTCTTAGCGATCTGGCTTGTGCGCAGCACCGTCGCTTTGCTGTAGTCCTCCATGGTGGCGAACCTCTCATGCTCGGCCACGCCAAGCTTGACTTTCTTCTCACGGCTCTACGTAAAGCGTTATCAGCTGATTATCCTTGCAGTATTCAGACCAATGGGATGTTAATCACCGAAGAAATCCTTAATGTGTGTGCCAAGCATCATACAAGCCTGGGCGTCAGTATTGATGGGCCAAGACATGTCCACGACCGCTATCGTGTAGACCATACAGGCGCAGGTACTTATGATAAGGTTTTGGAGGGGGTTGCAAGACTCCGAAACCATCCGAACGCCGATTTTCTGTATGCTGGTGTTTTGGCGGTCATCGATCCCACCTCTAATCCGCATGAGGTGTATAACTTTTTCAAGCAAATCGCTCCTCCGAGCATTGACTTCCTCTATCGCGATGGCAATCACTCGCAGTTGCCATACGGCAAGGCGTCAGTGCAATCTACGGAGTATGGTCTATGGCTTACCCAGTTGTTGGACATTTATCTTGCTGATCCAACACCTATCCCCATCCGGTTGCTTGATGACATGCTCAAACTCCTTTTAGGGGGTTCCAGTATAAAAGAGGGCATAGGAGGAACGGATTTCGGCATCGTCATTGTTGATACGGATAGCTCCATTAGAAGAAATGATACGCTCAAGAGTGCTTTTCGTGGCGCAGACCGCTTTGCATACCCATGGTCGGTGCACATGCATCGACTTGCTGACATCACGAATGCGCCCGAATTTATCACGTACTATGCTATGCAACGTCCCACTGCTGCGTCCTGTCTTGTCTGTCCTGAACTCAGTGTCTGTGGCGGCGGTATGCCAGTCAATCGTTGGCGGGACGACAATGGATATGACAATCCCTCAGTATATTGCGCTGACCAGCTCTTGTTGATTGGCCATATGCGCAATCGCTTAGCGACCCTCCTCTCTCCTGATCGAATATGAGTACACCACTGCGATTATCCAATGTTGAGGTATTTTCCAAGCCGTTTCACTATATTGTTTCCCCAGAGGCTTTCGACCCACAGGCCAGCCATACTATATTAACGTGGCTAGAATCCAATGCGCCTTGGGAATTGGTTCAAGCGGATTTCTATGAGCAATTCGAATTCAGCCTCTGGGAAGTGCAGCTACCCACAAGTCTCTCATTTTTGCGCAAACACGCTTTTGTGGCGACTATCAAGCAGCGGATTGCAGAGCTGTTTAAGGTAGATTTGAGTCACCGCGTGGATATCACGGCTCATAAACTTGTCCCTGGCCAACGAATCCGTCTTCATAACGATTTCATCCACGGTGCAGAAACCCACCGTCTTCTCATTCAACTCAATCGGGGCTGGCAGGATAACAACGGAGGGCTCCTGCTTTTTTTCAATAGTGCGGACTCTGCCGATATTCATAAGATTTTCCTCCCAGTCCACAATAGTGCGGTTGGCTTTGCCATCTCGACGACCTCCTATCATGCTGTATCCACGATCCGTGCCGGTGAACGTTTCACCCTCGTGTATTCGTTCTACGAGCAAAAGGGCCATGGGTAATCTTCCTGACACCGTGAAGGCTGCATTGACAGACCCGCATACGCCGTTCTGGTTGCCAGACGTCACGGATGCACTGGTCGCAATGGGGCAGCAAACGCTCCATCTCCAGACTGGTATAACCATGTCACACTATGGGACAGCCCGTGTCTTAGCCGGTGATGCCCGAGCACCACGCCATGTAGTAGCGTGTTTGTCGTTTGGCCCTGGTGCTGATGGTGTCGCTTCCGACATGCTGGCAGAATGTCTCATGGGTGACGTCGCTCGACGATACCAAGAGGTTGGACTCGCGTTCTACCCACCAGATATAACCGCTAGTGCTCCAATCCTCAACTGCGTACAAGAGGCCATAGACATCTTAACCTCTCTACCGACTCTCCATGCCACAGTAGCCAAACTCGTCAGGGTCTGTCACCTCATCAAACCGGAAGACGACGACTACGATGTAAGCTACAGTGACCCACAAGTCCCTTTCTCGATCTTCGTGTCCGTACCCCAAAGACGCAGGCCTCACGATGCCCTCCGTGTGGCGGAATCTATCGTACACGAAGCGATGCACCTTCAGCTCACGCTGGTCGAACAAGCTGTCCTCCTCGTGCATCCCTCCAATGAGAGATACTTTTCCCCCTGGAAGAGTGCATACCGCTCTCCCCAGGGAGTGTTGCATGCCCTGTATGTCTTTCGGGTCATTGCTCAGTACCTCGAACGGCTACTAGAACTTCCCGGCTGGTCTCTCAGCAGCAGAGACCACATGCGCCATCGACGTCGTGAAATCGCCTTGCAGGTTCATGAGATCGCGACGTTCAAAGACAACTCTGCCCTGACTGCCTTGGGGTTTCGTTTTGTTCAGAGGCTCGTAGACGAGTAATGCATGGTCTATAGCTCTGACCTGTGGCTGGTTCTCCTGCTTGCCTTCCGGTCCAGATGATGCTTTCACTCCGCCAGGAACGCATACGTCGATAGCGAGAGGTTGCGTGTCTCACGTGAAAGCTGGCTTAACAGCTGTTTCTCTGCCACGAGGAGACTGCGGACGTCTTCCGCTACCGCGTCTGAGGCTATCAATGCCTCAGCCATCTCTATAGCTTTCTGGACTTCCCATATTTTTCCATAACCTAACGGGGTCGAGGTATCAATGATCCTTTCTTCGATGATGCTCCAGCCAGCTTTCTCCGCCAGCAAACGTCCTTGATCAGGAAGGATCAAAGAGCGAGCATTGGCGGTGGATGTCTGGGGCGCTATGCTATGCGCATGAACTTGTAATAAGACGGCAAGCAGATGCGGGAGTTGCTGGAGATGCCGAGGTCTCGCGTCCCATTCTGCATAACCAAGGCCCCTGGCCCAGGGGCGCACGCGAGCAAATAACCGATGCAGTTCTTGCGGCGATGACATATACCAGGAGCTATGGGAAAAGACTACCAAATCAAACGTATGTTCCGGGAAATCCACTTGAGGATCGAGCAAATCTGTGGATAGTAGAAATTCGATGCGGTCACCTAGAGCAGAAGACTTGATATAAGCATGCGCTTCCCCAAGAGTGACTGGCCTGCCGTACTCCGCTGGACTATTGTCGATAGCCAGAACGTGACCCGATGCGCCTATTGCAACCGCTAGGGCAACTGTTGTTTCTCCCTGGCCACAGCCAATTTCTATGATGTAGGCTCCTATGCCTGGTCTCCACATGTTGACGAGGGCTGTCCTATGCTGCAATTGCAGTACTTTCTCTGCATTAGCATATTTCAAGAAATTGAATATGGCTTCGAGCTGGTATTGCATCTAATCGCCATTGGGCAAGATATCTGACGAAAAAGATGTGTAGGCATTGATAAAATCTTGGGCCATTGAGCTATATTTTGCCTCTGGGCTGATAGCTTCTGCAAGGAATTGCAGTGCCTTCTCTCTCATTCGCTGTATCTCTGTATCGCTGGAGTTCTTTGTCACCTCTATGAAGTCTCGATAAGTTTTCAGTATTTCAAACCACTCTCTACGATCTGCTTTTAGCTGAGCCCTGCACAAGTCCAAATACTGAATGGTTATCTTGCCGGTTTCAGTGAGATATTCCGGCATGTCTTCACGAAAGTGGATATGATCTCTGGGGTTTTCTACTGTAGGATTAATCAAGAGAGGCTGTTCCATTGTAATATCATCATGATGACTACGAGCACGTGCTTTCTTATCTATAAGGGGAAACAACTCCCCTTTCTTTGTGTTACATGCCGTGCAACTGAACAACAAATTATTCCAATCATAAGCCAGCCAGTAATAACCTGGATACTCTTTTTTCTGTCCAAGTGCCTGCTGTACAGCTCCCTTTGGACGATAGTGCTCCACAGGACCATAAGACGTGGCAAGAAACTTGGATTCACAATAGCAACATTTATCGTACTGAGCATGACGTAATGCTTTCCTTACACTCTCGGACCTGTAGATGTTGCTGTCGATATTAAATATCTTTTCACCGGAGCGGTGGTCAGCGGGGTTGTCATCGTAGGCAGCACAGTCTTTTCGGGTTTGTTCTGCACCTTTTGTCGTCAGAATCTTAGGAGGCTTGGCGGGTTTCACAATCCGAATCATCGCTTGCGGAGTTCCTGCCTCTTAAGAAGTGCAGCTGCTTGCCGAATGAAGTCCATTGCCTCTTGGTCTTCACGACGCTCGGCTATAGGCATGTTTTCCAGTTCATGCTCTAATTCTCTCAGGCGTTTTTCCTCCTTTGGAGTTCGTTTCCGCTTGTCTAAGAGTGTATTACGCTCTGTGATCAAACCCTCAATACGAAGGTTTCTAGCGCTGGCTAGGCCGAACAGATCACTAGTAAGAATCTGATCCACTCTCCAATTCTTTACAAAGTAAGGTTCATTCTCGATTACCACCTGGCCGTCTTTTTGCTGCAAAACCGCAAGATTTGCATCCGTAGTAGCTTGAACCATCAAGGGGCTATGCGCTGTTGCGATAAATTGGACTTTGGGAAAATATGGAGTTAAATTCGCTATAAGCCGAAGTTGCCAATGGGGATGGAGGTGGAGGTCGATCTCATCTATCAGTACGATAGCTGGTTCAGCTAAAGGATTAGGGCTATCAGGGTAACGGTCGTAGAGTCGAATGGCTAAATCAGTTGTCCAGGCTATCGTCGTCTGGTAGCCCAGACTGAGGCCAGCAAGAGGTACAACCCCATAGGGGGTTACAAATCGTACACCGCTGGGTTCTTCAGGCTTCCCAGGTACTTTTGGCCCTAATATCTGAATGTCTTCTACGCTTATAATCTCAGGGAGAATGGCGGCGAGTACCTCTTTGACTTTGTGCAAACGCTGCTGATAACCTCTTCTTACGGCAAGATAGTCAAGCCGTAATAGGACTTCTTCAGCATCGTATAGCTCTGTCGCAGTGGAGAAGAGAGAGGCAAGTGGATCGGAAAACTCGCCCCTATCAAGATTGGCAATACCCATCCGACGAGCAGCACCATAGGCGAATATAGGAAGGTCAAAGAGAGCGGGATTTGGGCGCCTGCCGAGTGGACTCTCGGGTGACAGCATGTCCTGAAGTTCCCCCTGCTTTCCTTTGAAGTGTATACGAGTCTCGATTGTGCGGGTTTTCCGTTTTGTAACTCCCAGAGCCTGATTCATACTGAGAGTTGCCTTTAGTTCAAGTATTACTTCAGGCTCCACACGTAATAGAGAACTCAGGACTTCATTTTCTTCATTTGTGAGCGCCGGCTCAATGGTGTTAGGTTCTCCCCCTTGTTTAGGCCGCATCCATGCCAAACACTGCAAGAGGGTTGTCTTGCCGACGCCATTATCCCCTAAAAGTAACGTCCATTGCGCCAGTCGCCCCTGCTCATCTGTGAGTTGTAGCACCTGACGTTCGCCAAAGCAGCGCACGTTTTCCAGCTCAAGCGAGTGGAAGTAGATCAAAGGTTACTGCTGGGAACGGGCCATGGATGGCTCCTTTTCGTCTCCCTGTACGGACGGAACGCTGGCTTCCTACTCAGCCTGCTGCAAGTCAATCCGATGCCCCTGGGCAATCTTATCTTCGTAGAAGCCTCGTAATCTATCGCTCGCCTCGGCCTCCAGAATCACGGGACGAGTGCCGGCGATGGTAATGCCAGCCGCCTGCAAGCTGCCAGTTTTATGTGGGCTATTAGTCATCAGCACGACGGATTTGACACCCAGATCCTGGAGGATAGCGGCAGCACTGGCATACTGGCGGGCATCTGCGGAGTATCCCAGTTGCACATATGCCTCGGTTTGAGATAGGCCTTGCGCTTGCAGGGTGCGGCTTCTTAAGAGCGCCAGATGGCCATTACCCCGTCCCTCTTGATCGAGCCAGATAATCACGCCAGCCCCTTGTTGCTCGATCAATGCCTGGGCGAGTTCCATTTGCTCGCGACAATCACAGTCGATGCTATTGAAGAGATGCGCGGAAACGCAATGCGAGTGGAGACGGCATAAGACGTTGTCGCGCTGCCGTACATCACCCATCACAATGGCGATGCTTTCCTGCTGGCCGTCGTAATAGAGAATTTCCAAGAAGGTGCCGAACCTGGTGCGGAGGGGTGCTTCAGCAAGACGGATGACCATGGCGTCCTCTACTCCTGCCTGGGGCTACCGCAGACAGAGGGGAGTCTACCCTCACCTCACCCTCTGCCGGCCTTCAGCCAGTGTTACGCGAGCCCATCCGCTTTGACGGCCCGCACCGCCTCTGCAAAGCCCGCTAGCGTATCAGCGACCACATCGTCAGTGTGGCAGGTGCCCACCAGCGCCCGCGCCCCGTTAAAGTCGATGCCCTGCAGGATGAGCGCCTGCCGCATGGCACGGCTCTGCTGCGGAAATTTGCCATCGAGACGCTGCCAGGGGATGTCGTCCACGGACTGGTCAGCGCCGTCACGCGGTGGGGCGTCAGCACCGTAGAACAGCTTCCAATCGCTGTGCTGACCGTAGACTTTCCAGGCGACTTTTTCACGTGCTAGGATGTCGTTCATGCCGTGCCGCAGCTTGGCGGCCTGCTCGTTGGCGCGCTTGATGGGCGTGCCATCGGCCAGGGAGGACAGCATCGCCACGCCGGCCGCGGCTGAGAGGGGGTTGGCGTTGAACGTGCCGGGATGGTGAATCTTCGCACGCTGTCCCACCTCAGTGGCTGTAGGCGTCGCCAGATAGTTAAAAATCTCGGCGCGACCAGCGACAGCACCGCCTGGCAGACCGCCAGCGAGAATTTTGGCGAACGTAGAGAGGTCAGGAGTGACACTATAGAGTTCCTGGGCCCCGCCTGGCGCAACGCGAAAACCCGTCACTACCTCGTCGAAAATGAGCACGACCCCGGCCCTGGTGGCTTCTTCCCGTAGACGCTGTAAAAAGCTCGGCGCCACTGGCACCGTGCCAAAGTGGCCACCTGTAGGTTCAAGGATAATGGCGGCCACGTCACCAGCGGCAAGGGCAGCCCGCACAGCCTCAATGTCGTTCGGGGGGCATAGAGCTACCGCGTCCACTGCTTCTTGCATTTGCCCCGGTTCTGGCACCATCTCATAGGGGGTCTGCACGCCCACTTCCAGGCCCTCGTGCCAGCCGTGGAAGTGTCCAGCGAATTTGATAACGTTCCGCTTGCCCGTATAAGCGCGAGCCAGCCGCAGGGCCATGTGCGTTGCCTCAGTACCCGAGGCCGTGAAGCGCACGCGCTCGGCACAGGGCACCAGCTTACAGACCCATTCGGCCCATGACACTTCGAGAGCATGACTGGCGCCGTAGTGCGTGCCACGCGCTGCCTGCTCGATCACGGCATCACGCACATGCGGAGGGTTATGCCCCATAATGAGCGCGCCATGACCCATCCAGTAGTCGATGTACTGCCGGCCATCGACATCCCATTTGTACGCGCCATCGGCGCGTTCCACAAAGATGGGAAAAGGCTGCATACGGCGGTTGTCGTGGGTAACTCCGTCCGGGAAGAGGTGTTGGGCACGCTCAAAGAGCGCACGGGAGGCCGGGAGCGCTTGACGATAGGCGTGTTCGAGAGCCATGGTGTCGTACTCCGTATGAAAGAGACATCAGACCCACACCGGATGGCGTCATGCTACGTCT
>Ga0114129_10017035_pt1 | contig 10343 bp, 5 predicted proteins | sample RhiMetdeltSRZDD1_FD_80071 | JGI IMG/M metagenome (GOLD analysis project Ga0114129, IMG submission 80071) | Populus rhizosphere microbial communities from Tennessee, USA - Rhizosphere MetaG P. deltoides SRZDD1 (version 2) (version 2) | ecosystem: Host-associated > Plants > Roots > Rhizosphere >... | reverse complement strand
GATTCGTTGCCGTTACCGGCGGCGAACAGGACAACGCAACCTTTACCTCCGCGCCCGTTTGTGGTGACGTGGTCGATTGCAAGCCTCGTGCTGGGAGGCAGTTGAACGACCTGATTGTGAATCGGATCATCCGGATCAAACCAGTCGCCATCTGCTGGACCCCAACTACACGAGATGACATCGGCGCCGTTGTCAGCGGCCCACTTGAATGCATTTGCTTCCTGCACCGAACCCAGGCCGGATCTAAGGCGGATCGGGATGAGGCGCGCTTTAGGCGCGACGCCACAGGCGCCGGTGTTTCCGTTGGCGCAGGCTACGCCGGCGCAGGCTGTTCCGTGGTTTTCACCAAACCGGGGGCCAGTACCACCTGTATCCTTCGGCCGCGGATCGTTCGTTAGCAGGGTGGCATCACGTGGAGCAACGATCTTGCCGGTACCGCCGAATTCCGGATGGTCTATGTCAACGCCATCGTCAATGATCGCGATCGTTGCGCCTTCACCAAGCGTGATTGCATGCGCTGACTCAACGTTCGCATGTGCATCTACGATTCCTGTTCCGATGGTGGTTCTTCTAAGGTGCCACTGCTGCGGAAAAATCTGTTTTTGAACTCGACGACGGATTAGCTCAGGATGAGCGTATTCAACATCCTTCCGCTGGATGAGTTTCTCGGCGATGTCAAAAACAACCTGTCCCGAACCTTCCGGGGCTTGTACGAAAAATGCGTTGGTTGCGTAGTCAAGCTGCTCTTTGAGGGTGAGTCCGGCCTCGCGCAACACCTCGATGCAATCTTCGGGATCTGCCGAGTCGACAAATTTGACAAACAGGTTCTCTGTATAAAGGACGGGTTCGTTCGTGTTCGGATCGACGAGAACGCCACCAGCGAAACGTACGTCGGGAGAGGCCATCAAGGCGCTCTTCCGCTCTGCCAGCGAGCGTTTACTGCTTTTGACTGGCACGCGAAACACTTCCACTCCAGCTTCCGGATAAGCGACAACCAGTTCGCCATCATTCACCTGGGCGGCCAGCGGCGAGGGCACTGGACCGGTACCGGTGGTAACTGAGCGTCCGCTGCGCGTGCGGACAGCAATCAGATCGTCGCTTTGTTTAAGCTCGAACGGTGCTTCGTCTTTCGTGCCGTAATAAACTTTGGGCATTTTTGAATTCTCCTCCTCGAGGTCCTTGGGGCAATTAGTCTGTTACATATCATCTATGACAATTCATCGATTTTCGTTTCGGGGGGCCAGGACGGAGCGTTCTTGGCTCCGGCTGTTTAGAAAAACAACCGCCGAGAAGTAGAGGAACGCAGAGTTACGCAGAGTCGAACCCCATTAATTGACACAAATGGCGATTGTGATTAAGGTATCGCCTGCTCCAGCCCAGCTAAGACCTCCCAACCAGTGCATTCGTGATTCCCCCGCTGTTCCTCTCTTTCAGAGGTGGCTTCGGCACGTACATGCCCGACCACGCCGTGTCTGACCCTTCCGTTCAAAGGAGATTCACCGAAAATGAAGCGAACTCTTATCAATCGCTGTGTGGCGACGGCGATCATTGTGTTGCCGCTGCTACTGGCGAGCGGCTCCCGTGTTTTTGCACAGAATTCCAATAACAAGGAAGTGCCCGTGAAGGAATTGTTGAGATTGCCGGGTCGAGTTTTGGCGGAGACCAAGTCTGCGCGTCCGGAGGGAGATTTAAGGCTGACTGGTTACCGCGTTGAAGAACTTAAACTGCCGCGAACATTGAATGTCGAAATACGCGGCCAACAGATCGCTGTCGACCGAGCGTGGCGAGTGACTGTCACGGGTGGTCCATTCCCCGTTCGCGCACTGCCCGCGGTCATCTGGATTGACGATCAAATCGTGGGTAACGGAATCGAGAACGAAGCGCTATCGCAAGTCAGTGCCATCACGTTCGACAGTTCGTTGATACGTGAAGGCGGTATCGTCTCGATCTCCTATGGTGAAGACAAAGAAACGCGTGTGAGAGTCTCACAGCGAGTCCAGTTGAAAGGAGAAAACCAATGAGACACCTTCGAAACTACATCCACGCATTTTGTCTCACGGCTTTGCTCCTGGTCAGCGCTGGTATTGCGTTCGGACAAGTACCGGATCCTGGCGCACCTGGACCATTGGCTGTAACACGCGAAGAGTACAACTTCGGAGATACCGCGTTTCAACCGAGCAATTTCCCCGGACCAGTGGAGCTGCTGGCTTCGATTCACTATCCGACGAATTTGTCGGGCGGACCTTTTCCCCTGATTGTCTTGCTCCACGGCCGTCACGCCACTTGTTTTGTTGGAGGAACTCAGTTGTTGCAATGGCCGTGTACGGCTAACAACAGCCAACCGATCCCGAGTTATAAAGGTTACGATTACGTTTCAGAAGTTCTCGCGAGTCACGGCTATGTCGTGGTCTCAATCAGCGCGAACGGAGTCAACGCTGTCGACAATAGGGTCCAGGATCTCGGTGCGTTGGCGAGAGCCGAGTTAATTCAAAAACATCTCGACATCCTGAAGACTTTCAACACTACTGGAGGCGCGCCTTTCGGAACCAAGTTTGTCGGCAAGTTCGACATGACACGGATTGGCACGATGGGCCACTCACGCGGCGGCGAAGGAGTGGTGCGACACTACGTTCTCAATGATTCCGTCGGCGCACCATACGGCATCAAAGCCGTATTCCCGCTGGCGCCCGTCGACTTCAACCGGTTCGTCGTGAACAACGCGGCGCTCAACGTGCTGCTGCCGTATTGCGACGGCGACGTCACTGATCTGCAAGGCGTTCACTTTTACGACGACGCTCGCTACAACGTACCGGGAGATCTGGCTCCCAAGCATTACGTTCTCGTCATGGGAGCTAATCACAATTTCTACAACACGATCTGGTCGCCTTCGAGTCCTTTTCCGGGCGCGACAAACGATTGGCTCGCATTTGTAGCGGGTGGACACTCCGACACCCAATGCGGAACCGTCGCAGGCAATCAGAGATTGACGGAAGCACAGCAGCGCGGCACTGGCCTGGCCTACATGTCAGCGTTCTTCCGTGCTTACGTCGGCGGTGAAAATCAGTTCATACCGATACTGACGGGCGATGCTCCACCGCCGCCTTCAGCTCAAACGAGTAATCTGTTTGTGTCGTATCACGCGCCGGATGATCCAAACCTACGATTGGACGTTAACCGGCTACTGAATGACACCAATCTGACCATCAACACTTTGGGCGCAGCGGTGACTCAAACTGGTTTGACACCGTACGAGTTATGTGGCGGTGAAGCGCCTCAACCGCAACGGTGCCTGCCCGACCAGCCAAATGCACGGCAACCGCATACGACGCCGAGTGCGCGTTCGCCGAAACGAGGTTTGAGTCAATTGAAAACCGGTTGGAATAACCTCACCGGTAATTACAACAACCAATTGCCGGCGGCACTGGGGAACGTTTCCGGATTTCAGGCGATTCAATTTCGCGTCAGTGTGAATTTTGCTGATGCTCGCAATCTTGCAGATCTCGCGCAAGAATTTCGCGTGAAGTTGACTGATGCTTCGGGCTCGAGCACGTCGGTGCGCGTGAGCAATGTTTCGCAGGCACTGTTCTTCCCACCGGGCAAAGTTGGACCAGTTCCCAAGGTGGTGTTAAATACGGTACGCGTGCCGTTGAGTGCTTTCGGAGGTGTTAATCTCAACGCCGTCCGTTCGGTGCAGTTCACGTTTGACGAGCGTTTGCAGGGCGCAATTCTGGTTACCGATGTCGCCTTTGCTTCAGCTCCACAATAAGAAAATGGGTTTAGGCGATTTTTCGGAACTACTGGAAATCGCGAAGCGCGCGGCGAGTTCGGCTCGCGCCGTCCATCGCCGCGCGTTAGATCACCATGACGTCAAGGCTGATATCAAGAGTTCAGATTACGATCTCGTGACCGACGTCGATCGTGAGTCTGAAAAGGAACTCGTCAGAGTCATTCGCGCTGCGCGCCCGAATGACGAGATCATCGGAGAAGAGGGAACGACGTTACGTGGCGAGTCGGGCGTGCGATGGATTCTCGATCCATTGGATGGAACGACAAACTTCGTTCATGGATATCCGATGCACGCGGTGGCTGTCGGTGTTGAAGTCGATGGTGAGAATGTTATCGGAGTAGTACACGACACGTTCAGCGATCGAGTTTACGCGGGCGTCGTTGGCGAAGGAGCCACTTGCGACGATCGGAAGATCGGCGTGCGAGGTGAATCAGATCTCAAGCACGCGCTGATCGGAACAGGTTTTCTTCCTAACGAAGAGGTGCGCCGCGCGCAAGCCGAATTGCTGCGACACGTTTTGCCGCGAGTCAGAGATGTTCGTCGTAGTGGTTGTCCGTCGCTCGATATTTGTAGTGTTGCTGCCGGAGCGCTCGATGGGTTTTACGAATGTGGACTTGGTCAGTGGGACATCTCCGCGGCCTCTGCTATAGCGAAAGCAGCGGGCGCAAAAATCACCTTGCTTGATTCCGTAGTATTTCCAAACCCATTTCTGGTCGTGGCAAACCCTGCATTAGAGCCGGCGCTGGTTACGTTACTTCGTGAAGCCGGTGTTTAGCCCCAAAAGGCACACAGGAAGCGCGGACTGAAATATTTTGGGTACCTCATGCCATTAATAGGTATGAGTATAGCCAGTACCCTAAAGAGGTTATCACCGCCTCTCTATCGCCTCCGTATCTTCGTGATTATCCTCGCGTTGCTCGCCCTTCCGTTTGCGATTTATTACTTCCTGTATGTCCGCAGTCAAACGGCGTACTTCACAGACCGAAGCTTTCGAAAGCTGTCTCTAATCAGCAGCCAGATCACCCTGAAAGTCGAAAGCGCGGGTTCGGTATTGAAAAATACCAGCGACAAATTTATCCGGCCGAAGTTTCGTGATACGGAAGATGCCGTCCCCTTCGATCCCGCGCTCAAACAGCAGAATCTCGAGCGATTGAAACAGAACTTCAAAAAACTCAGGGAACAGGGCCCGTCGATTACGCCTATCAACATCGACACCGAACCCTGGACCGAGAAAGTTTCGCCGGGCACCGTTACGCTGACAGCCGTCAAGTACGAGGGCGATTCCTCGTGGTTGTATTTGGACTACTTAGCTGAGGGCCTCGTCGAAAAGACCGTAATCAGAGTGCAAGCAAAGGTCGATCTAAACAAGCTGATTCAACCTTTCCTTTCGGCACGTGTAGGTTCCGATCCGGATCAATTTCAAAACATCCTCATCGCCGAGGCTGACACAGCTCGCGTGATTTTCCAGCATGACGCAACGCAGATTCGTCTTGCATCACTCGACAAGCTGCCTTCGGCTGAAGACAAGAACAAAAAGATCGACCTTAAGGAGATCGCGCAGACCAGCAACGTGGTCGACGTCTCTCTGGCGGGCTCGAATTACAAGCTGTTTTCTCACCCGATCAAATTATCTTTACCGTCGAGCAATGCGAGTGCACCAGACGTCACGTGGATTGCAGGTGGTCTAGTCAAATCCAAATATTTGATGAGTGAAGCATGGTCCATTTCCATTCCATACACGCTTCTGATCATCTGTGGTTTTCTGGCAGCGCTGCTCGTTTTTAGTTGGCCGTTCTTGAAGCTGGTTTTGGCTGGTCCAAAAGATCGATTTAGACCAACAGACGTTTACTTCCTCGTGTTTGCGACGATCGTGGTTCTTGCCGTGTTGACCTGTTTTGGCCTCTACGGATACGTCTATTCCTCGATTGAAGCGCAGATGGACGAACAGGTTGGAACTCTGGCCGGCGATATTAAGGAGAACTTCAACGAAGAGCTCGGGCAAGCGCTCGCGCAGCTCGACGTACTTAGTCAAGACGAGGGAGTCCTTAAGGAATTGAAGTTGACCTCGGACCGTAAAACGAAAGACGACGCGATACAGGCCATACTAAACAGAATTGACATTCTCCCGTCCCTACTCGAATCGAACGCGCCGTATCGATACTTCGAAAGCGTTGTATGGATCGGTCCTTCCGGCATGCAGGTAGCGAAGTGGACGACTAAGCCATACACGACACAGTACATTACTGTTTCCGGTCGAGCGTATGTCGACAACATTCGCCAGGGAAACGTCTACGAGCTCGGGCAGCATAAGTTTGCCTTGGAACCCATAGTCTCCAGAACCACGGGGCGAAACGTGGTTGAGATCTCAAAAGCGGTCACCGGCACACCGTGGATCATTGCGCTCGATACTCGCTTGTTGTCGCTGATGGATCCTGTGTTACCCGCGGGCTTCGGCTACACGATTATCACAAACGAGGGCAAAGTCCTTTTTCATTCCGACGAAGCTCATCATCTCGGCGAAAATCTTTTTCAGGAATGTGATGAAGACTCCAGTTTGCGCTCAGCCGTCATCGGTCGCGGCGACAGAGCCATGAACGTTCGCTACCTGGGTGAAGATCATCGTTTCTTTATTACCACGCTACAGGGATTTCCCGACTGGTCACTCATCGTTTTTAGAAACAAGCAGCCGCTGCGAAGCGCGTTCTTTGAGCTGCTCACGACGGTCAGTGTGTTGTTTCTGATTTACGGTCTGATACTCATGACCGTCTTCACCATCTTCTATCTTTTCAATGTTGTGAACGAAAGAAGAGCGTGGTTGTGGCCGTCCGAGAGAAAGGCCGACGTTTACCGGCAGTCGATTTTTATCCTGCTGGTGCTATCGCTGATATCCCTGGGAGTCACGATATTTTTCCATGGACAGCGAGTGATTTGGTTGATCGTGGCGATCAGTTTTTTCGCGGCGTTTGTGTATTTCGTGAACTTGCGCTGGGGATTCAAATCCCCCGTCTTGAAATACGTGTCGTGTCTGTTGAACCGGATTAAGGCCGCGAATCACCTGTATGCGATGAATGTCAGTCTGCTTCTCTTACTCATTTCGATTCTGCCGGCTGGTGCGTTCTTCAAGTACGCGTACGAATCCGAGATACGACTCTTTATCAAGCACGCGCAATACTCCGTGACGACCGCGCTCGCGAAAAGAGACGCGCGAATTCGGAGCCGTTACTCGAGTATTAAATTCGCGAACGGAAAGGCTCCCGAATCACAAAACCGTGAAGCGTTCATCAAGCAACGATTGGGTGAGCCGTTGGATGTGTACGATAACTTCTTTTTCCAAACGCAGCATCAGAACCCTGACAACGAGGTTGCTTGCGTCCCAGATACACAAACGGATCTGCTTTCAAGCTTGAGTGCGATTGTTCCGATGTCCAATCGAGACAGCATCGAACGGCGCGGGCTCCTCGACAACGCTGCTGTGCGAGGTGTTTGCCGGTGGGAGTCCGCTGCGATGGATAGTTCGATCCTTCATCTCGAGGGCAGCGCCGGACAGGACGCTTCACCGCGTCTACATTTGAACACTTCGGTTCCGTTACTCGGCGTTCCCGGATTTCCAATCGTCGGAGTGGTGCTGTTGTTCGTGCCGTTGTTCTTGTTCATTGATTTCATTGTTAGAAAAGTTTTCCTGCTCGACACGCATAAGCCGTCCACTCACTCGTTGACGAAGCTGTTGAGTTGCAAGATCGAACGCAACGTGTTCGTGGTGGTGAATGCGCCTTTCGTGAAGAAGGTGTTAGGTAAAGAGAGCAATCTCTGTTTGAGAAATGTGCCGAGCCTGGCGACGTCTGCTGATTGGGTCGACGCGTTTGATTACAACTCGGTCGGTACTGAGACGGTTATCGCGCTCGACGAGTTCGACTACGGAATGGACGATCCGAAGATCAATCAGCAGAAGTTGAAGCTGGTGGAGAATCTGCTTGAGAAACAGCGAACGCTGGTGATCTTCTCGTCCGCTGAGTCTTCACAGTACCGCTTTGCGAATGGTGAAAACGGGCATGCGAACGGCGAACGCGACGAAACCGGACGCTGGGCGGGCGTAATCATCAGTAACTTCTTTACTGAATACGCGGAGGACACGGACGACGGACTGCTCTTCAGAGGGAAGGTGGTAGAAGAAAAAGCGCGAATTCTGGCGGGGGATTTACAGGGTAAATCGGCGGACGAGATCGACGAATTGTTTGAGACTCTTTATGCCGAGTGTGCGCCTCGCGAGCCGCTCCAGCGGGTCGGTTTGCAGATACTCTCGCAGAAAGGATTTGTCACACTCAGTCGAGAACATCTGATCGGCAGAATCGCCAACCAGGCGCGAACGTACTACACACACATCTGGAACTCTTGTTCAACTGGAGAGAAACTGACGCTTTGTCACCTGGCCCAGGATCGGTTGTTGAGCCATCGCGATCCTGACATCGAGGCGTTACTCAGACGCGAACTGATTGTGAGAGACCAGGACCTTCATCTCTTCAACCACAGCTTCCGGCAGTTTGTGAAATCCGCTGAGAAGGTCTCGTTTGTGGCTGAACAAGACAAGCAAGCGCAGCAGGGTAGTCTATGGCAAACACTGAAAGTCCCAATCCTCGTTGCCATGGTAGCCATCGCCGCATTTCTGTTCGTGACCCAACAGGATCTCTTCTCCTCCTCCCTGGCCCTGGTAACCGGCATCACGACCCTCGTCCCCGCAATGCTAAAAGTAATGTCGATGTTCCATAGCGATGCGCATCAGTAATTAGGCCACAAAGAGGCAAAAATTTCCTTGTTCTTTTGTGCCTTTTTGTGGCCTAAACTCCGAGGATTGCCTTCGCGATCGTGAAGTAAATGATCAGCCCCGTTGCGTCGACGAGCGTGGTGATTAGCGGCGCGGAGAGGACCGCGGGATCCACGCCGACACGTTGCGCCAGGATCGGAACCAGCGATCCCACTGTCGTCGACCAAACACAGATCGCAAACATCGTCACTGAAACCGTCAACGCTAGTGAGATCGGCGCCTTCCAAAGCAGCGCCTGCCCAAACGCTATAGGCGCCACCATCAACCCCAGGAGCATGCCCGTCGTCGCTTCACGCAGCGCGACACGCCACGCATGCCGCACACCCAACTCACCAAGCGCAAGACTGCGAATCACCGTCATCACTGTTTGCGCACCAGCATTCCCACCCGTACCTATCAGCAGCGGAATAAAAAACGCCAGCGCCACCACCGCGGCAAGCTCGTTTTCAAACCGGTGCAGCACCGCGCTCGTAAGTGTCCCAGCAACAAACAACAGCAACAACCATCCAATGCGCTTTCGAACGACGCGCAGGATCGGATTATCAAAGTAAGGCTTGTCCATCGCGCCAGGCTCAACCGCGGCCATGCGCAAAATGTCTTCTGTCTGTTCCTCGATCAAAACGTCGATCACGTCGTCAACGGTGACGAACCCAACGACGCTCCCATCCTGCTCGACAACAGGCACTGCAAGCAAGTTGTACTTTCCAATCTTCTGCGCGACCACTTCCTGATCGTCGAGCGCATTAACCGTCACCGGCTTGCGACGCATCATCTTCGGCAACGGACAGTCGAGTTCAGCCATGACGAGATCGCGCAACGACACGGCACCGAGCAAACGATCCGTTTCAGGATCCATGACGTAGCACGCGTAGATCGACTCTTTTTCTTGTGCGACTCCGCGAATGTGCTTGAGCGCATCACTGACTGTCATTCGTGGATCGAGTCGCACAAACTCCGTCGTCATGATCCCGCCCGCCGTGTGATCGGGATATTGAAGCAGCTCTTCGAGCTCGGCGCGCACTTCAGCACTAACCTTCGGCAGCACGCGATGCCGCTCGTGCAGTCCCATTCGCTGAATGACGTCGGTGCGCTCGTCGGCGGAGAGACCTTCGAGAATCGCAGCCACGCGCGCGGGCTCCAGTTGTTCGAGTATCGCTGCGCGACGGCGCATCGTCGGCTGATCGCAGAGCTCGATGCAGCGCGCGAGCGGCAACATGGAAACCACTGCGGCGGCTTCGGCGAGACTGAGTTGATTCAATAGCTCGGCGAGGTCTTCAGGCGGGAGGTCGGAAACTTCCGAACCGATTCCGACGAAGCTTTCGTCCAGCCGTAGCTGGATGCGTTCCAGTAGCTCCTGGAGATCTTTCGAGGTGGGCATGGGGGTACCAAAAAACCATCGAGATTACGCCGCTTGATCTGTGTAATCCGTGGACGGATTCAGAGCCGCTTGTGCTGCTGCCAGGCGCGCGACCGGAACGCGAAACGGCGAACAACTCACGTAATCGAGCCCGATCTCATTACAAAACGCAATCGACTGCGGATCGCCGCCGTGCTCGCCGCAAATCCCGACTTTCAGATCCGGCTTCTCACTGCGTCCACGCTCGGTACCCATTCTGACGAGTTGTCCGACGCCGTCACGATCGAGCACCTGAAACGGATCGTCTCTCACGATTTTCCGATCGATGTAGATCGGGAGAAAGCGGCTCGAATCGTCGCGACTCAGTCCGAATGTTGTTT
>Ga0114129_10017034_pt1 | contig 10344 bp, 7 predicted proteins | sample RhiMetdeltSRZDD1_FD_80071 | JGI IMG/M metagenome (GOLD analysis project Ga0114129, IMG submission 80071) | Populus rhizosphere microbial communities from Tennessee, USA - Rhizosphere MetaG P. deltoides SRZDD1 (version 2) (version 2) | ecosystem: Host-associated > Plants > Roots > Rhizosphere >... | reverse complement strand
CAGCAATTCCCTTCGGATTTTGGAGCCGATAAAAAGCTTTTCACCGATGACGATCCAATCATGGATCTCCCGGCGGGCTGGTCGGTGATCGATATGGACCAATCTCCTTTTGCTGTTGACCGCTCCGAAAAGCCGACGATCGATCTTATCGAACCGGAAAGCACCGCGCTGGATGATTTTTCCCAGCTATCCTACACGGAAGCATTTGATAAGATGCTTGAAAAATTTACAAATGAGTATGCATTTACCGAACTTAAGAAGATCGATTGGGCAGCCAAAGGGCAGGAGTTCCGACCGCGTTTTGAAGAAGCGGAGAAGAATACTGATCCGCATGCGTATGCCCTGGCCTTGCGTGATTTCCTGTGGTCCATTCCCGATACTCACATCGGATTTGATCAATCACTACTCAATAATGACTTTGCCACTGAAACGGAAGGTGGGCTGGGCTTTGCCATGCGCGAGACCGACGATGGCAAGATCATTGCCAACTTTATTTTGACCGGCGGTCCGGCTGACAAGGCTGGGATGGAATGGGGCGCGGAAATACTTTCCCTAGACGGGAAGCCCACAGCTGAGGTTGTGGATGCCACTGTGCCGTGGTCATCGCCTTTCAGTAATCCGATCATTAAACGGTTACAACAATTGCGCTATGCGACCCGTTTCCCTCTGGATAAAGGCCAGGTCGAGGTCAAATTCAAGAACTCCGATGGAGCCGAAAAAACGGCAACCCTGGATGTGGTCAGTGAACGAGACAGTTTCAATGTTGGATCCTTTTATTACGGTCAGCCGGCAACATCGTTACCTGTTGAATTTTCCGTTCTTCCAAGTGGGTATGGATACATAAAGGTTAGTAGTTTCTTTGACAATGATGTCCTCAGCATTCAGGTCTGGGAACGTGCCATCAAGTACTTCAACGATAACCAGATCCCGGGCGTGATCCTCGATATGCGCGTCAATGGCGGTGGCAGTGGCTGGCTGGCGGATCAAATGACTGCTTATTTCTTTGATCAGGAAATTGTCGTTGGGAATACCGCCAGATATAGCAAGGATACCGGTACGTTTTATATGGATCCAGGCGATGAAACTCGAATGATCCCGCCGCGGCGTGCCCTTCAATATAGCGGACCAGTCGCAGTGTTGGTAGGCCCGGCTTGTGCCAGTGCCTGTGAATTCTTCTCATACAATATGACCATCAATGATCGCGCGATCATTGTCGGGCAATATCCCTCCGAGGGCGCAGGTGGAAGCGTGGAGCAGTTTTTGATGCCTGAAGGAATATACACTCAAATGACCATTGGCCGTGCAGTAGATGCAAACGGTGATATTCACCTTGAAGGAAAAGGCGTTGTCCCAACCGTTAAGGTGCCAGTTACCGTTGAAACGCTGCAAAAGCAGGCCGATGGAGAAGATGTGATTCTGGAAGCGGCTGAAAAAGCTCTGAGTCAATAATAGTCAAGAACAGACCCATCCGGAAATCTATTTTTCTCGGTGTGTCACTTGAAATGCAGTAAAAAGCAAGACATTTTATAAGTATCCTTCCAAAGGAGATGGTTTATGAAGGCCAGAGGGTATATTCCAAAGCTTGTGATGATCATGAGTGGGCTTCTCTTAATGTCTTGTTTATTGCCCGGTATGATTCCGTTGAATCGCGAACCAGCAAGTCCAATGCCAATCATGGAGAAGAATGCTGATTACGTGATTAAAGCATTGACCAGTAACAATTATGTGCGATTGGAAGCGCTGGCTAAGGAACAATATACAGAGCAAGATTTTGCCAAGCCGGGTACTCTTACGTTCACGGTAAATATTACAGATGATCAGCCGACTTACTTTAGTTATGGCTGGTGTGCTGTAGACGATGTGACCCTACAAAATAATTTCCAACATATTGAGGTAAGTCTTTATTTCAACGACGATAAGCTTGGCAAGGACGTCGTACATACCCTTTCATTTGCTTCGGCAAATAATCTACATTGCGCTGATTTTGGTGTGTTGATGTCTGACTGGCCTAATGGCGAATATCAATTGAAGGCCGTTGCAACCTTCAAGGATAAGATCAACGATGGAATGGCGGATTATGCGGCCGGTGATTATGTATTTGAGTACAATGTGACTGTGACGAAGAGTGAAAAAAAGACGCCGTCGGCGCCTTGATTATTAATCAATAAATCTATATTTCAATAACGTCCATACCGCCTCGAACGCATCTTTAAGCTTGATCTTTTTCCCTTGTGAATAATCACGTGGATTAAAAGAGATTGGCACTTCAAAAATGCGGTAGTTGCGTTTCAACACCTTGGCAGTGAACTCCGGTTCGAAATCGAATCGTTTGGCCCGGATATTCATCCCTTCGATCACCTCTCGGCGGAATACTTTGTAGCCGGTTTCCATATCCGTAAGGATTGTGTTGTATAAGATATTGGTCATGAACGTCAACAGCCGGTTCGCCATGAGATGCCAGAACATGGTCACACGATGAGGCGCGCCGAGAAATCGCGAGCCATATACGACATCTGCTTTCCCCTCTTCGATAGGTTGCAGGAGAACAGCATAGTCGCGTGGATCATATTCAAGATCGGCATCCTGGATGAGCAGAACATCTCCCTGGGCCGCCCTCAAGCCTGTCATAACAGCCGCGCCTTTTCCCCGATTCCGTTCATGGAGGAGGACGCGTACCTTTTTCTTACCATCCAATTTTTGAAGAGTATCGCGGGTTCCATCTTTAGAACCGTCATCTACGATAATAATTTCCTTCGCAAGTTTTGTCGATTGCACTCGCTTAAGAATTTCCCCGATATTTTCAACTTCATTGTAGACTGGTATGACGACGGAAAGGTTCATAGTGCTGCCGATTATATACGATTATAGCCCCTCGGATTGCTCTAACGTAAATGCAATCTCGGGAAAGCAGAGATTGATGCAAGAAGCATTATAATTTGGGTGCAATCAAAATTTATTATTTATGGAGCATCCCCAACGGGAGGCGTTATGAACAATCCCCTCGGAAGACCATCAGCCGGCCCAGCTTTATTTTCACCACCGCCTATCAATTCGGTGGAAGATACAGGTTTATCTGCCCTTTGGTTACAGGATTTGGCATTAAAAATCCTTTATTCACAGGGATATATGAGTGGGTTCAAGATCGCCGAGTTGCTTGCGTTACCGTTTGCCGGTATCACGGACGGCATTCTCGAAGCACTGAAGCGGGAGAAGATGCTCGAAGTGAAATCGTCTCAAGGTGGTTTAGGCGAAGGAGCTTATACCTACGGTATCACAGGAGTCGGTATCACGCGAGCTCGTGAAGCATTGGAACGCAGTCAGTATGCGGGACCTGCGCCCGTTCCCTTTGAGGTATATAACGAAGCCATCCGCCGTCAAAAGACCGGGCGGATGGCCGTAACTTCCCGCATGATGCGTCAACTCCTTTCGCAAATGGTCATCTCCGAATCCACCTTTCAACGATTGGGTCCCGCGCTCAATTCGGGCACTTCGATTTTCATGTATGGCCCTCCAGGCAATGGCAAGACCAGTGTGGCACGCGCATTCGGTAGTCTCGTGCTGACCCAGGCAATGTATATTCCGTTCGCTTTGTATCTCGATGGACAGGTGATTAAAGTTTACGATCAGGTCAGTCACAAGCTCGCACCGGATGCAGAACTTCCTAACACGGCTGGCAGTACTGGGAACCTCCGCACGAGCCAACGACGTGATCCGCGCTGGGTAAAAATACGTCGTCCATTCATTGTGGTCGGCGGCGAATTGACGTTGGAGGGTCTTGATCTTGTTTATGATGAAGTCCATAAATTTTATGAAGCACCCTTCCAGGTGAAAGCCAATGGCGGCATTTTACTAATCGATGACTTTGGACGCCAGCAGGTGCGGCCGCGTGATCTGCTCAACCGTTGGATCGTTCCACTCGAAAACCGTGTGGATTTCCTCGCGCTCCATAATGGACGGAAAGTGGAAGTGCCTTTCGATGTTTTGATCGTGTTCTCCACCAACCTTCCACCAAAAGACCTCGTGGATGAAGCCTTTCTGCGCCGCTTGCGCCACAAGATCGAAATCGGCGATCCTTCCTACGAAGAGTATCGGGAAATATTCAAACGCGTCGCGCAGGACAAAAAGGTTGAATATAGCGATCAGGGACTGGCGTATTTATTGCAGGAGTGGTATATCAAACGTAATCGCAAATTGCGCGCCTCTCATCCACGCGACCTTTGCGATCAGATCCTTGACATTTCAAGTTACCTTTCTGTGCCTCCGACCATGTCACGGGATATGTTAGACCGCGCCGCAAAAGCTTATTTCGTCGATATTTAATCACTTCGTCATTGCGAGAAGGGTGCTTTTCCTGAGAACACTCCCTGGCATTGCCCGCCAGGGCAAGTGTGCACCCGATCTGCTACACCGCACTGGCGTGTGGTGCCAGTGAGCAAATCGTGCGTTCCCTGGTACCGCCCACCAGGCAGGGCAGGTGTGGTGCAGCGTGGGTGAGCGATCTCTGCTTATATGAGATTGTTTCGCTTTGCTCGCAATGACATTTATTTTTATCATGCTCACATTATTACCCCAACCCATCATCGTCGCTCATCGTGGAGCCTCCGCTCATGCGCCAGAGAATACCCTGGCTGCCTTTGAATTGGCATTGGCGCAAAATGCCGATGCCATTGAGCTGGACGTGAAATTGTCTGCAGATGGGCATGCCATCGTGATTCATGATCCCACGGTGGATCGGACAACGGGTAGTCATAACCGCGTAAAGGATTTGCCTCTTAGAGAGTTGCGCGCATTGGATGCCGGCAGCTTTTTCTCTGATAAATTTCATGGAGAGAAAATTCCCACATTGGAGGAAGTTTTTGAGGCTGTTGGAAAGCGTACATTTATCAACGTCGAGTTGACAAATTACAACACGCCGCGTGATCAATTGGTTGAAACAGTTTGCATGCTGGTCAAGAAATGTGGATTGCAAGAACATGTGATATTTTCTTCGTTCTTTGCATCAAATCTGTCGAAGGCACGCGCCTATCTGCCTGACGTTCCAAGAGGTTTGCTTTCTTTTAAAGGTTTGCTGGGCGCGTGGGCGCGCTCCTTTGGTTTTGCTTTCGGGAAATATCAGGCTTTGCATCCTTATGTGACAGATGTGACGCCTCAACAGGTTCAGCGGGTGCATCGGCTGAATCGACGTATCCATGTGTGGACAGTCAACGAGGCGGAGGATATGCGCCGCTTGTTCCATTGGGGCGTGGATGCGATTTTCACGGATGATCCGCAGTTGGCTGTGCAGGTGAGAGGCGAATCAGAATGAGGTTGAAGCTTGGCTTTTTAAACGGTAATTCATTTGCGGCTTGGAAAAGAAGCGTGACTGATCAAGTGGGGGAGGAAAGCAGTTGAGACGTCTCTCTCCCTGGCTAGTGTTGCTGACGTTCATCGCATCTCTGCTCAAGCCGGCGCCGGCCGCGCAAGCTGAAGCGCCTTTCCAAGCTTCGAAGGCTCAGGTTGTGCTGGCTGCGATGACGCCGGAAGAACGCGTGGGACAATTATTCCTAGTTACCTTTCAAGGGACGGATACACATGACCAAACTCAAATTTATGATTTGATTGCGAATCATCATGTGGGCGGCGTTGTGCTCCTGGCAGGGAATGATAATTTTCTTCCTGACCCCGATACGATTTCCGGTGCGCATCAATTGATCAACGCATTACAAACCGTTGAAGCAAATGCCCCAAGCGCCTCTCCATCAGGAAGTGCGGCACAGTCAAAAAATTCCTTCGTGCCATTATTTATTGGGATTTCACAGGAAGGCGATGGAGGACCATACGATCAAATTTTAAGTGGATTGACGCCGCTACCGAATGCCATGGCGATTGGTGCAACCTGGGACACGGAAATGGCGCAACAGGTGGGTGCTGTGATGGGGAATGAGCTAAGCTCACTGGGCTTCAACTTGTACTTTGGACCCTCCCTGGATGTAGTGGAAGCACCGAATCCCTCGGCACAAAGCGATCTGGGACCACGTGTCTTTGGCGGTGATCCGTTCTGGGTGGGAGAAATGGGACGGTCGTACATCTCGGGTTTGCATATGGGGAGCAACTCGCGCATGGTGGTAGTTGCCAAGAATTTCCCGGGCCGCGGCGCCTCAGACCGCTCTCCAGAAGAGGAAGTGGCAACTGTTCGAAAAACCCTTGAGCAATTGAAGCAGGTGGAACTGACTCCCTTTTTTACAGTTACAAATTCGACAGATCCGAATGGGCTTGCAGATGGTCTGTTCGTCTCACATATCCGTTATCAGGGATTTCAGGGAAATATTCGGGCAACAACGCGTCCTGTCAGTCTTGATGAATCGGCGCTCTCCACCATTATTTCTTTGCCGGATTTTACCAAATGGCGTACAAACAATGGATTGATTGTGAGCGATGCGTTGGGCAGCCAGGCATTGCGCAATTTTTATTTGCAAAGTGGAGAAAACTTCTCCCCGCGGTCGGTGGCACGGGACGCCTTTCTGGCAGGCAATGATTTGCTTTATCTCGGCAACATCGCTTCTGAAGATCAGAATGAGGATACCTACACCGCTACTCTGGGAATACTTGATTTTTTTGCGCAGCAATATCGTGCTGATCGTACCTTTGCACAAATGGTCGATGCAGCCGTATTGAGGATCCTTGCTCAAAAGTTCCGCATGTATGATACGTTTACCCTGTCCAATATTCTCACACCCGAAAGTGGATTAGCAACGATCGGTACGTCACAGGAGCCTGTTTTTGAGATTGCGCGCAATTCCGCGACATTGATTAACCCTGACGCACAAGAATTAAAGACGCGGTTACCCAGGCCACCCAATCAGGCTGACCGCATCGCTTTTTTGACCGATAATTCGAATTACAAACAATGTACCACCTGTCTATGGCAGGAGGGTCTCTCCGCAGATGCCCTTCAAAAGGCTGTACTGCGTTTATACGGCCCCGCCGGAACCGGACAAGTATTTACGAGCCGCCTCAATTCTTTCCCAATGAAAGAACTTGAGTTGATGTTGAACGGAGAAAGTCAGACGGATATCGAAGCCATCCTTGATCGCTCAAACTGGATTGTGATTTCTCTGAGTGACGTTAGCAATGGGCAGATTACTTTGCTGAGACGCTTCTTTTCCGAACGTCCGAACTTGATCCGGAATAAGAATGTGATTCTGTTCTCATTCACAGCTCCGTACTACCTCGACCCCACAGATATTTCCAAGCTCACGGCCTATTATGCACTCTATAGTAAGCAGCCTGCGTTTGTTGAAGTTGCAGCGCGTTTACTCTTCCAGGAGATCACTGTCCAGGGTACCTCGCCTGTCTCGATCCCGGCCGTGGGATATGATCTGATCACCGTCATGTCTCCCGATCCTACCCAGCTCATTCCCCTTTCTTTGGATCAAGAGTCGGAAGCTACTCCAACCAGCGAAACACCAACCTCTGAAGCAATTCCTACTCAGACGGAAATTCCGTTATATCACATTGGCGATACCATCGCGCTTAGAGCAGGACCCATCCTCGATCATAATCAGCATCTTGTCCCCGATGGCACGCCCGTACGCTTCACAATGACCACTGTAGAGGGAGATGGCTCAATATTGCAGCAGGCGGAGTCAACCACGGTGGGTGGTTTGGCGCGGGCTTCGTTCGCGATCAATAAACCAGGCGAAGTTGAAATAAAAGTAGTCAGTGAGCCAGCCCTGGACTCTGTGGCGCTTCGATTGGTTTTGGCACCCAATGAAGGCGCGGCAGTGACAGTTGTTGTTCCCTCGGTCACGCTTGCTCCAGAAACTCCAACACCGACAGCAACACCTGTCGTTCAAAATGATCTTGTTTCCCCGGAAGGCTACCCCCGGGTTGGGATCTGGTTGCTCGTTATGCTGGCAATCTTTGGTGGCGCGATCTTGATGTTTTGGGCAGTGAGCAGGATCGTTTCCCGTCGCTGGGGGGTGCGCTGGGCATTATGTGTCTTTCTGGGCGGATTGGCCGCGTACAACTATCTCGCACTGGGATTCCCTGGTGCGGCGGACTGGGTCGCGTCTTCATCAGGCGCGTTTGGTGTATTGATGTTAACTTTTGCGGGAGAGGTGCTTGGTTCTTTAGCGGCGTGGGTCTGGATGCAGATCCTTAGCGCACCAAAGTCGCAAGAAGACTGACTAAAAATAGAACTGCAGCGCTCCATGCCAAAGTCGCCTCGGGAGTGTTTGCGAGATAATCCCAAAGAGGCTGAGGACGCGCATGTCGCACTGTGATGGGGACGGTGGGCGCTTCGGTATATCCCAGCAAGGCATTACGAAATTCATTGATAGTTTCGGGTCGTTCATCTGGATGCAGGGACATGGCCCACAATACCGCTCGCTCCGTGCGCGGTGAAATATCAGAATTAATTTGTCGTAATGGAACCAGGCTGTCAGGGTGAAGGAAACGTTTTCGCGCGTCTGCAGGTGGTTCGTTTGTAAGCAGGTGATAGAGTGTGGCACCAAATGAATAAATATCGGAGCGAATGTCGGTATGAATGTCGCTTCCGCCGTATTGTTCGAGTGGAGTATAAAGCGCAGTGCCTTGTCCCTGAATGATCGTAATAGTGACTTCTTCCGGGGCGAGGATTTTCACAAGTCCAAAATCCACCAATTTGATCAGCCCATGTGGCATGAGCTTAAGATTGCTTGGTTTGATATCACGATGAACAATGGGTGGTTCCTGGCCGTGTAAGAATGAGAGTGCGTTGGCTAGCTGGTCTGCCCAAGAGAGAACGTCAGTCTCTTTAAGGAAGAATTTTTTGCGACGTGCTTCGAGCAGCAAAGCCCGCAAATCATCGCCTGGAACGTAATCCATCACCAGATAATCACGCGGCCCATTTGAAAAGAAATCTGAAACTTTCGGCAGGTTGGGATGATCGAGACGCGCGAGGATGGTTGCCTCGCGCAGGAACTGCTCGCGGGCCTCGTCTCGAATATTTTCCGGGAGGGCGCGGTCGTATTCGACCTCTTTCAACGCGCATTGGCGGCCCTTGAGGCGGATGTCATCGGCGAGATAAATAGATCCCATTCCGCCTTGACCAATCCGCTCGCTGATCTTATAACGGCCGCGCAATACCTCCCCATTCTTCAGGGGTGGGAGCAATGCTTCTCCTTTTGGCTCGACTAGAATCATCGCAATGTTTCTGACAGATCTGTTTCGGCGTGAGTTCTGCACAGAAACGCGTCTTTATGCTATATTATTATAATACGGCTTGTTGGCTTATTCCAAATTTTTATGTTAAGGTTATTTCCAACGAAAAAGCGATGTGAATTTAGAATTTGATCATATCACAGCGATATATATATTTTGTTAAGATCATAAAACGCAATCCATGAGACGTCATGAATAGATCACCGGAAGAATATCCTTTGTTGGTTGCCCAGGAGGGACCCTTAAAAGGTCAGCGCTGGCAATTGAGTCAGACGATTGTATTGGGACGTGAAGCCTCCTGCGATGTTGTGGTGGCTGACCGTCAGATCTCACGGTTTCACGCGCGCATTACACCGACCCCGGAGGGAGTCATCCTTGAAGATCTGGGGAGCAAAAATGGGACTCACCTGAATGGGATGCCATTGACGGCTCCGGTCGTGCTTCAGGATGGCGATCTCGTATCGGTTGCGATGGCCCAGCAATTTCTCTTCCTCACTTCCGATGCGACCATGCCATTGCTCGAAGGTTCGGGTCAGCCGGGCCGCCTGATGATGGATCAAAAATCGCGGCGCGTGTGGGTGAATCAACAGCAGCTTGTCCCCCCGCTCTCGGCTCAACAATTCAAATTGCTCTGGCTGTTGTATGAGAGCCATGGACAGGTTGTCACCCGCCCTGATCTGGTTTCCACGGTCTGGGGGGATGATCAGGCAGTTGGGGTCTCTGATCAGGCGTTGGACGCGCTGATCCGCCGTTTGCGTGACAGGCTTGCCGCGCTTGACCCGACTCATCAATACATTGATACGGTGCGTGGGCATGGCATTCGGTTAGATAATCCTCCCACCTAGAAATTTTCTTAAGAGAACTGCAACAGCAGATCTAACAGGAGTAAAGGCAGCGAGGCGATGAATGAAGAGAGCTTGTAGAGAATATTCTCTGCAAGCTTTTTAATTCTTACTTGTAAGATGCGGGAAAATGGAGTACATTTGGCTAGCACGTTCGTTCTAAAATCCCGTGACTCGTTTAAAACCTTCGCAAGGTTCTAAGATTTATCCAAAGAGAGAGATTTTATATGACCGACTCAAATTTTTATCTTGGACGCGAGTACGATCCCCTTAAGCAAACTGTTACAGAAAAAGAAATTACCTACGAGCCCGCTGATTT
>Ga0114129_10017032_pt1 | contig 10345 bp, 9 predicted proteins | sample RhiMetdeltSRZDD1_FD_80071 | JGI IMG/M metagenome (GOLD analysis project Ga0114129, IMG submission 80071) | Populus rhizosphere microbial communities from Tennessee, USA - Rhizosphere MetaG P. deltoides SRZDD1 (version 2) (version 2) | ecosystem: Host-associated > Plants > Roots > Rhizosphere >... | reverse complement strand
GGTCTCGTCCTCGGCCGCGGGCGAGATCCTGGCCAAGCTGCCGTGGGGCAAGAAGACCGTCAGGCCGCGCGTGCTCGGCGAGAACCGCACGATGGCCGAGGAGCTGCACAAGGCGATCGCCGCGACCAGGTTGATGAGCCCTCCGACGAACTGCCTGAGCCCGATCGGCGACGAGCTGATGCGGAAGGGACTCGTCAGCTTTCTGAACGTCATCGAGAGCGAGGGTGAAAGCGGAGACGAGAACGCTCAGCTCGATCTCGATTCGGCGGGGATGAAGCCCGCGAAGAAGGCCGCAAAGAGCGTCGCGACCGCAAAGCCGCAGGCGAAGGCGGAGCCAGCCGCCGCCCCGCCGTCGCTGTCCGATGCCAGCGCCGAAGAGGGCGTCGAGAAGATCAAGGGCCACAACTACTTCATCGCCACCGTCACCCGATCGCCGAAGGTGTACCGCGGCAACCCCTTCCAGATCGAGGTGGGCCTCGCCTACGGCGGCAGCTGGCCCGCCGAGAAGACGATCGAGCTGTTCCGTTTCGCCAACCGCGTACCGCTGCTGTTCCAGCGCGGCGCCTGCGGCATCACCGAGGCGATCGTGCGCACCGACTGGCGCAACTACCAGCTGAGCCAGCCCAAGGGGTCGCTGCCCGTGGGACCGATGGCGCTCCTCGTCCACATCGCCTCGGTCTGGGTGCCGTTCACTAGCGAGTCCAAGGAGGCGGTGGCCCACTACCCGGACATCATCAAGGAGATCCAGCTCGCAGCGCAGGAATGCGGCCGCAAGCTGGCCACCTTCATCAGGAAGCGCAAGGCTGCCGACTACCAGGCGCAGCGGCGCAGCATCTTCGAGCTCTACATCGAGGAGGTCGCCACGGCGATCGGGAAGATCACGGGAAGGAAGCCCGCTCCGATCAAACGCGAGTTCCTGCGGGTCGCACACCGGGTGACGGCGGCCGAGATGCAGCAGGAAGAACGCGCGCTGGAGCTCGAGGCGCGCCAGGCGAAGCCGAAGCTGCGAGCCCGCGCCGAGGCGACGGAGGAGTAGGGCCGATGCGCAAGGACGCGGTCTCCAAGAAGACGACGGCCAAGATCGAGAAGCTGGCCGCGGGCGTGTTGAAGGCGGTGGCGAGCGGCAAGAACCCCTTCCTGGACATTCCCGTGCGCTCGCTCGCCAACGTGAGCTGGAGCGAGAAACGACGCCTGGTCGAGCTCGGCAGCCAGAAGCAGAAGCGCTACTTCTTCAACGTGTCGATGGCGAAGAAGTTCATGCAGAGCTTCCTGGTGAGTGAAGCCTGCAAGGAGCTGATCGACTCGGGCAAGACCACCAGCATCCGCGATCTCTACTACGTCACCAAACACACGATCGGCGATTCGCGCCAGAACACCTTCGAGGAGCAGGACGAGTCCGACCCGATCATCGAGGACCTCGAGGTCACCTTGGACGCGCTGCGCGAGGAGCTGCACCTGTTCGCCGCGCGTAAGGGCTCGATGGTGGGCCCGATCACGATCAGCGACAGCGGCGACACGATCGACCTCAGGCGCATGGGCTCCGGTGGCTGGGCGGTACCCTCGATCGTCGAAGACAACGTGATCAGCTTCCGCAAGCACGAAGCCAAGTACGTGCTGCTGATCGAGAAGGACGCGGTCTGGACCCGCTTCAACGAGGACAAGTTCTGGAAGCGCAACCAGTGCATCATCATCCAGGGCGGGGGCCAGCCGCCGCGGGGAGTGCGGCGGCTGGTGCAGCGGCTGCACCACGAGCTCAAGCTGCCGGTCTACGTGCTGGTCGACAACGACCCGTGGGGCTTCTACATCTACAGCGTCATGAAGCAGGGCTCGATCAACCTCGCCTACGAGTCGATGCGCATGGCGGTACCCCCGGCGCGCTTCGTCGGCCTGTCGTCCTTCGACAGGGACAAGTACCAGCTCCCCAGCAACGTCGCGATCAAAATGGACGACGGCGACAACAACCGGGCCAGGCAGATGCTCGCCTATCCGTGGTTCAAGCACGCGCGCTGGCAGCGCGAGATCCAGGAGATGGTGAGGAGCGGCCTGAAGTTCGAGCTCGAAGCGCTCTCGCGCCGCGGGATCAGCTTCATCACCGAGGAATACCTCCCCAGGAAGCTGAAAGAACGGGATTGGCTGGAATAACCGTCGGGCGCGCGGCGCTTCGCTGCGCCGTGGTGCTGGCGCTCGCCGGCTCGGCCGCTGCTCAGCCGGCCGAGCGACTCCCGGAGCCTCATGACGAGGCGATCCGCGCCGCGGTGCTCGCGGAGATGTCCCGCCTCGGGATCCCCGGGTTGAGCGTGGCGATGGCCGAGGCGGGGAGCCTCCGCTTCGAGGCCGGGTTCGGTTTCGCCGACGTCGAGAACGGCGTCCCGGCACGACCCGAGACCGTGTACCGGCTGGCCTCGGTCTCGAAGCCGATCACGGCCGTGGCGGTGCTGCACCTCGCCGAGCAGCGTGCCCTGGATCTCGACGCACCCGTCTGGCGCTACTGCCCGGAGTTCCCCGAAAAGCCCTGGCCCGTGACCGCCCGCCAGCTGCTCTGCCACCAGGGCGGAGTCCGCGGCTACCGGCCGGACGAGCCCACCGAGACCCGGCGCTTCGAGTCCTTCGCCGAAGCGCTCGCGCTCTTCCGCGACGACCCGCTTGTCCACGAGCCGGGGACCGCGGTGCGATACTCGACCTACGGCTACAGCCTGCTCGGGTGCGCCGCTGCCAGCGCCGCGCGCACGTCGTTCCTCGCGTTGCTCGGCGAGGCCGTCTTCGGCCCTGCCGGAATGGCGGCGACCGGCTCCGACGACATGCGCGAGATCACTCCGCATCGGGCTCAGGGCTATCTGCGGGACGCGCAGGGCCGGCTGCGGAACTCAGCCCTCGCCGACATGAGCTACAAGGTGCCGGGCGGCGGCCTCCGTGGCACCGCTGCCGACGTGGCCCGTTTCGGCTCGGCGCTCCTCTCGGGCCGGCTTCTGTCTCAGGCCACACTCCACCAGATGTTGACCCGGCAAACGACCCGCGACGGACGGCTGACGGGTTACGGGTTGGGCCTCACGTTGGGTGAGCACGAAGGCCGGCCCGAAGCCTGGCACACCGGCGGGCAGGAGCGGGTCAGCAACGCCTTGTACCTGTCGCTGGACAGGAGCGTCCCGGGCGGAGGACGCTCGGTGGCGATCCTCACCAACCTGGAACACGTCCAGCCCGAGATGCTCGCGCTCGCCCGGCGCTTGGGTAGGGGGGACGCTGCGCCGCGTCCCCCCTCTCACCCCCCCGCTCGATCGCTGGAGTGAATCCGAGCTCGCTCCGCAGTCCGTTGCTCGGGAGTAGTCCGTTGCTCTGTGCCGTACACGATGCTTTCGTTGGCTTGCCGAAATGCGGGAAGCCGTTAGCCTGCCAGCAGTGGCCACGAGGCTGACATGTGGGTGTCCCGAATGTTGCCGTGGCGCCACGACGCTTCGACGAGATGGACACGTTCGCTCCCGAAGCTTGGAGCCGCGCCGTCACGGAGTCGTCGCTTTCCGCTGTTTTGGGCGTTTCACCAGCGGTCGAGGAACAAATCACGAGCGGCACACGTTTTGCAAATAGAGAGGAGCAGGAGGCGTGAAAAAGTCCATGAGCGGTCGAGCGAGCACCTACATCGGAGTCGCCGTGCTGGGCGGTATGGTCGGAGCCTTCGTCGGTCTGCTGGTGGCTCCTGGACCGGGAGACGAAACGCGTCGACGCATTGCTCGTCACTCGATCGAGGATCAGGAACGCCTGCTCCGTCTCGCCGAGATGGGCTCGAACTCGGACCTGCTGGACGACGACAGCGACCTCCCCGCCAGCGCCTAGCGCCGGGCGTTCGGGCCCGGGCCTACCGGGCCGTATGTGATACACTCCCAAGGGTTTCCAGTACCTCGGGCCTCGATCAACGAGGCTCACACTTCGCTTTTCGCCCGGGGACTGGCGATCGAGGCGTTCGATAGGCTCCGAGCACCCGTTCTTCCCGTAAAGCGGGGAGGACCGAGGTATCATGGCGACCAAGACGAAACCCGCTAGAGCGAAGACCAAAAAGAGGGCCGCCAAGGCTCGACCGAAGCCAGTCAGCAAGGTTCGGCCGAAGTCGGTCGCCAAGGTCCGGCCGAAGAAAGTCGCCAAGGCGAAGGTGAAGTCCGCCGCGGCGGTGTCGAAACCCGCGCCGCCGGACAAAGCCAAACCCGAGACGAAAGGTAAAGCGCCGGTACCCGCCAAGGGGGCTGTCCCCGCCAAGGCCGCAGTACCCGTCAAGGGCGCGGCACCCGCAAAAGGCGCCGTCCCCGCCAAGGGTGCGGCCAGCCGATCGGCCGGCCGTAAATCCTCGCGTCGACCTTCGCTGCTGCGGCGCGGCCCCGACGGCGAGATCCTTGCGCCTGGCGACCTGCTGCTGCCCGGAGGGCCCACCCGGCAGGAGGAGGTGCTCTATTTGTTCCGCGGGAGCTCGGCCGCCGAGCATCCCGTCGAGGAAGAAGCGATCGCCGAAGTGCTGGCCAAGCACTCCGAAGCGCCCGGAGAGCGCGACGACCTCGGGCGCGGCCTCGCGTGGGCGCGGGAGCGCTTCGAGCGCGGCTCGATCGAGCCCGCCATCCCGCCGCGGCCGAACGTGCGCCGGACATTCCAGGGCGTGCTGGAGCGGGCCAAGCAGCGGCGCCGCGAGATCGGCGCCTTCCTGCGCGGCCTCGATCTCGGCCACACCGAGAGCTCCCACATGGACGCCCACGGCGAGGCGAGCCTGGTGAGCCTGATGAAGCTGGCCGCCGGGCTCGAGAACCTGGCGGAGGCCGAGGAGCCGCCGCAGACGGACGCAACCGAGTTCCACCGCGTCTTCGAGCAGCTCGAGGCGGCGACCGAGACGCTGATCATCGACGTGGAACAGACGTTGCGTCGGCTTCGCGACCGGACCAAGACCTGAGCGGAGCGCGCGGAGGCCAGGCGTGAGCGATCGCAAAGGCGGCTACCAATACACCCTGGTCGTAGGACCCGACTCGCCCGACCGCGCGTGGCTCGAGAGCGTGCTGATGCGGGGCGGGCTGGAGGTGGCGGCCTGCACCGAGGCGGAACTTTTGGCGATGCCGGACGTCGTTCCCCCGCGGCTCGTGATCCTAGACGATTCCGGCTCGCGCGAGGAGCGGATGGCCACCTTCGCCAACCTGCGCGCCCACGGCCCGCTTGCGGGCGTGCCGGTGGTGGTGCTCGCCTACGACGCCGACATCGAGAGCTTCTCGACCGCGATCACGCGCGGCAGCGCCGCGTATCTGGTGAAGCCCCTGGTCGCCGAGGAGGTGGTGGCGGTGGCCCACAAGGTCTCGGGCTGGCTGCGCTCGACCGACCGAACGGAAAAGCGGCGGCGGCTGCGGCGGCCGCTGATCCTGCGCGTCGACGTCGAGATCGCGGGTCGCGAGGGAGTGTTCCCAGGCCAGATCATCGACGTGAGCGGCAGCGGCTGCCGGATCGAGCTGAAGCAGCCGGTCGAGAAGGGCGACAGCGTGCGGCTCACGCTCTACGGCGTCGAGGGCTCGACCAACCTCACGCTTGCGGCCGAGGTCCGCTGGCAGCGGCCCGCCCACGACGGAACCCAGGTCGCCGGCGTGAAGTTCACCGGCACGGCGGCCGTTCTCGCCGGTCGCCTGCTCGGCACGGTCTCCGGTCGCGTCTAGCGGGCTTCGCGAACGGCTCGACGTGAGTTGCAATACGTACACTTCGCCTCGCCAAAAGGGATCTGAACATACAGGCCGAGCGTCTCCCGCGAGGTCAATGCCCGTCAGCGTCCCCGCGCAGGCGGCGCCTGAAAGCCGCCCACCGCCACGCGGTTGGCTTCCTGCTTGGCCTGGCGGTGGTCGCTGCCCTGCATGCGGACCACGAGGCACATCTCCATGAGCCGCGAGCGCAGCCGCTGCCCGATGCGCTCCACCAGGAACTCGCGCCTTCGCAGAGGGTCGGCGGCGAGCACCTCCTCGCGCGTGACGTCCTGGTAATTGGTGGTGATCAAGGTCGGCCGCTTGGCCATGTAGCGGCTGTTCAGGATGTAGAACAGCGTGTCGTTCATCCAGTCCGTCATCTTCCACGCGCCGAGATCGTCGAGCAGCAGCACGTCGGTTTCCACCACCGGCTCCAGCACCTGTAGCTCCGTGGTCTTGGTCTCGGGGTCGTAGGACGACTTGATCTCGCGGATCAGCTCGTGGAAGTCCCAGAAACGGCCGCGCGCGCCCTTGGCGTCGACCAGCTCGCGGAGCACACCCACTGCGAGATGGGTCTTGCCGACGCCGTTGTCGCCGCAGAAGAGCAGCCCCAGCCCCTCGTCGTTCGCGAGGTGCGGGTAGCCCGAGCAGAAGGCCATCGCCCGCTCGAGGGCCGCGGACAGCGAAGTGCTGCCCGGCTCGAAGCTCCCGAGCGAGCAATGCTCGTAACGCGGCGGGATGCGGCACAGCGCCGCCGGATCGCCGGCACGGCCGGCCCGGGCGACCTGCCGGCACGCGCAGGGCTGCGCGTACTCGCGACCCTCGCGTGTGACGATGCTGAAGCCGGTTCCGAGACAGCTCTCGCAGCCGGGATCGCTCACTCCCCCATCCTAGTTCAAGTAGCCCCGAAGCCCGTGCGCCTCGCGGCTCCTGCGCAGCTTCTCCTTGGCGCGGCTCTCGATCTGGCGGATGCGCTCGCGCGAAAGGCTCATCGCCTCGCCGATCTCCTGCAAGGTCTTCGGCTCCTCGCCGTCGAGCCCGAAGCGCATGCGGATCACCTCCCGCTCTTTCTCGTCGAGGCCGCTCACCATGCCCTGGATACGGCGCTCGAACGAGGAGCGGATCATCTCCACCTCGGCCGAGGGCACGCTGTCCTGCTCGAGCGTGTCGCCGAGCTCGAGCCCACCGTCGTCGCCCACGGCGGCCGACAGCGAAACGTCGTCGCCGGCCGCGAGCAGCAGCTGCTCCACCTCCTGGGGCGGCAGCGAGGTGCGCTCGGCAAGCTCCGCGATCGTGGGCATGCGCTCGAGCTCGCCCTTCAGCTTCTCGCGCGCGGAGCTGAGCCGCGAGACCTGGCCCGAGAGCTTCTGCGGCAGCCGGAACACCCGCGCGTGCTCAGAGAGCGCGTGGAAGATCGCCTGGCGCACCCACCACACGGCGTAGGAGATGAACTTCACGTTGCGCTCTGGGTCGAAGCGTTTCGCCGCCTCCATCAGACCGAGCGTGCCCTCGTGGATCAGGTCCATGAAGGACATGCCCAGGCCGCGGTAGCGCTTGGCATAGTGCACCACGAAGCGCAGGTTCGCTTCGACCAGCTGCTGCAGTGCCTGCTGGTCGCCCTCCCGGATGCGCCGGCCGACGATCTTCTCATCGTCGGCCGAGAGCGGCTTGAACTTGGCGATGTCGCGGATGTAAGCGTTCAGGCTGTCGACCGCGACTTCGCGCCGGGCCTTCTCATCCCCGGGCGCGGCCTGTGGAGGCTTCCGCTTGCGGCTCTTGCTCACCTTTCCCATAGCGCTCGCCCGGGAAGGGTGATTATACGCCCGGGCTAGAGGGCGTCCTTTCCGGTTCCGGTCTTGCGCTCGGGCTTCGGAGCCACTTCGAGACCCGCGCCCGGCGCCGGCGGAAGCCGCACCAGCGCCTGCTGCAGCCGTTCCTGCCAGCCTTCCTGGGCGGCGCGCGCTAGCTCCTGGCGCACCCAGCTCACGAACTCGCTGACTTCTGCCTGTACCTGCTCCATCTTGCGGCGCATGTTGAGGGCGATCTCGACGCCGGCGAGGTTCACGCCCAGCTCGCGCGTGAGGTTCAAGATCACCTCGAGCTGCTTCAGGTCCTCTTCGGCATAGAGCCGCGTGTTGCCCTCGGTGCGCGACGGCTTCAGCAGCCCCTCGCGCTCGTACAGGCGCAAGGTCTGGGGATGGATCCCGTAGGCTTTGGCCACGACGCTGATCATGTAGTAGCGACCCTTACCCGGCTCGCTCTGGGGCGCCGCCGTGGAGCGTGCTCGTGGCATCGAACTCAGCGCTCCGGCAGCGCCAGCGCCAGCTCGCGCAGCAGCGAGCGGCCCCGGTCGTCAGTGACGGCGGGAATCGCGATCTGGGCGATGGCCCACAGGTCGCCACGGCCGCCGCCCTCGAGCCGCGGCACGCCGCGCTTGCGCAGCCTGAAACGCTGGCCGTTCTGGGTACCAGCCGGCACCTCGATCGTCACGCTGCCGTCGGGTGTCACGACGTCGACGTGCCCGCCCATCGCCGCCTGCACCATGCCCACCGACACGCTGCAGAAGAGGTCCGAGCCGTCGCGCCGGAACACGGGATGCGGCTCCACCTCGACCGTAAGCACGAAGTCGCCTGGCGGCCCGCCGCGCCGGCCGATGTTGCCGGCGCCAGGCAGCCGCACCTTGGTGCCGTTGCCGACGCCCGGCGGGATGCGCACCTCCAGCCACTCGCTCGTGAGCGCGCGACCCTCGCTGCCGCAACGGGGACACGGCTGCTGGCTCTGCTGGCCGCGGCCGTCGCAGGCCGGGCAGCGTCGAGAGAAGATCATGTGGCCGCGGCTGCCGCGCACGCTGCCCGAACCTCCGCAGCGCGGGCACGGCACCGGACCGAACGCCACCTCGCCCGCGCCTTGGCAGCCCGCGCAGGCCTCGAAGCGGACGAGGTGCACGCGCCGCTCGGCACCCTGCATCGACTCCTCGAAGCTCACGCGCGTCGCCTGCTCGAGGTCCTCCCCGCGCGGCGCGTCGCCAAGCGGCATCGCGTGCTCGAAGATGTCGCGGAAGCCCACCGACTCGACGTGCACGCGCGCCTCGAAGTCGAAGCCTTCGAAGCCGCCAGCGGCCTGCGGCGCCACTGGATCGACGGCCAGCTTGCCGGAGTCGTAGGCCGACCTTCGCGACGGATCCGCGAGGATCTCGAAGGCGCGAGCCGCCTCGCGATAGCGCTCGGCAGCGACCGGGTCGCCTGGGTTGACCGCCGGATGCAGCGCGCGAGATAGCCTCTGCCAGGCGCGCCGGATCTCGGCATTGCCCGCGGCACGCTTGACGCCGAGCCGCTCGTAGAGGTCCATCGGCCTATTTCTCGTCCACCACCTCGGCGTCGATCACGTCACCGTCGCCCTTCTTGGCGCCATGGGCTTCGCCCGAAGCCGGCGCCTCCGGTGTCGGCGCGCCGGCCGAAGCCTGCTTGTAAAGCGCCTCGGCCAGCTTGTGGGACGCCTGCTGGAGCGTGGCGGCCGCGGCCTCGATCGCTGCGTGATCGCCGCCCTCGAGGGCCTTCTTGGCCGCCGCCAGCGCTTGCTCGACGGGCTCGACGTCCGCGGCGCTCAGCTTGTCGCGGTTCTCCGAGAGCGTCTTCTCCGTGGCGTAGACGAGCGTGTCGGCGCGGTTGCGGCCTTCGATCGCCTCGCGGCGTGCCTTGTCGTCTTCGGCGTGCGACTGGGCATCGCTCACCATCCGCTCCACCTCTTCCTTGGCGAGCCCGGACGAGGCGCTGATCGTGATCGCCTGCGACTTGCCGGTGGCGCGGTCCTTGGCGGAGACGTTGACGATCCCGTTCGCGTCGATGTCGAAGGTCACCTCGATCTGCGGCACACCGCGCGCCGCGGGCGGCAGGCCGATCAGATGGAACCTGCCGAGCGTGCGGTTGTCGCCCGCTATCGGGCGCTCGCCCTGGAGCACGTGGATCTCGACCTGGGTCTGACCGTCGGCCGCGGTCGAGAACACTTCGCTCTTGCGCGTCGGGATCGTGGTGTTGCGCTCGATCAAGGTCGTCATCACCGAGCCGAGCGTCTCGATCCCGAGCGAGAGCGGCGTCACGTCGAGCAGCAGCAGGTCCTTGACGTCGCCCGACAGCACGCCCGCCTGGATCGCGGCGCCCACCGCCACCACCTCGTCGGGGTTGACGCCCTTGTGCGGCTCCTTGCCGAAGTAGTCCTTCACCAGCTGCTGGACCTTCGGGATGCGGGTCGAGCCGCCGACCAGCACCACCTCGTCGATCGCGGAGGGCTCGACGCCTGCATCCTTCAGGCACTGCCGCACCGGGCCCATCGTCTTCTCGAGCAGGTCGCCCACCAGCTGCTCGAGCTTGGCGCGCGTGAGCTTGAGCGACAGGTGCTTGGGGCCGGAGGCGTCGGCCGTGACGAAGGGCAGGTTGATCTCGGTCTCGAGCGTCGTCGACAGCTCGGACTTCGCCTTCTCGGCGGCTTCCTTCAGCCGCTGCAACGCCATCTTGTCCTTGGCGAGATCGATCCCCTGGTCCTTCTTGAACTCCGCGACGATCCAATCGATCACGCGCTGGTCGAGGTTGTCGCCTCCGAGGTGCGTGTCGCCGTTGGTGGCTTTCACCTCCACGACGCCTTCGCCCACCTCGAGCACCGAG
>Ga0114129_10017031_pt1 | contig 10345 bp, 8 predicted proteins | sample RhiMetdeltSRZDD1_FD_80071 | JGI IMG/M metagenome (GOLD analysis project Ga0114129, IMG submission 80071) | Populus rhizosphere microbial communities from Tennessee, USA - Rhizosphere MetaG P. deltoides SRZDD1 (version 2) (version 2) | ecosystem: Host-associated > Plants > Roots > Rhizosphere >... | reverse complement strand
GGACTCTACCGAGGAAGCGATGACGTCGGGGGGAGGCGCACCATCGAGATCGTCTCGACGAAGATCGCGTCCCGTGACAAGACTGAAAGCGGCGCCGGCGTGCCGCGCTAGTGGCGGCGCCTCCATTTGAGTGAATAACCAAGAGACCAGCATTGGATCGCCAACAATGCCGGCGGCGAGCACTCCCATCCTCATATCAGTGACCTCGGACATGAACCTCGTGTGCGCCGCGACCGCCTGGTCGGGTTCAAGCGCCCTGAGCGCCATGTCACAGGCAGGTTTCGCGAATCGACCTTCCGCCACGGCGAACCGGCCAAGCACCGGGAGGCCCGCGCGTTCGCCAAGGCGCACCGCACTCCAGGCGGCCCAGAAGCGGCATGCGTCGTCCTCGTCGTCCAGGGCGGCCAGAAGCTTGGCGCGAAGATCCAACGCACCAAGACGCCCGGCGGCCTCGAGGGCTGCGGCGCGCAGGAGCGGATCTAGTGCGTCGAGCGCCTCTTCCAGCACCATGCCGGGATCGAAACGGTGTGCGACCGCTGACAGGATGCCGAGGCGCACAACGGCTGGTCTCGACGAACTCAGAAGGCGTTCCACATGGGCCCTGACTTCCGCGTATTCGAACCATGACAGCGACGATGTTAGGGGGGCCAACAACGCGTCGTCCTCGCCGAGGCGTTCCACGAGCTCGTCGAACACGCTGACTGCCCCGCTTCGCAGCGCCACTGCAGCTGTCACGAAAGCGTGCCCTGATCTGAACGGGGTGTCCTGAGTCGTCCGAAGGCGCTCCGCGAGGCCAGGCCGTTCACTCAGCGCTGCGACAAGCCGAAAGATTCGCTGATCTAGGTTCGCGAGTGCCGTGAAAGTCACAGCGGAAGAGCGAGCGACAAAACTGCGGGACGACCAAAGGAACGCCGCTTGGTCAGCGAGATCGTTCGCGCGTTTGATAACCGTTGCACTTATAGTAGGCGAGCTTTGACCTTCCGAATATCGGGGCGGCTGCCCTGCGCTCGGATCCGCGGAGCGCTCTGGAACCGGAGATCCGTGTGTCACTGCGGCGTATCCTGGACTTCCAAATCAGAGTTCCCGCAGAAGGACAGCATCTCCCGGTATGCCTCTTCGGTGGCGGGAGCGCGATAGAGGGGCTTCGGCGCCACGAGCGGGGGCGCCGCACCCTCCGGACCGTACGCCACCCGCACAGCCTCAGGAAAACGCGCGCCGGCGGTATCGCAACCGAGGAACTCGCAGTCTGTGAGATCCGCCCAATAGAAGTCGACATCACGCAGCACGCAGCGATGCAGGCGCGCTCCACGCAGGTCTGCTCCCACGAAGCTGGTACCTGTGAAGTCGCCCTCGAGCGAATCGATCGACCGCAGATCGGCGAACTCGAACGAGCAGTTAGTGAAGCGACTGCCGATGAACGTAGAACGCCATAAAGTGCTGCGTTCGAACATCGACTCGGCTGCCGTCGTGCCCGAGAAGTCAGAGCGCGACAGGTCGGCGTCCGCGGCCTTGACGCCCGCGAGCAGAGCGTTTCGGAACAGTGATCCGGGGGCGGTGATGCGACTAAAGTCGCTGTCGCGGATCTCGCAGGACGTCAGATCCACCTCGACTCCGACTGCTCCTTCGAGCAGGACAGCGGTCAACGATGCGCCCCTCAATCGGGCCCGGCTCAGAACGGCCCTTGAGAATTGCGTCCCGGCAAGAATCGCCTGGTCGAGATCGACTCCAGCCAGACACGCTTCCGAAGCCAGACAGTTGTTGACCGCAGCCCTGGCGAGCGACGCGTCACGGCCGTCGATACGGGAGAGGTCGCACTCTAAGAGGTGCGCATCATCCAGCACCGCACGGTGGGCGACCGCACCCACGACCGTGCACGACACCAATCGGCTGGCCGATGCCCGGAGGTTGGAGAGGTTCGTGAACGAGAGGTCGCACTCGCGAATGGATGAGGATGACAGGTCAGCGCCGGCCAGAGTGGCGCCCACCAGCACCACTTCCAGCAAGGCCGAGTCGCGCAGATTCGATCCGCGCGCATCCACGCCGGTGAGATCCGCTCCGGCCAACTCCCGCCCGGCAAGTTGACCTGCGCGCAGAAGCGCGGCGTACCGAGCCCCGTCGAGATCAGGTACCTCGTCACTCACTCTCATACTCCCGACGGAACTCGTTCGTAAGAGGCCGAACGCGCCGTGTAATCATCGTCCTGCCTGCCCCCGCACCGAGGGCGTGGCTCACGTTCAAGTTGCACCAGGCGGACAGCCGCCGCCGCCGCCCTGGCCGATCAGCACGGTCATCTCTCCCGCCACTATCGTGTTGGGTGGGGGCAGTGGCACGAGGGCACCCGGCTCCATAACGATGTCGCCCATGCACGCCGCAGGCTTGCCGCCGATCAGCGTCACACCTGTGCCCCCGCCGCCGCCCGGCGTCGTCACGCCCGGGCCGTGCGGCGTGCCGGAACAGACGGGCGGCGGCGCATTCGGGATCGTACAGGTGTGCTGGTCGGTCAGCCGCCATGCCGGCTTGCCGCCAATCAGCACAGTCGTGCACGCCGCTCCCATGAGCGGCGAGCCGTGCATCGTCGAGTCTCCAAGCCGTGCGGCTGGTCGTCCCATCTCAGTGTTCTCGCGTGACTACGGCTGGATGACGCGCTTCAGCCGGAAGGCCCGCTGGCGGAGCAGCGCGCTCGCATCGCGCGGGTCCACACGCTGCAACCGATCTATTCCTGAAAACGTGTATCGCCGGCCGGTGGCCGTCCCGACAACGGTCACGGTCCGACCGCCCCCGTACTCGACCTCAAACTGCAGGCCACGCTCCACGTCTTCCTGGCGGATCACCGCCCGTCCCGAGCCCCCGCAGCAACTCATGATGGCCGTCCCCCGGACTCGACCTCGAACGGATCCCGCGTGGCCCGATCCGCAAGGACCGCGGCGCCGGAGAGCGCCCACCACGACACGATCCACTCGACCCAGTTAGTCCCTACGAACGTGGCGAGCGGCAACGCAATCCACACGCTTAAGCAGTTCAGACAACTGAAGAGACCGCCAGCTGCGGAGTCCTTCAAGGCTATCCGCAGTCTTCGGCACGCGTCCCACGGACCATCTTCGCGGGCGATGAGGAACGCGAGTCGATAAACCACAAGCGCAGAGAGCGTGAACTTCAGTGCGACGTGCCATGTCGAATCCATCAGGTCGTTTGAAGGCTGCGCTCAGTTGATCTTGACCAAGCCGCCCTTGATCGTATTCACGGCACTCGCATCCGAGGTAATCTGCGCCGCCTCCTGCTTTACCGACTGCGAGCCTTTGATGTCGATCTTCATGCCGGAGATCTCGATATTGCCGTTCTTCTTCATCACCATCGAGGACTGTCCGACCGTCAACTTGATCTCGTTGGCCGCCTGGATGACGACCTTGTCGCCTGCATCCAGGGTGATAATCTTGCCGGCTTTGTGTGTGTCGTTCTGAGTGATGTCGGCAGTGCGGTTCTTGCTGACCTTGAGCGCGTCGTCCTTGCTAATGCTCGTTGTCCGGCCGCCGGTGACGTTCCGCGACTCATCGCCGCCGACCGTCATCGCCAGCTTTTTCGCGACGTTGGTGCTCTGGTCACCGCCAACCTGGATTGAACGCCCTGCCCCAACCGACGTCGATTGACTCTTTCCGACGTTCGTGGTTTGTACGGCACCGACAGTGATCGCCTGCAGACCCCCGATCGTAATCTCCTGCGCTGCCCCTACACTGATCGTCTCGTTGATCCCCACAGAGTGCGTACGCTGCAGCGCTACGGTCGCGGTCTCGCTCTTGCTCACCGTTTTCGAACGGTTTCCGCCGATGCTGATGGTCTCGTTCAGGTCGACCGTCTCGCCCCGATTCATGTGAATCGTGATCGTCTCGTTCTTGTCGACCGTCTCGGTCCGATTCGCATGAATCGTAATCGTCTCGTTGTTGTCGACCGTCTCCGTCCGATCGTGCTTCACCAGCGTCGTTTCATCGTTGTCGATCGTCTTCTTCCGGTCATGCCCCACCCAGTGCGTCTCGTCCTTCTCGACCTCGATGTCCTGGTTCTTCTCCGCATGGATGAAGAGCTGCTCCGAACCCATCTTGTCTTCCATCCGGATCTCGTTGAAGTTCGCGGCGCCGCCGCCGCTCGAGCTCCGGCTCTTCATCCCTGACTGCGTCTTGTTCGCCGGCAGCTCGTAGGGCGGCATCTGCTCGGCGTTGTAGACGCGGCCGGTGATGATCGGCTGGTCCGGATCGCCTTCGAGGAAGTCGACGATCACTTCCTGCCCGATCCGCGGCGTCGAGACCGCGCCCCAGCCCTTGCCCGCCCACGGGTGCGAGACGCGGATCCAGCACGAGCTCTTGTCGTCCTTCTTGCCGCGCCGATCCCAGTGGAACTGCACCTTCACCCGGCCGTACTTGTCGGTGAAGATCTCCTCGCCGCCGGGTCCGACCACCACCGCGGTCTGCGGTCCCTGGACGAACGGCTTCGGCGTGTCCCGCTTCGGGCGGAACTGCTGCGAGCTCGGCATCGCGGCGAACGAGCAGCGATACGCGGTGCCCGCCGTCTCCGGCAGCGACTCGTAGTCTCCGAAGGTGAGCTCATAGCTGGCGCCGACGACCAGGTACTCGCGGTTCTGGTCAGGTCGTGGATGATCCTCGAGCGTCAGCAGCGAGCCGACCGCCAGCCCGCGGGCATTGGTGAGCGCATGCGCCAACTCGAACTGGCTCCCCAGCTCGTCGATCCGCACTGCCGCGTACTGCTCGCCATCCGCTTTCTCTAAGTACTCGCCCGGGTAGTCGTACACCTCGTAGTCGCTCGGCTTGTATTTCCTCGGCAGGACTTTGTTGGTCTTCAGCTCGACGCTCGGCCGCTCGAGATCGTAGTCGTCGTGGACGTAGACACCGGGCTGAATCTCACGGGAGCAGTCCCACGCGGTGATGTGCTCGAGATCCGGCTTGACCTGCTCGTCCGGGCCGACGAACGAGAGCTTCGCGCACGCGTCGGCCGCGCTGTGCTTGCTGGTCGAATCGGTCAGCACCATCGTGTCGTGCCCGTCCGTGTGCCGGAAGTAGTAGCCGATGCCTTCCGACTCCATCAGCCGGCTCACGAAATTGAAATCGGTTTCCCGGTACTGCACGCAGTAGGTGCGCTTGCGATAGGAGCCGGTCAGCTCGAGCTTGAAATCGGCGGCGGGGTGATCGCCGAAGACGGCCTTGATGATGTCGGGCGCGGTCATCTCCTGGAAGATCCGGCAGTCGGCCGTGCGGGTGAGAAACCAGAGCCAGGGCCGGACGGTGGCGATGTAGCGGTGATAGCGCCCGTGCATGCCGCCCAGCGCAAACCGGGTGACATAGCCGTTGAAGAACCGGGTCTCGTCCTCGGCAAGACCAAGCTTGATGGTGACGTTCTTCCCGAGGATCTCGTCGAGGTTGACGTCTTCCTTTGAGCTCAGGAGCTGCAGCCGGTACTCGAACAACCGGCTCATTTCCTCCCGCGCACTCATCTGATGAAACAGCAGAACGCCATCGCCGAGGGGCGTGACGATTTCCATGACTCGGGGCATTACGTTTGCCATGTCATCCCTCAGCGCGGGTCCCGGCGTCCGTTGGTCGCAGCACAGCCTACATTTCGCATCGGCCTTGTCAAAGCGGTCTGGGTGGAAACCTTGTAAGTACTTACGTCACATCGCCCCGGCGCGGTCCAACGCCTTGACCGCCCGCGGCCCACCGTGGCCGTCACCGCCCGCCCAACCGGCGGCCTCCCCGTCGCGCCTGAAATATACAGCGTTGCCGGCGACTGGTCCGAAGCGCGGATCGGTCGTTTTCCCGAGAATTCGGCTCGACCGCCCACGGGCGATAGGTGGAGAGCCGTCCGCCACCGGCTTCGGAGCCCGAGCAACGATCGCGCCAGCTGAGCAGAAAAGCAGCCCTCCCCTTCTTGACAGCCCACGGGCCGCGGCGATAATCCATCGGGGCTCACCCCGGAACCAGCTTCACATTTCTGACGTTTTCCGATGGCCAATCGCGTTGGTGTGGGCATGTCGACGCCGGGCTCGCCGTGCAGCTGGTGAACCAGACGCCGGTCCCCGCTCGCCTGAGCGTGTCGTCCGTCGAAATCGTCCCGCACGGGCTCGGTATGCTCGTGGCGAAAGCGACATTCCGGGTCGGCGAGGGCGGCCGGGTTCAGCTCGATACCCAGGATCCCGTCCCGTTCTATGACGGCGACGAGCTGACTGAGGTCGGCATCCGCCCGCGGGACGACCTTCCCCGCCACGATCCCGCCTTCGAAGTCCTGCTCCTCGGAGCGGCATACGGATCGAACGGGCAGGCGGTCGCGGAACGCAGGGTCTCACTCACCGTCGGCACGGAGCGGCGCGAGCTGCTGGTGACGGGAGACCGCCACTGGATCGGCCGGGAGAGCATCAGCGCGCCCGTGCCGTTCGTGCGGATGCCGATGACCGTCGATCGAACCTTCGGCGGCAGCTGCGAGGTGCTGGTCGACGACGGCGCGATCATGACCGTCGTGCACCCGCCGAATCGACACGGCCGGGGCTTCGACCCGGAGCCCGCCGCGCGCGCGCTCGGTGAATGGCTCAAGGCGCCGGAGGGCTATCCGCAGTGGAACCCCGAGCGGCCGCTCCCGAACCTCGAACACCCGCTGCGGCGGGTAGAGCGGTATGACGACGCGCCGGACCCGGCCTGCTGGAGCGCGCTGCCGATGGATACACTCCTGCACCTGCAGCGCGGCGTCGTGATGCCGTCGGGGAACCCTCCGACGCCGGACGACGCCCAGGTCGGATCGATGCTGGGCACGTCCTGGATGAAGGATGGCTTCTTCCATCGCGCGCATCCGGACTGGGTGATCGATCTGCCACCGGCCGCCGCGACGATCGAAATCGACGGCGTGCGGCCGCACGGGTCGATCCGCTTCGCGTTGCCGAGGCTCTCGGTGGCGGCCGACTTCACGTTCGGCGACGTCACCGGAACCCGGATCCTGCAGCCGCAGATGCTCGTCCTGCTGCCGGAGGAGGAACGCTTCTACCTCGTGTATCGTCGAACCTTTCAACTGGCGCCCCACTCAGGCATCGAATGCAGTTTCCGGCTCAGGCTCGAGAACGCCTGGCGGACCGGGCAGTAGGGAGGCGGAAGACGTGCGCTGCCCGGTGAACATCGCGATCGACTTCTCGCTGACGCCCGTCGGCTGGCACTTCTTCGTCCCGATCCCGCCGGTGCCGCCGACGCCGGTGCCGGCGTTCGGGATGGAGATGTTCGCGCTCCAGATGTGGACCGCGGGCCTCCTCCTCGGCAAGAACAAGTTCACCTCCACGGTCAAGCACAAGAGCCTTCCGATCGTGCTGGATCAGCACGACGTCGGGCCGCTGATTCCCGACATCACGATCCCGTTCAACAACCTGTACTACGTGGTGATGTGGCCGATGAGCGCGCGCAAGATCGTGTTCGCGGCCTACAAGGTGCAGATGAACGGAAAGCCGGTCGGCATGACCGACATCCTCAGCCTCCTGCCGATGCTGAGCTGTGGCAATCCGGTATCGAATCCGCTCGTTTTCTCGATCATCGCGGCGACCAACACCGTCGACGTGGGCTATGAGCTCGCCGACCTGGTGGTCGGCCTCGTCCTCATCGCCTTCACGCTCATCGGTGATGCGCTCGCGTACGCGATCGATCCTCCGGGTTCCTCGGGGATCGGGATGCAGCTGGCGGGGCAGCTCTTTCCATTCCTGGGAGCGTCCGCGTCGGGCGCCTCGCTCGCCAAGATCGCTGCGGGGACGGTCGGCAATTTCGTGGTGAGCGCGATTCGGCACGATCAGAGCGGTGGCGTCGTGCCATATTCGGTCGGCATTCAGACGCCGGACAATCCGCTGCTCGGCGGCAGCGCGACCTACAACTGGGGCTCGACCGATCCGTCACAAAACGGCGTGGTGCTGGGCGGCAATGCGGCCGGAGTCCAGCGCGAGCAGAACGTCAGCACCGGGGCAGACGCGACCGGATCCAACTTCGGCGGTCCCGTCAATCCGTTCGGGTTCGGGAGCAACGTGCCATGACGCCCGACACGGTCGTCGTGCGCGAGCGGCAGCCGGTCCACGACGACTACGACGCGATCGTCGATGTCGCCACGACACAGGGGCTCGTCACACACGCGGTCTCGATCGCCAAGTTCACCTATGGCTTCGACCCGCGAGCGAAAAGCGGGCCGCTCTCTCCAGTCGGCGCCGAACCGCTCAAGAACGATTTCCGCAAATTCGAACGAGTGCCGAAAGTGCTTCCCGGTTGCGACTTCTGGCGCGAGAAGCCGTACGTGGACTTCGTCGTGCTCGGAGACGCGACGCCGCCGGGCGGCAAGCGGACGACCAGGATGGAAGTGCGGGCGGCGATCGGTGATGTCGAAAAACACATCGCGGTGTTCGGCCCGCGCCGGATTACCTGGGACAGCACCGACCGCATCCACATCGGGCGGCCTGACCCGTTCGAGTCCATTCCGCTGACCCTGCCCCACGCGTACGGCGGTATCGATCCGCGGGTGCCCAACGATCGCGGCGACGACCTGGTGACGAGGATGCTGCTCGTTGTCGACCATCCGGGACTGTATCCGCGCAATCCGTTCGGACGCGGGTATCTCGTCGATCCCGGGCCGGTCGAGAACGCACTGCTCGAGATGCCGAACCTCGAGGACCCGTCCGACCTTCTGAGCGAAGAGCGACTGGTGGTTCGGGATCCGCGGCTCTGGTGGCGGCAGCCGCTGCCCTGGGCGCTGGACTTCGTCCACCCGGTCACATTTCCCCGGTACATCTATTTCCACGAAGGCACCGACGCGTGGTATCCGGGTCCGGAAGACGATTCCCTGCCCGAAGTCCGGCGGGGTTTTCTTCCGCGGCGTTTTCGATCCGAGCTCCGTTTTCCCTACTCGACGGCACATCCACTCTACGGCCAGGAGGCGTCGTACGGCCTTGCGCTGCGAACGATTGCGGGCAACGAAACGGCCACTCTCGAAGGGATGGACGCCGAGTTCCCGACCATCGGATTCCGCCTCGATGGCGCGACCAGTCACCTGTTCGATCTCAAGCTCGACGGGCAGCGCCAGCGCGTCGAGCCGAAACTCCATTCCATTGCCGTCAGGGTCGCGGACCGGCGCGTGTACCTCGTCTTCGCCGCAACGGTGCCGCTGCCGCGTCCCTTCGTGCTGGGTGTTCACCGCCACATACCTATTTCGCTGTCGGTCGACGGCCGACCTCCAATCGACTACGAGGCGCCGCCGACCATCGCCGACCAGCTTGCGCGCGCCAGCCAGGAGCGCGGCGCTACCGGGCCTGAGTGAATCCCGATTACCAGGCAGCGGTGGCGGCCCTCGCGACCGCGTTGCCGTCGCCACCGCGTCCGCTCCCACCCTGGGCGCCAACCGTATCGTTGCTGCTCACACAGCTCGTGTTATCCGTGGTCCTGCTCAGCCTCGCGGTGCTCTTCGCGGTGGAATCCTGGCTGCGCATCATGGACACTCAAGGGACCGGCGATGAAGCGTCGGTCGTCTCGGTGACACGCCAGGGCGGTCACGTCGTGTACGAGTACGTGATCACGACGGCCAACGGCGATCGGCTGAACGAACGCGCATCGGCGCCTCTCTCAGCCGCCGATGATCTCGCTCCCGGCAGTGCACTCCGCGTGTGGCCCGCCCGGAGCCTGCTTGCCAGGCTTGCCGGCCGTCGCGTCGTTCCGGAGCCAATGCGGGCCAGCCACCGGGCCCTCGCCCTTCCATTCGCCGGGTGCGCTGCACTCGTGATGGTTGGCTCGATGCTCTGCGGGGTCTGGTTTCGACGAGGGGAGACTGAAAGGCGTCTGCTCTCAGAGGCGGAGCTGGCGCGAGGCGAGGTCGTTCAAGCCGAAGTGCGGTCACGGCTCGTGAAGCCACGCCTCGCGATCGTCATGCGATTCCAAGGACCAGACGGGCCGGCGGAAGCCCGCTATCTGTTTCCCTCCGGTCGATCTCCGGTTATAGGCTCCGGGCAGGAGCCCGGGCCGGGGGATCGTGTCTGGGTCGCGCTCCGGCCGGGCGACGTCACGCGGAGCGTACCGTGGGCGTTCCAGGCCGGTGAAGGACGCGCCGGAACGGCGCGATGAGGGTGACATGGCTGAGGACCATCGGCGCCAGCCGGCGAGCGAACCGGGAACCGCGGAACTGCTCGACAATCTGCTGCAGAAGCGGTCCGCGGCGGCTTCGCCGGAGGAAACGCTGACGACGGACGTCAGCTCTCGCATCACCGGTACTGCCCCCATCGTTGGCGAGTGCCTACGCACCGACCACCCCACGCTGACCGGTCGGGTTCTGGTGCGAATCCCGT